>Ga0265780_10007607_pt1 | contig 13266 bp, 8 predicted proteins | sample P1T30metagenome_FD_192432 | JGI IMG/M metagenome (GOLD analysis project Ga0265780, IMG submission 192432) | Plant litter microbial communities from East Loma Ridge, Irvine, California - P1 T30 | ecosystem: Environmental > Terrestrial > Plant litter > Unclassified | place: USA: California...
TACTATATATATTATATTAACTAATTCTGCTAGTGCCTAGTTTATATAAGCTTAAAACTAAGTAGGTATATTAGTAAAGCTAAAGAGTATTACTATATACTTAAAGTAACTATACTTTATATAGAATACTATCTTCTATTTATCTTCTTTCTTAATTTAGATTCTATAGTATACTTCTTATATGTCTAGCTTTATATAGAACTTTACTTATATAAGTTATTCTAATAACTCTGCTATTAGAGAAAGTAAGTAATAGTTCTTAATTATAATCTTATTAAGACCTTAATAGTCTATATATAGCTTTATATTACTATCTTTCTTCTTTATAAAGAGAATAGAGGCTCTTACTAGAAACTTAGATTATCTAATCTACTCTCTTACTATATACTTAGATAGATATTTCTAAAGTACTTTTAGTTCTACTACTAAGAGATTATATAGCAGTTAATATAGCAGAATTCTTTTAAAGATAATATTAATTAGCAAATTGCTTAAAGAGTGCTCTGTAAGACTTTTTATATTCTCTTCTAACTTTATATCTATATAATTAGTATATTCTAAGAGAATCTAAGCTTTATTAGCCTAAGTTCTAGTAATATTATCTATAGAACTTACTAAGTATATATAAATATCTGCAGATAGACTACGTATGCTGTAATTAAACGCCTTAGTATCTTCTATTATAATCTGCTAGTATATACTTATATCTTTATTCTTATTGCCTCTAAAGAGTATTCTTTGCTTTTTTTAGTCTAACTTAGAATACTTAGTAACTACTTATAGCAGGCTAAGGTATATAGAGTGCCTTTTTAGATCTATTATTATAAAAAGAATATAGTGCGTCTATATATATCTATAAGAGTCTATTATAGTTATATCTGCTATTATAGTACTATATACTAGTAGCTTAGATCTATTAACTTCTTCTGCTAGCACTTTAAGTAGAAAGTATATTATTAAGCTTTATTTCTTAATAAGTATTACTAATATTAAGTTTAACTATATACCTAGATCTACTAGCGCCTATTATAGCTCTATCTTTCTAATAGTATATTATACTATTAGAAGTTTTATAAGTATTAAATATAACGCTTCTTAAAGTATTATTACTTTCTTATTCTTTTAGAAAAAAGCTATATAAGTAAGAAAGTAGAAGCTTAGTTCTTTTACTCTTTCTTTTTTTTTATATTCTTCTTATATAGATTACTCTCTATCTTAGTAAAGTTAGTATATTTATTAGAATAGTAGCTCTGCTATCTGCAATTATAGCAGATAATATAATACGTTTTAAGCTTAGCGTCTATTCTTTGCTCTCTTTTTAAGCTAGAATAATCTATTCTTATCTTCTTAGTATTTTTAAGAGTTTTTATATCTCTCTTTAAACTATGCAAATCTAGTTATTACTAGTTAGTTTTCTTTTTATTGCTAGTTTCTCTAGTATCTTTTTTTAAAAGAGTTTATTAATAGATAATATTAGCTTATTTCTCTATTATTATAAAGTTAAAGTATATTTCTATTAGAAGCTTCTTAAAATTTCTTTAGATTTTAGGTTATAAAGATAAGATATATTTAATTGCCTATAGTTTAGGCATAATAGTATTACTTAGTTCTTTCTATAATAGCCTTAAATAGTTTAGAAGTTCTATTAAAAACTAGTTTACTTTCTATTTATAGCTCTTAATTTATTTATAAGCTACTCTTTATTTTTTTTAAGAGATTCTTAGTATATTAAGTATTACTACTTTAAAGTTAGCTTAAGTAGAAAGCTAACTTATAAAAGTAACTTCTTCTACTAAGTAGTATATATTCTATAGTATTTTTAGTAACTCTATAAGATATATTATTCTAAAATCTACTTTTTATTATTTATATATAAAATATATAGCTAAATAGATAAAATATTCTTTATAGTTCTATACTTAGTAGTTATACTCTACTTAGTTATATTTTATAAACTACTAAAGTAGTATTAGTTATAGTAAAGCTACTAATAGCAATACTAGAGCTACTACTAAAGTACTTAAGTTATTTATAAGCACGTAAAAAGTAAAAATATTTTCTACTACTACTTTAGCCTAAAGTTCTTAAAGAGAATATAATTCTTTTTTCTCTTTTATCTTTTTAAGCTATATACGTATCTTCTAGAGTTCTTTAGTAAATTTAAGATTCTTAGGCTTATTTTAAGCTATTTTAACTCTTAGAGTATTAGCTTAAGCTCTTTTAATAAGTTTAGAGCTTTTCTTTACTTTACTTAGTAGTAGAGTTTTATTAAATACTAAAGTTACTCTAAAAGAGCCTCTAAGAGAGTTTTTAGTTTCTAAAAGTTTTATCTATATATTTTAAAGCTTCTATAAAGTTACTTCTTTACTCTTAGAATAGTAAACTTAGAAATAGATAATTAAGCAATCTATCTTATTTAATTATATACTTCTAGCTTATATAAAGATAAATAATTTAAATATAAGAATTTAAGTAAGTTATAAAGTAGTTAAGTATAAAGACTACTAATAGAAGTAAAAGTAAATCTTAATTAATACTTAGATAAATTGTTATTCTCTTTCTAATAATTCTATATTCTTTTTATCCTAAGAGGCTGCGCTAAGGCTAACTATAGAATACGTTGCTCTTGCAACGCCTCTAAATACTAAATTCCTGACAGCTAGATTGGCCGAGAACCTTGGATTTTTTCGTTCTACGGATCTAGTGAGACCATCTGTCACGCACTATTCGAGAGCAAACGCTATCGAGCAGATCAACTTCGCGCACCTATCAGAGCTATAAGAGTCGCGCTGGGAGCTGAAACGTTCAACATCCACTTCAACAGAAGGTAATCCGATTCCTTCTTCAGTGGAATAACTTTGAGCTTGCATGCAAATACAGACCTTCCTCCTGTCGCCTTGGCCAGCTCTGACCACTGATTAGCGGCGTGTCACACTTGTCGTCGTGAGTGAATGGTGATATGCAACTTACCATACGAAGTGCTCCAGCTTTTGATCTTTGCCAATAGATGCTTTTGTGGCACGTCCCACAGAGGCTTGATGTTTCGCGCTAGGTCTGTGGGTACACGACTTCCGAAGACGATGAAGACGTCGAAGCTTCTATCGGCCTGCTTGAACTTGTATAGCATGTATGCGAGAAACTCCAAAGATTTGAGGAGGAAACCCAGCTGTCGAGTCTCATCCTCAAATATCATGTCGAGCTGGATCCTAAAAGTGACGTGTGTACGTTTCCCCAGCCTGAACAAAACCTTGGACTGGTCTCTGAAGCTTTCGAAGCAGTTGTTACCAGGTCCCTGCAAAGTGATGTAGAGAGAGCGAATGAGTTTGATTGGGGTAATTCCGTAGCCGAATGGATCGCGGAGTAGTAAGTTGTCGAGAGCCTCGACGCTGCACCAACGCGTTCTGAATTGCAGTTGTGTGTGTTCGTAGAAGAACTCAGTATACTCGCGAGCGAATTCATACCCCACGTATTCTTTCGACTGCCAAACCGGAGTCAATCGACGGAGGTGGTCGGGCCTCGGTTCCATCGTGTCCTGACCGCGTCTATCCTTCGGAGTATCGACAGACCGATGAAGGTAGGAGTAGACCAAATTTCGTAGTTCGCGCGGCATGGTAGCATAGAATTCCGTAGCAAGCTCTAAGCAAGTGGACTTTGCATGTGCAGTGAGCTCTACAGGGAGGGTTGCCTGCATGCGGAGTTTGCTGTGAAACTGTGAGCAATCCTGTCCACTGAAGGGCTTGTTGAACATACTACGCCTCGTCTTTCATGTCCTTTTTCAACTTTTCGACCTCGTAGAGTCTCTGCACCAACGTTTTAGGTTGCTTTTGGATGCCTGATGTCGCTCCATCGCGTAAAACATATTCCCATCGATTGGGTTCCCGGATCTTTTCGGCCATGCCTGGTTTAGTAGCCGCGGGCGCGAGGGTAGGGGTCTGTGGTGTGGCGGTGGTGGATAAAGGTCGGTGCTGCAAATACGTTGTTGGGCGCGAGCGCAAACGGAAACAGCACCACGTGCGGCTGCCGAGTCGCAGCACCGACTAGCGCATTCTACTCAGGGTCGACGATATGAAAAGTGGATTAAGAATTCTTTACATTGACGAGAAGAACGTTCGTGGTATCAAAATGACATAGACATATATACTACTCGCAGCCTACCAAATGCAGCAACCGCTTCTCTTACATGAATGACAAAGCGTGTGGTCGCAACTCTGTTTTCACTTAGAAGCTATTCCCATTTTCAGATCAACCTTGTCACATCAGTCGTTGACGACCTTCACGACGATTCCCCCAATCACTAGCCGCTCGGTGAGCTCATCGGTTGTTGTCGGCTTAAACGTTGGGGATGGGCTCATAGGTGTTGTGAGCTTGGCGGTTGGAGAAGAGGTAGTAGATGAGCATGCCGACAACTGGGAAGAGGAAGACGACAAGAGCCCAGAGGACCTTGTTGGGGATGGGGCGGTTTGACTTGAAGATCTCAACTGTAGTGCAGCGCGTCAGCTTCAGCCTCAAAACAAACTTACTTCCCAAATGGGCACCGGTAGATGGGAAGGAGCAGCGAAGACTTACTCCAAGCAATGATATCGAGAACTAGGACAATGAATCCAACGATGCCGCCACCAGTACCTGCTTGCCATGGCTTCGCGCTCATAGCCGAGACAGGAGCTGCCTCGGCAAGCATGTAGAAGGAGAGCTGGAGGAGAGCTGCAACGACGAAGTTGAACATGTTGGCGGTGTTTTGGAAGTTTACTGTCTGAAAGGGCCGATTTGGGAGGAATGATCAGAGTGTTGTTGTAGAAGAGGCTGCTGCCTGGGTTTTGTTCAGTGAGGCGGGGCGGAGCGTGTTTGAGCTGCCGCGGCACGGACCTACGTCATCGTGAAATCCGGTCAATGCATAGCGTCGCGTGACCCAGCCCCAAATCCTTCAAAAACTCCAGATGTCAGTATCCATTTTGCGGCAGGGTATCGACGATGAGACTCGCGTTCGCCTTAAGAGCATAGATGTTCATACTTGTACCTCAACGTTGCTTTCGTCTTATTCCATCCAGACTTTGACGCGTGGTCGAATGTGATGCGACGCGTCTTGAGAGCGCACGGTTTCTTACCTACGACGCAAAAGCACCAGAATACAAAGGCTAGCAATCGGTCATAACCTGAAGCAAAGTACACAGGGCGCTTCCGTCACATTTAAAACCTGGTGGCACTGTGTATACTCCCAGACGATGGGACGCTCCAGTTCCGTTATTGTTAATCTGCAGCACTACGACTGCGTGCTCCGAGGGCAAACCAAATGTATCTGAAGAACATCAGGTGCTGTACTTTACGAGTTGCGAGTCGACATGAACTATCCGATGGCCGCAGAGAGATGTATGCAGGCATGTTGATTGGAGCGCTGCAGCGGCTTGTCAAATGAAGGAAGGAGGTCTCCAAAATACCGTGGACACGCAAAGGCACAGGGCAGGATTGCTTTGAGACCTAGAAGACCTTGTCATCATTCGATGCTACCAATGTAGCCCTGCGCGCTGCTCTTCCGCTCTGATTGACGCGGGATAGTATGCGGCCGGTCAAGAATATTGCGAGCAGAGGAGTTCAAAAGAGTTGCCCCCCCAGTATGCCGGTCGGAAGTGATATACACAGCGGCGAAGGAAGGTCCAGAAGGCTGATACTTCGCCTTTACTAACATCATAGAACATCGCAGATCGGATCTTCTTGAAAGACGGCTAGCAGAGTATTTGGAACCCCAAGATGGGGTACGAGGACGGACATCCGACCGAAGTCGAATACGAAAGGACACGAATCGCGGCATCCTACTGCAGGCCGTCATTTTTGCGGGGAAGTAATCCCAGTCCATCAATTGGACTGGGAGCTAATGGATGCTGCGCCCACCTTCCGACCGCCAGCATGGCACGCTGCCCTTGCCAACCCTTGCCATATCCTATGTCACTGCCAAGTCCTGACGACCTGCGAAGGTTCAGTGGACAATACGACCATCGAGGTCTCGTATATTCACACAGCTCTGCTTGGCTTCCAAGTTGGAACATCCTCAGGCCAGTCAAGTGGTCTAACCAGCTCCGCCGAGCTACCTGTCCATTGACCTGAGTCGGAACAGACGCCTTGCCAATTTGAAGCTTATTCTAACAAACGTACTTCGATAGCAGCAAGGAAAGACCTACGCATGGTGAGCGACAGGGCGACATTATGGTTCAAACTACCCATTTTGAAACCAACGATGTACTCACATCAGTGCTCCCCAGGATCCCATCGCAACGTCGCCAGGGGCCATCTTGACTCGTGCGATTACACAATCCGTTTTCACACCTGGAACTATGAGAAATAGCTGTCTCTGATCGCAATTTACATCCCACAGTTCAGCCTTTGGCCAGTCGTAACATAGACGTTGAAAGTGATCGTCATACACAGGAACTTATTTTGGCCGGCAGACTTCGACTAGTGCCAAATGCAGCGGTCATGGTTCAAATACCGAGACGAGCCATCGTCTTGGCGTAAATAGCAGTTTTTATTGTCCTGCATCTTCACAGCCATGGAATTAGATGAACTAGACTCTTCAACGGAAACACCTTGAAGCCTCCCAAGCCATTGGTTCAATAACAGTCAGGATGAGGTTGCCTCCAAGCTCGTAACACATCCCGCACCGTCACCGGCCACTGGGGTTCACTCACCATTGTAGCAGACTCGGTGGAGTTTACTCGTGGTAGACGATCCAAGACATATTCGATAGTGTCCATGCGCCTCCACCTTGGCAATTCCTTTCCGAGATCCAGGACCTTGGAAGGTTGTCCACCAGGAACTGCTTCCGCTGTGTGGCAGATGGAGTTTGGGTCGGCACCGGGCAAGCTGCCAAGGCGCCTCCCCGCATCGCGTCCACATCGCGTCTGAGGAAGCAGCCGCTTGCCCTCTCAACGGCTGACGATCTTCGAAAGCTTGATTCTAGTTCGAACCAACTTACCAGCCCGGGCGTGCCTGTATCGCTTCGTTGGTGTCTTGGCCTCCGCAATTGCGTCTAGAACAATCGACACTTCAATCGTGATCACTTTCCAACTGCCCGAGTTTGCCGATAGGAACAGCACGAGCGCCAGTCCGCACGCTCATTAGCTAAAGTCTACCGGCCTTGCGCGAAGCCTTTGGTTAGTAGCTCCAAGGCTCTCCTCACGAAGTGGACCGACATGATGCTACGAGCTGCAGAGAGTCTAGGCGATACTCTGCCGCATGCGCCTACAACATCCGTTATTTCAAGGAGAAGCTTTCTATGGCACACCCCCGGCTTCCGGCCTATGCTATGACGTTTACCACGTTCGTATCATGAACCTTAACCCTCGCTGAAGGTCCTCACGAACGCCCACGCTAGCTACGTGGTAATGAGACACTGGAAACTAGGAACTTAGAACTGCTCTAAGACGGCTTTTCGATAGTCGACACAGGAGATGGCGCAAACATTTCGTAATGAGGATGTATTATGTGCCGCTACGCGGAAGATCTGGCCTGATAATGCGAATATAAAGAACAGCAAGCGTTCCGAGTTATCCAAGTATCAGTTGTGCGCCAGGCTTCGTTGCTTCACAATTTGAACTGTCCATCACTCTTCATCTGTCGTTCATAGCATCATTCAATCGCTTCGATCATCTCTCGTTATACACAACTTCACCACACGCCAATATGAGGTTCTCTCAAGCGGCATTGGTCGCAATTCTTGCGGCTACAGTGGCTTCAAAGCCTATTGTAGCTCGCACTGAAGATGCAAAGGCCATGGAGGAGTACAACAAGTGCTGTGACACTCGTGACAAGCACGACCCCAAACTTGTTTGCACGCCACCGCGTGAGTTGTACCATTCCTCTGCATAGTACAGGTCAGTATACGCTCGTGTTATTGACACAGCTATAGAGCCTAAGCCCCACCCGGAGCCGCCCAAAGATGAGCAACCCCATCCTAAGCCACCCAAGGATGAAGAGCCCCATGCCGAGCCCCCCAAAGAGCCTAAGCCTCATCCAGAACCACCCAAGGATGATACGCCTCATCCAGAGCCACCGAAGGATGACAAACCACATCCCGAGCCACCGAAGGAAGAGTACCCTCATCCCGAACCGCCCAAGGATGACAAGCCTCACCCACAACCACCTAAAGACGAGTCTCCGCATCCCGAGCCTCCCAAGGATGACAAACCTCATCCCGAGCCTCCCAAGGAACCTAAGCCTCACCCAGAGCCTCCCAAGGATGAAAAACCTCATCCCGAGCCTCCCAAGGAACCTAAGCCTCACCCAGAGCCTCCTAAAGAGCATCAGCCCCATCCCGAGCCACCCAAGGATGAGAAGCCTGCACCAAAGCCAATGCCAAAACCTGACGAGCATAAGCCATCTCCCCCACCGACTCCCAAGCCCGATGAACATAAACCAGCTCCCCCACCAGCTCCTATGGCAAAGCCCGATGAGCATAAGCCAGCTCCCCCACCAGCGCCTATGCCAAAGCCTGATGAACCCAAGAAGGAAGAGCACCCTGCACCGGCGCCTGCCCCAGCTCCCGCTCCCGCTCCAGCACCAGCTCCAGCTCCTGCAAAGGAGGAGTACAAGTACTACACCTTCGGCGAGGAGATTACGCTCAAGTGCGAGCATGGAAAGATCGTCGTCAAGGCGCATGCTTAGGAATCATCTTGATGTGATGACTAGCACCAAAAGTTACCAAGGAAGACCAAGAGGTCAGATATTGCGAACATCACATTAGTCTAATTATGAATGACATGAATTCAACATTACTATGATGCACATTCTGACAATCTCTTGGACTGGCAGCTGTATACCTTCAAGGCAGTTTTAGACCAGTGCAAAATATTCATAGACTACTGAGTCTATTCAGGCTTGCGTATCAGATCACGGTTCTTCTTTCATAGTAGTTTGGACTTGAGTAGAGGGTATCAAAATTGTTGCAACACCTGGTTATTTCCTTGTCGACGAAGTTGTTCTCCAGGCCCGCAGTATGTCCCTGTTACAATTGAATAGCTCTTCCCTATCGGCACATCTCATAGTAGCTGGACGCTACGACGTCGTTGTCTGACGAAGAATCCAACCACACCTCTCACCACTGGGCTTTGGGCGCTCGCAGGGCTCCCGGTCAAGCGTGGCTACATGGACAAGGCGCAGCCAGTCAATAAAGGGCATGGCAAGAGAACTTTGGTTCTCCTACAGTTGCACGTGTGGTCTTAGTGCTTATTGTCGGGGAGTCTGGCACATGACAGCTGGCACGACATAAGCAGACATCTTGACTTTAATTAAGGGACACCCATACACCAGCGAAGACATTTTCATAGTTCAGTCTCCGGCACTCAACTGCTGCAACTATCCTTCCCGCGACATCGGTGATGCAGAGTTGCGTCTTCTGCAGCAATTTCTCCAGGCCTTCATTGCAATTCTTCCAGAAGATGTGATCGGGCTCCGTATTTGTCACATATTCGGGAGAATTGACAGGCACCCTATGTACGCCTTGGTGTGCATGGAAGGAAGCTATGATCGTGAGTAGCCAATACTACAAGAAGATCAGATTACGAAGCGAGAGCCTGAAGCTTTACAAGGTATCCTTTGGTCTTCGAACGTGACAGTATAGCGCCGTGTATAGCTTCAGGCCATTGTATAGGCTGCTACTGCTGCTACCCAATTGAATTCGTGAGACATTTTACCTACCGTCCAACCAGTGCTTCAGATCGAGTCCAGACTGTAATGACGGCACAATCGTGTTTGTTAGTAAGGTAAGTAGGGAAAGGGCGACGAACACGGGGTGACTCCTACCATTCGCGGGTCGCTTAACTCCGGCCCGACAGCCTCGTGTTCAGACGCCCTTCTGCCCCAATGACATCAACAGCCACAACATCACTTCGCGGCAAGTACGATATTGGAATAGCAGTCTCCGGCCTAATCGATAGCATCGGAACCTTGGTGACAATGTATCATTCGCTACAAGCCTCAGACTTGTCTCAAGGTAGCCTGGGCTGTGGCAGACGCCTCAGCCCTCACCGGTCTCTTGAGCCCTTAGGCCACCCATGGCGAGTGCCAATCCAATTGAGTCACATTCTACTATTGTGTATAAAACAAGACTTGGGATTCCGATGATGTGGAGTACATTAGGAGTCGTTTTCTCATACCTTGAGCACAGCCATAGAAATTGCGTCGCTGTCGAGTAGATGCTCCGGGCCAGGTCAGTCAATTGGCATATTTTATAGAGAGCAAAAAATGATAACAGCCCAGTATCAAACATCATGGCAACCTGGAAGGTATCCCCCGAACTTGCAGGAGACATTGATGTCGAGTATACACCATTCCTGCAGAGTCGCAAGTTCTTTGCCGTAGACGACTCTGGCTCGACAGCAGGAACGGTTCTTCGACGAGAGCGTGCCTTTGTAGATAAATTTCGCGCCACTTATGCGAACCCCGACGACGCCATCTCCCTCTGGGGCTCCCGATGCGATTCTCCGTCTAAGAACTTTGAGATCATCAGCTGGAAGTCACAGCATGGAGGCACGGCACCGTCTCAAATTTTTCATGATCAAGGCGCGCTCGATGCAATTAGGCGCTCAGACGTTTGGTTCCTTCTAACCGACGGGGAAATATGGGAGCAAGACGTACATCAACTTACCAAGATTGCTCAAGATCGCGACGTTCTCAACATTCCGCTGGTGTTCCTAATCACCGGAAGTCAGGGAAAGAGTCCTGGTACTGCGAACATATCAGTCGGTATCTCTTTCTTTGCTAGCTCAGAGGACACCTTAATCCTTTTCAAAGAGACTTCGACTGGAAGGATCTATGTCATTGCAGGTAAAGGCTGCTTCGCCGCACTTGGTGGATCGGCAGCTGCACAGAATCTTGAGAGCTGGAACGATATGCAACCTTTCGGCGATGAGACTTCATTTTTCAAGGAGTGCAAGAAGCTGGAGGTCCAAGTCGTCAAAGCTGAACATCGACCAGAGTCGGCGAAGGGAATCGCTCTTGGTCCTGAGTGGGAGGAGCGACAAGATGGGCCCGTACGTGTCGACTTGGATCTTCTTCCCCATGCTGGTATGCTCTCCAACGAGGACCTATGTGATCTCCTTGCAGACAACACTTTCGACACACTAGCGGTGGCCTATAAGACGCGCAGTCGCATTGCGGAGCTCAGATGCTTCCTTCAGAAGCAAAAGATTGAGCAGGTTGCGCCAAAGCTGGAAGACGTGGCTGGGGCTGGAGCCATAATAACAAAGATAGGAGATGTCAAGACTACGGCTAAAGAGCGGGTAAAGCTTCAGGAACGCTTAAGAGCTGCACACACGAGGAATCGCGATCACTACCAAAAGTCAGCCACAGACTTCATAGGGTCAGAGCAGGAAATAGCTCTGAAGAAGCGTAACCAGCTTATCGATGCGGCGTTGAGGACACTGGCAGCCATCGAAGCCGCTGGCTTTAACGCGGAGATCTTGTCGCGAAAGAGTAACCGAGCTCGACGAGTTGATGTGGTTGAGACAACCACTACGGTAGATATAACGAAGCTTGACCTCGATACACCAGCATACAAGGGCTTCTGCCAGATCTGTTGTGACGAGGAAGTCATCATGTCGATATGTTTCAAAGAGATGGAAGCAGACCAGGTCGAGGACAACACCACTGACTTTGCCCTCAACTTTCCTCTCGCAGCAGGTGCATCAGCGAAGAACGTCGGGCTCATCTCTAGTCAGAACATTTGCTTCCAGTGTGCGGTACTCTCACCTTCGGGTAGGTCGATATACCACGAGCCTCTAACCGCCGTCATTCCTGCTCTAGAGTACGATGGCAGTAACAAGAAGTACATCAACGAACAACTATACTTGGCCCTGACTGCGAAGCTGGCGACTGGAGCGGCGGGCATTGCGCAGCTTTTCATGTCCATCCTCCTTGAACTTATGGACACCAGAGCTTGGGCAGGATCTGACATGGATGAGGTACAGCTATCAGATAACGAGTATAAAGAGATCCGGCAGCGACGAGAGACCTTTAAATGGATGCTCAATCAGCTCTTGGAGAATACTTTCACCCGGGAAGATTTCAAAGAGACAGGAGATTGGGTCCGCTACCCGCAAGCACTAGAATGGGTAGCGAAGGACTTCGAAACTAAAGGCCTTGCAAGCTTCGCTGCGATGTATCCTGCGCTTGGTTTCAATAACCTCTTGGAGCTGAGTAGCCGTACCGGAACACTTACAGTAGATCAGGCTCAGAGGATGAGGGCGGCAAAACTCATCCACTCCATTGCCTCCAAGTACCTCTCCGACCTCCAGCTTGCACTCCAGAACAAGCTCCCGGATGAGGAGTGGAAGCAGAAGTACCTCGAAGTCATCTACCAAAATTTCAACGGCACTCTCACACCCAAGGACCAAGACAAGGCTTCGCTCGTCACAGACTCTGACATTTTCAAGCAGCGCCTCTCAGCCTGCATACAAAACGTCGACGTCGAAATCACCGACAACACCATGCGCAAAACCCAACTCATACTCTTCTGGCTCCTCTTCACGCAAAAAGGCCACTGCACAGCCCAAACTTTCTTCACCCGCATGCGCGACGCCGACCCCCTCGCCACCACCGTCCTCTCCGTCCAGTCTTCCCTCCCAGCCCTCGCGCACTACGACACCCTACTCTCCATCTTCGCCAGCCACAACGCGCATCTCATCAACGCCAAACTCGCCACGCGCCATGTATCCGCTCTCATCCCCTTCGCCAATCCCTTCGGCGCATCAGTCCTGCGCTGCGGCGCCTGTGGCTTCAAATTCACCAGCATCACCAAGGCAGACCAGCTTAGGGACAAAGACGTGCAGAAGCTACGCCACGAGCGGGCGAAGCATTTGATTACTGTCTTTGGCCTTGCGAGTCGCTTTGAAAAGTCGCCAACGGGCCTGCCGGAACGCACGAGTCCGCCTACTTCGCTGCATTTTAATCTGCATATGAGTATTGTGAGGGAGTGGGAGGGGTTCAGTGTCGCGCAGCGCAAGGGAGTTGTCACGGATGAGCGCGCGAAAGAGGAGTTTGTTGGAGCTGTGAGGAAGAGGTTGTGTAGTGAAGGCCGGGGGAATATCTATCAGGATGATTTGGATAGGGATACGCGTGTGCTGTTGCCGAGTTTCTTTCGGGTTTTGAAGCGCGCGCTGGAAGGGGAGGGAAAGGAGGGGCGGGAGGTGTGGGATTTTGAATATGATCGTGATAAAGGTGGGGTGGGGGAGAAGGCGCGGTGGGAGTTGGAGATGGGGGTGGAGGATGGGTGGGACGCTG
>Ga0265780_10007609_pt1 | contig 13265 bp, 11 predicted proteins | sample P1T30metagenome_FD_192432 | JGI IMG/M metagenome (GOLD analysis project Ga0265780, IMG submission 192432) | Plant litter microbial communities from East Loma Ridge, Irvine, California - P1 T30 | ecosystem: Environmental > Terrestrial > Plant litter > Unclassified | place: USA: California...
GATCTACTGTCCAACATATGCTCGTTGCTGCGCATGTATCCAGCTCAGGTGTGAAGGCGCAGATGACATCGAACGTCTACCGTTTATGGTGACTATGGCTCCTTGCGATAATAGACTGGCACTTCAATGCGCCTCCCGTGCAGTAACGAACGCCACAAAGTCTCACTTCGGCGACCAAGGCAGAATTGTAAACGAGCATAGCGAACCGAGGAGGGGCGCCAGTTCGCATTTGTACTATTATGTTGACCGGTTTGCCTTTTTACCTCGGGCAGTGCAATTTCCCTGAAAGAGGGTATCCGGCAGTGCGCTGTATGGTGGAGGCTGACGCTTCTCTCGGGCGCAATATGAATGAAGCCCTCCCTAGACAAACCTCGTAGAACAGACAACCACGATACGCAACCGTAGATTCACTTGAAGGGAACAAATCTCTTGGATTTCCTTGGAATAAGATACCGAATCAATTCAGGTACCAAGAAGATGGGTCTACGTAATTGGGTCAAACGACCAATCAGAGGTCATCAGTTTGGTGTTGAGGACTTGACCGCAGGTGGAAGCGGCATTCCTGTAAGTGTTGCTCGCTCCGATTTCGCTATTTCCCCAAGTATACGTATCTGTACTAATGTAGTTGCTAGGAGACAAGGCGTCGTCGATGGACGCTTGCGACGATCGATGCCGCTCCCTTTCAGGTATGGGTTGTCATAGTCGCTGGGATCGGCTTCTTGACAGACGCATTCGGCCTCTTCGCGTTGAACGTAGTCACCCCTATGTTGGGGTACGTATTTTGGCCTAATCACTTCGAGGGCGGTGTACCGTCGGTGCCTTCGTCTGTCAAGACTGCCATGATGTGCTCGACCCTAGTCGGCACCATGCTTGGCCAGATAGGCTTTGGCTTTGCTGCAGACCAACTCGGTCGACGAAAAATGTACGGGCTCGAGTTGGTGATCATTATCGTCGGTACAATGTTGCTTCTCATGAGCTCCAATGGCGAAAAGAATAGTATGGCTATTGGAGGTTGGCTGATCACTTGGCGGGCTATTATGGGTAAGTGGGTGCTGGAAACAATTCATGAGAGCCTACTAACTGGATAAAAGGCATTGGGATTGGCGCTGATTATCCATTAAGTGCTGTATATATGCCTTTTCCGTAACCACATCAGGATACTGATAGTGATATTAGGTCATCACAGCCGAGTTTGCGCCTCGTAAACACCGGGCGCGAATGCTGAGCTGGGTATTCTTCGCTCAGCCCATTGGGCAACTGCTTGCGAATGTCTTGTCATTCGCCGCGGTGGAGGCGTACAAACCGTGGATTGAAAAGAATGCCCAAACCTGCCAGTTGGATGACCTGGAGTGCTTCCGAGCCATAGATCGACTATGGAGGCTGGTCGTAGGCATCGGAATTATACCAGCCACCATCGCACTGGCGTTCCGGTTCACTATCCCAGAAAGTCCGAGATATAAGCTGGACATACTCCAAAACACGAAGAGTACCCTCGAAGATACCGCTCATTATTTTGGTGCGCCAGAGTTGAATCCTGAACACGGAGAGGCTGAGATGCTGCATATACCAATAAGAGCAGTCACACAAAGGCCTAACTCAAGGCGTTCATCCAACTCTTCTGAGATTGCGCCTGATGAAATCATCGACGATGACAGTGTGTCTGAATACCAACTCAGGGATATGGACCTTCAGCACAATGCGGTAACGCCAGCTCAACTTCCACCGGGCGACCCCGAGTTTGTTCCTCCGCTTGCTTCTTGGTCCGACGCCAAGAAATTCTTCATCACTGAGAAGAATTGGCAGTATCTACTGGGCACATCTCTGGCATGGCTTTTCCTCGATTTTGCGTGTAAATAAGCCATCAAATCGCTTTCAGAAACCTGCTGACATCGTGCTAGTCTACGGATTGGGACTCTCTTCGCCACAAATCGTCAGTCATATATGGCAGGGAGACGTCCAGGACCCGCCATCAGTGTATCAAACACTAAGTGATAACAGCAAGCACACTCTAGTTATGGTATCGATTGGAACAGTCGTCGGCGGCTTGCTGATGGTCAAGATTGTGAAATACGTTTCCCCAAAGGTAATCCAGTTCTGGGGATTTCTGGTCCTCTTCGTGCTCTTTATTGTCACTGGAAGTGCTTGGACGACTCTACTCGATAACAGCCGGTCTGGTCTCATCGTGCTTTACGCGCTCAGCCATATCGCCTTCAATTTAGGGCCGAACGTGACGACGTTCATCATCCCTGCAGAGATATTTCCCACTAGGTACCGTTGTACCTGCCATGGGATAGCTGCTGCTAGTGGAAAATTAGGCTCTTGGATCGTACAGATCTTCTTAGCCTATGCGTTCCAGTCCGACAAATCCAAACCCGAGGACGACTTCGATTGGGAACGCGAGAACTTCGGGCACATCCTGCAGGTGATGAGTGCTTTTATGGTGGCTGGTGCAGTAACGACATATTTCCTAGTCCCAGAGACGCGAGACCACGACAATAAGAGCCGGACATTGGAGGTGTTGGGGTGCGGGAAGAAGGTCATTGATGAGTTGAACAAACAACGGAAAAGAGAGGACGAGGAAGACTAGAAACCGTATCCTTTTGCGTCGTAGTGACACTCGGTATTGAACTGATATTTGATCGTTACCTGGGCAATCTTAATCATGGATATGATGGAATCATCCCAACGCGCCAGTTGTTCTGCCGCTGTGTTTCAACGACCAATCGAAGTGTGGTAGCTCAAAGCAGTCATGATGAAGGGATTGTGATTTGATAAGCAAGACAAGGTTTTGAGAAATGGGCGGCAAAGAAAGGAAGGCTTGGAAGGGTGCCAGGTCTTGCAAACATCGCAAATTCCAAGGTCATGACGCTATCGACCTCACGCTAGACTTTTATAGCACTAGCGTTCCTCTAGCTCCGCTCATGTCAGATACCCAGAACCCTTCTGACTGTCCCTTTGAGCGTGTTATAAGCTTTGAACACCTCTAGGCATGACTTTTTACCAAAAAATCGGGCATTTACCCCTTGCGCCGTGACCTCGGCCCGCGGTTTGGACTCAGAGAATTCTCTAGGGCTTCATGGACAACTCTGCGATACATGCATCTTGGTGAACGCCAGACGGAGAACATTCAAAAAATATAGAGTCTAACTTACCTATGGGGCGCGTGAGTGCGCTTCCATAAGTCGCCATTGAAACAATCTCAGATCTCGTCAATTGAAGCCACTAAGATGCACCTATCTACAGCACTATTGCAGTGCTCGTGCTTTTACTAATATGCGGTTAGCAGCTCATGAGAGGAGTCGATGCGGCTGGATTAGTTTCAGTTCATAGTGCCATACTTGTGGCGGAAGTAGCTAAGTTATTGAAGTCGAGTTGATCGAACCGAAGATGCTGTAGGAAGACAGTCAGAGCTGTTGCGGAGGGTTTGTGGTGCTTAAGGAGGGATTATAGGTTGGCTTTCAGGAGACCGAGTGAGAAAGAGATAGACAGAAGCTTGATACATATGAACACGTTGACGATCGATGACGCTTGAGCTTGTGAATATAAATGAGATGGTGACGAAGAGAGATTTTTTTTGACTAATGTACTATCCCCATCCTGACCACAACAACACAACTCATGTATCTATTCCCAGAGAAGCGTGATCTTCATGTACCAAGGTCCCTTTGTCGTCCTGGCCGGCGTCTCGTCCGCAAGCACGCGATCCATGCCTGTCTGCATATCCACCTCCATCGGGTCATGAGCCCAAGTGTCGCTCCAAGACCAGATCCTGTGTCCACCGTAGAAGACGAGGAACATGGGAATACCAACATAGGCCGTGAAGAAAGAGCTTATGTTCCACTTCTCGGGCCAGAAGACGTCAAAGCCATTGATGAGGCACAGGAAAGTGAAGCTGACGATGATAGCCCACGCACCCCACTTGCCGACGGGCGACTTGTATGGGAGATCGGTGATATTCTGCGCCTCGCAGGCTTTGCGGAAACGCAGGTAGATGATGCCGCAGCAGATCCAGGAGATGAAACCAGAGGTGTTTGTCAAGTTCACGAACCAGGTGAAGACAACGGCTGATGAGCTTGCCACGTTGAGGTAGGCCAGGGCGCAGAAGAGCGAGGAGGCAGTGATGGCCCAGTAGGGAACTCCAGACTTGGTGCAGGACTTGAAGACGGAAGGCGCATTTCCGGAAAGAGCGAGTGAGTATAGCGACCGCGAGGATAGAAAGAGGAAAGAGTTGCCAGATGACCAGGCACTTATGATGATTCCAGCATTGATGATACTGTCCAGGACAGGGATTCCAGCGTTCTTGATGCCCGCAACGAAAGGCGACGAGCCAGCGCCAGCTCCGCCGGATGTTATGCTAGGGTCGTTTGAGCGACAGATGACGCCAATGGCCAGCACGCTGCCGACATAGAAGATCAGAAGACGGTAAATGTATCGGCGTGCAGCAATTGGAAGGTTTCGGCGTGGAGAGACCATCTCCCCACCTGTTACGACCAGGAGTTCTGGGGCAAAGGCGAAGGGAAACTAGCGGACATGTTAGCAAGATGAAACCAAGGAGCCATTTCTGTTGCACTTACGGCAGAAAGAACAAGCGTTGACAGTAGTGCAAGAAATCGACCAGCGTTGCCCTTTTCAAGGTACGTGTTGACTGCGCCGGGGTTCTTCCAGTATCTGAATCCCAGGCGATCGTGGGATGGCCCACCGCCCCAGAACAAGATGAACGAGAGAATGAGGAGCCCAATGATCATAATGACCTTTGTACTGGCGAACCAGAACTCGGTCTCTCCGTAGAACTTGACGGGAAAACAGTTCAAGCCCACAATTACAATAATCATAATCGTGATCCAGACTGCGATGTTGACGGATGGATTCCAATAATCAATCACGAGACCTGCCGCTGTTATTTCGTAGGGAACTAAGATACCCAGCGAGTAGAAGTATAGCCAGCCAAGAGCAAACCCCATTGAGCGTGAGACGTAGCGGTACCCGAAGAGGTTCATGGAGGAGCCGGGCGTAGGAAGGTAGGCGGCGACTTCGATGATGCAGGTGACGACGCAGAAGATCAAGAAAGACATGACGATGTATGAAGCCAGAATGAAGGCTGGACCTCCACGGGCGAGCGTCTGACCCGAACCGACGAATAGACCTGTACCGATTGTGCCGCCCAAGGCGATCATTTGCGCATGGCTGTGTGGTTGTAAGCTCGATGCAAATGCGACTTTTAGCGATCAACGTACCGTGACTTCAGCCCTCTCTGTGTACTCTCATAACGCTCGTCGAAGATTTCTCCTGCGATGACCGTTGGGTCGACGGCTGAGCTCCTCCTTCGACCCGTCTCGTGCGGATCTTGTACGTTTCCGACGCCATAGTCAGTACCTTGGCTCTTGACGGCCAGCTCTTCCACGTTCTTCTCAGACATGTTTGCTCGCTCGATTGCAGTCCCCGCGGGTTCTCAAGATTGCGAGCTAGCTTGTGGAAAGGCTCCAGGATGCTTCAGCGCGGCGACGCATGCCTTATGAACCCCAGTTTGGAGCGACCCTTGTAGGCGCCGCGGAGCCAGATAGGAAGCTTCCATCTGGTAGAATCGCGTAATCCTTGCAAGGGTGACATGACTGGTGGGCTTGTAACCCAAGAGATGCTTGCCGCACTAAGGCCATAGGGAAGCACCGAAATCAGCCCTTGTGATATACAACACCAGCCCACCGAATTTCAGCCGCTCACACAAAATCGCTCATAGCGGTCTGGAGGAGTACGTGCTCAGTAGATACTGTAGATAGCAAGGGTTGCCGGGGGATCGGAGATAGACGCCGATAAGGAAGACATGTAGGAAATGCTAACAAGAGGTGATAAGCTTCGGGGCAAGGATAAGACAGATAACTGCTGGGCATCTTGGCAGGACGGAGGAATTTTCGGTGCGGATAAACGTTGAGAATACCAGTAACGGAGTGACCTGGATTTGGGGTCGTATCGTTCGTTATACCTACCCGTAGAGAGGCCACGCAGGTCGATTCGGAACGCACCTGCATAGTACCGGTACCCCGCATTCCAAACGACTTCCAAACACGAAGCGGCGGTGACATGGTACCAAGCATATGCTCAGCCTCGATAGCCCGCATGTCTAAGCTTACGGGGCGAGATACACAGGTTACTTACGCGCAAGACGCCCAGTCATGTGGTGTGTTGTTATCGCAATTCCCCGACAAGCATAAACCGGTTTGGGATTAGTTGCGAGCTAGCCCTACTTGGCAGTGACAGCTTCGCATGGAGACACATCTCTCATTAGCAAACCAGCCGGATAGGTTGTGGAGCCGGATCTTGAACTATATTGCTTTGTGGCAAAATGGTCAAGACAGCCAACATGTCCTGCGATGCGCTCTAGGTCAACACCTCCTTTATCCGCTAGGATACAAACAAAAGCAACATTTCGTAGGGATTTATTGCTTTTGCGAACGAACCAATTCAACGTCCATCAACAATTCTTAGCCTACTATCCGACCTTGGTCCTTTCCTGAACCAACCTGTATGCACCCTCATCTGTGGTAAAAAGCGCACGCTTCAACCAAACCGCAGAAACGCTGCTTTACCCAGCTTACCGACAGCTCCCTCTCCTTTCTTCTACACCCCCCCCTTTATTGCTCCCGCCATTGTTTTTGCGTCTGGAGTATTCCTGTGGTGGTGACATGATACAGTTTACACACGTTGAGATGGCGCTATAGAGATGGAAAGCCGTGTCTGAGACCTGGATGATCCAGACAGCGAGGAGGTCTTCAATGTATACCTATGTACTTCCCACTGACGCCATAATCCAGCCCAGTATCCCCCAATACCCTATAAACTTTTGATCCAATACTCCAAGCACCGCGGGTATTCGTCTGCTGTCACCATTGAAGTAACTCCTTTGGCTTCTGCACCATCCGAGGTGGCACACAGCCCCACGAACACACGCTGACCTTGAGTGGGAGAAATACACCAGGTCCAAAACTCCAAAACTCGACCCACTCTGCCCTTGCTACCACGTACTCTCTGGAGCAGGTGTGACACTTGCGAAACGTACTGTATCCGCCCCTGCTGTTCTCGTCTGCTCGGCGGAGAAAGTCTTCAACCTCACGCGGCACTTTGTATGCACCATTGTTGGAAGCCAAGTTGCTAATCTCCTCGGTTGAGGCAAGTCGCAGCGCCTTGTGCAGACTCGCCGTGACCAGGGAAAAGACCTTGGACGAGGACTCTGGCTCGTACCATTTTGAAGACTGAATGCCATATGTGCCACGATTGGTTTCGATGATGATGCAGTATTGATCCTGGTCTGAAGAGGGAAGCAAGGGCGACTCTTTTAAGTGAGTACCGCACTGACCATAGTATGAGACCAATGTTCTGGCAATGTAGCGTGGTGCCCGGGCCATGACATCGGGGTCGTCAAGGTCTCTCAAGCTGAGCGAGGGGTGATGTGCATAAAATCCGACATCCTGATCAACATCAGACTCACGAGCATCATCACCACTGTCAAAAGAGTTGGCCCAGGATTCAAAGTACCGGATGCGCCAGACAGCTTGATCACGGTCTTGGCACGTCGCTAGCCTATCGTAGAGATGCGCAAGCTGTTTCCTTGCGTCGTCACGCATAAGGTCTAGAGGAAGGGCATCCATGTCGTGGAGGGTGCCTTGCTCTTCTGCTACATAGTCGCTTGAGTGAAAACGTGCAAACGACATTGGCTCAAGCAAATCATTACCCATGGTAGTAAGGCGTTCTAAACTACCATGGGGCTGGAGGAGGTGGATCACATCGAAAGGAAGGTGCTTGAGCTTGTTCCGTGACACATCGAGAGCCTGCAGGTTCTCGAGCCGATGTATATCTTGTGGAAGCTCCTCAATGCGGTTCTCACGGAGAGAAAGGCTGGTGAGGTATGTGATGTCGAAGAGAGCGGGGGTGAGTTGTTGGAGCTTGTTCTTGTTGAGAATTATACGAAGCTCTGGCTCCAATGAGCGAAACTGACCCTCGGTGGGAAGCTCGTTATCGTATACTGGCGGATTTCTAATGACGTGCTTGAGGTCGCCAATGCGCGAGATATCGCTGTCACAGAGCCTTTGGCCCTCAAAATCGTACCGCTCCTGGTTATCTCCCAGCCCCTCTTCGACTTGATCATTAAACGCACGTCCAGCCGCAGATATGGTGATTGTGGGGTATTTGGAAACCCTGGCGCCAGTCTTTTGCTCATGCTCGTCGCCAATGTCGATTACGTCGTCGTTGTCTGAGAAGTCATTGTCGAGAGCGAATGGCGATTTGTGTTGGGGCAGAAGATCTTCGGAGCTGTCGGTTGCGTCGCTGTACATATATATGCCCGAGTCAAAATTGCGGGAGAATTTGGTCTTCTTCACTTCTGGGGTACTGTGCGCAGATTCGCGATTATCCCACCACGTGCCCTTGCGCTTGTTCTTGTATATACGCGGTGACTGGTAGTTGGTCACATCTACGGATTCGCGCGAGTCATCGCTAGAAAATGTCGGGGGAGGCGAGCTGGACTTGGAGGTGAATGCGGAGCGCTGCGGTTCGAAGAAAGGGGGAAATGGGGACGAGTCTAAAGCGCTCATGTGTGGTGGCGAGGAGGGCGGAATCGCGTCCAAGTCCATGGTGGATGCGGCCATGATGGGGGTTTAGAGGCTCAGTAAATACAGCGTATGCGCGATTCCAGCCGGTACGTGGGCTATGTATGGTGTGACACAATTATCGCGATGAAGCTATGGTGGTGAGATGGAATCGACGCGTCCCTCGGGTCGGGGACACGCGACCCCCCACCAACCACCCAGGGTCTCGATATGCCGTCATTCTCCGCTCCGCGCACAGATAGCGTTTCCACGTGCACTGTCCAGCTCGCGGGAAACAGGGAGAAGACAGTGGGTGTTTTAGCATCGTCCCAGAAGGTGGCAACGCGTTCCGTTTATACACACATCTCTGTCAACACAACCACACAGTCACAACGTCTCGTCACAAACTACGGCCCATGCGCTGCATGTAATTTTGCGCAATCGCACCACCAGGCGTACCGGTATGTCGTGGGCACAGGGGAATCCCCTCTAGCTGTGGAAAAGGGCGTGAGCAAGGAACGCTGGAAGAGTAGAAGACGATGGAATGGACATCTCAGTGAAGCGCAACTAGAAGGGGCAGACATGGCCTGAAGTTCACTGTCCAGCCATCCGCCTGATTGCTACATTGGGCACCATCCGTCCCCCCATGCCGATGTCCTTGCCATCCAACGGTTCCCCCTTGGACATGGCCAGCTCAGTCATGATTTTGCCCATTTCCCTGGTCGGCGTCAATAAGCTCGGTAGGAAGATTCTGATTGGAGGCAACAAGGCCTGCTTGTACATGGGTTGCTTTGGTGTGAACGGATGGATTTCCGGGTGCTTTGCCTCGTCCACTCCAGCCGGCCTCACGTTGAAAACCTTGAACATGGTGTTTTGCTTGCCGAAGTCGACCAGCGCAGACTCGATCTGCCCCTTAACCCGGCCGAACAAGGGCGTGAACGTGCCCGGTGTTTGCGTAGCTCCTTCGCCAGAGACATGGACGAATGTGAATGGTGACTCGGGGTGGAGCGCAGAGAAGGCGCGTGCAGCGGCGAGGGGATAGTCGTGGGTGATTTCAAAGTACTGCCTAGCACAAGAGTCAGCCCGGACAGCCGCATGAGAATGTATAGCCATATAACGCACTCTTTGTTGACGGCGTTCTGGGATACGCCCAGTGCCCAAACACAGCCATGTGCATCCTTGAGCTCATCTAGGAGCGTCTGGTCGTACTTGACAAAGTCGTTATGAAGGATGACCTTGGCTTTCTTATGCCCCTCTGCCATCTTGACTGGGCGTCTGCTGAGGATTGATATGCGACTGATGCCTTCTTGTGCAAGCATGTTATCAAGGACGGATGCGCCAACAAGGCCCGTTGCGCCTGTGAGTATGAGATGCATCGTGTTTCGCGTCCTGCTGGTGATGGATGAAATGTCCACATGTGCAGCTCACAGTCCACTTTATACTCCTATGGCGCTCTCCTCCATTTGTGTGAATGCATCCATCAGTCAACACGAACAGCGGCCGGTTGCCAGCAAACGGCATGCATTCGTGCTATCTCCGTGCAGTCAGCTTTGCAGCCCGCCGTATTTGGTGCGCCCTCCATCCCGACACTCTCTGGCTGGAACTGGGGATAGTGGTAGCGCCGAGGATGAGTGTCATGTCGCTGCCTAGGGGCAGCTCCGACCATTGTCGGTCCGTCGTGCTGTGCAGGTGGGAAGCTAATACGAGGCTTGACTAAGCTGGTGGCTTCAGATGCAGACCTTGGAACCCCCGGCGTGTGCCCTCAAACGTCGCATCCAGAACTTCGGTCAAGACTCCCTCTCAAAGGAGCAGACGCACAATTTGTCGACCTGACAATTTCTGCTGGAAGAAGCACATTCGAGATATACCACAATTACCGGCTCCATGCTTTTGTGGCCTATGGCGAGTAGCCGTGGCGGGGCGGCGATTCGTTTTGCCCGGCGGCGAGCCTGGATGGCGACCAGGTCTAACGCAGCATCACTGACTGCCTGGCATGTGCTTTAACCTTCAGCACCAGGTGGGTATCTTCGCGTCCTGTTCGCTCACTTGCTTCCAGTCCTTCCATTCATTCCAGTCGCTCCTTTGCTACTTTTCCTTCCCTTTGACGTTTGCGCGACCATGACAGCCACAGCCACAGCTACAGCCCAGGCGACTGCGGATCGCCGTGTCGTCCACTTGATTCTGCACCACCTCTCCGACATGAAGTACAAAGACCGCAGACAGCGTGGGCCGGACCAGCCCGTCGAATTCCTCGCCTTTCGCCCCACCCTCATGCCCTCGATCCTGGTGAACAAGCTGTGGGCTGAGCAAGGCACGTCGATTCTATGGAAAAGCTACCCGCATCTTCCCGTTTTGCAGAACATGGCCAGCGACCGACGACAATACTACGCCAACAAGGCAGAGAAACTCTTTGTGCTAGAACCAGCAGAGGGTGACGGCGGTCTGGAATACCTGGAAGGCTTGGACTGGCCGAACCTGAGGACCTTGGAGCTCGAAGTCGACTGGCAAAGGCATGAGAAAGCATTCAGGTCTATGCTACATGCAACACTGCAGGATCTGGAGCTTCATGGAACACAAAGCGGTGGCTCTCGGTACATTGCTGGATCTATATTCCCTGCCTTGTCTGCTGCCTGCACCAATCTACGGAGCATCTGCTTTGGCCCGGATGTTGTCAAACACGAGGACCCCGTACTCGACCAAAAGCTCCTCCATCTTCTCGACTCCATACCTAGCATCGCCAACGTGCAGATAAGCAACGCCGGATTTTCTAGCAAGGACACCCTGTTCAAGAATTTGAGCCAACGCCCAGGTCTACAAACCTTACACATCGATCTTGACCCTGGCTTGCAACTACTGTCCTCGTTTACAGGTCGCAATGCACTTTCTTCTCCTTTCTCTTCCCTCACGTGCCTGCACATCAAGTGTTATCCCGAGGTGGCGCTCGCCCTTGCACCCCACCTCCAACTCGTGGAAGAAGTGTTGCTCGACATTGCAAGGATACCTCACCATGTCCAACAAAATAACGATGTGCATGTCCTTGATGACATCTTGGGCGCATTCTCTCAATGCCCAGAGCTCCAGTCGTTTCAAGTGAACATCGGCCAGCTTTCCCGCGATTTTCCTTCCGTCGTATCACACCCAGTTCTGTCTGGAATAGCCTTGGTGAAGCTCGCTACCGGCTGTCCTAAGCTCCGAGACATCAACTTGGTCGTCTCAGAGCCGTCTGCCATCAATGGATCGATGATTTCTAAGCTCCAGTTCGAGGCCTTTACCAGAAAGCTTCCGCAACTCGTGAGTCTTAGCATGAAGCTCCACCCGCAAACGGCGATACGGCTGGAGTCTACGGCATTAGGAAGCCTTGGAAGAAACTGCCCTTTGCTCCAAATCTTGCGCTTGAAAATCGCATTACATCTACCAGATCTGCAGTTGCCGGGGGATCCCTCATCCCAACAGCCCGTCACACCGTCTTCCCACGATACAACCGAGGACGATAGTATCTCACGACGGCCGTCCATTGCCATTAATGGTCATCAACGAGGCCCTTCACTCGACTTTGAACACCTCGTGGAATCTAGAATACCGACTGGGCCACTCTTTTCAAACCTCACATATCTTGCATTCGCACGTCCACAGTCGATACTATCAATAGCCAGCGATACCTACACCGTCTCATCAAACCCCCAGTCCAGCTCCGCTTTCGACCCACTTTTAGAAGAAGACCTCGTTCGATCATGGGCTCGACCACTTGCTGTGCATTTTCCTCGACTCGAAGTTCTTGAAACTTGGGGGGATTGGGCTGGGCAGGACAATGAGTCGTTAAATTACTTCTTACCGCGGGAGGAGTTGCTAGCGAGCACATGGGAGTTTTTGAGTGGCGTAGAGCAGGACTTGTGGGAAGATGGTGATGATGATGAACTTGACGAATCAAATTGGGTAGAGCCTTCTACTGAAAGATACAGCATTGTGAGCGCGGATTGGAACCTGGCCAGCTTCGTCAACGAGTTCCCAGACGAAGATGATGTCGGAAATGGCGCATACTTGGAGCCTTATGAAGAAGAACCAGAAGGCATGATCACACCAGGGCGGACACTAGGCAACGAGGAGGAAGCTTATTTTCGAGGCGCAGATGCCAAGTACGTTACTGCCTCAGGACCGGCAGCACTTGCTGTCGCATCTGACGGCATCAGCCATTGACCAATTGAGCCCACCCTTGATGAGCCATCGAAAAGAAGCACACAAGATTTCTTCCTATTCATACTGACACTCAGCTGCACACACTTCACCTTCGATACTTGAATATACACGGCCGAACACCGATTACGTTCCCCAAGCATGACATAACGCAAGACACATAAGAAACACAGGACATGGCGTAGATGGCATCCAGAGGTTTGCGCAATACTTGATTGTTTTCCTTCCTCTAGAATTGTAATCATTTTATTCGTCTGTACACGTCTTGTTGCGTCTAAACAGCCCGGTCGTTCACTTCTCAGGTAGATGTTTGATCGTAGGCAGCATGAAACCTATCCAATACACTCTCCACACTCGCTTCTGCTTTCCGCATGCCTACCGCCGCTGCCCTGTGCGCACATTTCTCATTTCGTTATTATTAATTACAGACATGTCGCGGATCTAGGTCTAGAGAGGCAGGTTTGGTATGGTGCGCGGATTAGACCATGTGTTCTCTAA
>Ga0265780_10007610_pt1 | contig 13265 bp, 13 predicted proteins | sample P1T30metagenome_FD_192432 | JGI IMG/M metagenome (GOLD analysis project Ga0265780, IMG submission 192432) | Plant litter microbial communities from East Loma Ridge, Irvine, California - P1 T30 | ecosystem: Environmental > Terrestrial > Plant litter > Unclassified | place: USA: California...
TATTTCGTTATACTGTAGCTTGCCAACCCGAAAAAAGAGTCCGGTGCGATTGCTGAAGCGTACGTACAGACACTGAGCATCCGGGCTTAACTGCTCGAATCGGTCAATAAAATCCCGTTCGGCTTCATTCAGCAGATGGCCATATAACCGTCTGACAAAGGCGAGTACGTACTGGAAATTGTCGAGGTAATACCGGGGTGTCAGGATGACTTTCTGTTGTCCAATCATAGCGGGCAACCCATGGATGGGGTAATCATATAACAAAAAAAACCTGGTTTATGTCCCCAACGGATACGCTGGAAGAACTAAGAAAACACGGAATCCTGCCTGCCGAACAAGTTAATCAACTGGCTGACTATGAGCAGAAAAAACCATTCTCTGTGCACTGGGAATTGCGGGCGCTGCTGTACGTCGGCATCCTGCTGCTGAGTGCCGGGCTTGGGTTCCTGATTTACGATAACATCGACCAGCTGGGTCGGGGTGCGTTGCTGGCTGCTATGGGCGCAGGTTGCCTGGCTAGTCTCGTCTTTGCCTGGCGATTCCGGCCGGACTGGACGCTGGAACACGCCAGAAGCCGTTCGTCCTTTGGCGATTACGCGCTGCTGCTGGCCTGTCTGCTGTTCCTGACGCTGGAAGGCTACGCGCAGTACGCCTACACGCTGTTTGGGACCCGCTACGGACTGGTTACGTTGCTGCCCGCCCTGCTCTTTCTGCCGCTGGCCTACCGGTTCGATCACCGGGGCGTACTGGGCATGGCATTAACGTCGCTGGTTGCCTGGGTAGGCGTAACGGTACGTCCGCTGGAGCTGTATGTCAAAACTAATTTCTTCGATCAGCGAACCGTTTTCTCGGCGATTCTGCTGGCATTGCTGCTGATCGGTATTGCCCTGACTCTCGAACAGCGCCGGATCAAAGCGCACTTTACTTATACCTACCTGACCATTGCCGGAAACCTGCTGATGATAGCCCTGCTGGGGGGATTGTTCAACTTTGAAAGCCTGCGGCTGGGATTTGTACTCGGGCTATTCGCGGCCTGCTTCCTGCTGGACCGTTACGGTCGGCGACGGAGCAAGGACCACGGGGGCTCGTTCCTGTTTTTGCTGATGAGCGCCGTCTATGGCTACATCGGCCTGACGTACCTGTTCTTCCATTACCTGCATCCCGTCAAGTGGGGCGATGGGCTGTACTACTGGTATTTTATCCTGACCGGAATTGCGCTCGTTGTGTACCTGATGAGCCAGCTCCCTAAAGCGAAACCAACGCATGAAAGCGTATAACGAAACATGGATTTATAACCGCGAGATTGTCCGACAGGCCGATAACTGGTGTCGTCGGAATTTGCTGACCAACGAGCAGATGGACACCATTCAGCGTACGTATCCCGTTGGTTTTCAGCAAACAAACGGCTACCTCGAAATCGGCCTGTTTCTGTTTACAACGGTAACGATTCTGGGGACCTATCTGCTGGTGAGCACCTTCTTTCCTGCGCTGGTCGATACGCAGGCATCATCCAGCGTGTTCAACCTGGTTTTCGGGGCGCTGGTGGCCGGGTTGGGCTGGATACTTATTCAGCAGCGGCACCTGTACCACAATGGAATCGACAACGCCTTTGTCATAACGCAAACCGGCTTTCTGGCGTTTGGCCTCAATCAGTTGTTCCCGCCGGGTTTGTCGGTGGCAACGCACTGTCTGATTTCGCTCCCGCTGCTGCTGATGATGCTCTGGTACTACGGCGATACGTTGATTACGTTTTTTACGGTGATTGTTACGTATGCGATGGTGTTCGACTGGCTACTTGACATTGACGGCGGTCGCCCGGCGGTACCATTTGTGATGATGGGGATTTCAGCAGTGCTCTATGTACTGGCCCGGCAGACCAACCGGCGCCTGAGCCGAACGCCGTACTACGCTGACTGCATCAGCCTGACCCAATGGTGTGCCCTGCTTGGGCTGGCCGCCAGCGGTAACTACTTTATTGCCCGTGAGGTGAACCGGCTCCTGCTTAAACCTATCCCCGCCGAATCGCCTGAGTTATCGCTGGCGTTTCTGTTCTGGGTGTTTACCTTCTGCATTCCCGGAGCGTACCTGCAAATTGGCCTGGCCCGACGAAATCGGATGCTGATTATTCTGGGTGGGCTGGGTTTGGTTGGGGCCGTTATGACGTTGCATCATTATCTCCGGTGGGTGTCGCTCAACGTAGCGCTGATTGTGGGAGGATTGCTGCTGATTAGCTTGTCCATTGCGATCATTCAGTACCTGCGCCAGCCCCGACGCGGCTTCACCGACGCCCCGGACGACGACTCGCCCGATGAGTTTTTCCTGAGCCCCGACACCCTGGCCGCTGCTCAGACGGTAACCGGTATACAGCACGGGCACAACGACAATGTCAAGCTGGGCGGAGGCAACTTCGGCGGTGGTGGCGCGTCGGGAAACTATTGATGGTCAGGGGAATTGATTAGCTTTGTAAGAGAACGACAAAAACGATGCAGACGACAATTGATATAAACGATGACCTGCTCCGGAAGGCCATGGACATAAGTCATCTGACGGATAAAAAACAGGTCATTGAGCTGGCCCTCGCAAACTACGTATTGTCTCGTCAGAGTTACCAGCGACTACTGGAGTTGCGGGGCAAAGTCGAATTCTGGGACGACGAAGAGTCGAAAAGGGTTTAGTGATAGATGCAGCCACTTTTAGTTGATACGTCGGTTTGGATTGACTGGTTAAATAAAAACGTGTCAATACGTGGCAGACAACGATGATGGAAACGCATCTTCAGCAGCAAAGGCTGATCTTTATTACTGCTGTAGTACTTCAGGAGGTGCTGCAGGGAATCCGGGAAGATACACTGTATGAAGATGTAAAGCGCATCCTGTCCGATATGACTTTGCTTACGCTCGATCCCGCCGAAGCGGCTATCGGTGCAGCCGAACTATACCGGTCCCTGCGCAAAAAAGGCGTAACGATTCGCAAGCCGAACGACTGCCTGATTGCCCATTACGCTCTGGTGCATAACCTGCCCATACTGCACAACGACGTTGATTTTGATCAAATCGCCCACTATAGCTCACTGCGGGTTGTGGATTTGTAGCTAAACTTCCTGCCTGCGTCTGCCGAAAAACCGCTAAGTTTGGCCCCGTAAACCTAACGACATACGCAGTCGCATGAAAACCGTAGACTCCTACAATTTCGCTGGCAAAAAGGCCCTCGTTCGGGTGGATTTCAACGTTCCCCTCGATAAACAATTCAACATCACGGACGATACCCGCATCAAGGCGACCATTCCAACCGTCATGAAAATTGTCAACGACGGCGGTTCGGCCATTCTGATGTCGCACCTGGGCCGGCCGAAAGGCGGTCCCGAAGAAAAATACTCGCTGAAGCATATTCTGCCCGCGCTGAAAGAAGCGTTTGGCCGCGACGTGAAATTCGCAGACGATTGCATTGGTCAGTCAGCTACCGATCTGGCGGCAGCGCTGCAACCGGGTGAGATTCTTCTGCTCGAAAACCTACGTTTCTACAAAGAAGAAGAAAAAGGAGACGTTGATTTCGCCAAGAAACTGGCGGCTCTGGGTGATGTGTGGGTAAACGACGCGTTCGGAACTGCGCACCGCGCCCACGCCAGTACGGCCGTAATGGGACAGTTCCTCACCGACCGGGTATCGGGTTACGTGATGCAGGCTGAACTGGAAAACGCCAAAAAAGTACTGGGCGAAGCCGAACGGCCCTTCACCGCGATCATGGGTGGCGCAAAGATCTCCGACAAAATCCTGATCATCGAAAAACTGCTGGACAAGGTCGATAACCTGATCATCGGCGGTGGTATGACGTATACCTTCACGAAGGCGAAAGGGGGTAAGATCGGTAAATCGCTGCTCGAAGCTGACAAGCAGGATCTGGCACTGGAACTTCTGAAAAAAGCCGAGGAGAAAGGCGTGAATATCTACATGCCCGTGGATAACCTCTGCGCCGATGATTTCTCGAACGATGCCAACCGGCAGATCGTCGCTACGGGCGAAATTCCGGATGGCTGGGAAGGGCTGGACATTGGTCCCGAGAGTATCAAGCTCTTTGTCGATGTCGTCATGCAATCGAAAACGATTCTTTGGAACGGCCCGATGGGCGTATTTGAATTCGAAAACTTCGCGCACGGCACCAACGCCATTGCCGAAGCGGTGGTAAAAGCAACTGAAGAAAACGGCGCGTTCTCGCTCATCGGCGGTGGTGACTCGGCTTCGGCCGTGAACCAGGCTGGCTACGGCGACCGCGTAAGCTACGTATCGACCGGTGGCGGTGCCCTGCTCGAATACATGGAAGGCAAAACCCTGCCCGGTGTTGCTGCGCTGGAATCGTAAACTAACGTACTGAAATAGCAGTAGTTCGCATTTTGTATTGTCTCTGTTATGGAGCGATATGAAATGCGAACTTTGTTTTTGTAGCGTTATACGATTCTTTTCCCCACACTATAAACTCCCTAATCCCGCCTTCGCTTTATTATCAATGCTGTTTTTATACTCGTGGTGCTTGAAGCTGAGTGCCTTCTGAAAGAACGACCGTGCGCGAGTGCGGTCGTTCTTTTGTTGATAAAGATAACCCAACTGCAACGCTGACGTAGCGCCAAAAGACAGTTGTTCGTCCCGCGCGGCTTCGCAGATGGCAAGGCAACGTAACAGAACCGGAATGGCTTTGTCGGGCTCGTCGCGACGCTGGTAGATACGGCCGAGCCGGTAGTTGTATTCGGCTTTCTCGGCCGTTGTCGAAAAGCTGGCTTCCGTGTAGGGGCGCAGATACGTCAGGGCACTGTCGGTGAAGCCGCCGTCAGACGATAGCCGGGCGCGCATGAGGACTTTCTGGCCAGAAGAGCCACCCCGTTTCAGGTACGCTTCGGCAAATTTCTGCGCGGCTTTGTCCGACTCAACCGTCGTGCGGCCAACCGTGGTTACCTGTTGAAGCAGCGGACGTGTCTTCTCGTCGGACTCGTTAGCCAGCCAGTGGCAGAGGAAGAGTTTGTAATACGAGTCTTTCAGAAAGTTGCGGCCCCGGTACGTCCGGATAAACTGGTCGTAATGCGAGCGGGCCTTTACGTACTGTCCCTTTTGAATAAATAAGTCCCCCAGAATATTCTCGATAATAGGCAGCGGTAGATAGGCAGCACCCGTCGGGCGGTTGGTCAGGTACCGTAGCGCCTGTTCGCCGTAGCCCGCTTTCTGCTCGATCGTGGCCCCGAAAAAATGCAGAAGCAGGTTATCCGGATGAGCGCTGACGAGCTGACGTAACGTCTGGTCATCGGCAGTGGTAAATTTCAGTACGTAAGCCCGGATCATGAGGTCGATCAGTTGGGTTTCCAGTCCAAAAGTTGGGTCCTGCTGCGCCCGCTGGAGCTCCTGCTGTCCCTGCTGGATGTTGCCCCGGAGACCGAGCAGATTCGCCACCCAGACGTAATTTTCCGGCACGGAGCCGATCATGATGTGCAGCGTACCCAGTGATTTGTAGGTCGGCAGAAAAGCCGGGAAGCGTTTCTGGTTCTCGGCCAGAAGTTTATACGCCCGGATTACGTCCCAGCTGGCACTGAGTTCTTTCCCGAATTTGAGTTTGGCAAAAGCCCAGTGCAGGCGAACTTCCGCTTGCAAAAACCGCTGCCAGGGTGAGTTTTTGTCCAGGTCATCCAGCGCGTCGAGCCGTTCATCCTCCCGATTACTGTAATGGGCAAAAAGCCGGTCGTCGTCCGACGTAACGAGCGTTAGCATATCGGCATAATCATCGAGAAAGATCCGGACACCATTGTTGGCGCTTTCCGGAGCGATACGTTGCCGGGCTGCCCGTACCTTCAGTTCCTGCAAATCGGCATAGGCCTGACGTAGTCCCGGCGTCCAGGAAAAGTCCTGGGCATAGGCTGTCTGAACAAACAGGAAATAAAGAAGTAAATAACGCATGAGCGACGAGGGAATAAAACAGAAAAGGTCGCCTGGACGACGACCTTTTCTATGACTGCCGGTACGTACCGGACAGGCTTGTTGCTTAGCGACGACCTGTAGTTGCTGGTTCGGGAACGCCTTCAACATCGGCGAAAACCCGGCCGCAGTGTTCGCAGACGATGATTTTCTTTTTGTCCTTGATGTCGGCCTGGCGTTGCGGGGGAACTACGTTGAAGCAGCCTCCGCAGGCACCCCGTTTTACCATCACAACCGCCAGCCCGTTCAGCGCGTTACCGCGGATCTTGTTGTATGAGTTCAGCAGACGGGATTCGATGGTCGTTGCCTGGTCATCGCGGTGTTTGATGATTTCCTTCTCTTCTTCCTGGCTCTCCGACGTGATCTGATCCAGTTCCTGCTTTTTGGCTTTCAGGTCTTCTTTACGCTCGTTGAGGGCTCCCTGAGTCGTTTTGATTTCCTCTTCTTTGCCGCGAACGCGGAACTGCGATTCGTTGGTCCGTTTTTCGGCCAGTTCAATTTCCAGCGACTGAAGCTCGATTTCTTTCGAGATCGCGTCGAACTCACGGTTGTTGCGGACGTTCATCTGCTGATCCTTGTACTTGGTGATCAGCTTCTCGGCGTCTTTCTTGGCAACGCGGTTGCGCTCGACTTCTTCTTCCAGCGTCTTGATTTCGGACTGGAACTTACCGATACGGGTTTCGAAGCCGGCGATGTCATCTTCCAGGTCGCGTACCTCTTCTGGTAAGCTCCCGCGGATTTTGATGAGTTCGTCTAGTTGAGAATCAAGAGATTGCAATTTAAGAAGAGCATCTAATTTCTGCGCAATCGTAAGTTCCATTCGGAATGTATTTAGTTCTATACGAAGTATCGGACTGGGTTTGTGCCAGTCTCCGATAAAATTACCGCAAAACTAGTGAATTTTTTAGCTAAATGCTGGCTAATTAACTCTTTTGTAAAGACTTCGCTCTCATAATGACCAACATCGCAGATCACGATCCGGCCGTCGGCGTCGAAGAATTCGTGGTATTTATAGTCAGCTGTCACAAAAACATCGGCTCCGGCGCGCAGGGCGTCATTCAGCAAAAAGCTGCCTGCTCCGCCACAAACGGCAATTCTCCGGACAGGACGGTCTAACAAAACCGTATGCCGGATCAGCGAGAGGTCCATTTTTTCTTTCAGATAAGCCAGCCAGGCATGTCCGTCCAATGGCTCGGGGAGGTCGCCCACCGCGCCTGACCCAACTTCCTGATTCTGGTTGTCGAGGCCGTACACATCATAGGCAACTTCCTCGTACGGATGCGCTTTTCGCAGTGCCGCCAGGATAACTGCCTGCTTGTGGGTCGGAAAAATGACCTCGATCCGGTCTTCCGGCTCCTGGTGATATTCCCCTATCTCACCGATAGCTGGGTTGGCCTGTCCGGTAGCCTGATAAGCCCCCGTTCCGGCCGTGCGGAAACTGCAGTTTTTGTAGTTGCCTACGTTCCCGGCCCCGGCTTCGTGCAGGGCATCGAGTACCCGCTGCGTATCGGCGGTGGGTGTGAACGTAACCAGCTTACTCAGTACCTGGGCTTTGGGAGCCAGAATCTGTACGTTCTGCAGGCCCAGTTTATCGGCAATCTTGTAGTTGACCCCGCCCTGTACACTGTCCAGGTTGGTGTGCGTCGCGTAGATCGCTACGTCGTTTTTGATGGCTTTGATCACCGTTCGTTCGACGTAATTCTTGCCGTTCAGCTTTTTCAGTCCCTTGAACACGATGGGGTGGTGCGCTACAATGACGTTACAGCCTTTGGCAATAGCTTCGTCAACAACAGCTTCCGTCGCGTCGAGCGAGACAAGCACACCCGTGATTTCCGTAGTGGGGTCGCCTACGATCAGGCCAGCATTGTCGTACGACTCCTGGTAGGCGAGAGGAGCCAGCGTTTCCAGATAGGCGGTCAACTGACGAATTTGGGGCATAGAAATACGGAGAATAGTTGACTAGCGGCCTAAGATTGAAACGAAAAAACCGCTTCAGCGTATAGCTAAAGCGGTTTTCAACTTGTTGGCGGTCCGGACGGGGCTCGAACCCGCGACCCCCTGCGTGACAGGCAGGTATTCTAACCAACTGAACTACCGAACCAATTTTGATTACCAGTTGACGTTGCCGTCTTCCTTTATCGTGGCACAAAAGTAGAGCGTTTTAGGATTCAACGCAAGCAGTGAACTGAAAAAAAGTCGTGTTTTTTATTTGTAATAGCCTATACTGGCTGTTAATCAGCTGTTTTGATGCGTAAAAAAAGTGCATTGCCTGACGTGAACAGACTTATGCCGGTTCGAAATTTTAAACGATGGATGTGTATCGTTCCAAAATATCTGCTTTCGATCGTATGCTTATGTCAACGTCCTATATCAAATTAACCAACCGCGTTTACAGCCGCGCGCAACAGGGCGGAGGCCTTGTCCGATGGCCTGTTACGAGGTGTTTATGCTGGCAAAGGCATGAGAACTGGAACTGATCCTGTTCCGGCAGCTTGGTGAGCTGTTTGACTGGCGGATATTCCGGCGTCAACAAGCCGAATATGCCAGTAACCAGTAAACGGGTTCGACGCTGGACTGATGGATCTGACCAAAACGATTTGTGGACAAGCCAGAGTTTTCTGCGCATGACGGAGTACGGGCAGGCCGAATCGATAGGGCATCCCCAAAGCTATTACAGGAGACAGATACTGAACCGGTTACAGCACGTCACGTTAATGATGCGCTCAGGCAGGCAGCGCCCGTTTCGGCCGATATGTTGACCTACCTCACAAATGGCAATCAGTATATTTGTCGGGTGAGCATCCAGCCACTGTATACCTCCCAATGTGAGTTGACGCATTTCCTGGCAGTCGAGCAGAAGGTTACTGGAGCGCTATAAAAAAGCGACTATCCCCTGCTGGAAATAGCCGCCTTTTACCTGTATTTATTACGTTATTCCTCCTCCTCCTCACTTAGCTCATTGGCCTCGTCGGGCGTCATTTTCTCAGCATCGTTGGCCTGTAGGGCGTCCAGCGTTTCCTGCCGGGTAGCATAGGAATCAATATCGGTATCGCCGGGAACATCGGGGTTTGGGCGATCAAGGTCAATCTGGCTGACTTCAGTAGGGGCATCGGCTCGTTCTTTCATAACGTTTGGGTTTGATTATTACAGCAGAACAGCCCATCGGTCAAAAGGTTTATTGGCCTTCCTCAAACCTTTGGCTCCTGAATTGCATTGTATTACTACACTACGTCTTTATGAAACAATTCTTACGCGCGTTGCGCTGGGCGTTGCTTGTTCTGTTGGTGCTGGCAGTTGGTGCGGTTGTGGTGGCCTGGTTCATCGACTTCCGCCAAACGGACCAGGACCTGGCCGATGAGTTCAGCGGGCAGCGCATCCGACCTACCGTACATCGTTATCAAGTCAGGGATGGAAATCGCGAGCGAACCATCCGATTTATGGAAACGCCAGCCCTGGCGGGCGACTCAGCCCTGCCGGTTGTCTTGTTCGTGCACGGTGCGCCTAGCTCCCTCTCGTTTTTCAACGCTTTTTTTAAGGATACGGCCTTGTTAAATCGGGCGCAACTGGTTTCGGTCGATCGGCCGGGCTATGGGTATTCGGATTTTGGCTGGGTTGAAACGTCTATCGTAAAACAGGCTAAATTCCTGCAGCCCCTCATCGATCGCTACAAAAAAGCGCCTTATCTGATGATCGTAGGCTCGTCGTACGGCGGTTCAGTAACGGCACGATTAGCTATGAACAACTCTAACACGGTCGATCATGTAGTCTTTGTCTCGTCGGCGCTGGGGCCGGGTCTGGAACGGACGTATGGTATCAGCTACCTGATCGACAGCCCGCTTCTGCACTGGGGAATTCCTCCTTTGTTACGGTTGGCCAATGACGAAAAACTGTCACACCGCCAGGCGCTGGAAGCTATTTTGCCCGACTGGCCGAAAATCAGAGCTGGTATCACAATGCTGCACGGCAAGCGGGACGAACTGGTTTACCCCACTAACGTTACCTTCGCCCAGCATCACCTAGTCAATGCGCAGATGCGGCAGTTCCTGCTGCCTGAAAACCGGCATGACATTGTCATCAACAAGCGCGAATATATCTCAGAGATATTACTCGACATCCTTACCCGGACTGACGTAAAGGAAACGGTTATCGAGCAGGTGATTGCGGTGAAGTAGTTTTTGATTGAACGCTGGCAAAGCTGATCACTTTGTCTGACAAGCAGAAGCCAGTAAAAGCTTTGCCAGCGTTCAATCAAAATTACTTTATCATTTGGTCAGGCTGTAATCTCGATACGGTTCTGTTCGGGGTCAAGGATAACACTTTCGTAATAGCCATCGCCGGTTCGGCGGGGTTCGCCAACAACGGTATAGCCATCCTGACGAAGTCGTTCTGTCAGGGCATCGACGGCGGATTCGCTGCCGAGCGAAATCGCAAAATGGATCAGTCCCGTAAACTGAGCCAGCGCTTCATTACGGGAATGCGGAATACCGGGCATCTGCATCAGCTCCAGACGCGGACCGCCCGTCGGAAACGACAGGAAATAAGACGAAAAGTTCTTGCTGGTATTGATGTACTTGTCGTTGGCGACGCAGTTGAAGTACGTTTCGTAGAACGTCCGCATGGGTTCCAGGTCAAGCACCCAGATAGCAATGTGTTCGATATGCATGGCGCAAAATTCGGCACCAGACGGGCTTTTCTACAACACGTGCATTGATGAAACTAGTGCTCCATTACCCTACTGATTGCCACTACAGCACGAGTGCTGGCAGCCAGAAAACACCATCGCCCAGCCAGCGGTATCGCTCGTTTTTGAGGAAATAGGCCGGATAGCGCTGGATGATGTAAAGTATTAGGCTCATGATGACAAGCATCAGCGATGAGCGCTGGGCAAATCGATCGTCAGTCAGAAAGCAGAGAGCAATGCCTGTAGCTACGATCAGGAAGGTAAGCCACCGTAGCACCGTATCGCAGCGGTCTGCTCCCCAGACGCTAGCCAGCGAAAACATATCCTGACCGGGCAACTCCCGCATCTCCATAACCGCAAACAGGAGCAGATTCTGGAACGCAATACCGGTAAACAGGAGAAACTCGGTAATCTCTAGGCCACTGGTTGCTGGTCGCTGTACCCAGACGCTTCCCCAGACACCGGCCGAATAAAGCAGCGCTACCAGCGGTTCTTTCAGTAGCAACGCCGGGTGCCGGGCCGGAAGCCGGAAGACCGCGACCAGATAGGCCGCGCATACACCCCCCAGTACGATCCCAAATTTGACGACGCTGGACGGCAGAAACCAGACCAGCACAAACGCCAGACCAGCCGCTCCAAAAACGACGCGCCAGAGTAGGGGCGCATGCCGTTGATGGAAATGATGCCGGGCCGTGAGCGGTTCGCCGACTTTCTGGCTATCCAGCAGCCGGTCGACGGTGTAGATCATGAACACGACCAGCGCCAGCACAATTGGCGTAGCCCAGTGAATGAGCGTACCATCAGGGAGAGAAGACTCGGAAGGTCGGGCTACGTTGAGCTGGGCTACGTCAAGCTGGTCAGCACTCAGTTGGGATATAGAGAGCCGGGCCGCCATCCGGTTCGATAGCACCGCGCCCATCACGACGGGAAAACTCAGGTAATAAGCGTTACGTAGCGGGGTAAGCAAAGTAGAACGGTTAATGATGATGGGGCTACAAAGCAACCGGCGGAGCCAGCCAGGGTTCCTGTCGGTTGACGATAGTGACGGACTGGCTAACCCGTAAAGTACCCGTTGCCGACGGGCTCGTCAGGACGTTTTGCCCAAGCAGAATTTTTTTATTCCAGCGCCGGTAGGTAGCGAGCGTCTGTAACGGCTCTTTGCCTTTTTGTGCGGTTTCCGGGTCGATGGTCGTCAGTACGCAGCGGGCGCAGGGTTTGACGCCGTAAAAATCCAGTTCGCCAATCTGAAACTGCTGCCAGGCATCTTCGTCGTTGGGCTGGGCTCCGCTGACAACGATGTTCGGGCGGAAGCGTCGCATCTCAACCGGCTCGGGCAGCCGACGATTCAATTCATCGAGCGACGACTGGCTGATCAGCAGGTACGGGTAGCCATCGGCGAAGCTAACCGCATCGCCCGGCTTCGCGTATTTCTGGTCAACTTCCCGATTTGTGGTGTCAGGCATATAAACGAGCCGACACGTAAGGCCCAGCGCTGCCGAAAACCAGCGGTCGGCTTCGTCGCTGACGGTTACGGCCGGAACATCAGGGCTATCCCAGATCGACACCCGAACCGACTCGGTATGAACTTCCGATGCGGGTACCAGGGCCAGAATCAGTACGTCGTCGGGCCGCTGACGATGCCAGACGCGTAGCTGGGCGTTGTCCGAATCGGCGTTGTCAATCGCTACGTCGATCAGCGCCATCTGTGGGTAAGTCCGCTGCGTAATAAACGGCCAGGGTTCGCCGTCGCTGGTTGGCTCGACGAGCATGAACCGGCGATCATACCGAAACCCTTTGCCTTCGACAATCGCTTCATCAACCGAAATGCCGCCGAGAGATTTGATCGGATAAATGTAAAGTTCAGAAACAGTCATGTTAAGAGCTACGTGAATGGGCTTAAAAACTCATGCGGGGTAACGGACTGACGTCCTGCGCCGTAAAATCGCCCTGGTCGTACTTGAACTTGGCCGCCATAGCAATCATTGCTGCGTTGTCGGTGCAGTACTCGAATTGGGGAATATACACCTGCCAGCCCAGTTCGTCACCAAGTTTGGTGAGTGATGCCCGTAGACTGCTATTGGCCGATACGCCCCCCGCCACGGCTATCTGTCGGATACCGGTTTCCTGCGCGGCCCGTTTTACTTTCTTCAACAGCATCTGAATCAGCGTATATTGAATACTGGCGCAGATGTCGGGCAGGTTCTGGGTAATGAAATCGGGGTTGGTTTTCAGGTGATCCCGTAGAAAGTAGAGAATGGCCGTTTTAATGCCGCTGAACGAAAAATTCAGATCCGGCATCTCGCTCATGGGAAAGCGATAGGCTAGTGGGTTGCCTTCTTTCGCGTATTTGTCGATCAACGGGCCACCAGGGTAGGGCAGACCCAGCAGTTTGGCTGATTTGTCGAAGGCTTCGCCCACGGCGTCGTCCTGCGTCTGACCAATAACGGCCATCTCCAGCGGACTGTCTATGCGTACGATCTGCGTGTGCCCTCCGCTCACGGTGAGACAAAGGAACGGGAAGGTGGGCTTGTTGCGGGACGTACCGGGCTCGTCGATGAAATGCGCCAGCACGTGCGCCTGCATGTGGTTGACTTCGATCAGCGGAATCTGGAGTCCCAGCGCCATCGCTTTGG
>Ga0265780_10007611_pt1 | contig 13264 bp, 12 predicted proteins | sample P1T30metagenome_FD_192432 | JGI IMG/M metagenome (GOLD analysis project Ga0265780, IMG submission 192432) | Plant litter microbial communities from East Loma Ridge, Irvine, California - P1 T30 | ecosystem: Environmental > Terrestrial > Plant litter > Unclassified | place: USA: California...
GGCGTCCCAGATCTTGACGGTCTTGTCGTACGACGCCGACGCCAGCCGTTTCGAGTCGTGCGAGAAAGCCACCAAGTTGAGCCCATCGTTATGGCTCTTGAGCGTCTGCAGGCACGCGCCGCTGCTGGCATCCCAGATCTTGACGGTACTGTCGCCCGACGCCGACGCCAGCCGGGTCGAGTCGTGTGAGAAAGCCACCGAGTTGACTCCTCTGCTATGGCCCTTGAGCGTCTGCAGGCACGCGCCGCTGCTGGCGTCCCAGATCTTGACGGTCCTGTCGTAGGACGCCGACGCCAGCCTGGCCGAATTGTGCGAGAAGGCCACAGAGAAGACGTCACTGCTATGGCCCTTGAGCGTCTGCAGGCACGCGCCGCTGCTGGCATCCCAGATCTTGACGGTATTGTCGCACGACGCCGACGTCAGCCTGGCCGAGTTGTGCGAGAAGACCACCGAGCTGACAAAATTACTGTGGCCCTCAAGCGTCTGCAGGCACGCGCCGCTGCTGGCGTCCCAGATCTTGACGGTCTTGTCGTTGGACGCCGACGCCAGTTGCTTCGAGTCGTGCGAGAAGGCCACCGACCTGACCCAGCCGCCATGGCCCTCGAGCGTCTGCAGGCACGCGCCGCTGCTGGCGTTCCAGACCTTGACGGTCTTGTCGTGGGACGCCGACGCCAACCGTGTCGAATCGTGCGAGAAAGCCACAGAGAATACCTCACTGCTATGGCCCTTGAGCGTCTGCAGGCACGCGCCGCTGCTGGCATCCCAGATCTTGACGGTACTGTCGCCCGACGCCGACGCCAGCCTGGCCGAGTTGTGCGAGAAGGCCAAAGAGAAGACCCCTCTGCTATGGCCCTCGAGCGTCTGCAGGCACGCCTTCCAGCAATCGCTCATTGCTGGCGCAATCTTGATACTTTGTGGTTCTTCATGCTGGAACGCCCGTCTAATAAGACTTCTTGTCGGACTGAACAGCAGCGCAGATGCATATGTCTGAAGCGGGTAAGTCTCAATAGCTCGTTTGTGATACATAATGAACCGTCGCGCATCTTGAACAAGCTGAGTTAATCCACTCTGATCCTGCGTCTCCTAGTTGCGTTAGAATTTAACTATGCACTCTATATAATCACATAGTTGAATGCTAAATTTACCTGAACTAGTGACCACAATTTGTCTATTGAGACAACGCCCTTTTCTACGCTTTTGCATAGACTGAGCCCCTCCAGCCAATATAAATACTTTTGCCTTATAAACATATTGACGATGTTAGCATCCTCGAGGCTGTCGTTATTGTGCGCTGAGATCTTCTGTCTAGAGTCGCATAGATGGTCGATCCAGAAGACGCACGGATAGCGCGATGCGGCCAACGGGTCCAGGAGTGGTAACTTAACATCTTCTACAGGACATCCAGGCGCTTGAAGGCTGTACATATCCCTGTGCAGCGTCTTATGCAAGATTGAGACAGACTTAATAAACACCTCTCGATGTACACAACTAGTTCCTGCTGGAAAAACATTATGGAATGCTTTTATAAAGAGGAAGTCTTTCGCTGACTGATGCACAAAGTAAACTGTGTCGTCTCGTAGCGTGAGAAAGGATCCACATAGGCTGATGATCTCCCGCACTAGGTTTAGGTCGTCAACGTAGTCCTTAAGTTGTTCCACAAGTGCGATCAGCTCGGCGACCGTGATGGGTCGGTACAAAACTGCAGTCGTGGCTAATACCTGCAAACAGATCTTGGCGTCACCTGATATGCGTATCTGCTGCAGCATCCGCATGTACAAAGAGTCTAGCCCAGGCGGGAACAAAGCTAGCTTCTTCAGTACATCTAGTCTTGACTCCTTTTGGAGGTCTTGGCATACCAACGCAACCCAGAGGAAAGTGTCGTTTGCGCAGGACGTCAAGTGCTGGAGCACCGCGTCTCGCACCTCTGCCTTGTAGCGCTTCTCTTGCGCCAGCTGACTCACTTTCTGCTGGATAAAGACTTTGACAGCCACGGCAACTGAATCAGCGTTCAGCTCAAGACTTAGCTTCGTCTTGTGCTCTGCAGTCTTTAGCTGATCCTCAATTGCTGGCCAGTTGCGACTAGACACGATCCACTTGACGCGAGAAGATACAGATGACTGCTTTGCGATAAAGCTAAGTAGCTTTGGCCTGTCAGTGACACATTCGTCTAGTGCATCGATAATCAGGTACGTTGTGCTTAAGCTTGAGTCCCGCAGCACGTTGGCAAATATCTCTGTCAAGGCGACCCAGACATTCACATCCTCAAACAAGCTTTTGCCGGCGTGATTGTGCTTCTTGCGTATATGCGACACAAGCAATGGTTGCTGGTGCACAAGCATATATAGCAAGCCTCGTAGTACGGCGGTGGCGCTGTTGATGCGCGAGTCAGTCTCCTGGCAGAAGAAGTACGATAGAATGGCAGCCTGAGGTAGGGAACTTCGAAGCTCGTCAATGACGCCGCAGAGCAACATCGTCTTGCCCTTGCCAGGGTCGCCTTTCACCCATAGCAGTCGGCTGTCCGAGTGCGATTGCCATTGCAGAAACGCAGCGTTGTCAAGCACCCAGCGGTAGGAGTCTGCCAGTAAACCGCCTTTTGTGTCCTCAATGCGCTTCTTGTCGTCGCGTGGATCTGTCTGACGCATATCTTGGATACATGTGTTCTGCTTGTCGACTTCGTCTGTAATCCGTTTCATCGCTTCAGCTGGACTTTCACCATCAAGTGGCGACAAACTAACTCCTAATATCCCCATCAGAGAGTATGCACGGTCTGTTGGAACCTTGGTTATCCGATGTTCGTTCCACGAAATTCGCTCATTCACACTGAAGTCGGACAAGGGCGCGCCTTGCAGTGCAGTGCCAGGTATGCTTGTAATTTCGCATAGAGGTGAAAAAAGCGACAGTTTGCTACCGAGCTTTTTTCCGTCCTTAGAGAAGAAGTCTACTGCGGATGGGGCAAGGAGCTCCTGTAGTGTCCATCCACGGGTGAACCATCTGCTTTGGCGAAAGGCAAGCGACTCCGCGGCTCTACCAAAATAGATCGCCGTCCCGGGAACATCGAACAAGTAGACATAACATCTGGCTGCGCTGCGGTACCAGCGAAACATGGACCGTATTGCCCACGAATGCTCAGCCTTGTTCGTCGTGTCAATGCAGCATGTGTCAATCCAGAAGTACTGCAATCCGTCACGCCGTGCCTGGTCTCCGCAGAAGCAGATCTTGTGGTAGCCTGGCTTGCTCTTGCTATCGCCTGTTTCGAGGTCCGCAAAGGTCACCTCATCCCCATCTGCTCCCCAGGTGTGTGAAAGTATCGCATAGGAAGGTGTCGCGTCATCGTCAAAGCTGTGGATGCTAATTTCTCCGCTTCTGCTATACTGCAAGAGCCGCATAGGTTCGGGTAGCTGTGTGTGGTACACATGCGATGAGGATAGGACTCGAGGGGCTGGTCTTGGTAGCTTGGTCGCTCAGGTGTCTGCAGCTTCTTCGCTACTTTCGTACTACCGATAGATGGTCAGCGTATAGAGAGAATGACAGCATGCGCGCTAGGAGGATCGGGGCCTCGTCAAGGTCACTGCCGGCTCTTCGTTGTGTTCTTGGTTTGGTGATGAGGTCTGAAGGAAGCTCCTGGCGGGGTAACGCGCGGTCCATGCGTGCGCACTCTTGTGTGATTGTTAGTTACGCTAACTTAGTTCCAGTACGTGATCATGTAAGCTCGCTAGAGCCAGCCTTCCTAGGTGCCACCCCGCATGCCGACGCGGATCAATCCGGACACCATTTATTACTGGATTTCTGCATCTCACAAGCTTTGAGGTATATGCTTGCCGCCTCAATTATGTTTTAAAGTCGCTGAACTGTTACAGACCAGATGTAGTCATGCTTTTACAGGGCTGTAGAGTTATCGCCGTTCTAAGGTGCCGTGTAAGAAATTATTAACAGCACAGAACTTGTAGGTAATTTTTGAGTTGCGCAATAGGATCTTGGAGAGCAAACCTAATAGACATTTATTAATATCTTGATAGATGTAGACAGTAAGGCTAGCGCGGTTAAGAGATACAATTATCGTAAATTTTCCTGCGCGGCGGGTTTTCCGGCAGGCAGGGGGGGATGTTATGTTCTGAATGTTCATTTCCATTACAGTGTGGACTTCATGCCTTGAGCCAGTGCGTCGTCAATCCACCACCTCCCATTGCACGAACCAACTCAATCCACCCACCCACCCAGCTTGTTCTCACATAACACCAGACTTCATCAAATAGCTACTTATGCATCACAACGTTCCCTCCAATAAAGCTTGTACCAACTAACAACAAAACCAGGCCCACAATGTTTCGAGACGAAATCGCTGGCCGTGAAACGGTCACTCACGCAGGGATCTGCAAGGGCTTCCCGCGATGCTAATTGGGTGGCTGAAGGTTAGTTGTGGCATCGCATGATGAGTGCTTGTGGTACTTGCGATCTGTTGTGCATGTATATAGATGGGATGGTACGCCTTGTGACGATTGTTGAAGGAAGGACGATTGCTCGAACAAAGTCCACGACCAGGAGAACTTGAACTCACTACTTTGATACCATTGTATCTGCGAACGACCTCCACACAATGCGCTCCTCAACATATACCCTCCTCGCCGCAGCAGCATCCTCACTATGCACCGCCCTACCCACAGACCTTAAAGACTTCCTCCTCGTAACAACATCACAAGCCAACGCGAGTCCCAATCCCGCCAACCTCCAAGCTGTCTCCGCAACATCCCTCTTCGTACGTCCCATCCCTATCCGCCCTCCACGCTACCCAACTAACACCCTCAAGGACCCCTTCAACCAACCCGCCCTACTCCTCCGCATGCAACCCCCCGGCTACGCCTCCCTCCCAACCTTCACCCTCACCTCCGGCACACTATCCAGCATAATCCCCGCGCCCTTTAACGGCGGCGTAAAGCAGTATAATTCCACGATCGTGGAGCAGGGACAGGAGTTGCGGTTCTTGGCGTCGGTTCAGCCGGAGGGCAATGTGGGGTTGAGTGAGGGGTATTTGGTGACGGTGGATGGGGAGACGGAGGGGTGGACGGTGTGTCGGGGGGTGTTGGGGAGTGAGGTTTTGAGGTGGAGGGGCGGGGTGGGGTGTGGGGTGGTGTATGTGCATGCGGTTAGGGGGGCGCCGTATTGAGGGGGGATGGGGAGGGGGGATGGGAGAGGCAAATGGCTATCGCATGGACGTTTAATCATAACGAGGTACCACGTGTGACTTCCCACATTTTGCCGTCCTCTGAACGCCTTTCCTCCAGGAACCCGTCATTCGAAAACGACCACCCAATCTCCTGATCAACATCATCAACCCTAACTCCCCACAAGCTGCGGTCCCTCAAACACCTTCCCCGGATCAAACTTACTCTTCACCCCCACCAACCTCTCATAATTCCCCTTCCAATACCTCGTATGCGCCTCCGCCTTCGTCAGATTCGTATCCGCATAGTTAATATACATGCCAAACTTCGCGCCGCTGCTCGCATTCTCAATGACCTTTACCCAATCGTTCAGGAAATCAAAGTACTCGGGCTTATAGTCGCCGTACACGCGGTCGTTGAACTGCATCTTGAATATCGCGTTGCGGTGCACGTAGGCCGTGGCGTCGGCGCTGACTTTGGATATGGCGGATTTGCTGCCGCCGTGCATGTCGATGAGGAGGTACCAGTTGCCGCGGCGCACGTTGCGGGCTACCGTGTAGTAGTAGTCTGCTAGGGCGGTCAGGGCGGCTGGGGGTAGATAGTCTGGCATGAGAGACTTGGCGTAGAAGTTCTCTTGGTAGGTGTAGATTTCTGGTTGTTGGAGTGCGCCGTTTGAGTTGGAGAGAAGGGTGTCGATCCAGCCTTTGGTGGTGTTGGTTCCTGCGCCACGGCCGGTCAGTGGGACGCCGAGTTGGGTGAGTAGAGGGTTCATTATCTTGTTGAATTCGGTGCGGTTGCCGTAGTAGACGCCTGTGAATTGGTTGGGGATGAAGACTCGCATGTTGAGCTCTGGTGGCTGGGTGTACATGGTGAAGTTTTGTAGTATGGATAGCATGTTCGCCATTGTCGACGTGTTTGTAGGAGTGAGGTTGTAGGAGAAGACTAGGTTGGATTCCGGCGCGTCGAACGTCTTGAACTTGAAGGAGGTGACGATGCCGAATGCTGCTCCAGCACCGCGCAGAGACCAGTAAAGATCAGAGTTCTGGGTAGCTGAGGCCGTGACAACAGTGCTGTCGGCGAGGACCACGTTGGCGGAGACCAGGTTGTCGAGCGTGAGGCCCTTAAGACGCGAGATCATGCCGTAGCCGCCGTGGAGACTGAGGCCGCCAACGCCGACACCAGGACATGTTCCATGACTCATAGCCTGCTTCCCTTGGCTGTACAATGCGAGGGCAATGTTGCCGAGTCTGCCACCGGAGCCCACATCTGCTGTGTGAGATGCAAGGTCGACTGTGACACTGTTGAAAGATCGCATGTCGAGGATCAAGTGTCCATCTTCGCCACCGAGTCCGTGTGCTCCATAGCTATGTCCACCTGTGGAGGTGTAGGTATGAGATTAGCTTTTGTCTCAACTTCGTTCTGTACATGTAGCACTTACCTGACTTTGCCGTCACTTGCACTTTGTTTTGCACGCCACACTTGACAGCCTGTTGTACGTCTGCGACTGTCTTTGGAACGGCATACGCAGCTGGTTTGAACGGTAGGCGAATGTTGAAAGGCTTCACGGCTTGCGTGTAGTTCGTCGCGCCGGCTGGGTAGACAGGGACCTTGGCATTTTGAAGACAAGTATCGAGCGCAGCTCTTCTGTGCAAGTTCGGCCAGGCAAGAGCAACTGAAGACAAGCAGCCGACGGTAAGAAGGCAGGATAATTGCACCATGGTTGCTAATGGTATTGGAAACAACAATAGCGGGGTGGTTGCAACGCCGAGACACGTATAGAGGTGACCGTGGTTGACGCTTTCATAAGATCACCAGACACATCTCACGGAGGCGAGGAGACATAGTACTTCGCCAGCCGGTGGTTCTTATCATACCAGACCCAGATGAAAGAGCACATTGCTAGATCGGCTCGGCTCGCCTGGCCAACGTCGACATACGACGATTGTAGGGTGCATCTGTGGAGCAATATGGACGTCCAAGTATAGATGCTCATAAGCAATGGCGCCTGCTTATCTCGCATAAAGTATGCCTGGAAGGGTAGCCATCGAACACGGTGGCGTCCGACCAATATTGTGGTCACGTTGGAGGCGCCTGTGTAGAGGATATATAGAACCACACATGGGTGGCCGCGTGTGCGTCCGGCTTACAAGAATACGAGATCTTCTACCGGCGCAGATCTGCGGCGGCGGCTTTAGTACCGGGTAGTCAAGGCCAAGAGGATTTCGCTGCGTCTTGTTATTCTGAGAATCCCAAGTAGTACATGAGGCTGATTTAATCTACCCGTATTGGTGTTCTGGGGTCGGCTACCGGATGAAACAAATGATCCTGGTTCGAAACGATGCTCGATATTGCTGTAAATTGCTGCGAAATAAGCTAATTAGCCGGCGAATACCAAAAGTACCGAGGCGTCAACGGTACTCCGCAAGTCGATCCAAACGTATGGGATTGTCGGTTCCTTTGGGCAAGGCTTAGTGAAGTCTGTTTCAACCAAGGCTCCATAAAGCCGGTTGCTTGAACTCGTGACACTACGACGAAAGTCAGGGAGATGAATAATGGGGCAAAAGAGACTGTATACATACTGAAGGTGCGCTGCCTGATGCATGCAGTAGCTCATGCACTCAGCAGCCACCATGTTGACATCCCATTCTCTCCTCCTGCCGCTGCTTAGCGGATCCGTCCATGCAGCGAATTTGTGGGCAACGCATTATTCGGGAACAATCAACTACCTGAGTTTTAGCGGAGGTGCACTGTCGGTGAGCAGCTCTGCAAAGACGGGAAACAACTTGCCCAGCTGGATTACATACGACAATGCCGCACCCGCGCTCTACATACCCGACGAAGTGTTCTACGGGCCGTCGACGGGCAGCCTCGTGTCCTTCGCTGTGGGCGCGAATGGGTCCGTGACGGCGACCGGAAAGGGAACTACACCTCAAGGTGTTGTCGCATCGACGCTGTACGGTGGATCGGACGGAAAGGGCTTCATCGCCAATGCTCATTACCAATCTTCTACCGTCACCACCTTCAAGCTTCCCTTGACAGGCGGTTCGCCACTTGAGACGTTCAAGTACACAATGTCTTCCAGGGGACCAAACAGCCGGCAGGATGCACCTCACCCGCATCATGTTTTCGTTGACCCCACTGGACAGTACCTTCTAGCGACGGACCTGGGCGCTGACCTGATCCGCATCAACAAAATCGACAAGACTACCGGAAAGCTTACGGAGTGCCCTTCCGTGAAGCCCGCTCCAGGCACTGGTCCCCGTCATGGCGTGTTCTGGTCTCCTGCAGGCAACACGTCCAGGGTGCGACGCCAGACAGCGAACACGTTCCTATTCGTCGCGAACGAGCTGGCCAACACGGTCTCGAGCTGGGCCGTATCGTACCCAAGTGGAGGCTGCATGTCCATGACGCTAAAGCACACCATAACCCCGTACTCGGGTAATGCCACTGCCACCCGCGGCACCAAGATTGGCGAGATCAAGACCAAAGGCAATTTTCTCTACACGTCGAACCGCAACGATAAGAAGTTCTCGCCAAACGACTCGATGACCCAGTACACCATCGCCAAGGACGGCTCCTTCGCCTGGACTGAGACGACCTCATCGTACGGTACATATCCTCGTACTTTCGACATCAACAAGGCTGGAGACTTCGTCGCCATCGGTGACCAGACATCGTCAAATGTAGCTATTGTAGCTAGGGACACGAAGACCGGCAAACTTGGACAGCGCGTTGCTGACCTGAGGATCGGTGCGACTGGTATTCCTGAGAATGAGGACGGTCTGAGTGCTGTAGTCTGGGCGGAGTAGATGACGCTTATGTTGAACAAGGCGTAAATTCTGTTGTAAATATTGGAGAATTTTTACCTTCTAGCCAGAGTATTTCTGTTTAGAAGTGAGCGATCTTATGTGGCATTCTTCAACTGCTTTTGAAAGATGTGATATTGTTTGCGTGGTTGTTGATGTGTCTTGTTCTCTCCTGAGCGCGAAAGTCCCCACCACTGCCCAGCCCGCTAGTTTCGAAAGGGACGCGTCGTTCATTCACGCGTCAGAGCCGAGTCCCTTCATTTTTGTGCATTCAACACATCAGCAAATTGACATACAAGCCAGGGAACAAGCACCTAAATCTTCACTCAGCAACACACTGTGTACTCGCTCAAATTCAAGAATTTCGAACACGCCCATTCGCATCAACTCATCTGACTCACTCATCAACTGAACTTCAAGACCTACTCAACATCACCAATACAACCTAGTCGATTTCTTGAGAATATCCAACTCAATCAAACAACATGAAGACCGACAATTATCTCAATCTTTGCCTAGAGCAGGCCGCCAAGAGCCCACTTCGTTATCGCCACGGAGCTATCGTCGTTCGTGGTGGCAAGGTCATCGGTCAAGGCTACAATGACGCCCGCAATGGTTTCGACGGAGGCGCTCTGAAAACTGGTCGCCTGCCTCTCCGCTCTCTCGATGGCCCCGCTATTGCTCAGCTCAAGAAGAAGCTCAAGCTCAAGCCAGAGGCCTCTAAGCAGGAGGAGGAAACGACGAAAAATTTCACTCCTTTCGAGAGCATGAGTGGTGGGGGAAAATTGGCCAACACGCCTCTTTCAATGCACTCAGAGATGATGGCAATTCACTCTGCTCTCGCCGCCGCCGGCACCGCGGTCTCCAGCGCCGTGTCCTCTGAAAAACCGTGCTTCAAACAATCGGGTTATTGTGACAAACGCAAAGCACGACTACGACGGGAAGCCATCAAATCCTACGTTGAGACGGTCTGCAAGCAGGCCCTCTTGCAGTCCAGCGCGCAGCAATGCGAAGGAAAGTCTCAGGTGCAAGAGTGGCGTTTTGAACCCGCTACATCTGGACCGCGCGACGCTCAGTCTTGCGTTTCACGCCGAGGACAAGGACAGGACGGTGCCTTCATCCACAATGAACAGTATGGTGAAACGCCGGAAGAAGAACGAGAAACATCATCATCATCACAACAAGGGCTCCAAGTACAACGGTGGACAACACAAACAACAGTATCGACAGTATGCATCTAAGCCGTCTGCACGATCTGCTATAGTCGCCCCTTGCTGTGCAGAGTCTGGTAGCCGAAAGGTTACAGGCAGACCCGATCATGACGCCGAAGATCTGGGCTTGACGCTATCTTCTACAGTGTTGAAGGTTGGTCCATCTTTTCTTTTAAGCTTTATCTCACGCTAAAAATACTAGGGTAACAAAAGAACACTGTCACCAAGCTCGCCGTATCAGCCAATGCTGTTGCAAAAGGGTCAAACTGGCCAAAGCACTCGAAGTGTCAGAGAAAGAACAAAGCTCCCGCGCCTCAATGGTGCGGACGTCTACGTTGCGAGACTTGGTTGGAAGCCTCGGCTGGGTGCTCAGGAGAAGAAGGCTTGCTGTATGGAAACCGAAGACAAAACAACTACCACCGAACATTTACCTCCGTCGGCTGGATCGCTCCATGATGAGTTGCTCGATCGGGGTACCAAAACAAGGCCTGCATTCAAGCCCGTGGCAGCGGCTGAAGAGAAGCAGCCTTCTGTGCTTTCCTCACGGCCCTGCTACAGGTGCATCTTGTACATGGCATCGGTGGGCGTGAGACGGGTTTTCTGGACCAATGATACTGGTGCTTGGGAAGGGGCAAAGGTGCGTGATCTTGTCGATGCGCTTGACAAGCTGGGCGAAGAGCCTTCCGCGGATGTGGAAACCGCTCTTGGTAGCGTGTTTGTCACCAAGCATGAAGTACTCATGCTTCGACGGATGATGGGTGACAATCAATCATAGGTTGCTTGTAGGTAACAAACCCTTTATCAATCCATGCTGATGTATGTTTGATTGAGGTGCTTGTCAAGACCGCATGATTCTGATCAAGCGCACTGTCAACATCTCACGCGTGATGTGCAGCAAACACGATGCTCTCTGAAAGCATATGGAGGGAATGATCTGACACCTTGATACCAGTATCGCAGTCACAATCTTCTGAGAGATTAGATTGACAGCATCCAGCACTATCACGATGGCGGCTCAGCGTACAGTTCTCGACCAACTATGCCGCACTCTCCGCCACGGCTCCTGCCACCCACCCTCACATCATAGATTATGTGACTTACACCGAACCCAACGGAGACGAACGCACCAATATGAAGCTCACGGACGCTGTCGTTACCATGTTGTACAACGTATCAACGTACGAAGGAGAAGATCATCTTGCGAACTTCCTGGACCCACCAAGCCCAACTTTTCGCTAACCCAGAAATACAAGTCCCCGAACATCAACGAGAAGCTCATCATTGCGAAGAAAGCTGATCGTGTTCTGGTACGTTGAGCGTCCAATCAAGACTCGCGCAACTAGTGCTGACTCTGACATGCGCATTCAGGTTGGAATCTTCACCGAGAATCTCATTGACAAGCGCCTCGATTTCGAGCATCTCAGCCACTTCACTATTAACTCGGATGGTAGCTGGACCAACACCTACGCGTCTTGCCGCGATGTCTTCCCCCGCAATTGGAATGCGATTTGGGCGCCCCGAAGTCATGATTACGCTACGTTCAAGCTTGCCTGCGCGATCATGGACAGCAAATTGTGGGATGCCGGTAAGTCCCAGTGGGACATCGCTTATCGTGACTGGGTTCGACCGTTGTCCGAGCTGGTTGAGCAATGATAGACGACGATAGGGGTTGTTCAGTAACGCATGTAACACGGTCAGCTGAAGTCGTACGCGCCCGATGACACTCTCGCTGGCTACCAGGTCAACATCTGGGACGCCGTTGCAACTATGCTGCATTGCATCTCTGAAGCTACGCTGAGCCAGTTCCTGGACTCGCGCATCAAAGAGTTCCAGCTCGTGCAGACCTTCAAAGGCTTGACGTCAGGGCCGGAGCTCGTCGTTTGGCGCAAGGGTGGAAAGGTCATGGTACGTACCAATTCGATATCCTAACGCTATGTCCCAAAAGCTAATAACTATGATCAGATCGCCAACTACTCCCGACAGTCTCAGGCTGACATCCTGACGTTCTGGAATGTCGTCCGCTGCACGGTCAACTTCGACGGCTCATGGAACATCGACAACGTTATCTGGGGTAGAGATACCCGTGATAACCTCGATGACGTTTGGGCTGGAAAGTATGTCAAGACCCATTGTCAAAAGGGGATCACGACATCTGGCAAGAAGGCACAGGCGGAATGGGCGGGTTACTTCGGCGGATACATCATGAGCCACAAGTTGTGGGACGCAAAGCAGTGCAGCTGGACGATCAAGACTGTTTGAAAGCGTGTTGAGTACGGCGATGCTGAGGAGCTCTCGAAGTGAACGGGTTGGGAACATGTTTGCAGGAATGCTCTTGCTATCCTGACACTTCAGTCACAATTGTCATGTCATCAAGCAGAAGCCAGGCCTATTGGCAGCTACAAGTCTTGTAGTAGTCAAAAAGAAAAGAACAAATGCCTCCATGTTCTTCTTGAGATTCTCATCGTATTTGTACATGCTGATCATTCATACAACTCGCCCACGTTGGCGCACCCAAAGGCCGGCACACCGCCCAGCAGGCCTGCCTCCAACGATGCACATCATAACTTGCTTATGACTAAGTTCCAGGTCGTCAGAGTCACCGACTCATCTCGATCCTTTCCAGCAAATCGGCCCAAATAACACCTCCACCTCATCGACCGCAGGTCGCGTACGTCGCCTCAAAACAGTACACAGCTACGACATCCTGCTTTGAAACGCCACAACTACAATGATGCAGCTCCTTGAAAGTTGAGACCTGCGATCTCCATCCTTTCCTCATTCCGCGTTCAGTCAACATATATACCATAATTATTCAGACACGACAAGAAGCATTCGCCGGACATGGTCTTCCCAAGGCGTTCCCACAGCAATATTCTCGTGCGTTGATGATTGGTTGTACAACTCCGAGGACATATTTCCACACTGTGAAAACATGCAGAGTTAAGGCCAAACAATGATACTTCACATTCGGAGTCGGTGGTGTCCTCGTAAGATAATGAAACGTTCGCTAGATAGCCAGGAAATGACAGTGAATAGGAGCAGCCGGTCCGCGTGCGACATTGAGAAGATACTGCCCACCTTTTCTCCA
>Ga0265780_10007613_pt1 | contig 13264 bp, 11 predicted proteins | sample P1T30metagenome_FD_192432 | JGI IMG/M metagenome (GOLD analysis project Ga0265780, IMG submission 192432) | Plant litter microbial communities from East Loma Ridge, Irvine, California - P1 T30 | ecosystem: Environmental > Terrestrial > Plant litter > Unclassified | place: USA: California...
GCCGACGGCAAGCGCATGCCCCAAGCGCTGCTGCTACCGCAGCCAACCGTGTGGCAGCGTGTCAGAGGTTTGCAGCCCAGCTATGAAAGCCGAAGCCCGACCCGTTGGCGTCTGGCGGACAAGCGTTACCGTCCGCGCGTACCGGTTCAGGCCGCACCAGCGCCGGCCGTGACCGGCGTAGCCGCCCCCGGTCGCGTGCCTGGTCTCGCCCCCGTTCTTGCGCCCGATGTTTCGCCAGACCTTGCCCTCGTCCTTGCATCTGACCATGCTCCCGCCCTTGCGCCAGACCTGAACATCATGCCACACGACGATGCCCTGATCGGCAGCGTCGCGCAAAGCAGTGCGGCCTGTCCGGCCAGCGGATGGTGGCGTTGTGACGACAGCGAAGCGCTCGACGGCACGCGCTGGTTTGCTGCCGGCAGCCAGCTGCCACGTGCATCGTTCGCACAACGCGTTCGCCGGCACAGCAGCTGGACACTGGTGCGGCTTGCAAGCCAGCCGTGAACGTGTCGATCCGATTTTCGAGTAGCCGCTTGACGCGATAACAGGAAGGAGATGTCATGGCAGGACCGGTGACGCGACAGAAAAATTGGGTGCGCCGCCCAACATAGTGGAGAAGAGCGGATGCTTCGCCGTTGCGACGGTGGCCCGGCACAGGGTCGGCGCCAGTCACCCGGCCCCCTCCACACGGCTTGACTTGACACGGGTAGAAAGCCGCAACCAAATGGCACGAGGCATCCTGCGACGCCCGACGGCCTGACCGACGCTGATTCACCAACCCATGCGCATCGCCATCTGCTGCGTATCACGCACCCGATGGTCCGTCGTCCGGCTGGCTTCCGTCAACTGACGCCGCTCAATTGCGCTGATCGCCGCCAGCCGGTCCGTGGCCTGGGCCAGCATTTCGCCTGCCGGGGCGGTAGCCGAGCCTGTAAAGCATCCTGCGCGTCCGTTCCTCGCGCCGCTCAGCGTCGGACGTGAAGCGGTAGGCCGAGTTTCGATCGCCAGTTCGGTGGTCACCTCGGCCAAGGTCTGTACGAAATCGACCGTATCAAAACGTTGCGCCACGAACCAAGGGCGTTGTCGTTGAGCGTAATATCTTGCATGATAGGCTTCGTCTGCAACGAAACAGCCAATAAGCTTACGCTTCGTAGGGCAGACGCGAGCATTTCATTTAACTGCAACATGAAACACGAAAATAGTTGCTAGGGTGAAATTTAATTTATGGATACATAGAAGTATGCCCAAACGAACAGACGAACACAGAATTGAAACGGAATCAACCGTTATATTGCGCGAGCTGATTGGAAATGAAGCAATTTTTCGTGAGATTTCAGAAAGGGATTACGGTATCGACGGCGTAGTGGAGTTCTTCGGCGCCGATGGCCATATGGACGGCGAGGAAATTTCAGTACAAATAAAGGGCAGTCGCGAAATTGCTATAAAAAAAGGGCTCGTAAAAACCCCTTCCATTAAGACTGATACTGTGAAGTATTGGGCCAAGAAAAAACAATCTGTTTTTATCTTATTTATTGATGTATCAAAGAAGATCAATTATTTTGAGGATGCCAAGCGATTAGCAAGAGCACAGGCAAAAAAAGTTAAAAATCAACAAACCATTAGCTTTCCTATAAGCGAAAGTAACGTTATAAGTTCGAAAAACTTAAAAAATTTTCGCAGAGAAGTTTTTATCGCTGATAAATTCGATCAATCGAAACCCGCGCTGTCTAAAATGATATGCAATTTCAAGGATATATACAAGAAGCTTATAGTTAACTCTGGACGGAATTATTTCATGGTCATTGATCAAGATGATCCTCGCATTGATTTTCTTAATGAAATTTCTAAAAATCTTAGGATGAGCTGGTATTTTTTTGGAATTCATGCAGAAATTCATGATTTCAATCATTTTATGAGGTTGTCTTACGAAGATTGGAAGCATGAGTACGTCGAAATACATATTACGGAAACTGCCAACTATCTAAAAGAGCAATTCCGTTTCTTGCTAAATGCAACTATTATCACAAAAGATATATACGCTACCTTCTGGGAAGAAAATGATAAGGAAGTGGTCAATAGACTGAATCGCGAAAGCGATTTTAATCTAATGAAGGAGGTAGCAAGGGGAAATGTTGGAATTGACAATTTCAAATTGCTGGATGAATTTTTTTCATGATTTTTTTTTACAAGAACTCCATGAGCCAGCCCATTGAGTAATGGAGTGGACTTCTCGACTCTATTTTCACCGATTTGAACAATAATTGCTAGATTTTCGAAATCCATGTAGTGCCAAAATTCTCCACCATTCATCTTTGTAAGCAGAAATCCCAGAGCGCATCCGAAAAGTGTTGATCACCATCGAGTTTTTCATAAATCAGTGCGTCTGTAGTTTGTAGCCTAGAGTAGAACGGCTAAAGTTCCAAACACCAAGCATAACTCCGTAGCTCTTCAGCGAAAATTGGTCCTAGCTGCGGCTACAACTCTGCAGCTATCCAATGCGGAGCCTTCATAAAAGACATTCCTAAATGCGCGTGCGAAACCAGGACATTGCAGCTGTTCGCCTGCCTAACCACAACCGAATCGGTATGAAGTGTGGTCCTCAGAGATTGACGCCGACTGTGAGGCATCAAAATCCTTCAACAAATCTAGCGTATTGGATTCGACGTTGAAATGGTAGATGCCAAGAATTAAACCTTGAACACTAATAGCAAACAAATAACCTTCTGTTGGGTGCCTTGCTCCCCCTGATGGGCTGGTCTTGCTAATTGCGTCGGCTATGATATGTGGAACATCGGATAACTTTCTTGCCCAAAGCTTACCGAAGACTGCTGAGAAAACGTTGAGACAGATGTCTTTATCAAGAATTTTTAGTGTCGGGCTATGAGTCCACATGTCCTTGAAAGACGTATCTAAATTTTCTAACGCCGCTGCCACAGTTGGCGTGGGATGGCTGCGTAATATACTTTTACATGTCTTCGTGCGCTCTATATCTGGCACGGCATCAGAATATTGACGCATTCTTTCAAGGTCGATCGCTCGCCCATCTGCCACATAGTCCGCGAAGGGATAGTTTAGCGTCGCCACGTGGTAGTCTTCAGAGTCCACCCACCCGTATTTCGACCAATTTTGAAGAGTTTTCTCAACCTGAAGATGCGAAGGGTCGCTCAACTCGACTAGTAACTGTAGCTCTTGAAGCTTAACAATAGCTTGCTGGACTTCGGTTTTGGCAAAAAAGTACCGGCTGGCAAATAAATCGCATATAACCTCATAATATTCACCCTCGAAAAAGGCAATGATCAGCAAGGTCGCTAGACGGGAACATCTGTACGTTATGCAGCTTTTTAAGTTGACAACGATCCATTTTTCATCAGGATTTCGGTCGGATACAGCCGGACCGCGGCATGTGTTACGGTCTTCTCCATACTGGATTATCCCAACTTTTGAAAAGTTCGCGAGCCGTAGTGGCTCGCGATCAAATAGAAATTACTCAAACAGAATGCAATGTCAATCCTTCTTATTTTCGGTCTCGGGACTTTCACTGTTCTTTGCCGCATCTTTTAATAGCCACGGCTCCGCCTTCATCTGTTTTAGAGCCACAATAGGCTCGCCCAGAATTTCGACGAGAACGTCATTGTTACATTCACCTCGATAAATCCGAACTATTTCTTCGCCTTTCTTTTCGTTTCCCATGATCTTGCCTTTCAAAAGAACGCTATTGAATATGCACAATACGACGTTGGGAACTTGATTCTTTCGACACGTAATACGTGCGACCTTGCGCAGCAGATTTCTGTGCTGCAACAATTCTTTCAGATTGAAAATCGTGTGATTTTTACGGTACTACGTCAATGCTCCGCCCCATCTTTGCCGGGCAAGGAGTGCTATCAGGCCAACATTGGTTTATAGACTACTCTCTCTTTCGAGGTGCGATGAAGGAAAAAACAAAGTGTGGTCTTTTATGTAGTGATTCTTGCCAGCCGGATCAGGTCTCAATTACAACATTCGCGCTTTCCTTAGACATCTGCGCAACGATGTCCATATCACAGCAACTAATAGATTGTGCTGACTCGCTGCGAACTGACCTTTAGCCCCATTTACACACTGATCGTGGTGGCCAAGCTCAACGGTGTGGACCCTGAAGCCTGGCCGCGCCATATACTAGCCCAAATCGACAATAACCTCTTCAGTCATGTTGACGAGTTCCTGCCCTGGCATTCGAAAGGTAGCTGGCCTCTGTACCCGTTTTCGGCCGCTGGGTCTTGCCAAGCAATTTCCTAGCGGATATAGTGAATGGATACTAACTTTTACTTGGCTGAACATGGCAGAGTCTGACGAGTTTTCGGCAATCCCGACCACCCTGTGGCGCTCTCTACGCAAATGCCAACAAGAAAGCTTAGTCATCGGACTGAAGTATGCCCAATCAGTCCGCGCAGAAGCCAGCAATCGCTCTTGCTTGATCAGCCTCCCCACTGGAGCAGGCAAATCTGGCGTAATTACAGGCTTGGCTCACTTTTCAACGCAGGCTCGTGTACTCGTGCTGTGCCATCGACGCGCGGTGTGCAATCAGTTGACGAAAGACATCGAATGCGCATTCTTCCGCAAGATTTGTCCTGATGAGGCGGTTACCCAGAAATCGGTTTTCGGGAACATAGATGATATTTCGCAGGGCGGCATTTATGTGGCCACCTTCCAAAAACTCGGTATGCTTGATGCCAATGCCCTCGCGGCGGTTCAGGCGACATTTGAACTTATCATTATCGACGAGGGGCATTCCGAACCATCTCCCATTTGGCGCACTCTAGTGAGAGGCTCACGCGCACATAAAATCGTTGTCACTGCGACACCGTACAGAAACGATCTGTTTCAGTTCAATATCGATGCTGATGCGAGCTATGTGTACACCTTCGGACAAGCACTGGAAGACTCAATTCTCCGCGAGCCGACCTTTGAGAGCATTCATGCTGACGAGATCGTTACTCGGGTGGAAGCGTATCTCAACGCTCATTCAGACGCAAAATGCATAATCAAGTGCAAAACTTTTGATGACGTCGAACGGTTCTATTCGCTATTCAATTCGGTCGCAAATGTAATCGCAATACATGAACGATATGTCGGCGCTGATGCACGAATTAATGCAAAGGCAAGTGTTCCGTCTGATATCGCCACCAGCAATTTTAACGTGCTCATTCATCAGAAGAAGCTGGACGAAGGCATAGATATACCTGCTGCTAAGCTATTGGTTCTCACGTATATTCTTGGTAGCGGGCGAGAGCTTGTGCAAACTATTGGACGCGTTGTCAGGCTCGCCGGAGATCTGCAGCCGTTAGTACTTGAGTTAGGTGGTAGCGCAAACTCCGCAATGTGGATGAATTACCGGCGCTTCGATCGCTCATTGCGGTCGCCTGTGGCGGTCATGAAGTTTCTTGCCTCGCTTAATACTGCCAGATTGATAGAACTCTATCTGGAAGCTTTCCCCGAATTCAGCTACCACGACAATAGGTTTGTAGGCAAATTCGACCTAGCCACTTTCGATCTGGATTCGTCTCTAACGATTCCAACGGCCTCTGTTTGTTTCTTGTACACAGAGGATGCCTTCGCCCTAGAACAAATGGTCGACACGCTGCATTGGAGAAGTGCAGACGTCGGTGAGCTAGTAAGAATATGTCGTTCGGAATCGACGGATATAACTGTACTCGTAGCTATCGCGTTTCGGCGTTCGCGCTTCATATCGGACGCGCTTTTTTTCGAGCCGACATTGGAGATCACCTTAGTCAAACGGCTCGCTGACCACGTTTTGGCGATATTCGACAGCCGTGGCCGTACTTTCAGCTGGGATGAAGAGCTTCAGACAAAAGGCCCTCTTGAGCAAGACCGCCTCCTGCGCGTGATGACGATGGGATCATCTGTACGTCCGAAAGAGGCAAGCACGCGATCAATCAGCTCAGCACGCCGAAGGCCCGAGGCCATCATGATGAGAGGCTCCAACCTTGATGAAATCGGCGGGCAACAGGCAAACGCAGCATATCGCATGGCAACCGTGAAGTGCGACACATTGAACGCGAACGGAATAAAAACGGGAAGTTATTACGTTGGCGTAGATTCAGGTCGCATTTCGGACCAAATGCAAAGCAAATTTAACCTGGCAGATTTGAACGACTGGTTCACAACAATTGAGCAGAGGTTGGCCTCTGATGAACAACCCACTAGCCGGATGCTTGACTCATTCGCTAAGCCTGTGTCAGCGAACGCTGACCTCTTGCTTGAGTCATTGGTTTTTGATTTTTCTTCGTATGACAGCCCCATTAACTTTACGCTTAACGGTCAGCAAATCGTTCTGGACAATGACTTCCTCTACCGTGTCTGCAGTGGTGGTAGCTTTCTTCTGGCCGAAGGCATCAACGAATCTATGGTTACGGTTGTCGTGCAGAACGAGCATCCCTATTTGACGTTCACTTGGGGCGCGGAAATCGGGAATGAAGATTTTCTATCGAAATCTCTTCATAAAGCATTCTTTAAAGACGGAATTTCTTTTTCAGCAGGCAAGTTATACGAGCTAAAATTACCCACTCAGGACGGCTTTAGCGTGCGAAACTCAAATTTGTCTGAAGTATTAACCGGGTTACCCGCATTGCTAAACAGCCGCTTGACCGAGAAAGGGCATGTGGACGGAATAGTGCAAACTGCGAATGACGAATTTTCTTCGGAATCCGTATTTTACTTAGTTGATCAACTAAAAGGATGCTCGGGAGAGAATCCTTCCGTTAAAGACTTGGGTCCTTTCTATCGCTATTTACCCGATGTCGACTTAGTGCTTTGTTCCGATATGGGAACTGAGCCGGCAGACTTTATATTGTCGTCCCCGACAAGGCTGGTGTATGTTCATGTCAAATGCGGCAGTTCTAGCGTTAGGCCCGAATCCTCCGCCGGAGCATTGGCGGAAGTAGGGTCACAAGCAATTAAGAACCTCGAGATGTTGGTGAGTGCAGACCGGAATCTGAAAGCTGTGAATTGGGTGACCTTGCTCTCCCCTTGGCCCGACAAAAATGCTGCGCAAATTTTAACAAATAGAATTCGTCTTTTGGGTGGCCAGCGTTTTGATGCAAATGCAAGTTCACATAAAGATGCCCTACAACAACTATGGGGAATTATTTCTGACCGGAGACGAAGTGTCGGCGTTCGTAAGGAAGCCTGGATCGTAGCTGTCAACAGTTTCTCGGTCTCGCATTTCGAAGATCAGATGAGTATGGGGCGTCAAGGAAGCGGTGAGTCGATTCAGGCATACCAACTGATGCAGGCTTGGCTGAATACTGCGAACAGTCTTGATACCGAACTACGTATTTTTGCATCACTTTAATCTCATCGATAGCGGAACCACCAAACGGCAGCTACTACGCGTCATTGCTCGAACAATTGATTTCCCAGAAGTATTAAAAAAATGTACGTAACTAACTCGGATCAGTGGAAGGTTGAACAGCATTTGTTTTACATTACGAATCTCGGTGCTCAAGCGTTTTGACTTGGACCATTAACATCCCTCCCACACTTAGAATATGTCACGTAACCCACATATAGACACCGCCTGCCCGCCCACCCTTAAGCGATCTGTTTTCGTTTTCATGGATATTCTCGGCTACTCTGACTTGATGACGCGGTCCAAGGAGCATGGAAATTCTGACCAGGAACTGAGACGGATTCATGAGGCTCTTAGTGAAAGCAGGCGAGAACTTGAAGAGGGCATTATTGACCCTCTGCTTCAGAGAAATTTACCCAAAGGATACCTATGCTCTGAAGGCGTTTACTGACAATATAGTGATCGGCTGGCCCATTCACGACGACGCCGAAATGGAATTCGGGAGCGCTTTCCACAGACTGGGGATGTTCCAGCTGAAAATGGCATTGCGAGGTTACTTCGTGAGGGGGGCAATATCTGTCGGACCGGCGTATGTCGATGAAATCACGGTCTTCGGCGATGCACTTGCGGAAGCGTACATTGGGGAGAGTAAGCATGCGAGAGATCCGCTAATTATCCTCGCAAGCTCTGCGGTGGCGACCTCGAAGGAGCATTTGGGCTACTACCACCAACCGGCTCACGCGCCTCACGTGAGGGATATTCTGAAGGACGCAGATGGTCAGTGGTTCCTGAATTATCTCGACACCATCCTCATCGCTGAACACGAACAGGGACCATTTTATGAGGAGCTAATACAGGACAAAGTAGCCGTTGAGCGAAAGCTCCAAGAGTACGTGGGCAATCCCCCCATCTGAAAACGGCAACGCGACAACGGAGGTTCGATGGTATTCACGTTCAAGTTAAGCTACGAACTCATCGATAGGGACGTCGATATTGATGTTCTCATCGAGCGGCTTGGAGAAGCCGGCTGCACTGATGCGTTGGTCGGTGTTGGCCACCCTGGTCGCATCACGCTTGATTTTACGCGCCAAGCTCACGACGTTTTAGCGGCGAGAGCCAGTGCGCAGGCCGATGTGAGACGAGTCCTCCCCGACGCGAAGCTCAAAGAGGTTGACGTCAACTACTTCAATTAACGACGTTGGATGTTGGATGGTAGTCCACAATGAAAGGTCAGTGCGAAAGATCAGAGTGCCTTCTTCCTGTGGTTTAGTGAGCTGCTGTTTTTCCGCAATCGGACCGTTTTTTTGGCGAGCTCTGTTCCCTTACCCACCTGATGCTTCGAGATTTTTTTCCGAGGTTTGGGGCTTCTCTTTGCCGACGTTGGTGCTGTCTCCGTCGCTCGCTTCGGAAGAAGGATTTCTTTCCAGTCCAAAGAAGAATCCTCCGGATAGCCCTTCGCCGTTTTACGGAGCTCTGGGTGCTCAGGATAATCGTCCGAGACCGATACAATCGTTTGCCGAGACCGCTCTATATTCCCCCCCGCGCGATAACGCTCCACCAATGCAAGGCCAATAGCTGCTTCGAATAGGCGCGGTAAGCGCAAGCCGTTTTTGTTGCTTCGACGACGCTTATAGTTCAGGAAAGCTGCTTCATATTCTGCCGTTGTCCAATCGTCGGGGTCTTCATAAACTGCGTGGACTAATAGCGCTTCTGGGCTCGGTTCGCTTAGGTCTGCTTGCAGAAGCTTTTCGAGTGCAGCTGTCCTGGGAACCGATTTCTCACCAGCTATCAGATTGAACAAAAGTAGCATGGCGAAATAGGGGCGCCGGTCAGCGGGCCGCATACCTGCCGCTAGTGAATTGAACTTTTTCAACAGGTTGCTGATATCAGGAACGGTCGCGTCGGGGACTTTCATGAAGGCGTCAGCTAGTTGCTCAGTAAAGCCCTGAAGTTTTACTCTGCCGAGTTCCGAGATATTACCGTCGACATTTGCGACCCAACCACTGCCCCCGAGTCTGGCCAGCTTAACACCGGCAATTTCCAGCGAACAGTTATAAATCTCCTTATCGATGGTTGGTTGAGAACGTACGAAGCTCATTATTACATCCCTTATCATTCGTGCCAGCCCCTCCAAGGTTAGCATTTTCTGAGTACTCCCAATCGGGAGTACAGTCTCAGAATGCCCATGTCCCATCACAGCCATGTCTGGAAGTCGCTGTAGCTGATGCACGTATTTTGACCGGGCTTGATACGCCGATGCTAGCAGTTCTGGCAGCTCACTTCTTCCAGGCGGAAAAGAGTGAACCTGAAAAGGACCTTCGAAGTATTCTGGTGATACGTGTGAAGCAACGAATTCCTGGAATCGGCGACCCAATGCTGCGTGTTCTATTTCTACAATCGCAGTACGGACACGGTCTGCAATTTCATCCGTGGCGCCAACTAGAGCCCTATCGATAGGAATCCGCTTTTGTTCCGATACCGATTCCCAGTCAGAGGTGTAACCGTCGAAGTCTTGGGTGAGGGATTCGGCGGCTGCAACCATTAACGTGTACGCAAGTTCAAAGTCGTCGGCTATGCGATGTATGCCCGTGACATAGGTGCGAATTGCCCGCATAACTCCTAAGTACGTTTTTCGCTTCAATCCAAGCAAGTGCTCTACGAATGCAGAGAATTCGATGGAGTCGCTGGGTTGTAGGAAAATTTCCTTATCAAATGTGCGGCGAACCATCGCATTTGGAGCCTCCCCCGTGGCAGTTCCACGCTGACCGTTGATGAGTCGGCGTACCAAATCGATGTCAGGAGAGCATGTACAATTGAACACTAGGCTAAGTACCATTGCCATATCGTGAACGTATGAGTCAGCGCCGTGGGACAGGATTACTGTAGGTCCCGGCGTTGCTTGGATGCGTTCAGTGAATTCATATATTAGGACGTTTGGCGAAATACCCAGTTCAGACGATTGCTTCAGTGAACCGTACATCGGTCCGCTTGTAGAATTTTCTTTACCGTACTCGAATCGAAGATTCGTGTAAAGGATTCCCCGAAGTGAGTTCTCGATACCAGTCCCGTGCTCAAAGAGCTTCCCAGTCGTGATTTGGAGCATTAGTTTCCTTGTTTGAGCGGCACCTCTGGCCTAGATTTAGGCGTTCGTCACTGAGCTGCTTCCTGCGAGAAAGCGTTCATGGCGTTATTTGCACGAAGAGGTGGACGGGGCAAATTTTCCGGTACGGCACTGGTCAAAAGTAGAGCGGTCCAGACCTAGGGTTGGGCCCATTAACATTCTGGGTGCCTGCAAGTACAAGATTGAAGAAGATTATCACTTTATCGGAAAATTCTGATTTCATCCATGCTATCGAAAAATTCAATAGAAAAACCAGAGAGCCATACTATTTAAAAATTGGCAATTGCCTGAATTCGCCAAACAGTTTTTTCTTCAGTATTTCATCTGTATGCATTGGATGGGAAAGGCTGGTCAATGCAGGCTCTAGATTATTTTCCTTGACGAAGTTTTTCAGATTGTTAGGTAGATTTAAGCCTGCAATTTCGCCAAAGTGATTTAGCGCCACTGCGCCAAGTAGACCATGATTTCCATCATTTTTGAGATTGTTCAGCATTTCTATAGCCGATAAGCTTGGCTGTGGGACCTGCGTGAAGGCACCCTGCCGATACTGGATATCAAGCGGAACATCTCTGCTATTAGGTTTAATAAAGAAATTGTTTAGAATGTTTACAGCTTCGCGTGCCTCTTGGTGCGGGTCGCGTAAAATAGTATCGGTTGAAGTCAACTTATTTGTATAATCCGCCAGCCCCGTTCCTGGAATATAGGCAACGCTAAATGTAGGGCGCAAGATTTTAACTGTAGTGACGTCCGTGCAATTGAGATGTGATGCAATCTCATCTAGCCTGGCTTTGTGCATATGGTCTTGATTGTTCTGGAGACCATAGGCATACGAAATGTTGACCATGTCGCCATGGCTGACCAAGTACTCTTTAATTTCCTCTATCCGAAGTTGCGCAGAGTCGTGCATAAAGACTGTGCCCCCGGTACAACCAAAGACATACACTCGACAATTTTCGACCTTATCCGTAAAAAAGCCACGAGCAGCAACCCCGGTTTCTATCGTCCCGATACTTCCCTGTGTAATCCAGACCAAGTCCATTCAAGTTTTCCTCTACGAGATCGCTGTTGTAATCGGAAATTTTATTGTATCAGAGAAAGGCTGCTAAGCGCACCCATGGCGCCTCGCCCTGGTTGCTGTAAGCTCGACCAGCGGGAAAATTACAAGCTTAACCGGCATGAACGTCAGAACTTTGATTGCGACTGCGCCCTTAACGACAACCTGGCATCCGGGGGTTTGCGCAGACCCGCTTGCCGCACATCCGGGCAGTCTGCGTGCAGATACTGCTCATGCGGGCCATCAGCGCCGGCGACACAATTTACGTCTACCCCACTTGAGTGGAGGGGAATTCTGTAATTCATTTATCGTCAATCGTAACGATGTCTAGGTGAGGTCGGCGTTGCCGTCTCAAACAATTCGTCGCATACGCGCATTCTTCGCAATGCCTAAAATTTTTTTCGAAAATTTTCACGAGAGCATTGTCTAAGGGCATGATGTCGTGCAAAGTAGTTCAGCCGGATTGAGACGTGCAAAGTCTTAACGCCGCTTTCAAGGGCGAGCAAAACCGAAAAAAGGAAAAACATGGCATTCATCAAACATCTATCCATTCGAGTTCCGTGGCATGACAACCAGTGGAAGGGGACAGTCTGCAATAAGCCTCGGGAGAACGCTGCTTGCGTCGCTCTGCCCGAAGTTGCAGCAAAGAAGATGGACGATGCAGAAGAGTGCGTTGCAGGACGCCGCTTCGATGAATTGACCGAGCTCGAACTACCCCCATGTGTACGAGAGCGCGTCTCGTTCATGGCTCCGTTCACTCTCCGCAGGGACTTCATCCATCCATATAAAAAGAGCGGTACATCAGAACATCATGACCTTAGGATGATGACGCAGCAACAGCCAGCGTTTTCTGCGACCTGTATCCCGTTTAAGTGGATGCGTAGGGAGCACGCGGACAAATTGTCGGCTTCGTGGCATCTGGATTTTGACCCCGCACGTGAACCGACTGAGCCTGAATGGCTCGTCAATAGCGGGTGGGTACAGAATGGTCGCAATCAGCGTGCATTGCTAGATGGTTTTTTCTCGGCTATCAGACCCGCCGATTCTTTGTGCTTCGTCTACGCTAAGCAAACGCCATTTTCGGACGACGCACGCCGGGTTATCGTGGGTGTTGGACGCGTCAAGCGAGTTGGTAGACCGTTGCAATACGAGCGTGAGGGGCGCACTGCCGACGCAGACACCTCGTACGTTTGGGACATTACTGTTGAGCATTCGATTCGGCCGAGTGGTGATGGCGATGGATTTCTGCTGCCATACGCGCAGCTGGTAGCAGCACAAGAGGGCGGTGCCGTTGTCGACTGGGACCGTTGCTTGGCCTTTTCGCCCGAAGGGCAGTCGGCGGAATTTTCATACGCTGCAGAACATGTCAGTCATGACGGTGCAATTTCCGCGCTCCTTGAATGCAAACATGCTCTCGAAGCAGCGCGCTCGGTCCTCCTGGACGGCCAGGACATCCCGAAGGCACTTCGGTGGATTGATTCTAGAATTTCCGAACTGTGGAACATGCGAGGGGCTTATCCGGGGCTTGGCGCGGCGTTGACTGCCTTAGGTGCCCAACACGGAAACTTCTTGGCACTGCACTTGGCTGAACAGTTGGGAGACAATGAAGACCCCTGGCCGCTTGTGGACAAAGTGATGCGGAATCCAGTTTCGCTGCCTCCGACACTTCGGGCCATAGTGACAAGTGACGTAACTGATATTTGGAAGAAGTTGAAGCCAAAGCGGCTTGAGCTTCTCA
>Ga0265780_10007614_pt1 | contig 13263 bp, 10 predicted proteins | sample P1T30metagenome_FD_192432 | JGI IMG/M metagenome (GOLD analysis project Ga0265780, IMG submission 192432) | Plant litter microbial communities from East Loma Ridge, Irvine, California - P1 T30 | ecosystem: Environmental > Terrestrial > Plant litter > Unclassified | place: USA: California...
TAAGGATATTGTGCGATGCAAGCATTAAAAGCTGTGCTTCAAGTATAGCCTCTGGCCCTAACGGAAGGTGTACCGCCATCTGGTCACCATCAAAATCCGCATTAAATGCCGTACATACCAATGGGTGAAGCTGGATAGCCTTTCCTTCGATAAGTTTTGGCTGGAATGCCTGTATACCAAGCCTGTGAAGGGTTGGAGCCCTGTTTAATAGTACCGGGTGTCCTTTAATTACATTTTCAAGGATATCCCAAACTACAGGTTCTTTTTTGTCTATTATTTTCTTAGCCGATTTTACCGTTTTAACGATACCGCGCTCTATAAGCTTACGGATAACAAACGGCTTGTAAAGTTCGGCAGCCATATCTTTTGGCAAACCGCACTCAAACAATTTCATCTCTGGCCCAACAACAATTACCGAACGTGCAGAATAGTCAACACGTTTACCCAATAGGTTTTGACGGAAACGTCCTTGTTTACCTTTTAATGAATCGGATAACGATTTAAGCGGCCTGTTAGATTCTGTTTTAACAGCAGAAGCTTTCCTTGTATTATCAAAAAGTGAATCTACAGATTCCTGTAGCATACGCTTTTCGTTACGAAGGATAACTTCCGGAGCTTTAATCTCCATTAACCTTTTTAAACGGTTGTTACGGATGATAACCCTCCTGTAAAGGTCGTTTAGATCGGAAGTTGCAAAACGTCCACCATCAAGCGGCACCAATGGCCTAAGTTCTGGCGGGATAACCGGAATAACTTTAAGGATCATCCACTCTGGGCGGTTTTCCCTGTTAAAGTTAGACTCACGGAACGACTCAACAACCTGAAGCCGTTTAAGAGCCTCCGTTTTACGTTGTTTAGACGTTTCATTATTGGCACTGTGGCGAAGTTGATACGACAATTCGTCTAAATCAATCCTTGCAAGCAGGTCCATAATACACTCTGCACCCATTTTAGCGATAAACTTGTTAGGGTCGTTATCGTCAAGATACTGGTTTTCTGCAGGAAGTGTATCTAATATATTAAGATATTCTTCTTCGGTTAAAAAGTCTAACCTTTTAAGGCTTTCGCCATCCGGGCCTTTAGCAATACCGGCTTGTATAACCACATATCTTTCATAGTATATGATCATGTCTAATTTTTTAGACGGAAGGCCAAGTATATAACCAATTTTGTTAGGCAGCGAACGGAAATACCAAATGTGGGCAATAGGCACTACAAGATTTATGTGGCCTACCCTGTCACGTCGAACTTTCTTCTCAGTAACTTCAACACCGCATCGGTCACAAACAATCCCTTTATATCGAATCCTTTTATATTTACCGCAGGCACATTCAAAATCCTTTACAGGACCAAAAATACGCTCGCAGAAAAGGCCGTCCCTCTCCGGTTTGTGGGTACGATAGTTAATGGTTTCAGGTTTTAAAACCTCACCCCTTGATTCAGCAAGAATAGATTCCGGCGAAGCCAGGCCTATTGATATCTTGTTAAACCTTTTTACGGTATTTTTATCTTTTAATCTTGTCATGATATGTAATCTACCAATTATTAAAAAGTATAGAAGGGAACGGCCGCTAAGCCGTTCCCGTGGTAATTTATTCTTCTAATCTGATGTCAAGACCAAGGCCTTTAAGTTCATGCATTAATACATTGAACGATTCTGGCAATCCTGGTTCCGGCATGGTTTCACCCTTAACGATAGCTTCGTAAGTTTTAGCCCTACCAATTACGTCATCCGATTTAACAGTCAGTATCTCCCTTAGTGTACTCGATGCACCGTAGGCCTCAAGTGCCCAAACCTCCATCTCTCCAAAACGCTGGCCACCAAACTGAGCTTTACCTCCAAGAGGCTGCTGCGTGATAAGCGAGTATGGACCGATTGAACGTGCGTGCATCTTATCGTCTACCATGTGGCCCAGTTTAAGCATGTAGATAACACCTACAGTTGCCGGCTGGTGGAAACGCTCTCCGGTACCACCATCGTACAAGTACGTATGGCCAAACCTCGGGATTCCTGCCTCATCAGTTAATTCATTAATCTGGTCAAGAGATGCACCGTCAAAAATAGGGGTAGCAAATTTGCGTCCTAAATTCATACCTGCCCATCCAAGAACCGTTTCATAAATTTGCCCGATGTTCATACGAGATGGTACACCAAGCGGGTTAAGTACGATATCTACAGGGGTACCATCCTCGAGGAACGGCATATCTTCATGGCGAACAATTTTAGCAACAATACCTTTGTTACCGTGGCGTCCTGCCATTTTATCACCCACTTTAAGCTTACGTTTTTTAGCAATGTAAACTTTAGCAAGTTTTAAGATACCTGATGGAAGTTCGTCTCCAACCGTAATGGTAAACTTCTCTCTTCTTAGAGCACCCTGAAGGTCGTTCAGCTTAATTTTATAGTTGTGGATAAGGTCGTTAACCATTGCATTGGTATCATCGTCCGTAGTCCACTGGCCTTTAGTTAAGTGAGCAAAATCTTCAACAGCGTAAAGCATTTTCTGGGTGTATTTCTTACCTTTTGGTAATACTTCCTCACCAAGATCGTTCATAACGCCCTGAGATGTCTTTCCGTTAACGATGTTGAACAACTTGTCGATTAACTTGTCTTTAAGCTCTACGAACTTAACTTCAAAATCACCTTCAAGTTTGCCTAAATCGTCTTTATCTTTAGTACGTTTACGTTTGTCTTTTACGGCACGCGCAAACAGTTTCTTATCAAGAACCACGCCATGAAGTGATGGAGATGCTTTTAACGAAGCATCTTTAACATCGCCCGCTTTATCACCAAAGATGGCACGAAGCAGTTTTTCTTCCGGTGTAGGGTCAGATTCTCCTTTAGGAGTAATCTTACCAATAAGGATATCGCCAGGTTTAACCTCGGCACCAATCCTAATCATACCATTCTCATCAAGATCTTTAGTAGCCTCTTCAGATACGTTAGGAATATCATTAGTTAACTCTTCGTTACCTAACTTCGTATCCCTTACCTCAAGAGAATAATCATCAACGTGAATAGATGTAAAGATATCATCACGAACCACTTTTTCTGAGATAACAATTGCATCCTCAAAGTTATAACCTTTCCAAGGCATAAACGCCACTTTAAGGTTACGGCCAAGAGCAAGCTCACCGTTTTGTGTAGCATAACCTTCACAAAGAACCTGGCCTTTAACAACCCTGTCGCCTCTTCTTACAATTGGCTTAAGGTTAATGCTGGTGCTCTGGTTGGTTTTCCTAAACTTAATAAGCTGGTATGTTTTCTCGTCCGGATCAAAGCTAATGCTCCTCTCACGGTCGGTCCTGTCATATTTAATAGTAATCATGTTAGCATCTACATACTCTACAGTACCACTGCCTTCGGCATTGATAAGTACACGAGAGTCAGAAGCTACCTGGCGCTCCAATCCTGTACCCACAATTGGGGCTTCCGGACGTAAAAGAGGAACCGCCTGGCGCATCATGTTAGATCCCATCAACGCACGGTTAGCATCATCATGTTCCAGGAACGGGATAAGCGAAGCCGATATCGATGCAATCTGGTTAGGTGCAACGTCTGTATAATGTACTACAGAAGGATCTACAACCGGGAAGTCACCTTCCTCACGTGCAATAACCTTATCTGCAGTAATGTTACCATCGGCATCCATCTGAATGTTTGCCTGGGCAATCATTTTGCCTTCTTCTTCCTCAGCACTTAAGTAAATTGGTTCCGACTCTAAATCTACCCTACCTTCAGTAACCTTACGGTAAGGAGTTTCTATAAAGCCCATTCCGTTTACCTTAGCATAAACGCCAAGAGATGAAATAAGACCAATATTCGGACCCTCAGGAGTTTCGATAGGACACAAACGACCGTAGTGCGTATAGTGAACGTCTCGAACCTCAAAGCCCGCTCTTTCACGTGATAAACCACCTGGCCCAAGTGCCGATAGCCTACGCTTGTGCGTAATCTCTGCAAGAGGGTTAGTCTGGTCCATAAACTGAGAAAGCTGGTTGGTACCAAAGAACGAATTGATTACCGAAGACAATGTCTTGGCATTGATAAGGTCGATAGGTGTAAACACCTCATTATCCCTAACATTCATACGCTCCCTGATAGTCCTGGCCATACGGGCAAGACCTACACCAAACTGAGCTGATAACTGCTCTCCTACCGTTCTAACACGACGGTTAGAAAGGTGATCGATATCATCAATCTCTGCTTTAGAGTTTATAAGCTCTATAAGGTATTTAACAATGGTAATGATATCTTCTTTGGTAAGCACCTGCTTTTCCATTGGAATATCAAGGCCAAGTTTTTTGTTCATCCTGTAACGGCCTACATCACCTAAGTTGTAACGTTGGTCTGAGAAGAACAATTTATCTATAATGCCACGAGCTGTTTCCTCATCAGGTGGTTCTGCATTACGCAGCTGACGGTAAATGTGCTCTACAGCCTCTTTTTCTGAGTTAGTAGGGTCTTTTTGCAGCGTGTTGTGGATAATACCATAATCAGCCTGGTTGTTATCCTCTTTATGAAGCAGTATCGTTTTTACGTTAGAATCAATGATCTCTTCAACATTATCTTTATCGATAATAGTATCCCTGTCTAATATAATCTCGTTACGCTCAATAGATACAACCTCGCCAGTATCTTCATCCACAAAATCCTCGTGCCATGTGTTTAGCACACGCGCAGCAAGCCTTCTGCCAATATATTTTTTAAGTCCTGTTTTAGAAACTTTAATTTCTTCAGCAAGGTCAAAAATCTCAAGAATATCTTTATCCCTTTCAAAACCTATGGCACGGAAAAGCGTTGTAACAGGTAGTTTTTTCTTCCTGTCAATATAAGCATACATAACACTGTTAATGTCTGTAGCAAATTCAATCCACGAACCTTTAAAAGGAATTACCCTTGCAGAATATAGTTTAGTTCCGTTTGCGTGGAACGACTGGCCAAAGAATACACCGGGCGATCTGTGAAGCTGTGATACAACTACACGCTCTGCACCGTTGATAACAAAAGTACCACTTGGCGTCATGTATGGGATAGTACCCAGATAAACATCCTGTACAATTGTCTCAAAATCTTCATGTTCAGGATCCGTACAATACAGCTTTAAACGCGCCTTAAGCGGCACGCTGTATGTAAGGCCCCTGTCTATACACTCTTCAATTGTATAACGTGGCGGATCAACAAAGTAATCAAGGAACTCCAATACAAACTGATTTCTGGTATCAGTAATCGGAAAGTTTTCCATGAAGGTGTTATAAAGACCTTCGTTGCCTCTTTCATCCGATTTGGTTTCAAGCTGGAAAAAATCCCTGAAGGACTTTACCTGTATATCCAGAAAATCAGGATAGCTTGGGATGTTTTTTGTTGAGGCAAAATTTAATCTTTCAGTCTGATTTGTTATCATCAATGGACAAAATTTTGATTAAAAAAAGTAATATAGAAACGTATAAAATGTTATTATACGAAAAATGGTTTAGGCCTTTGAGAGTTCTTCTCAAGGCCTAAACCTGGGTTTTCAAACCTATGTTAGCTTATTTAAGCTCAACAACAGCTCCGGCTTCTTCTAATGATTTTTTAAGACCTTCAGCCTCATCTTTAGAGATACCTTCTTTTACGTTTGCAGGAGCACCGTCTACAAGATCTTTAGCTTCTTTAAGACCTAAGCCTGTAAGTTCTTTTACTGCTTTAACAACAGCAAGTTTAGAAGCACCAGCCTCTTTAAGTACTACTGTAAATTCTGTTTGCTCTTCAGCAGCAGGGGCATCGCCACCAGCAGCAGGACCAGCAACTACTGCAGCAGCAGCAGGCTCGATTCCGTACTCATCTTTAAGTATTGTAGCAAGTTCGTTAACTTCTTTAACTGTAAGGTTAACTAATTGTTCTGCGAATTGTTTCAAATCTGCCATTTTTTCTATCGTTTTAAATAGTTTGTAATATATAATTTATAAAGTGCGTTCGTCGCGGATACCTGAGATTATTTCTCAGATAATGTTTTAAGGATACCTGCAATTTTACCACCACCTGATTTAAGGGCAGAAACAACATTTTTAGCAGGAGACTGAAGTAAACCAACGATTTCGCCGATAACTTCGTCTTTAGATTTAAGAGAAACAAGGTTATCTAACTGGTTGTCTCCAATAAATACTGCTTCAAAAATGTAAGCACCTTTTAATACAGGCTTATCAGATTTTTTGCGGAATTCTTTGATGATCTTAGCAGGAGCGTTACCGTTCTCTGAGATCATTATAGAAGTGTTTCCTTTAAGTATGGTAGGTAATTCACCATAATTATTGTCAGAACTTTCCATAGCTTTTTCAAGCAATGTGTTCTTAACCACTTCAAGTTTTATACCTGCTTTAAAGCAAGCCCTTCTTAAGTCTGAAGTAACTGTTGCGTTAAGACCGCTAATATCTGCCACATAGACAACATTAGAACCGGTTAATTGCGCAGTTAAATCTTCAATAACTTTTGATTTTTCTTCTTTGGTCATAATAAAAACTTTTTAACTACCAATTATACCGCCTTAGGATCTAAAGCAATAGCAGGGCTCATAGTACTAGAGATGTGAATACTCTTAATGTATGTACCTTTAGCTGCAGTTGGTTTTAATTTGATTAATGTCTGAATAATTTCGTGAGCGTTCTCAGTTATCTTGTCAGCCTCAAAAGAGATCCTTCCAATACCTGCGTGAACGATACCGGTTTTATCAACTTTAAAGTCAATTTTACCAGCTTTAACCTCAGTAACAGCTTTAGCCACATCCATAGTAACTGTACCTGTTTTAGGATTTGGCATTAAACCACGAGGACCTAATATCCTACCTAAAGGTCCAAGTTTACCCATAACTGCAGGCATTGTGATGATAACATCAACATCTGTCCAACCGTCTTTAATTTTTTGAAGGTAGTCATCTAAACCTACAAAATCTGCACCAGCAGCTGTAGCTTCAGCTTCTTTATCAGGAGTTACAAGGGCAAGAACCCTTACATCTTTACCTGTACCGTGAGGAAGTGTTACAACACCCCTTACCATTTGGTTTGCTTTTCTAGGATCTACACCGAGACGCACTGAGATATCAACCGATTCGTCAAATTTTGCAGATGCAACTGTTTTGATCAATGCAGATGCATCTTTCAAAGAGTACAGTTTGTTCTTCTCAATTTTAGAAGCAGCCTCTTTTTGTTTTTTTGTCAATTTTGCCATTTCTTTGTCTTTTTACGATTAAAAAGGAGCAGTTCCTGATACGGTTATACCCATAGACCTTGCTGTTCCTGCAATCATGCTCATTGCTTTCTCTATAGTGAAAGCATTAAGGTCAACGATTTTGTCTTCAGCAATAGCCCTGATTTGATCCCAGGTAACGCTTGCAACTTTTTTACGGTTTGGTTCTCCTGAACCCGACTTTAGTTTGGCAGCATCCAGTAACTGAATAGCAGCCGGTGGCGTTTTAACAACAAATTCAAAAGATTTGTCTTTATACACAGTAATTTGTACTGGTAATACTTTACCGGGTTTATCCTGGGTCCTTGCATTAAATTGCTTACAGAACTCCATGATGTTAACTCCAGCAGCCCCCAAAGCAGGTCCAACCGGTGGCGACGGATTCGCAGCACCTCCCTTAACTTGTAGTTTAACTACTTTACTAATTTCTTTAGCCATTTCTTTAAAAGATTTAGCACATCTTCATTGGAAGCGAATGATGTGGTTTTATAATAAGTGTAACAAAAATTATACTTTTTCTACTTGCATAAAGCTTAGTTCCAGCGGGGTCTTTCTTCCAAAGATCTTCACCATAACTTCCAGCTTACGCTTTTCTTCGTTCACTTTCTCTACAGTACCGTTAAAGCCATTAAAAGGCCCGTCTGTAACTTTTATCGTTTCGCCAATTGTAAATGGTATAGAAACGTTATCAGTTTTTACCGAAAGCTCATCTACTTTACCCAGCATCCTGTTTACTTCAGAAAGCCTTAAAGGCACGGCGTCTCCGCCTTTTGTTTCACCAAGAAACCCAATAACACCTGTTATAGATTTAATAATGTGAGGTATCTCGCCTGTTAGGTTAGCTTCTATCATTACATAACCCGGAAAATAAACCCTGTCTTTGCTGATTTTTTTACCATCACGCACCTGCACAACTTTTTCGGTTGGAACAAGAACCTGAGAGATATAATCACTCATACCCAGCCTGCCTATCTCTGTTTCGATGTAGTTTTTAACTTTATTTTCCTGACCGCTTACCGCTCTAACCACATACCACTTTTTGACACTGTTATCAGTCATTGCAATAAAATTAATTTTTTAAGAAACTGTACACTTTTGCAACAAGAACTTCAAAGCCCTTATCTACACCAAAGGTTATCAACGCAAATATTACCGAAAAAACAGCTACAATAATGGTTAAGCGCTGCACTTCTGCCCACTCCGGCCATGTTACATTGTCTTTTAGCTCTGTAAATGCATCTGATATATAGTTGGTAATCTTTGCCATTGTCTTTGCTTTTTTGCACGGGTGGAGGGATTCGAACCCCCATCAACGGTTTTGGAGACCGCTATTCTACCCTTGAACTACACCCGTTTGTTAATAAAAGCCAGCCGGTACACTAAAGCACCGTGCTGGCTCTATATAATTTAAATACTATAGGATCTCAGTAACCTGACCTGCACCTACTGTACGACCACCTTCACGGATAGCGAAACGTAGACCTACGCTTAGAGCGATTGGGCTAAGTAGCGTTACCTCAATAGTAAGGTTATCGCCCGGCATAACCATCTCTACACCTGCTGGAAGAGTAATAGTACCAGTTACATCCGTTGTACGAACGTAAAACTGAGGACGGTAGTTATTGTGGAATGGAGTGTGACGTCCACCTTCTTCTTTTTTAAGGATATAAACCTCTGCATTAAAATGAGCGTGTGGTTTAACAGATCCCGGCTTAACGATTACCATACCCCTTTTGATATCAGCTTTGTCGATACCACGAAGTAATAGACCTACGTTATCTCCAGCTTCACCACGGTCAAGGATTTTACGGAACATCTCAACACCTGTAATAGTAGATGTAAGTTTTTCAGCACCCATACCAATGATTTCAACTGCGTCACCTGTGTTAGCAATACCAGTTTCGATACGACCTGTAGCAACAGTACCACGACCAGTGATAGTGAATACGTCTTCAACAGGCATAAGGAATGGTTTCTCAACGTCACGTACCGGCATCTCGATCCAGCTATCAACAGCAGCCATAAGAGCTAAAACTGTATCAACCCACTGAGGCTCACCGTTAAGTGCACCAAGAGCCGAACCTTGAATAACCGGTCCGTTATCTCCATCATACTGATAGAAAGATAGTAGGTCACGGATTTCCATTTCAACTAGCTCTAAAAGCTCAGCATCATCAACCATGTCTACTTTGTTCATGAAAACAACCATTCTTGGAACACCAACCTGGCGACCTAAAAGGATGTGCTCACGAGTTTGTGGCATAGGACCATCTGTTGCAGCAACTACAAGGATAGCACCGTCCATCTGAGCAGCACCTGTAACCATGTTCTTAACGTAATCCGCGTGACCTGGACAGTCAACGTGAGCGTAGTGACGGTTAGCAGTAGCATACTCTACGTGAGAAGTATTAATAGTAATACCCCTTTCTTTTTCTTCAGGAGCGTTATCAATTTGGTCAAATGATTTAGCTTCAGAATAACCTGCATCAGATAATACTTTAGTTATCGCTGCAGTTAATGTTGTTTTACCGTGGTCAACGTGTCCAATAGTACCTATGTTAAGGTGTGGCTTCGACCTATCAAAAGTTTCCTTTGCCATGATTTAATAATTTAATCTTAGTTTATAATTAGTGTTCAAATTCTTCTAAACTTTGAGCCAATGACGGGAATTGAACCCGTGACCTCTTCCTTACCAAGGAAGCACTCTACCCCTGAGCTACACCGGCTGGTTCCACAAGCCCAATCAGCCTGCTGTTTTGTGGGGAGAGAAGGATTCGAACCTTCGAAGGTTTCCCAACGGATTTACAGTCCGTCCTCGTTGGCCGCTTGAGTATCTCCCCTAACCTTTACTTTTTCAGATGCTTATCAAAAAACAATTTTGAGCCGATAGAGGGACTCGAACCCACGACCTGCTGATTACAAATCAGCTGCTCTAGCCAGCTGAGCTACACCGGCATCTTCAATAAAAAAGTCCGCTATTTCTAACGGACTGCAAATGTATATAATTTATTTTTTAATCAAAACATTTTCCTAAAAAAAATTTTAAATTAAGAATGCGCCCTGATTTTTTGTTTTCTTTTCATAAGCAGGCGTTCCATAGAGTCTGCCGCGAGCTCCACCGCTTCTTCAAATGTTTTACATTGTTTTTTTACTATAAATTCATCCCCCGGGACGATTAGCTTAATTTCGGCGATCTTATTCTGTTTATCACTCGTGTTGTCCAGTTTAAAGTACACATCAGAGTTTACAACCTTGTCATAGTACTTTTCAAGCTTATCCAATCTTTCCTGAACATAGCCAACCAATTTCCTGTCAACATTAAAGTTAACCGCATGAACATTTACTTTCATAATAAAACATTTTATGGTTTAACATTTAGGATTTATCCTGGTTACGCGGATGCGCATCCTTGTACACCTTTTTAAGCTCAGCAAGACTGCTGTGGGTATATATTTGTGTAGATGATAAACTCGCGTGACCCAATAACTCCTTTACTGAATTTAAATCGGCCCCGTTGTTTAATAAGTGGGTTGCAAAAGTGTGCCTCAAAACGTGTGGGCTCCTTTTTACCTTACCGGAGACAACACTAAAGTAACTATTTATTAACCTGTACACAAAAGATTCGCTTATTTTTTTACCCCGCAAAGTAACAATTAACATATCGGTACTCGCAACCGCGGTTAGCCCCCGTTTTTTATCAAGATACTTATCAACAAGCACAGCAGTACAATCCAGCACCGGTAGTATACGCTCTTTGTTGCGCTTTCCAAGCACTTTTATAGTTTTGCCCGCCCTGTCGTAACTTGCCATAGTTAAACCTATAAGCTCTGCACGGCGCATACCGGTAGTATAGAGCAACTCAATAATAAGGCGGTTTCGTATCCCTTCAAAATCATCAGGATACTCATTAAAGTCGATAACATCCAGCAATTCTTTTTCAGAAAATGGCACCTGCACCTTTTTCTCGGTTTTAAGCGACTTGTGCTTTTGCAGCGGATTGATCTCTATTTGCTTAGACTTAAGCAAAAACTTATAGAATGATTTTAGTGAAGACATTTTGCGGTTAACCGATGCATTGGCAATACCCGCCTCTACAAGCGCTACGATCCAGCTGCGTATCTGGCTGTAGTTAACCTCCTCGAGCGTTGCGCCATCGTCATGCTGTTGTATAAAAGCTTCAAAAGCAGTTACATCATCTAAATAGGCACGTAGTGTTAACAGGGAATAATTTTTTTCCTTGTGCAGGTAATCGTGGTATGCCTCTTTACTATTTACCATAAAAAAACCGTTAACAGCAAAGATAAACTTTTGCTGCTAACGGTAATATTTAAAAAACCTAAGAAATTAATTAGTTCTCTACAGAGTCCCTTAATCCTTGTATGTAGGCTGCTTTTTGTACTTGAGCTCTTCTTTTAACAGATGGCTTCGTGAAAGCCGTACGGCTCCTAAGCTGACGCACAGTTCCGGTTTTGTCGAATTTACGTTTGTAACGCTTAAGCGCCCTATCGATATTTTCTCCGTCTTTAATTGGTATAATCAACATAAGTATAACACCTCCTCTCGTTAAGGCTGCAAACTTATAACTATTTTTTATACCCACCAAAATTATTACTGATTATTATTTGGGTGACCAAATGGTATACCCATGCGGTGGCGCCTGCACTTTTACCCACGTATCACCCTGTGTTACAGGCTCCCATGAAGACCCACCTGTATAATCTTTAATTGTCGTGCCGGCCCAGTTGGTATCTACCCAACGCTCCTGCCAAGAGTTGCTGTTGTTAATATATACAATTAAGCCGGGTGCACCGTTGCGGCGCGCCACATACTCATCGTTATCTGCATATAAATAAGTGGTGTTGCCCATAGCTTTGTTATTATGTATCCAGATAAGGTTGTTTAGCTTATTCTTATCCAGCCACTCCTCGTAATCCCTGTAAAAAATACACGGGTAGCCCTCATGGGTTAAAATGTAGGCGTATGCCAATATCTTATTGGTGTATATCTCATCGGTATCATGGTTGGCCACAAAGGTTACGGCACGGTACGCATTACGTTTAAGCAGCATATCGCCGTTTAGCTGAGTAAGGTCGTTACCTACAAAGGCATCGCGCATTTTGTAGTAGCAGGCAAAGTCGAACGCGCTGGCCTCGGCACTATTTGCCCAGTTTTCCAGCGTGGCGGCATTGCCATCCCAATATTCACCTACGGTAAATCCTCCAACAGCATTTTTAAAGTTTTTAACCACCCAAGGTTCAAAGCCTTTTACCAAATCAAAACGCCAGCCATCAAAGCCCATAGTGTTTTTATAGTACTTGGCTATAGAGTTACTGTTATTGTACAGCCAGTCCTGCACCCAGGTTTTGTCATGGCACAAATCCGGGAAGCCGCCAAATGTTCCGGCATCAGACGCATGCACATTGTTAGGATGGAAGTCGTTATACGAACGTGCAAACAGCCCCGATGCCGGTTGAAAATTAGTATAAGTATTATTGCCTGTGTACGGATTAGCCTGAGATGCACCGCCACTGCAATGGTTTACCACAATATCGGCTATAACGCTCAGGTCGTTATTATGGGCTGTTGTAATGAGCGACTGTATCTCGGCAAGCGATCCAAAACGGGTTTCGGTGCTGCCCATCTGGTTGTAGCTTCCAAAATCAAAATAGTCAAAAGGGTCGTAGCCCATAGAGTAGCCCCCACTCTGCCCCTTAGTAGCCGGTGGCAGCCATATCGCATCGATACCTGCACTTGCCCAAGATGGTACTTTAGCTGATATCGTATTCCACCAGGTGCCGCTACCGGGAACATCCCAGTAAAAGGCCTGCATCATAACCTTTGTACCGGCCGAACGCGCCGCATGCATAGGATTGCCAAAGTTTGTACTGTCGGCCACAGTTTGAGCATCTTTAGTAGCCTGAGGTGCCACCTCCATGTCGTTTGCGCAGCCGTACAGCAAAAATGCAGCGGCTGCCATTGTAAATATATATTTCATAAATAAAAGGTATTGGTTTCTACCTAATTTATAAAAAAACACATTC
>Ga0265780_10007616_pt1 | contig 13262 bp, 9 predicted proteins | sample P1T30metagenome_FD_192432 | JGI IMG/M metagenome (GOLD analysis project Ga0265780, IMG submission 192432) | Plant litter microbial communities from East Loma Ridge, Irvine, California - P1 T30 | ecosystem: Environmental > Terrestrial > Plant litter > Unclassified | place: USA: California...
GATACCTTGGCCGAGAGACACCAGGCGTATCAAGAAGCTTTCGCGCTGGCGCAGCAGGACCCAGATGTTGATTTGACAAAGACTGATGGGCCACAGTACACACAGGTACCATATGTACGTTGCACTCGTCGATATGACTAGATGCATGCTGATACTTTTGCAGGACCCGCTAGAGGAAGACGAGGCAGCACAGGACGCCCAGCAAGAGCCCACAGTCGAAGATCGTCCAAACGATAGCACATCAGCAGAACCAGAAGCACGGCCAAAGGACAAAGCCAACTATGCATAAATGGGTGTCTGTGGTATAAGCGCGGAGTTTACGCCGCCATGGAGAGCACGCATCGGCTGCATCTTTACGTCTTGTACATTATATCGCCACTAGCATGGATAGCGGGTTGGGTGTGCTTGTGGGCGTGTATGGACCCGTAGAAGCCACACAGGATAGCCCAGCTAGAAATTGTAGCAAGCTGCTGGTATCACTCCTAGCAAGCTATGAAGACTGTGAAATAGTGAATCGCACTAGCCTAGCATATGCCAAACGCGATAAGTTATGAAAGTAATGCTAGCATAAACAAGTCGACCAGATTGGCGAGGCGCTTCCCAAAGAGCTACAACCCCACATCCATCTCACCGCCCTAAGAGGTCCTGTCCACGCGCTTCCTAGCGGACAACATTTCTCCCGCAATCCTCAAACTCCTCCATTACACAACTACCATTATACAGCCATGGATGAAATCGCACCAGAGTACGACGTCGTGGTCCTAGGAACAGGTGGGTTGCTTTTACCCCACCTCTCTGCCAGCCATTGCCGAAGCTAATCCTCCACCAGGTCTCACCGAATGCGTGCTTTCAGGGTAACACAAAGACAAGGAGAAGAAGCCTGTCAGCGCGTCTACTGACTTGCCTGTAGTGTTCTTAGTGTCAAGGGCAAGAAAGTGCTTCACATCGACCGCAACGATCACTATGGCGGGTACGTGGTCTTGACATGCGTGGCCCGGGGCAGCAGAGCTAACATGACGCAGTGAGGCAGCATCGCTCAACATCGAGGCAGTAAGTTGCAAAGCATCTTATGCAGGTACCCCAACGCTGACCAATAACCTAGCTGTTCAAGCGATATGGACAGACAGAGGGCGAGCCCTGGAAAAAGTACGGCCGCGTAAATGACTGGAACATCGACCTGGTGCCCAAGCTCCTCATGTCCAACGGCGAACTCACCAACATTCTCGTGTCTACCGACGTTACCAAGTACCTCGAGTTCAAGCAAATCGCAGGCAGCTATGTACAACAGGGCGACGGCGCCAAGGCGACTGTGGCAAAGGTCCCCTCAGATGCCACCGAGGCGCTAAAGTCACCCCTCATGGGTCTCTTTGAGAAGCGTCGCGCAAAGAACTTTTTGGAGTGGGTTGGTGGATACAAGGAGGATGACCCAGCGTCACACAAGGGTAGGCATTCTACAGGCACTGTCGACTTGAGAGTAACAAGTCACTAACACCTGGTACAGGTCTTGACGTAAAGACTTGCACCATGAAGGATGTCTATGACAAGTTCGGCCTCGAGGCCACTACCCGCGACTTTGTTGGTCATTCCATGGCTCTATACCCTACCGACGACTACATCACGCAAAAGGGGCAAGCGAACGAGGCAATCCAGCGCATCCGGCTTTACGTCAACTCCATGGCGCGGTACGGAAAGTCGCCTTACATCTACCCGCTGTACGGTCTCGGAGAGCTTCCCCAGGGCTTCGCTCGTCTCTCTGCCATCTACGGTGGTACCTACATGCTGAACACCGATGTCGATGAATTCCTATACGATGGCAACAAGGTCATCGGCATCAAGGCAACCATGAAGGAGAAGGACGATGCTGGCGAGGGCATGAAGTTCGAGACCAAGGCGGGCAAGATACTTGCAGACCCCTCGTACTTCCCTGGCAAGGTCCGGGTTACCGGGCATTTGCTCAAGGCTATTTGCATCCTCAACCACCCGATCCCCAACACAGGTGACGCGGATTCTCTGCAGCTGATCATCCCCCAGTCTCAGGTCGGCCGCAAGCACGGTAAGTGCAATATCTACAGCTTGAAGATATGCCACTAACATGCTACTTAGACATCTACGTTGCCGTCGTTTCATCGGCGCATAACGTCTGCCCCAAGGGTTACTACATCGCCATTGTCTCCACTATTGCCGAGGGTGATAGCAACCACCACCTCGAACTTCAGCCAGGTCTCGACCGTCTCGGAAAGATCGAGGAGAAGTTCATGGGCCCAGCGATTCCACTTTACGAGCCACTTGAGAGCGGTGCCAACGACAACATCTTCTTGTCAAAGAGCTACGATGCCACCAGCCACTTCGAGACAACTACGGGTAAGTTCCGCGAAGTTAATGTACACGTGGCAGTACTAACATGCACACAGACGACATCAAGGACATCTATCAGCGCGTAGAAGGTCATGAGTTGGTCGTTGAGGGTCTAAGGGAGGGTGCCAACTTCAACGTTGAAGAGTAGACAGGGGAACACGATACGAGATGGATGACACAAGCAGCGCCAGTCTTTTGGCACATTGTTCGCGACTTTGTCGGGGGCGAAGAATTCTATAGCAATCAAATGAGTTGATAGCGACAAGCTAGTGTAAATGTTTAGGGCAATGCAGCGGAAGTTGCGGAGCTTGAAGCTCGGTATTTCCTATTCGGGCAATCAGAGCTGCGACGTCACAGGATACGGACGTCAACGACGCAATTGTGTAGTTAAGCATCCGGCTCTGTTGTAGGTTGAGCTTGTGTTCGTATTCAAGTCCATAATGTGTATGAGTCTAGAGCGTCCTTCCCCGGTTGAATTGTGTGTAATATTGGCCTCGACCATGACAACTGGAAAACTCTTGGCAGGGATTAAACCATCTGAGTACTGACGAGCAGGTCGCGTCGCAACACACGTGTCCTTGGTGCGCATTCTCTTTCCTCACACTCTTTCATAATGGCGCAATTCGGTCGCTATAGGTTCTTGTTGGTCGCGGTCGTGTTCCATCTGGTGTACATCTTCTCTGTAAGTTTAGCAGATTCAATGGGCTCTTTGTAACCCTCTCTTTGCCCTTGGGCGCTATCGGCACCCGCTCAACTAACTCATATCTAGATCTTTGACATTTATTTCAAAAGTCCTGTAGTCCATGGCATGCGCGAGCACCGCGTGGAGACGCAAGAAGCTCCTGCGAAGCGACTAGTCTTGTTCGTCGGTACGTTACCAAGATATGCGTAGTTGCTCGTAAGCTAATGGCATTGTAGGCGATGGGCTCCGCGCAGACAAAGCGTTCCAATCCTTTCCAAACCCCGACCCAAACCCTCCAACCCCTCTGGCGGACAACTCGAGCATACCGCGTCCTCTCGCCCCATTCCTCCGATCCCGCGTCCTAGAACACGGCACTTTTGGCGTCTCTCACACTCGCGTCCCTACCGAATCACGTCCTGGACATGTTGCGCTCATTGCAGGTTTATATGAGGATGTTTCTGCTGTCACGACCGGCTGGAAGCTGAATCCGGTCAACTTTGACAGCGTCTTCAATCGAAGCAGGCATACATGGAGTTGGGGCAGCCCAGACATTCTTCCCATGTTCGAGACTGGCGCGGTCCCTGGAAGAGTTGATGCATATTGCTATGGTGCCGAAGAAGAGGACTCTTCGAAGGATGCCTGGGTACTGGACGAGTGGGTCTTTGAGCGTGTTGAGAAGCTATTTGCGGATGCAAAGACGAACGCGACATTAGATGCTGAGCTGCGACAGGAGAAGAACGTTTTCTTTTTACATTTGCTGGGATTAGATACTACGGGCCATGCGCACCGTCCATACTCGTGGCAGTATCTACACAATATCCAGATTGTCGATCGCGGTGTGCAAGAGATCACTCGTCTCATAGAAGACTTCTACGGCGACGGCAAGACGTCGTTTGTGTTTACAGCAGACCACGGTATGAGCGATTGGGGCAGCCATGGAGACGGTCACCCAGACAACACGCGCACGCCGTTGATTGCATGGGGTGCTGGTGTCGCTGCACCGTCCAAGAACAAGACCGGTATCGCACAAGGCCATACGGAGTTCTCATCTGACTGGAACCTGGACGAGGTTGAACGACATGACGTTTCTCAGGCCGACGTTGCAGCTCTCATGGCTTATCTCGTAGGACTAGACTTCCCTACCAACTCAGTCGGAGTCCTGCCCCTTTCCTATCTGGATACAGATCTCAAATCAAAGGCCGAAGCTCTTCTCGTCAATGCTAAGGAGATACTGGAAATGTACCACGTCAAAGAAGAGATGAAAATGTCTACCCAGTTACGGTACACGCCTTTCACCAGTCTTAGTGACAAGGCACATGCGGTCGAGCATCGGGTGGCAGAGATACAGGCAGCGATCAACAAGGGTAATGCAGAGGAAGCTATCCGTCAGACCTATGAGCTCATTGACCTTGGTCTTCAAGGACTCCGGTACTTGCAGACATACGACTGGCTGTTTCTAAGGACATTGGTCACAGCGGGGTACGTCGGCTGGGTTGTTTTCGCAATCACAACAGTTATCGACTCGCATGTACTCACTGCACATGTTCCGGCACAGAGGACGCCAGTGAGCATGGTAGTTTTCTCATCGGTGCTCGTTGTACTCTATGGAGTGCTCATAAAACAGCGCTCCCCAATTCTCTACTATGCTTATGCTTTCTTCCCGGTCTTTTTCTGGGAAGAAGTTTACGCCCAAAAACTGTCGCTCATCAAGGGCGGTAGGATACTTCTCGGTCATTTCAGCTCCGGCGCTGACGTAGCAAAGCTTGTCTTCGCGACGCTTGGCTTCTTTGGTCTTCTTCAAGCTCTGGTATGTAGTGGCTTTGACAGCATCACGTGCCTGTGCTGACTGTGAACAGGTACAAAGCTACTTCGTCAGAGAGATCTATACAGTATGCTATCTGCTGGCGACGTTCTGGCCAACCATCTATGGTCTAGACTTTGTAAAGAAGAACATGGGGACAGTTGCTACGTGGGCGCTGTCGTGTATTGCCATGAGCGCTTTCACACTGTTGCCGGCCAACAAGGCTGAGGACGTTCGCCTGATGTAAGAGCAATCCTTCTTCCCATCTGAGCAGTCACTAATGATTGCTAGTCTGCTCGGAGGAGCATTGATGTTTGGTGTCGGTGCTATCTACCTACTCTTCGAGAAGAGCATCCTCGGAGACTCCAAATCTGAAGCTGAGCTTGCCAAACACGAGCTCAACGACAAGTCGCGCATCATCCTCAGCATTCAACTCGGCCTCGTACTATTGTCAATGATTGTGACTAGGAGCAGCATCGGCTACCTCCAAGCACGTGAAGGTATCCCACTCGGCGTGCTCACCGTTGGACGAGCCACGCTGCTGACCTCTCTGTTCGTCCCACAACTACATGGCCTATACCCCAACAGCCACTACGTCCACCGTCTTGTGGTCATCTTTCTGCAGTTTGCACCGACGTTTATCATCCTTTCCATCTCCTACGAAGGTCTGTTCTACTTCGCCTTCTGCATGTGTATATTCAGCTGGATGCGCCTCGAGCACCAAGTCTACGTGCACACCAAGACCAGCGCGTCGTCAACAACGACTATTGCAACGAATCCCGCCAAACCTACCATGGACGCTGCAGTTGACCGGATCAGCTCGCTTCAACAGGGAGAATACAGGTCTCTAACGCTAGGCGACGCACGCATCGCCCTCTTCTTCATCTTCTTCATCCAATCCGCCTTCTTCTCTGCCTCAAACATTGCCTCGGTATCCTCCTTCTCGCTCGATGCTGTCTACCGGCTCATACCCATCTTTGACCCCTTCTCGCAAGGCGCGCTCCTCATGCTTAAACTCATGGCTCCCTTTGCCGCGCTCTCGGCCAACTTTGGCCTCCTGAACAGGAGACTCGGAGTTGCGCCGTCGGCTCTTTTCATGGTCGTCATGGCAGTTAGTGATGTCATGACGCTAAGCTTCTTCTACATGGTCAAAGATGAGGGCAGTTGGTTGGATATTGGGACGACGATTAGTCATTTTGTTATCGCTAGTCTGTTGGGTGTGTTTGTGAGTGGACTGGAGATTTATAGTGAGTGGACCATTCGGGGTGTGGAGTTTGGGGGAAGGGAAGCGGGTGAGAAGGCAGAGTAGGGGAGGGAGGCGTGTGTGATGGTGGTGGTGGTGGACGCTTCGACGTCAGATAATATCAAATGAGGAGCAAAAGTATGGTTCAGCCAGATAGTTTGGGCTGTAACGGCAGGGCTTTGCATGCATGAGGTGGTATGCGCATTAATGTGACGTTGATAAGAGGCATGGATCCTGTTGAGGCAATGTGGCGTTGCTGGGCAACAAACGTGGGTAAAGGGGGAGATAGGGTGGAGGATGACGCGAGGTGTGCTGATTCCTTGTGGGGGAAGGAAACCTGCTGCACATGTTGTCCTGTCTTCAATTACGGTTCTCGGCATTCGCACGGGAAGTCTTCGACGGCTGTACTCAACGGACGAGTGACGAGTGCAGGGGAGGGGGGAGATGAGGCTGGGAGGGCGGCTGGTAGCGGCCGGCTCCACAACTAGCGGGGGGTGGCTACTGCGGTCTATAATGGTCGCACCCAACGCTTGAAGGAGCTTGCCAGCACGACAACAAAGGCCGCGCATATCCTCGGGCACTCACTAGCTTCCCGCGATATTGTTTACCTTTGGCCCGTGGACGTGGACATACAATTACCTTCTGTACAACGCGCGGTGTGTGTGCAACGTGGCGCTCATTATCGCTAACCTTTTCGTACCCGGGAACTGGGCCCCAGCCACCGCCCAGAACAGTCAACCTCGCCCATTTTCTGCGAATCTCAGGCCGTCAAATACCCAACCATTCACTATTTTGCAGCCGGCGCTATCTCGCTTCCCGCCCGTAGCCAGCTTATAACCACACCGACCTTTACTCTGCGCCGCAGCCTGTTTCTTTTTGCATAATGTTCTTCAAGAATCGAAGAAGTAGGGCAAACAGTTACGTCGAAAACGAGCCGAATCCACGCTCACAGTCCTTCGACGATTACGTAGATAAGCGCCCGGAGTCGAGTCGCAAGGAGTCCCACCACAGCCAACCGCTCTCACCCACCGAGGACCAAGATATGTATCCCCGCCAACAGCAACCCCAGGAGCCGGTCTTCGCTCAGAACGTACCACCACCACAACAACACAACGCCATGCCCATCAGGACCCAGGCAGTCCCGCCTACGGGCAACAGCAACCCCATTGGCATGGGCATGCCTGACCTGATCACTGCCGCCTTCAACCAGGCCGTGCAGCCCTACCAGGAGAAGATTGAGCAGCTCGAGAGCCAGCTTGCCGACATGCAGGCCTGGGTCGAACAGCTCGAGCAGCAGCGCGCAGAGGTGCACAATTGGATTGACAAGCGCGGACTACGACCCGGTAAGTCAATTCCCAAAAAAACGCACTCTTCCCATGCCATGCTAACCGAGCCAGACGTGCCTGCTTCCATTGCAAAGATCATGGACACGACAACTGCTGACGCAGCCCCCACCCTCAATGCCCAGCTCGACCGCAAGATCACCATTGTCAACTTTGACCTGCACCGTCTGCAAGACGACCTCAACGACTCCATTTCCTCATCGCACTTTGCGTCCGCCATGCTCAAGTTCCTGCCCGACATCCAGCGCTTGACGCTGCTGCCATCGGGCCCCCGCTATGCCTTCGATCTCATCCTGAAGCTTGGTGGCAACCTGAACTCGCACGGTGGCATCGACAGCGCCGACGCGGGCGACATCGCAGCACGCCGCGACTTCTACAACAGGCTCGACGAGACCATGGTCGATGTCGTGCAGCGTCGCTTTGGCGAGGGCGAGGGCTGGGACGTCAAGCGCGAGATTAAGCGCATCGAGAAGACAGCCAGCTACCTCAAGACCTATGGCGTCGAGCCATACTTCCCCTCAACTCTCGACATGATGAAGCGCGAGATGGAGTTCCAGCCCAACGGCGTGCCCAACGGCCAAGGGACTCCTCCGCGGTACCATTAGATGTTCTGGGTGCTTGAGCTGGCCGTGCACTGACAGTTTGTGTTAGCGCGAGGGAAAGAGCTAATTCTAGCACGAGAGGTAGAGCGGGGCAGGAATTTGTAGTGGGGGCGAGTACGTCAATGTCGGACGGTTTCATCACGGGGAGGGGGATGCCATCTAATCGACTCGACGGCGGTCGCCAGTCTCCGCCTATTCTACCGAAACCAGCAAGACTTGGTGCATCTCCCAACTCTGTCTGCTCCTCTTGCATCCGTCGATCGAGCTCGTGGAAATGGGAACATCACTCTCCATACGAGTGACCACATGTCTGATGAGGCACTCCTTCACCCATGGCGACCAGACCTGGCTCCCCTCGCCCACCTCTCGATATTGCGAACAAAACGCCCGCGCGTATAATCAGGTTACATATTGCCTTGGCACACACACACACACACACGTGGCTTATACCTCAATGGAGCTTCTCGGCAGCTGATGTTGGGGCTCAAAAATCGAGGTGGGCGTTTTGCGGATCACACCGGAAGCATTGGATCTAGCTACCATCAACGTCAACCAGCCCCAGCAGCCTCATCACTCACGCCGGCTTTCGCAGTCAACACCCGCTCATCACCTTCCCTCGGTCTAACGCATTGTCATACACCGGCAGTCAAGCACTTTTTACATTTTTCTTTTCCCCCCAAATTCTCTGCAAATTCGTTCGACATGCATGCTTTTCGCCATGCATATATACCTCCTTCTTGTTTTTCAAATTTATTTCCCTTTGGGCTTTGGCCGGGATCTCACACAGCGCGTTTGAAAGTGGCGACGCTGGTGTTAATGACTTGTACTTAATATCTCGATCGAAACGAATCTCCTTTGCTTTTGCTTTTGGCATGGGGATGACGGATTGATGTTGAAGGGGTGTGACTGGGGTGTGCTTGTTATTTGCATCATACCCGGGTATTTTGGTTGGTAACGAGGAAGGCGTTTAGCGGTGGGTCTCTCTGGCTGGGTCGAGAGGGTCGGGTAGTGGGTAGCTAGCTAGGTGAATTAATCAAAATGAATGCGCCGATTTCTATTGATATACGGGCTATGTGGGATGTCCTGAGCGGAAGTGAAGTGCTTCGTTGCGATTGAGCTTTTACAATACAGTTACATGACTGCTCTGGGTTTTTTTATGCTTAGCGCAGATATGCATTCACCTTTAATCTCTGTCTTTAATTCTTTCTTCTTTTATTTCTACTCGCAACCCAAAACTTGCCACAAGGATCAATGACTACTACATTTTCCCCCCACTCAAAATACACGAAAAAAAAACTAGCAATGGGCAGAAATGTCCTATATCTACTGCTGCATCAGTCATTTATCAAGGTAGATGGGCGTAGTACAGAAGTTTATGCCATGATTCAGTGTGAAAGAGTGTGGTGGGTGTCTTAGTATACTCAAATACGGCAAACTTTAACAAAGGAAATATGTTTTGTCACAGGAACCTTCCAATTCTTTCCAGCAAGTACATGTATAAAAAAAATCCCCTTACCAATTATCATTTCTCCTTTCTTTGTATATTCCTTTTGTAAACGCCCTCAATCCATGCAACCATTTTTCTCTAGAAATGGGGATAGGCGACATATTCATGCCTGTTTCTTCACCTCCCTCCTCTAACACCCGTTCCAAATCAAAATTAAAAACTAATCGACGTATATGATCATGTCTGCTGCTGCTACTGTGTCGTCAACGTCATGGTTTGAGAGATGTGTTGAAGAAAAAGATGGAGAGTGGTGGATTGGAAGGACAATAAAGGGCAAGAGGAGTTTGATAGATGTGGTGTGTGTTGGTACATATACAAGCCTATATCCAATAGTCGATGTCCTCATGTTTTCAAAAAAAAGATATGAAAGTTCACAAATGAACACGATAGGTTAGGTGCGCTTTCATGGCTTTTTGCTTTACTGAAATCTCGTATAAGAGATTAACATTTACTTTCATTGATTTCAAAGCGTGAGTCGAAGATTCCGACATGCCTTCTACTTTATGTCTTTTCTTCTTCGTTTTCTCAAAATCACAATTGAGCACGTCTAGGAGATTTCTTGAAAACAATGTAGGGAGAATAGTGATCTTTGATACAGTTGATATTAGCAGCATAGACCACCGATATGCAGTCTCCAAGGATTTAAACATGAGCAGTAGAACCAACGTATGAAGATTTTTTTGTACCTGCAGGATATATAAATATGCAAAAGCTACAAAGGTCCTCTCTTTCTCTTTCTTCACTTTACAGTTATTCAAAACATGTCTTAAAACAATAAAAACACACGATGGGATAGCGCTTTGATTGCTTTCTTATATTGTTGTTACTACAATACCGGGTTGTGAAATCTGCTGTTGAGCATCGATATCACTTGTAAAATAATAACCCCACATAATTATGGCGTGGTTCTCTTCCATTTGAAAAGTTATCTAAAACATCTGGTATGAACTTTGCGGTTTCCCTGTCCTCTAGTTGGAAAAAGAGAGACCATATAACTGAGACGATAAACGGGGTTTACAGTTTAAACGGATAGCCGATGTCGAAACAGGAACAAATATAACCATGTACTACCCGACGTGATAAAACGTCATCATGCTACTCCGCGAGCGATTTCTCCGTACTTTGAATGAATGCTATATAATACATACATATCGCAAGTATCTCATATATAAGCGCTGATCGCTCTTTTCTTATCCTGTTGCGCAAGATTCTACATGCATATGCGCTCGAAAGACTGGTTGTATAGCCGGACTAGCTAGTGCCTAAAACTCCATTCGCATTTGATGAGGACCAAATGTATCTGACAGGAGGGCATTGAAACGGCTTTGCTGACCACGCCCGCATAAAGCCTTAGTCTTGCAACTGTGTTATATAGATATACGAATCGGATACACTTCCCTGTATAACAGAGGTGTTTGTGGGTATCCCGTATATCGGCGCTCTAGTACCATCAGTACGCAAATTATCCACTGATATCTCGATGTCGGGAACAGCTGCACTTGATCGGTTAGGCAATGACTGAGGCTCTTGTTGTGGTACAGGGATATAATCTTGCTCTTCAGATGCTAAGTTATCACCTCCCGCATGTAGACCTGGTCTTCGTCTCGGGTCTGGAGTCCTTCACATTGAGAGGTTTCCTGCTCCTTTAATGATGGTGGGCTTGGCCTGTCTATGTGTTTTGCTAGTACGAAATCGCGCCCGGCCAGGGCTGGGTTATATTGCGTAACTGTAGCAGTAGCCTCTGGACCCGATTTGTTATTAGTTGGAACCTAGGGCCATTGGTTAGTAGAGTCATGACCTTTGGTTCAGGATAAGAATCATTGGGTCTCTCACATGCCTAGCAAGTAGGTCTGAGTACACATCTTCTCTATCAATACTGTGTTCGAGTTGACACTGTGGAACCAGAGTTTATGGGCATTCTTTGCATACTTGGCATCCAGCTTCGCCTGAATTCTTAAGCTCCCCTCTCTTAGTTATTGGAGCCTGACGGTGCGCCTCCTCAAATTTGCGACTGTTCAATGTAAGTACGGCTAATTTCATGCTGTCGCGTAGGTAGAGATCGTCCTTTGGCCTGCATCAAGCTCACTCACCAATAGCTTGTCTCTTGCAGCTGCTTTTGCGTTGCTATAGGTGGCTCACTGTTCTTGTTTTCATGAACTGTACTATGGAACCGGGATCGCGCCAACTTGATTCTCACTTTCAATCCTTCATATCATCCTTATAATTCTAATACTCTCAACGAAATCTACTCAATCATAGTACTAGATGTAGCAGGTACAACACCCGTCACAACTGAAGAACCGTACAAAAGGGACTAGGAAGAGCAGAAATCGCGCGATAGCTAGTTGGTTTTCCCAACCCTTTATGACCTATTATAAACATCTCAAAAAGTAACTTGCAATCATGTATTAGGGTATTCTTACTATTACAGGAACTGCATTTGAGCAACAAAAAAAAGGTTCTAGGCCATCTGATCTTAGTACGCCACTGCATGTAGTGTGCTCACGCTTGGAGGCGTATTAGATGATTTGAACTGATTGCACGAAGCTTTCGATCCAATCTTTTGTGCCCTAGTGCTTTGTCTCTATCTTTCAGCCGTCGACCTTCGACCCCTCTCCCCCAATAAATCGATGTTCTCCAATCTCCAACACTTCAATCTTATCACCCACGGTAACAGAACCCTCCTCCAACGGCGTAACCTGCATGCCCAGACACGCATTCTTACTTCCTGCATCGATGACCCTGTAGTTTCTCAAGGTAGTCAACGGCTCATTGCGGTCAGCTACAGCAGTCTCGGGATCAACGTTGGGCAATTTGCAGCGCGTCGCACGGCACGAGATGTGAAGATTTAGCTCCGAAGAATCGGACGAGGTCAGCTTTGCCTTCTTCCAGTCATCTTCGGCAAAAGCAGGGGGTCCGGTTATGTAAATGTTTGCACGGAAGCGTAGGCCGTCGAGGAGCGTATGTTGTCGCTGCCAGATGTGCTCGGGTTCGGGTTTACCGGTGGGTAGTTTGGAGGCTACATCGTGGACAGAGGCCATGTTTATGATGTGAATAGGGTACTGAGTGATGTTAGCGACATACGATATGCTCGCAAGATCTACACATACTGAATCTTGCATCCCAATGACAGTCGCAAACCCCACATCCTCCTTCTTCGGCGCACACTTGTGGACCTCCCGATACGCATTGGTATCAATTCTGAACAGAGCAATCGGGTTTGCGGCACCAAGAGTGTACCTCAACTTCTCAAAGATCTCGCGATCAATCTCTGGGCTCATGTTCAGCGCAACCGGATTGTCCTTCCAGATACGCAGAACCTCGCTCCTGTATCCCTTGCTCTTGATCCTGTCTTGCGGCGGGTTGAAAGGTACCCTAAACTCAAGCATTGGCTCTGATTTCCGGCTAAGCCTTGCTGCCAGGATCTGGCCGTAGTTCAAAAGGCCTTCCATAGTAAAGTCGGTATCGGGAGAGAACGGGAAACGAATCACCAAACAGCCTTCGCTTTTCACCCACTCTCCATCTTCTTTGTAGTCTTTGGCTGATGGATCTGGCACCCATATCTCAGTCTCAACTTTGGCGAGACGAGGAAACTTTCGTTGGGTCATGAAATGCCATTCGCTCGTGACTTTTCCGTCCATGGATGGCAGGCTCGTGACTTGCTGTGCTAGAGTGAATTGGCGATCATACTTTAGACCTGTACGGAGGACATCGCTCTTCTCCAGCTCA
>Ga0265780_10007618_pt1 | contig 13257 bp, 10 predicted proteins | sample P1T30metagenome_FD_192432 | JGI IMG/M metagenome (GOLD analysis project Ga0265780, IMG submission 192432) | Plant litter microbial communities from East Loma Ridge, Irvine, California - P1 T30 | ecosystem: Environmental > Terrestrial > Plant litter > Unclassified | place: USA: California...
TACAAGCGGGCATCGAAGGCGGCATATGGAGCAATCGCAACGGCACCGTCGCGTTTGAGATTAAGCCGACCTTCACGCAAAGCTGGTTCTTCAGACTGCTGTGCGGGCTGGGGGCAATGGCCCTTCTGTGGCTCGCCTATCGCTTGCGCATCCGGGCGGTGGCGGCCCAAGTCAGCGCGCGGCTGGCTGAGCGGCATGACGAGCGCGAGCGCATTGCGCGCGAATTGCACGACACGCTGCTGCAATCGGTCCAAGCATTGATGCTGAGCGTCGAGCACGCCACCGCGACGATGCCCGACCAGCCGGCGCGCGAAGGGCTGATCGTCGCGTTTGACCGCGCGCAGGAGGTCATCGCCCAAGGGCGCGACCATGTGCGCGCGTTGAGGCCGGCGCCCGCCGCTGACGATCTGGCGAGTGCGCTTTCCGCCCTGGTCGGTGCGCAGGGCTTCAACCCGCCGCTGGCCGAGACGATCCTCATCACTGGCGGCCCGCGACCGCTAACAGCATTGGCAGTTGAGCAAATCGCGCGCATCGCCAACGAAGCGCTGTTCAACATCCGCCGCCATGCCCGCGCAGACCGGATCGCGATCGACATCGAATATGGGGCGGATGCGCTTATCGTTCGGATCGCCGACGATGGCGTGGGCATCGACCCCGGAGTACTCCGCGCCGGAATGCGAAGCGGGCATTACGGACTGATCGGCATGCGTGAGCGCGCTCAGCGGATCGGTGCCGATCTGATCTTCGACAATGCGGCGGACGGGGGCGCGGAAGTAACGTTGCTGGTCCCTGCCCGCACGGCCTATGTGCCGGAAGATGCCAATTGGGCCGTACGGGCACGGCGCTGGATCTCGCGAATGCGCGCACGCTGACGATTGGCAGCCGAACATAGTCGAGTTTGGTTCGAGGCTCGGCCTCGGCGACTTTAGAGCCGAGCCGAGCGCAGGGATCGTCAGCGCGACGATGAAGTTCCAGAAGAACACCTCGCGCCCGAACCCAAAAAATTGATGGTCTGCGGTCGACGGACGGTGCGACAGCGCGAGCCGTATAGCAGCAGGTTTCGCTCATCACATCGACGGGTGAGTGAATGCCTTCGGTGAAAAGCGCCGAACGCCCGGTTGCTGCGGCATCGGCGAATTCGCGATGGCAATCAGCACATTCTCCACCAAGCGCAAGAGAAAGCGACGGCAACGCGGCGGCCCGGTCGCCAAGGCGTGCGCCATCCGCCCACCCGCCCACCCGCCGGGGCAAGTGCTCGTTGACGGCCGGGCGATCGATCAGAAAAAGCGCGGAATTGGGCCGGGGTGCGGCGTCTGGTCGGGCAGATCGACTTCTGTTTCGTCGATATAGCACCAGCCCCAACCCTCGGGGGGATCATAGCCCTCGATGATCGGATGCTCGGTTGCGTGAAAATGCTTGGCGGCATGCTGGTTGGGCGATTCGTCACAGCAGCCGACATGGCCGCATTCACGACACAAGCGCAGGTGAACCCACCAGCTCCCGATCTTGAGACACTCCTCGCAACCGGCGGCGCTCGGCGTGACCTCGTGGATGCTGGCCATATGGGTGCAAGCGGGCATCGTCATCCTTTCGCGGGCAAGTCGCCGGACACTGCTCGGCCTGCCGACGGTGCGTCTTGAATGTTCGGCACACGAACCTGGCTGCGGAATCGACAATCTTTTTGCGTGTGCGCGGCATCAGACTTCTAGCGACATCCGGCGCCGCTCAAGGAGACACGCGTGCCCTTCCCCCATGACATCTTTACCGAGCCAAGCGATGTCGATCCCGACACTTTGGCGAATCTCGGGCCGCTGCGACCGCTCGCGGGCACGTGGCGCGCGACCAAGGGCACCGATATCGCGCCCAAGTCCGCTGGCCCGGAACAGCGCCAGTTCATCGAGCACATGGTGTTCGAGCCGATCGATCCGCAAGCCAATGGCCCGCAGCTTTTCTACGGCCTGCGCTACCACATCCACATCACGACGGTGGAAGAGGACATCACCTTCCACGACCAAGTGGGCTATTGGCTGTGGGAGCCGGCCACCGGGCTGATCCTGCAGACGCTGGCCATCCCGCGTGGGCAGACCGCGATGGCATCGGGGCACGGCAAGGCAGGCGACGGCAGCATCGTGTTAACCGCGGCGCGCGGGCAGACCAATTATGGTATCTGCTCGACGGATTTCCTCGAGCAAGCCTTCCGCACGGATGCCTATCGCATCGAGATCGTATTTCACGCCGATGATAGCTGGTCTTACGATATCCAGACGACGCTCGCCGTCGAAGGACAGGCAGAGCCGTTCGTCCATCATGACCGCAACACGCTCCACCGAATCGGGGCGGCCAAGCCTAACCCTTGGGCTCAGATCCTGGCGCGCAAAGCCATCGCGAAGCGCTGAACCGGCGCGTGTGGGCACGCATCGCGCCTATGCGCCGCCCGCCCGCGAGACCTACAACCAGGAACGCCTCGATCCGCTGCAGCAGCGTTTCGGTCGGGCGCTCGCGGCACGACTGGACAGCACCGGGATCAGCTGCGCCACGCCGCCAACATCGACGGCATCGAGTTGCGGGCGCTTGGCGTGGGTATAACCGCGGCGAGGCTCGACACGCCGATCGACGACAAGCGCGTCAACAAGGCAAGGTGCTTGCAGACGTTAGGGGGGCTCCTTGGGGCAAAGGTAGGTAAGATCGCTCACGCCACACAGACCAGCCCAATGCTGCGTCGACCCGAACGGGATGAATGGCGATGCGCCACTGGCCAATGATACAAGGGTTTCGGACTGCGGGACTGTCGCGGACCAGCACACCGAGGTTGGCTTCCATAGGTTCAAATTCGGCGCGTGGGATACAAGACACGCTGCGACGCTTTGGTAGCCTGAGGGCATGACTGAAAATCGGCCTGATGGCATCCGCAACTATGACGAACCGGCCGGCGGCTGGGGCGCGCTCAAGGCAGTTGCCGAGACGCTCAAGCGGCAGCACGTGCTGGTGCAGGGTGTCGAGACCTTGCTCGAGAACAATCAGCCCGGCGGGTTCGATTGCCCGGGCTGCGCATGGCCCGACCCCAAGCACACCTCCGCCTTCGAATTTTGCGAGAACGGCGCGAAGGCGGTGACGTGGGAATCGACCGCCAAGCGAGTCGACCCGGCGTTCTTCGCGAGCCACAGCGTATCCGACTTGTGGCAGCAACCCGATCACTGGCTGGAAAACCAGGGACGGCTGACGCACCCGCTGCGCTACAATGCGGCGAGCGACCACTATGAGGTCGTGACCTGGGATGCGGCGCTCGCCGATATCGGCGCGCGTATGCAGGCACTGGAGCATCCCGACCAGGCCGAGTTCTACACCTCGGGCCGCGCATCGAACGAGGCGGCATTCATCTTTCAGCTGTTTGCGCGCGCGTTCGGGACCAACAATTTCCCCGATTGCTCGAACATGTGCCACGAGCCGACCTCGGTCGGGCTGCCGCGCGCGATCGGCGTCGGCAAGGCGACGGTGACGCTCGAAGATTACGAGCATTGCGACTTCATCTTCTCGATCGGCCACAATCCCGGCACCAACCACCCGCGGATGATGACCTCGCTGCACAATGCCGCGAAGCGCGGGGCGACGATCATCGTGATGAACCCGTTCAAGGAACGCGCGCTCGAGCGTTTCCAGGCGCCGCAAGTGCCGCTCGAAATGGCGACGATGACCTCAGTGCCGATCGCGACGACCTATTTCCAGGTGCGCATCGGCGGCGATGCTGCGGCGTTGAAGGGCATCTGCAAGGCACTGGTTGAGCTAGATCGCGCCGCCGGCGCCGCCGACCTCGCACCGGTGTTGGACCACGATTTCATCGCCGGCCACACCGCCGGGTTCGACGCGTTCGTCGCCGATCTCGACCTTGCGCAGTGGGAGGATATCGAGCGATCGAGCGGCCTGACGCGCGCCGACCTGCAGGGCATCGCGCGTGCTTATGCCGGTTCGAAGGCTGCGATCGTCAGCTACGGCATGGGCATCACCCAGCACCGCACCGGCACCTCCAATGTCGAGCAGATCGTCGCCTTCCTGCTGCTGCGCGGCAATATCGGACGGATCGGCGCCGGAATCAGCCCGTTGCGCGGCCATTCCAACGTGCAGGGCAACCGCACCGTCGGCATCACCGAGCGACCGTCGACCGCGATGCTCGACCGCTTTCGCGATACCTTCGGCTTCGAGCCGCCGCGCAATGTCGGGCATTCGGTGGTCGAATCGATCGCGGCGATGCGCGACGGGAAGTCCAAGGCGATCATCTGCCTCGGCGGCAATCTCGCGATCGCCGCGCCCGACCCGACGGCGTGCTTCGAAGCCTTCCGCAAGCTCGATCTCGCGGTATCGCTCGCGACTAAGCTCAATCGCACGCATTTGCTGACCGGCAAGGCGACCTACATCCTCCCCGTCATCAGCCGTACCGAGCGCGACCAACAGGCGAGCGGGCCGCAATCGATCACGGTCGAGGATTCGATGTCGATGGTCCACGCCTCACGCGGTTTTCTCCACCCGCCAAGCGGCGAAGCGCGATCGGAGCCGTGGATCCTCGCGAGCCTCGCGCGCGCGACACTCGGCACCAAGGTTCCGGTCGATTGGGAGGAACTGGTCGCCGACTATTCCGTCATCCGAGACAAGATCGAGTCGGTCTATCCCGAATTCACCGCCTACAACGCACGTATCCTGACCCCCGGCGGCTTCCAGTTGCCCAATGCCGCGCAGCAGCGCATCTGGAACACCGCGTCGGGCAAGGCCAATTTCATGATCTTCGATCACCTCGAAGAGGACGCCAGCACCGACGACCCCGACATTCTGCGACTCGCCACGATGCGCTCGCATGACCAGTACAACACGACGATCTACGGCCTTGATGACCGCTATCGCGGGGTGTTCGGCCGACGCGACGTGCTGATGATGAACGACGCCGATATGGCGCGGCTCGGGCTTGCTGAGGGCGATCTCGTCGACGTCGAGACCGCGCTCGAACATGCGAGCCCCGACCGCGTCGTTCGCGGCCTCACGGTGGTGCGCTACGATCTTCCGATCAATTGCTGCGGTGCCTATTATCCCGAAAGCCAGGCGCTCGTGGCGCTCGATCACATCGACAAACAGTGCCTAACGCCTTCGTACAAGTCTGTTCCCGTCCGCGTGCGGCCGGCGGTGGCAGGCGCGCGCGGCGAAACCGCGGTGCGACGCGAAGGGCTGACCGGCGTGGCGCCTACCAACGTATGATACCGGCGATTACCTCCGCATCCTATCTTGGATTTACAGGAAGTGGCCTGCTCTGCCCCCCGCTCCCACTTTCTGTACGGGTCTACTGAATGGCCCCTCCCTCCCGATCCTCGATCGGAGGCGCCGGATAGCGTGATGCCCCCCACTTGCTATCCGGCGCCATTTTCCTGGGTCGGCCGGCGCGACGCTCAATCTACAATGTCAAAAATGGGCATCGGCGGATAGCGCCTCGCTGCCTGGCCTTCCCTATTTAAGGTGGCCCGCAGCCAAGCGTTGGCACAAGGCGTAACCGCACAACCCCGCCGATCGTGCGAACCGGCGTCGATGCTAAACGCCACTCTACGCCTATGATATGGGTTCGGATCGCATCGCGATCCTTCAAGGACAGCACGCAGCTTCAAGATCGATCCGCGCGTGCGGTGCAAGTTTGGCGGTATGAGCCAGCCATCCGACCGCACGTCTTCGGACACCGCTACAGCCCGTCCCCCGGCGCAACCTCACGCTGCCGGAGGCACGCGATGGACACGCTGATCCTGTCCCGACTGCAATTCGCCTTCACCATGGGCTATCATATCCTGTGGCCGGCGTTCACGATCGGGCTCGCCTGGTTCATCGTCTTTCTTGGGGCGGCCTGGCTGCGCACGCGCAACCCGGTGTGGCAGCAATTGCAGCGTTTCTGGATCCGGGTGTTTTCGCTCGCCTTCGGCATGGGCGTGGTCACCGGCGTGGTGATTTCCTACCAGCTCGGGCTCAATTGGTCGGCCTATGCGCGTGCGACGGCCAACGTGATCGGTCCGCTGTTCGTCCTGGAAGTGCTCACCGCGTTCTTTCTTGAGGCGGGCTTCGTCGGCATCATGTTGTTCGGCCGGGAAAAGGTTGGTGACAAGGTTCACTTCGCGGCGTGCCTGATCGTGGCAATGGGCACGGTGCTCTCGGCATTCTGGATCATTTCCGCCAATAGCTGGATGCAGACACCGCAGGCCTTCACCACCACCGCCGACGGGCAATTCGTCGCGACTGCCTTCTGGGGCGTCGTGTTCACGCCCTCGATGCCGTATCGCTTCGCGCACATGGTGACGGCGAGCTTCGTCACTGGGTCCTTCGTCGTCGCCGGGGTGTCGGCCTTCTGGCTGTGGCGCGGGCGGGCCGGCGACCAGGCGGCGGCGCGCGCAGCCTTTTCGGTCTCCTTGTGGCTGGCGGTGATCCTCGTCCCGCTGCAACTCGAAATCGGCGACCAGCACGGTCAGAACACGCGCAAATATCAGCCGATCAAGCTCGCCGCGATCGAGGCGCGCTGGGACACCGCGTCACGCGTGCCGCTGACGCTGATCGCGTGGCCCAACGAGAAGCAGCAGCGCAACGACTATTCGCTCGATGTGCCGGTGCTCGGCAGCATCGTACTGACGCACTCGCTCGACGGCACGGTGCAGGGCCTGAAGAGCGTGCCCGCCGCCGACCGGCCGCCAGTGGTGCCGGTGTTCTTCGCCTTCCGCATCATGGTCGGCTGCGGCTTGGCCTTGCTCGCGCTCGCCTTCACCGGCCTGTTCCTGCGCTGGCGCAGACGCTTGTTCGACACGCGCTGGTATCAATATGCCTGTATGGCGGGCGTCCCGCTAGGGTTCATCGCGACGCTCGCCGGCTGGACGATCACCGAAGTCGGGCGCCAGCCCTGGGTGGTGTACGGCCATTTGCGCACCGCTGATGCGGTTTCGCCGCTCGCCAGCGGGTCGGTCGCGAGTTCGCTCGGGATCGCCTTGATCCTCTACAACTTCCTGCTGCTCGGCTTCTTCTGGTACGCCGGCCGGATGGTCTTTCGAGGCCCCGCAGATCTTGCGCCAATGCCTCCGGTAGGCCGGCCGGTGGGCGTCCAGGGCGGGGCCGCCACGACACCAAGGATCGCGCCATGATCGATTATCCCGTCTTGTTCACAGTGTTCGCCGCGCTGGCGATCGGCGCTTATGTCACGCTCGACGGCTTCGATCTGGGCGTCGGCATCCTCTTCCCATTCGCGCCGGCTACCGCGACGCGCGATACTATGATGCGATCGCTGGCGCCGATGTGGGACGGCAACGAGACGTGGCTGGTGCTCGGCGGGATGGTGCTGCTCGCCGGGTTCCCTGCGGCGTTCGCGATCCTGCTGCCCGCGTTCTACGTGCCGCTGGTGCTGATGCTGCTCGGGCTCGTACTGCGCGGCGTGGCGTTCGAGTTCCGCTCTCAAGGCGGCGCGTTCGAGATCGGCTGGACGATGGCCTTCAGCGGCGGTTCGATTCTCGCGGGCTTTTGCCAGGGCGCGATCCTCGGCTCGTTCATCGACGGCGACGTTACCGCGGTAGGCGGGCGGTTTGCCGGGGGTCCATTCGACTGGCTGCATCTTTTCCCGATCGCAACCGGGCTTGGGACGGTGGCCTTCTACGCCCTGCTCGGCGCAGGATGGCTTGTCTGGCGTACCGACGGCCATACCCAGATCTTCGCGCGGGAGATCGCGCGCGCGGCGTTGCTCGCGGTCGCTGCGGCCATCGCGCTGGTCAGCCTCTGGACGCCGCTGGCGCTGCCGCCAGTATCGGCGCGCTGGTTCACCTGGCCGAACACGCTGTTCCTCGCTCCGCTGCCGATCGTGGCCGCGCTGGCGTGGGTCACGGCGTGGCGCGCCTTTTGGGGCAAGCGCGATTGGCTGCCGTTCGTCGCGACGATCGTGCTGCTGCTAAGCGCGCTCGCCGGTCTCGGCGTGAGCGTATGGCCGTGGGCGATCCCCGGCGTTATGACCATCTGGCAAGCCGCCTCGATGCACCGCACGCAGGTGATCGTCGCTGGGGCCATCCTGGCGATCCTGCCGATCGTGCTCAGCTACGTCGTCTTCAGCTATTGGGTGTTTCGCGGCAAGATCAGCGCGTCGCCCGGGAATTCGATTACCTATTGAAGAAAAACGCTGTGTCGATCGCCCTAACTCATACCGACGTATGAAGGTCATGTCCGCAGCCGCCGTGTAACTCCGATAGCGATGGATCGGAGAGTGCTGACATGCTGATGACTTCAGTCGAGCGAGCCAAGGGTGTATCCGCAGCGGCATTGGTGCGCGATGCCCGACGGGCACTCGAATCCGACCTCGACGCGGCGCGGGAGTGCCTCAGACTGCTCGAAGCCATGCTCGACCCGCTACCGGCCGGTCACGAGAGGTCCGGCGCCACGCCGATACCGCATACCCAGCCGATCCGCGGCGGACTGGCGGCTTGGCAGCTTCGCGCGATCAAGACGTATGTCGATCGCAACCTCGATCAGACGATCAGCATCGCCGAACTCGCGCGCCTCGTCCGGCTAAGCGGCGGACACTTCTGCCGCGCGTTCAAGGCAAGCATGGGCGAGACGGCGCATACCTACGTCACGCGACGGCGGATCGAACATGCGCAAATGCTGATGGTTACCACCGACGACACGCTCAGCGCGATTTCCAACGCCTGCGGCTTGGCGGATCAGGCGCATCTTACGCGGCTGTTCCGGCGCTTCGCCGCGCAGACGCCGCTCGCGTGGCGCAAGACCTGGCGGCAGGCGGCGTAACGACAGCGCCCGTGCGGCTTTGCGCGACACCCGGATTCTGGAAAACGTGCCATCCGCCTGCCCGCGCTGAAACGCGATCAGCCGCCGATCCCTGCGAGGGACCGACGGCTGATCGCCGCTTTCGGGCTCGGCCTTACCAGCCGTAGCCGCGGCCGAAGCCCCAGCCCAAGCCGCCCCACGGACCCCAGGCGCCCCAGTTCCACGAGGCGTCGCTATAATCCATCGCGGTCATCTGCTGCTCGTCGGCGAGGTTCTGGGCCTGCATCGTCTTGACGTACGAGCCATAGGCCTGTTGCGTGCCGACATAGAGGCAGTTGCACGACACCGGGTCGGCATAGACGTATTTGACGCTGTCGCCCTTGGTGTTGCGGACGAACTTGTTCGGCGGCAGCTTGGCGAGCATCGCCTGCCGCTCGGGCGTGTTGGCCGGATGGTCGACGAAGCCGGCCGCGAGCAACTCGTTTTCCTTGTGCGCGATCGCTTCCTTGGTCGTCACGCAACCAGACAGCGTGGTGACGAGCAGCGCAGCAGCTAACGCAGGTGCGATGGCCAGACTGGACAACCGAGATGTGATCATGACGATGATCTCCTGAGAGCCGAAACACCGCGTGGCGCTTGGCGAGGACCCAGACCGATCGGACTGGGGAAGCCATTCGGCTTCCCCCCGGAAATGCCGCAATCGTGCGGTCGTATGAATCATACCTTTGGTTTAGCGTGCTGAGGCGACTATTCGGCGGCGTGCAGCAATGACAGGATCGTCCCATTGCAGGCGTCCTCGAGCAACTCGTATTCGGCGTCGATCGCAGCCGCGAGCCGTGCGGCCAGCCGCACACCCGAATCCACCGCAGGGTGCGCGGCCGTGTCGAACCGGGCAGCGAAGCTGAGAACGATCAGCACTTGATCGCGCGTTCCACCGCAGCGATCGAACACGTTGAGTACGCACAGATGCAGCATCCCGCGTCCGCCCAAGGCGATCCGTGCATCCCGCGCAATCGTGGCAAGCACGTCGCGCAGCGCGTCGGGGTTGCTCTCGAAGGCGAGAATATCCTCATCGACCGCGACATCGAGCGTACACTCGCTTCCCAAGGCCTCGCGCATGGCCTGCTCGATCGCCGATCGCAGCAGAGGGTTTCCGAAATCGACCGATTTCACGCAATCAGTCAAGGAGATGGGGCTGGCAGGGCAGCGCCGCGGTTCGGGCGCCATCGCGCGTGAAACGAACATCATAATGCCCGGCCTCCAAGCTGGACTGCAGCAACGCCACGCCCCGTCTGACGCAACAAGCCCGGCCTGCCCATCATACGTTGGTTGCGAGGACCTAGCGGACCTGCTGCCGCCGCGGCTAAGACCAAGGTGTGGGCTAGACGAAGGTATGATTCTGCGCGCGATCCCTCCTGCGGCATCTCCACCGGACCCAACTGGAGACACGCCATGCCCTTGTTCGTTAGACTGATCGCCGCCGCTGCCGTTTCGGTCGCAACGCTGGGCGCCGCCGCGCCGCTTGCCGCACAGAAGATGACCAACGAGGGCCTCCCGCCTTCCGACCCGCTGCTGGCGGAGGCGCAATGGGATGCCCCGCGCAATACCTTCTTCCTCAACGGCGAACGCGATGTCGAACTCATTCGCTTCAAGCGCCTGCACGACGTCGAGATCTGCGCGGGCAAGCCAGATCGCGACGCGGTCGGTGCCGCGCGCCGCGGCTACCCGATCCAGGTATCGTGGGACAGCGACGTGAGCGTGATAACGCCCGGCAATTGCCTGACCTTCGATGCGATGCGCGTGAAGGTGAAGCCGGCCAGCGAGCTGCCGCAGAGCATCGAGCTTGTCGGCACCGTGAAGGTGCTCCGCTAGGCGACGCGACGCGGCCAGATCAGCGCAAGGCTGGCGGTCGTCGACGCGAGCGGCACGAGCGGCGTTACCGCCGGCCAGTGCGTCGCAACGACGACCGCCACCACCGCGCCAGCCGGTAACGCCAGCAGCACCAGCCAGCGCGCACTGTTCCAGCGCGTTGTGCCGTCGACGATGTCGCCTATGATGTCGGTCAGCGTGCCGGTGGCATAGGTCGTCGTTGCGCCGTGCGGGACGCCATCGCGCTTGGCGGCGACCGTCTGCAGCGCCATCGCGGCGGCGGATATCGCGATCAGAACCGGCACCGCGATCCCGGTGTGCGGTGCCGTCCACCACAGCAACGCCACGGCTGCCAGGCACACCGCCGAGCCGATCAAGGCGATTCTTGAGGTATCGTCGCCGCGACTCTGGGTCATGCGGAAACCGGCGGCCACCGCCAGTGCGAACGCGACGATCGCTGTGAGCGCACCGGTTAGCACGCTCCCGTACGTCGCCCGGTCGTAAACCGTCGCCAGCACCAGGTTCCCCGTCATGTTGGCGGTGAAGATGCCGCCCAGCACGAGATAGGCGAAACCGTCGGCAGCGCCCGTAGTAAACGACAGCAGCGGCAGGACCCGAGCCTGATCGAGGATCGGCCGGAACTTGGGGGTCGGCGGGGGGACGGACACGGCGCGCGCTCCTCGGGAGGGAGCTCGAAGCTATGGGCGGGCGCGGTACGCCGCCATCATACTAAGGGATCAACGCCGAGGTATGGCTTGGAGCTCATGCGCGCGCCATAGGCCGAGGCACCGAGCCGCCCTTACCGACTTTCGCATGCCCACGGTCGCAGCGCAGCCACGCGGACTGAGCCTGCTTTGTGCTATAGCCTCGACCCTGCCCGTTGCTGGCTGCGCACCGGAGCCGGAGGCGGCTGACTGCCCGAGCGCCGCGGCTAGGCCTGACCACACCGCCGCCGCCAGCCGCGCGCGGATCGCGCATCTACGAGAGCAGGTGGATCAAGCGCTCGGAAACGGTCTGGCCCCAGACTAGCCCGGTGACGTCGCCGGGAAGCGGATCAGCGATGCGATCCGCCGCCCTCCACAATTGGCACCCGGAAGGTAAAAGTCGCGCCCCCTTCGGGATTGTTCGCCGCAGCGAGCTGCCCCCCATGCCGTTCGATGATCGACCGGCAGATCGACAGCCCCATGCCGAGCCCCGTCACCTTTGTGGTGAAGAACGGCGCGAACAGACTCTCGGCATCGTCGGGAATGCCACAGCCGCGATCACGGATTTGCACTGCGACGTCCGGGCCATCCACCCGCGCCTCGAGCCGTAACCCGCGCTCGCCAGCGGGCGTTTCCGCCATCGCCTGCGCCGCGTTGAGCAGCAGATTCATCAGCACCTGTTGGATCTGCACGCGGTCGCCACACACCGGCGGCAGGTCGTCCGCCACATCCACCACGATCGCGACGCCCCGCGCCTGCAGCTCGCGTGACAGGACCTCAAGCGTCGCGGCGCTCAGCGGCGCGAGCAGCACAGAATCGCGCTTCGGATCTGCATTGCGCGCCAGATCGCGGATCCGGGCGATCACGTCGCCGGCGCGTGCCGCATTGGTGGCGATGTTGTCGAGGCAATCGGCGACCTCGGGCGCATCCGGGGCTTCGCGTGACAGCCAGCGCCTGCCCGAATTGGCGAAAGTGAGGATCGCCGTCAGCGGTTGATTGACCTCGTGCGCGATCGAGGCGGCGAGCTGGCCGAGCGTGGTCACGCGCGAGACGTGGGTCAGTTCGGTCTGCAACTGGGCGAGGCGGTCGTGCGTCCGGTTGCGCTCGGTCACGTCGAGCGCCATCACCAGCACACGGCTCCAGCCGTCGGCATCGGACGGCAAGGTCACGCGCAACACGACGTCGATCGTCTCGCCGGCGGTCGTGCGAAACTGGGTTTCTTCTTCGATCTCGCGATCACCGCGCATCAAGGCAGCCAGCACCCGCCCGAGGGCGGCTTCGGCCGCCGGCGTATAATGCGGGAGCAACGTGCCACCGATCAGCGCGGAGCGATCGGGCAACGCAAACATCCGCGCCGCGGCGTCGTTAGCGTCGCGGATCACGACGGTGCGCGCGATCCGTTCGATCGCGGCGGCGTCGAGCGATCCTTCGCGCCTGAGCAGCGCCTGCGCCGTCGACCAGTCCCCTTCCCAAATGGCGAGACCGGCGGCGTTGAAGATGGTGCGATAGCGCGTCTCGGAGCGAAGCCGGTCGCGCAACACCGCCGCGTTGCGCAGGCACAACCCCGTGGTTACGATGATCGCGATGAGGCTAACCGCAAGCCGGATCGCGGGCGATCCGAGCGGTTCGCTGCCGTGGCTGACGGCATAGGCCGCAATGGCAAGCGCCGCGCCAAACGTCCCGACCGCGACGACGAGCCCGCGATCATGGCTGCGCGCAACGGTCAGGATCACCAGCGTGTACAGCACCGCCACTGCGCCCTGGAGCGGGCTCAGCGCGTCCAGTGCGAAGATGGTTAGCGCAAGAATGGTGGCCACCATGCCTTGGAGCGTACGCGCCGCCAACCTAGCCTCTCGCATCTCGCCCCCCCCCCGCGCCGCGCGGCACGGGCGCCCCCCGGCGCGCCGGGGCCCGA
>Ga0265780_10007619_pt1 | contig 13256 bp, 14 predicted proteins | sample P1T30metagenome_FD_192432 | JGI IMG/M metagenome (GOLD analysis project Ga0265780, IMG submission 192432) | Plant litter microbial communities from East Loma Ridge, Irvine, California - P1 T30 | ecosystem: Environmental > Terrestrial > Plant litter > Unclassified | place: USA: California...
CAAGTTTGTGGAGAACAAGGCTTTTGCAGGCCTCATGTCTTGCATTGTCGGGCTTTGCAATTTTCACTGCTCGCGAGTTGGTAAGAATGCCGACGATTCGCTTCTTTTATGCTCACATGCACATTTCAAGCATTTCCATGTGGGCAGGGAAGCTACGCCACCGTGCCAAAAAAAACAAGCTTGAAGACGCGACAAACCGACACAGATGAACTTTCCATCACCCGCCCTCGTACTGCAACTGCAACTGCAAACAATCAAGAGACGTCTTTTGTACCCTTACCACTAATGCCTATAGTCCATTCAAAATCGATCCTTTCATAGAACACAAGCCTCTCAACATTGTAGGGCCGCGGCGTTTGAATGGATGGATAATTTCCCATCCGTCACGCTGACCCACCAGCTATGGGGTAGCTGGAGTCCCCACAAACCCAAATTCCCCACGTCATTCCAAAGATTTGTATGGCACTATGCCGACAGCCGAGACCACTCGCCCTTCGTTGCGGGTTCTGGGTCGGAGTTTGACAAGGTGCTACTGAATCGTCACGATATATAGTCGCGAGGCTGCCGCCCTTCTTTTGCCTCAAGCCGGGCAGTCTTGAAAACGCTCGTTTGCATTGTACTCGTTTGCGATTTTTTTTGAGGGGGGAGGTGCTCTTTTCTTGCGATATCGCGCTAATTTCTCGATACACCGCAACTATGGCCAAGCTTGACATGGCCGAAGTTTGGGCCGACATCAAGACGTATCGCAGGGCTTACCTGCTTACCGCCGTGGCGTCGTTTGGTGGCATGCTTTTTGGTTGGGACACTGGTCTCATCGGGGGTATGTTTTTTTTTCGGACATGGTGCACCGAGATTTGTATAGGGCTAAGCCGGATTTAGGTGTATTGACCATGGACGCATTTCAGCATTCATTCAACCTCGATCGGAATAGCTCCGACTTTGCTAATCTCCAGGGCAACATTGTCTCTGTTCTTCAGGCGGGCTGCTTTTTTGGTGCTCTGACTAGTTTCTACGTTTCTGATACGTTTGGCCGCAAATGGGCTCTCATCATCGCGGACATCATCTTCATCCTCGGCTCGCTGGTTCAGACCTTGAGTGGAATCGGCAACTCGAATCTTGGCCAGCTCTACGCCGGACGAGTGATTGGTGGATTCGGTGTTGGGCTCATCTCAGCCGTCGTCCCTACGTATATCGGGGAGAATGCACCGAGAGCAATTAGAGGGCGCTGCATTGGATGCATGGTATGTTTTGTGTGGCATACTGTTTTCACATCAAAACGCTAACTCGCGTAGCAACTCTTCAACGTGACCGGTATCTGCCTGTCGTTCTTTGTCAACTACGGCATCTCGCTCGACATCAAGAGCCCCACCGACTCGACTAAATGGCGGGTACCGTTCGCCCTCCAGATACTCCCTGGCGCCTTCTTGCTGGTTGGTATGCTATTTATGAACGAGTCTCCCCGCTGGCTGGTTGAGAAGAACCGACTCACCGATGCCGCCAAAGCGCTCGCCCATGTGCGTGGCAAGAGCGTTGAGGACGCTGAAGTGGTCCAGGAGCTCGATGAGATTATTGCCGACTTCAACGGCCACGAGAAGATGCCAATGATTGCGCAGCTCAAGTCTGCTTGCTCGAGCAAGAAGATGCTCTACCAGTCCAGCTTTGTCGTTATTCTCATGTTTTGGCAACAGTGGACGGGTACGAATTCGTACGTTGTCATGTTCCAAGTCAGCGTGTGGCGTTTACTGACGTCTGCCCCCGTTTAGGATCAACTACTATGCCCCACAGATCTTCAAACAGATCGGCCTCACGGGCAACTCTTCTGGATTATTCGTACGTATTTCTGATGTAGGAAATGCATGCAAGACATGTGCTGACCCGCGGCTAGGCGACTGGGGTGTACGGCATCGTTAAGATTGTTGTAACGGCGATCGGCCTCATGGCATTCACGGAGCAGCTGGGGCGAAAGTGGTCGTTGATCATCGGGTCCATCGGCCAGGCTTTTGCCATGTATTATATTGGCATTAACCAGGCAGTCCACCCTCCTACCGGCGAGCTAGACGGCAACGCAATCTTCGCCATCATGTGCGTGTACCTGTTTGTGGTCTTTTACTCGTTCGGATGGGGGCCGATTCCATTTGTGCTGGCGTCCGAGTGCAGTCCCAACCACGTGCGCTCCCTGCTCATGGCAGCGTCGCTAATGACCCAGTGGCTGTTCAACTTTGTGATTGCAAAGATTACTCCGCTGATGCTGGACAATATTACGTACGGAACGTTCCTTTTGTTTGGATCGCTGTGCATCATCATGGGCATCTGGGCGGTGTTTTGCGTGCCGGAGACAAAGGGGGTGCGTCTGGAGTCGATTGGCGAGCTGTTCGAGGGCAGCATCATCAAGGGGTGCATTCAGGACACGATTCCCAGCAAGTCACGGGCGAAGCAGCTCAGACACCATCACGCTACGGACGAGGCCGATGGCGATGGCGATGCTAGCTCGATGAAAGGCGGTGATGGCAAGGCGAGGCGAGTTGAGCGGATCGAGGAGGTGTAGGGCAGCAGTGGGAGCGGCGAGTGGAAAAAAAGCAGAATGCAGTGCTTACAGCGCAGCGCGGCGCATAGGGCGGACTAGCAGCGCACGTATAGGGTCCATAGACGAGAAATGCCGAAGTCAAGACTTGACCGCTCCGTGTCCATCACGTTTCTTAAGGCCAATGGACGAGCAAGAGGCAAAGGCAGCTGTGCATCAGGATCTGTACGACGTGTTCGTACAGCGAAGATCGCGAGCGGAACTTGTGATGAATCGGGCCGGAGGGGGGGTGGAGGGGACAGGGTATATGCACCGGACGAGTCACGAGGCCGATGGGATTGCCTTACGGTGAGGTTGGGTACCACAGGGCTATCCTGCCTAAGCGGGGTCAGAGGCCAGTGTCAGTTGGGCAGCGGATCGTGTCAGTTACAGCCTGGTTGGCAGCCTCTAAGTAGTAGATGGCCTCTAGACAACCAGCTAGCCGGGGCGGGGAGGGGCGGCGTTTGCGACGTTACTGACAGGACGGCGGCAGGCAGGGGAAAAAGTACCGCGCGGCAAGTACCGGGCCATGTTCAGCAGGTCTAGCATATTAGCAGGCAGTGCGGTCGGTGCAGTCGGTGCAGTCAGTCAGTCAGTCCGTCAGTCAGTGTAACAGCCCAATCCCAGAGTGAAGTGTTTCAGGATGAGAGGCGGAAGGGGAGTGGGAAGGGGGAAAAAAAAGACGGTAGTGGTGTGCGGACCCTGTTTTGGCAGGATGCGCCACCAGCCGGCTTCGAATGCGCGTGCAGGGTTCTGCGGGCCCAAGCGAGCGATGACATAGTGCAATCTGCCCTCCTCCACGTAACCGTAAGCCTCAACCAGGCGGGCGGAGTGCGCATCTCCTCTGCATCCGAAACCTCTCACAGCAGGCTGCATTCTCCATTATCCTTACAGCGTCTTTTGTGCTCCAACCCGGTGCTGCCAGCGCAAGAAGACCCCCCCGCAACGCCGTCTATCAATACACTCGCTCGTCAGGTGCTTCTGCGGCACTTTGGCCCTCTCCGCCTCATTCGCTGCCTCGTTGTCCCCACCACACAGCCGTGTCTCCTGGGCAGACCCTAGGAGGGTATGCAAATATCACGTTGAATTTACTGTCTCGTCGACGTCGCCCCCCTGTCGCGCCCCGGCTTCACCATTCGTTCCAGGGAACTTGGGCGCTTTCTACAACCATCGGGCAACCTGTTCGCGCTCAGCTAGCCGCAGTGCCAGCTCGTCTGTGCCCACCGGCCAGGTTCCGCCAGAAACGTTCATATGTATGTCCAGCTGCGACTCTGCTCTTCGCCAGACCTAATCCTTAATCCGCTTTCGTTTGTGCCCATTTGCTCCATGCGCCCCCTGACGCGAAACCAAAACATCGTGCTGATATCATGTTGGGCAGCGTTCTCATCCCCCCTAAGCCCGCGGGCCTAAGGAGGAATACTACTTATTCGCCCACCGCGGCGCCGCCCCTTCCCCCGCGCCCAAACTCCTTCTCTACCACCCCCGCTGCCAAAACCGCCGTTCTGCAGAAGACTGCCGGTGTCCAGGTCAAGACCGTCACCCTCTCCGCCGGCATGGACTCGCGATACAACCGCCCCTCGTCGCCGCGGGGTCGGTACGCCAACCCCGCCAGGTCGTCCACAGGTACCTTTGCAGACCCCTACTACGACGCCTCCTACTATGGCCGCCCCAGCTCGCCGCGCTCCAGTCTCAACCACGTCGGTACAACGTCACATCACTCGCCGTCGTCGTCATACTACATGCCCACCACCGCCGCCTCGTCACGCGCCGCAAGCAGCCTCAAGTACGACTCCTCGTACACGGCCCCACGCCCCCGCCGCAACACCGGTGACATGAGCCGGCCCAACGTGAGCACCAGCGCCCTGCCGCAAACGTCGCTGCCACACCGAGCCCCGTACTCGCCGCATGCTCATACTCACACCATCGCCGAACGGCCACGAAGCCCGCTAGCACCGACCTATGGCAAGCGGGATGACACATACATCACCCCAAACATCTCCCGGACCCATAAAAAGGTCTACAGCGTAGACGATGCAAGCCACCTGACCAAACTGGTGGCCGAGGTCGACCCCGCCCGCCATCGGGAACATGCAGACCGGGGCTACACGCTCACAAGTGGTGGCCGCAGCTATCACGACACCACCAAGCCAAAGCCGCGCATTTCCGACGTGAGCAACGAGGGCTACTCCTACACCGACCCTGCAAGCATGTACCGTGACACCGAGCCTGCCTGGCGGAGACCACGTGCTGGTAGTTTGGAACGAAGCTCGCGTCCCTCTAGCATGATTGCAGACCGCCAGGCCCGAACCTCTACCCGTGAGCTCGGTCCTCCTCCTTCGACCCGTGGGTTTGACAAGATCAATGGTGTTCCGCGGTCACATGGCAGGTCGAGTTCGATAGAACGAGCACGCGATGTTCCCAAGTATGACCTTTATTCTTCAGATCCCGGCATCGGACGGTCCTCTTCCACTCGCACGGCTCACACGCAAGCTGCGACTGTCCACCAGGAGCCTCGTAGAGATACATATAGGGACGAGTACACCCGCCGAGACCGAGATGTTGAGAATAAGAGGCACAGCACTGCTTTCGAAGACCGCGATGTCACTTCCCGAGGATTTGGCATTGCTCCTGGTATCGGAGCTTCCACTCTTGCCCATGATCACCACGTCCTCGACCGGCAGCCACTCTACCCGGCAGCAGAGCCTGCTCGAGTTAGACCCCAGGAACCCAGCACGCAATACTACCAACCCGAGCGCGCTGAGGTGCGCATGCCGGAGCCCCGCCCTGCCCGTGAACGCGATGTTGCACCACCTCAAGACTATGACAGACGGACCCGTGAGCGCGACAACGGCCGGCATGAGTCCAACGGAAGCTTCCTTCCTACCGCGGCCGGTGCAGCAGCAGGCGTTGCCGCTACTCTGGGAGCCGCCAACTACATCAAGAATCGTGAAAAGGAACGGAACAGCGACCGGGACTCCTCGGCCGAGCGAGAGCGAGAGCGCCGAAAAGCACAAGATGAACGTGACAGGCAGGATCGCCCTGATGAGCGCCGGGAGAGGAAACCTGAAGGCCGTCGCAACTCCCTTGCACCAGCGCCGCCTCCACCTGCCGCACCTCCCGTTGTCCCCGCTGCAATTGCTGCTCCTGATTACCCACCCATTCTAGAGCCAGAGCGTAAGCACCGCGACCGACGATACGAAGAGGAAGAGAGAGAGAGATCCTCGAGGAAGCCTCCACCTCCACCTTCCGAGGGTAGTGGCGACGAACGACCGCGACATTACGTTGATCGTGATGCCGAACGTCGGAGAGATACAGCGCCAAAGGAGGCGGCCTTGGACCCCGATGAAGAATACCGACGACGTATCCAACAGGAAGCCGAGCGAGCTAGCCGCAGCACTCGCGATCGGGAAAGCGATTCGGAGCGTGAGAAGGATCGAAGACGCCGAAAGGACGAGCGCTCGCGATCTCGGGGACCTGAAGAACGCTCACGAGCATCTCCGCCCAGAGATGCACCCAGCGTGAGATACGACGAGCGCTCTTCATCCGTACATGATGGCGGCATGGTCCAAGAGCCAGAGACACTCGATAGGTCGTCAGAGTCTGCTGGCAAGAGTGTACAGATCGTAGAGCCCCCCAAGGAGCCCGTGGCACCTGTCAAGGGCATCCTTCGCAAGCCGACGGAGAAGTTTCCGGAAGACCCCGAGCCCATCCGCGAAGGCGTTGCACCCCACAAGGATGCGCTCAAAGGAAAGGATATCCCTGTAGGCGCTCGCTGGACCAGGATTGACCGTCGCCTTGTCAACCCCGAAGCCCTAGAGCAGGCCAAGGAACGCTTTGAAGAACGCATGGACTGCGTAATAGTGCTCCGTGTTCTGACCAAGGAAGAGATTCAGAAGCTCGCTGATCGCACCAAGAAGATCCGCGAGAGCAGAGGTTAGTTCACTCATCAATCTCATCAAGTGGCTACCGCTAACATGGGATGCAGAGGAAGAATACGAGCATGAGCGCCGCGATCGAGGTGACCGTGACAAGCGCAGCCAACGTTCCAGGGACGACCGAGATGACGAAGACCGGGATCGTCGTCGGCGATACGATGATGAGAGTGACTACGACGAGCGTGAACGCGACCGACCCAAGAAGGTCGAGGTTGAGGCCGGAAGGTGATTACAGTAATGTGCTTTGTGCATGCTATCACAACTAGTTGTCACCATGGTTGGATTATTCAGCATTCGCTTACGTCTCGTTGAAAACTAGAGAGAGGTCACGGTTTCGGAAAGAGCATAGCGAGTCGAAGAGGAAGAAGGAGCGAAATATATCACCGTGCGAAAAGCGCACATCAAAAAGAAAGCGCCATTCCAGGAATGTGGTGGACGGAATAGTCCAAGACCGCTCTGGGTCAGACCACGAACGCGACTACAATGCCTTGGCGCAAAGATTTTCTCAGTCACATCGCTCTTCGTTTCAAGATGGTGTTCGCATCGACCGCAGAAAGAAAAGTCGCATTAGCAAGGTACTGGATTGGCTATGAAAGTACAGGGTGATGACTATCTTGGGCATGGTGGCGTCGTATGAGTAAGGGAGTTGACTTTCGGTTAGATCATGAAGCGAATATAAAGGGCGGCACCATTGTACATTATTCGGCTCTTTCAGAATTCCTGTTGGAATCAAAATATTTTTACACTACCATCTACTGTTGATTCTTTGCGTGCTAATATACAAGCAATGTGCCTTTTGGCCTGACCAAGTTCTCATCGTTTTTTTTTGAGGGCCTCTATTTGGTGGACGGATTCGGGCTGATAGTTTCATCTGGGAACTTGCGGAAAATGTCGGCGATGTGGTCAATTGGCGCGGCGAGTAGACCCATGGGGCCTTCAAAGTATGGGTTCTAAGAATGTCAAGTCAGTATACAAGCATGCGAGGGAGTGATGGTGGTGGAATTGACATACCTCTCCAGCACTAGGATGAGCTCTACTCGGCACAAACGCCTTTGTACGACCAAAGTTCTTGGCTAGCTTCTCCGAATCCCCACTGCGGAGGGCTTGTTCAAGCTTGGGCAAGTCGTCACCTTCCTCCTCGGCAATGTGTTGCTTGAGGACGGTCCAGAGACTCTTGAGTTTGGGCACATAGGTGGAGTCGCGAGCGTCTGTGTTTTGAAAGTCTTTGAGCAGTTCCTTGACCCTGTGATGCTGCTTGCGATCGCTCTCGGCATGCTCCTTGCCCTCGGCACCCATGTACTTCTCCATGGCTGGATAGACGAGCAGCTCCTCTGCGACCGAGTGGCGGGCAAGCTCCCATGTGAATTGGTTGCCGTAGCGGGTTTGATGGTCAATGTCGGCCGGGTTGTTGACGACTTCGTTGTAGTAGGCCTCGAGCTCGCGGTGGTCCTTTGTGATTGCTTCGGAGATTGTCGAGGCGAGGGCAATTTGTCCACGCTGGAACACGGCTGGACGCGCGCTGAGACGCGTGCTTAGGGGCCTGTAGGCAGCTCGGGCGAGGGGAGAGGCGAGGGCTCGGGAAGCGAACATGTTTTGAGGATTGGAAGGAGATTGGAGATTACTACCGAGGTTGCTACTGTTGAATTGGGAATGGAGAAGAGAAGTGAGGGCTGCGAGAGACTGAGCTGGGGGCGAGGTTTTGTCTCATCGTGATTAGCATGTCGGTACGTCACTTGTTCGCCAGAAGTACGTTACGACATAGTAGGAGGCGTATGGCCAACTGTTTTGCTTGTTCGAGCCTCAGCTAGTATAGTCGAGCAGCACAACAGGCTCGCTGACGATTGTGTTCCATCTGATTGGATCGGTACCGTGACCGTGTTGTCCACGACGTTCCAAAAAAGGTGGAGGCGGTGGAGCGGGGTGGTCAGTGGCCAACGCCGCTTTGCCATGACGCCCCAACATGCGAAAGTCGAGAATTGCCATGTCAAGGGGCCGTCCACATGGGTCTGCGCTACCCACGCACTACAACTACCGCCACGAATAAGCGTCGACATATTTGTCTTATCGCATAGACAAAGGTCATGATCTGCAGTCCCCGCCAGCATCGGCTCGAAAAAGGAAGTATCCCCAGCTTCGCCGCCCATTCAGCACCCCGATGCACATTGCACTATGCTCAAACCATCGAATACTGCTGTCACTAGCCGTGCACGTGAAGTCGTGGCATTTACCCCTCCCCCTCTCTACGCGTCAGAACTACATCACCCTGACAATATGCCAAACAAATCCATCCACGCGTCATGCCCCATTCACGCGAACCACGGCGTATCCTCGCCGAGCCTGCTTTCGCATGAACAACAATGCATGTGCTTTTAAGCCCTCTCCCGCATCTTTTCTTCAATGGAAATTTCCACATCTTCAATTGACAAACTTGCCGCAGCCATGTCGACCGGCGCAAACACCAACCAGAATGACCCCATGCAGCATCCCCTCGAGGCCATCTCGCAGGGCATCCAGAGCATCGGCGGAGAGAAGCGTGCACCGAGACAAAGCCACATGGCGTCTGCTAACGAGGGGCCCGCCGATATCATTGCAAAGGTCTCTGGCTCTGTTCAGGGTGGCAAGCGCGTAGATGATGGACCGTACTTTACCAACAATGAAGGTCACCCGTGGCCTGACGCGTAAGCTACCTCTCAATAACCCCCCCGAAGCGATCATGTGCTAACTATTTCCCAGAGCCCACAGCAAGACGATTGGTGGCCTTCCCCTTGCCAGCGATGTCTGGCTCTTCCAGAAGCAACAGACGTTCAACCGATCCAAGAACCTGGAGCGAATGGTGCATCCCTGTGGCTCTGGAGCGTTTGGATACTTTGAGTGTACGCAAAAGGTTGACCAGCTTACGGTATGTTTGTCAGCATGTGTGAAAAGGTTTGATCTTGGCTGATTTGGAGTACAGAAAGCGAACTTCCTCTCCAGCGTCGGTGAGAAGACACCAGTCTTTGTGAGATTTTCCACAGTGACGGTTGGCCGTGAATACCCCGACGAAGCACGCAATCCTCGTGGTTTCGCCATCAAGTTTTACACTGGTGAAGGCAACTACGATATCGTTGGCTTGAACTTCCCCGTCTTCTTTTGCCGTGATCCTATCCAGGGCCCCGACGTCATCCGCTCGCAGGCCCGCAACCCCAGGAACTTCCTTCCGGACTACGATGCCATCTTCGACCTACTTGCAAATACCCCGGAGAGTAATCATGCCGGTCTCATGTTTTTTAGTGACCACGGTACGCCGGTTGGGTGGCGCTTCAATCATGGCTACGGCTGCCATACTTTCAAGTGGGTCAACGCTGAGGGCAAATTCGTCTACATCAAGTACCACTTCATTGCCAAGCACGGCCAGAAGCAATTTACCCAGCAACAAGCCACACAAATGTGCGGCGAGGACCCAGACTACTCCAAGCGTGACCTCTGGGAGACGATTGAGAAGGGCGAACAAATTGAATGGACCGCCATGGTACAAGTCATGGAGCCCCAAGACGCCGACCCCGAGAAGCTCGGCTTTGACCCCTTTGATGTGACCAAGATCTGGCCGCGCGCTCAATTCCCCATGCAAGAATTCGGTCGTCTTGTCCTCAACAAGAATCCCGAAAACTTTCACCGCGACGTCGAACAAGCCGCCTTTTCACCCGGCAGCATGGTGCCCGGCATCGAGGACTCGCCCGACCCACTCCTTCAGTTCCGCATGTTCTTCTACCGCGACGCCCAGTACCATCGCATCGGCGTAAACCTGCACCAAATACCCGTAAACTGCCCCTTCATGTCCAAATCTTTCTCGCCCTTACAGTTTGACGGTGCAATGCGCGTCGATGCCAACCATGCGGGCAACAAACAATACGTCCCCAACACGTTTGCCCACAAGTTCCGCCCAGACGTGGCAGAAGCACCCTACCAGGTCTCCGACAACATTGTCAGCCGCAAGAGCCACTACTGGCACGAGGCCAAGAAGAGCGAGTACGACCAGCCCAAGGAACTATGGTCACGCGTCATGACTGCCGAGCAGAGACAACACACTATTACCAACACGTTCAACATGCTCAAATTTGTAAAATATGCAGACATTCAGAAGAAATACCTTGCTCAGGTCTACAATATCGGTACAGACTATGCCCAGGGCATTTACGACTTACTTGCCTCGTCGGACGCGAAGCCAGAGTTTTCCTTTGACGAGGTAGCCAAGTTGGCTGAGTCGGCGCATGTATGGTTCAAGGAGGAGAAGTTTAGGCCGTCGAATGGGGAGAGGCTGACGGGCTACCCGCCAAGTATGCCGGTCTACAATTAAATTAGTTGGTGTGGGCATTGTTTGATGTCTGGGAGTAAATGAATTAATGAATGAATGATCATCACTTTCCTTCTTGACTTGGATTGCGTGTAGTATGTAATGGTATAGTATATAACTTTGATATTTCCACAACATCCATCAGTTATCACATGCGCGTTTTCGAAAAGTAAACCTTGGCTTCTAAACTGCATCTTGCCCTTCCTCTTCTTTGGTTAACAACAACTTACAATATTACTGCTACTTCCTAAAGTTCGCCTTCTCATGTGCTCCTACTTAGCCATGGACTTGCTCTACTCTACTCGTAGTGTTTGCCCGGAGACTGGAGGGAGAAAAGATAACAAGAAAAGCTTCGCGCTACAAATGTGTGTTTAATTTCTCCTTCTTATCCACATCCCCATCTCTAGCATAGGCATGGCTAACTCGCACAATAGTCAAACACCAACACCATCTTTCCACAATTCAGAACTTGTAGATTTTTTTCCAATGACAAAGAAGGTGAAAAAGGGAGAAAACAAGAACAAGCTCATCATTGTCCATTCAAGCCTCGGCGCAAGCCCGCAAATAAAGCATCGTGGCTCAGTTGAAGCAAATGTGATTAATTATCACATTCTATAACTAATCTCTTGTCGTTGTGGTTGTTTTTTGCTGCCAATGTGCAGCAAAACTCATCATGCCCGACGTTGGAGCCAAAAGAACAAAACAAAGACGCCACATGTTGAGTTTCCTGTATGAAAGTAGGGAGGGGAGCTCAAGTCTGAGCAGTGTGTCCCTCTCTGTTCGAAAAAAAATCCCATCATAACTCGTAACCCCACGGCTCATAAAGTCATCGCACCAGCATCCGAAAAGAAAAAAGACATTACTGTAAAATGATCATTCCTCTGCCAGGCTCGTGACCCTAGTTTTGATGCTGATGCTGATTCTGGTTCTGGTTTTGACCCTGACCCTGACCCTGACCTTGACTCTGGCCCTGGCCTTCCTCAAATGCTGATGCATCCCATTCCCACTGGTCAAACGTCGTTTGGTATGGGTTCCCGTAGAACATGTTCATGCGCGGCTGACCAAACTCATAGATGCCCGCATCAGGATCATTGAAGTAGTTGGTTCCTGATATGTCATCCATGTAGAAGTTGCCTGTGTTGGACTGGGGCAAAAAGGCACCGCTACTAAGGCCACCGCTGCCAAAGACATCGGCACTCGGCCACGTAATGTTCATTTGTTCCGACGTGAGCGGTTGAGCGTACTGCTGCTGCTGCTGTTCTTGTTGTTTTTGTGAAGTAACATTAGCTTCGTATGGGCTGTACTGTTGTTCACCATGTGTTGTCGGCTGTGGTGGAGGCTGAGGCATCTCCTTTGCAGCCGCCTCTTCTTCGCTCTGTTGACTCAGAACCTTGGCCACGACATCGTATGCACTCGCACTAACGGCATCGACCGGTTTCATGGAATCAAGCCATCGTATGAGCTTATCGACACACTTTGTCACGTGTGATTTGTTGATAGTCAAGTGGATGCCGCCTAACGAGAGCTCAAGAAGGAGCACCGTGAGACCTTGCATGACTGCACAGTACACGTCAGTAAAGTCGGTTTTATTGGGTTGTGGTGCTTACTAATATGCACAGCGGCCCACCATGGGCCGTTTTCGTAGAGCCATTTTGGGTTGGGAGGGTCGGGCAATATGGAAGTGATGTCCAACGCCGCACCTATGCAAGCTTCGGCCATCTTCTTGTTGAAGCGAGATGATTCTTCGCTCTGTCCCTTGATGCGTAGATCTAACCGGCATAGACATGGGCGGGTAATGCATATCTTGGCGTTGTGGTAGTAGAGGTAAAGCAACAACTGCTCGCGACTCAAGCTATGCTCTGAAGTGGCAGAAGACGGCCCGTTTGCCAGTGATTGTACAGCCCAGGCTTCCAACTCTTCAGAAAGTGAAGCAATCTCGGCTTGTGCGCTCTTCCATGACTTGGAAGACTTCCTCGCAGAATACAAGCCAGATAGGATCTTGTCCATCAAAATATCAAGCCTGACATAGGCTACATCGAACGAGTCGACATTCATACCGCCACCCTGCCCACCGATAGAGGAACCGGATCCTCTACTAAAGGGGGACATGGTAGGTTGGTTGGGTGTCATGTTTCCATGTGACGTCTGCATATCGGATTCCACAACGCCCGGAGGGGGTACTGTACAGTCTTTTGCGGCTATAGCACGAGGTCTTCCGGTTATAGAAGTTAGGATGCACTCGATGGAGTACAGAGCCCACCAGATCTGGGCCAGCGTCTTCCTCCTCTTAGGAGAGATTTCAGGATCTTCATATCTAAGATGAAGGCCTGCAGCTTGCGCATGACGAATAGCGATACCAATCATGTACCAAGCTCTGGGAAAGCGAGTCAGGACATGAAGATACTTTCAAATGAGCGCAAGCATGCATTCT
>Ga0265780_10007620_pt1 | contig 13255 bp, 12 predicted proteins | sample P1T30metagenome_FD_192432 | JGI IMG/M metagenome (GOLD analysis project Ga0265780, IMG submission 192432) | Plant litter microbial communities from East Loma Ridge, Irvine, California - P1 T30 | ecosystem: Environmental > Terrestrial > Plant litter > Unclassified | place: USA: California...
GACCAACGTCACGACGCTGACCAGCCAGTTCAATACCGGCGCCCTGTCGCACACCCTGGTGACCGGCCTGGAGGTCACCAGCGAACGCCAGACCACCTGGGGCCTGAACGGCCTGGGCACGCTGCCGGCCGCGAACATCTACAACCCGAATCCGAACCAGGCCCCGACCACGCCGGTCGACGTGCGCCGCACCGGCGCCTATAACGAAGGCGAGATCGACACCCAGAGCCTGTACGTGTTCGACACCGTCAAGGTTGGCGAACGCTGGATCTTCAACGGCGGCGTGCGCCTCGACCACTTCCGTGGCGACTATTCGGTGGTGGCGCTGACCAATAACGTGCTGACCTCGACCCGCTTCAAGGTCGGCGATAACCTGGTCAACGGCAAGCTGTCGGCGCTGTACAAGCCGACCGCGAACAGCAGCGTGTACGCGATGGTGGCCAGCTCCAAGCAGCCGCCAGGCGGCAACTTCACCGTCTCCGGCAGCACCAACAGCGCCCAGAACCCGATCTACGAACCGCAGAAGACCATCACCACCGAAGTCGGCGGCAAGCTCGATCTGCTGAAATCGAAGCTGTCGCTGTCGGCGGCGCTGTTCCGCACCGAGGTCGAGAACGAGGTCGAGCAGGATCCGGTCGACCTGCAGTACTACCAGACCGGCGAGAAGCGGGTGCAGGGCGTGGAACTGGGCGCCACCGGCGAGCTGGCTCCGCACTGGCTGCTCAGCGCCGGCTACCTGTACATGGACACCAGCGTGGAGCGCGGCCGCAACGTCACCGCCGCCGGCGAGAACAGCCTGACCTATACGCCGAAGCAGTCGTTCACCGCCTGGACCTCGTACGACCTGCCATGGGGCCTGCGCATCGGCGGCGGCGCGCGTTTCAGCGACAAGCTGGCGCGCGGCACCGACGGCGCGATCGGCACCCCGGCCTACACCGAGTCGTACTGGGTGTTCGACGCCATGGTCGGCTACAAGGTCAGCAAGAACTTCGACCTGCGCCTGAACGTGTACAACATCGGCGACGAGAAGTATGTCGCGGCCATCAACAAGAGCGGCTACCGCTACACGCCGGGCACGCCGCGCTCGGCCAGCCTGACGGCGAACGTGCGCTTCTGATACGCTGGCGCCGCCTGAAACCGGGCGGCGCCTGCTGTATACTCGGAGCCCATGCGCATACAGCTTTTCTCCGACCTGCACCTCGAACGCTATCCCGGCTTCCAGCCGCTGATCCTGCCGGACACCGACGTCGTGGTGCTGGCCGGCGACATCGGCTCCTACCAGGACGGCTCGCGCCTGGAAACCCAGGATTTCGGACTCGAGCGCTTCTCTCCCGCATTGCCGGTGCTGGCCGGCAAGCGGGTGCTGTTCATTCCCGGTAACCACGAGTTCGATTCGCTCGACTACGACGCCACCTATGCACGGCTGCGCGCCACCTGCGAGCGGCTCGGCATCGTCTGGCTCGACCGCGAGATCGTCGTCATCGGTCACGTGCGCTTCATCGGCACCACCTTGTGGAGCGACTTCGACGCCCTGGCGCTGCGCGACACCGACCTCACCAAGCAGATGCAGCAGCGTAACAAGGCGTTCCGCGCGGCGAACTACTACCTGAGCAAGAACACGACCCTGAAGGATGGCGAGCAGGTGCTGGCCGAGGGCATCCGCGCCATGTCGCTCGACTGCCAGGCCTGGCTGCGCGCGGCGCTGGCCACGCCCTTCGACGGCAAGACGGCGGTGGTCACCCACTTCGCGCCGAGCCTGATGAGTGCCGATCCGCGCTACGGCCTCACGCCCGGCACGGCGGGCTTCTGCAATGCGCTCGACGGCCTGTTCAAGCACGCGCAGCTGTGGATGCACGGCCACCTGCACTGCCTGAACGACTACGTGGTCGAGGGCCGTGACGGCCCCCACTCCTGGTCGTGCCGCGTGGTGGCCAACCCGCTGGGCTACCTGAGCAAGGGCGAGCAAGAGGCTTTTCGTCCCGAGCTCGTGATCGAGCTGTAGGCAAGACTACTGCGTCGCCTCGCCGGCCGCCGAGAGGGTGCCCATCAAGGCCTCGAATCCATCCGCCGCCTCGGGCGGGTGTTCCTGTTCCGCATACTCGGCATACACCCAGTCGCCGCCGGCGCGCGCCACACCCTCGGGCGGCAGCGGCTCGTGCTGCGGCGTCCTGGCCAGCGCGACGCGCATGAAGTCGACCCACATCGGCAGCGCCAGGGTCGAGCCGAACTCGCGGCCGCCGAGCGAGCGCGGCTCGTCATAACCCATCCAGGCCACCGCCGCCACCTGTCCGCCATAGCCGGCAAACCAGCCGTCGACCGCATTGCTGGTGGTGCCGGTCTTGCCGGCCAGGTCGTACCTTTGCAACTGGCGCGAGGCCGCCGCCGCGGTGCCGACCCGGGTGACGTCGCGCAACATGCTGTCGACGATGAAGGCGTTGCGCTCGTCCAGCACCCGTGCGCTTGCCTGGCGTGGTGGTGGCGCCGCCTGTTCGAGCAAGATCGTGCCGTCGCCGTCCTGGATGCGCGCGATCAGCCACGGCTCCACCCGGTAACCGCCGTTGGCCAGCACCGCATAGGCGCCGGCCATCTGCAGTGGCGTCACGGCGCCGGTGCCCAGGCCGAGGGTCAGGTTGCGCGGCTGGCGCGCGGCGTCGAAGCCGAAGCGCGCCAGGTGCTCGCGGGTGTAGTCGACGTCCAGCGCGCGCAGCATGCGTACGGTCGGCACATTGCGCGAGCGCGACAGCGCATGGCGCACCGTGACCGGGCCCTCGAACACATTGTCGTCGTTGCGCGGCGACCAGTTGGCATAGGCCTTCTCGGCGCTGAAGTCGAGCGGCTCGTCGAGGATTTGCGTGCCGGGGAAGAAACCGCGCTCCAGGCCGGCGGAATAGACGAAGGGCTTGATGCTCGATCCCGGCTGGCGCCAGGCCTGGGTCACGTGGTTGAACTTGTGGACCGAATAATCGAAGCCGCCGACCAGTGCGCGGTAGGCGCCGGTGCCGGTGTCGAGCGCCACGAAGGCGGCGGCCACCTCGGGCAGCTGGGCGATCGACGGGGCGCCGTCGGCGGCCCTGGCCAGGCGGATGACGGCGCCGGGCGCCAGCTTCGTCGCGGGTTTTGCCTTGCCCGACAGGGCGCCAGCGGCGAAGCCGAGTCCCGGGCCGGTGATTTCGACGGCGTCGCCGTTGGCGAGCAGGGCGCGCACCCGCTTGGGCGATGCGGCGACGACCACCGCCGGCACCAGGCCGTCCACCGCAGGGCGCTTCTGTAGGGCCGCGGCGATCGCGTCCATTTTCTCGTCGGCGTCGGCCGGCAGCGCGATGCGCGCTTCCGGGCCGCGGTAGCCGTGGCGGCGGTCGTAGGCGAGCACGTTGCGGCGCACCGATTCGTAGGCCGCGTCCTGCTCGGCGGCCACGATGGTGGTGGTGACCGTGATCCCGCGTTCGTAGGCGGCCTGGCCGAAACGGGCATGGACGGCCTGGCGCGCGATCTCGGCGACCCAGGCCGCGCGCGGATTCAGCGTGGCGCCATAGCTGCGCACCTGCAGGCGTTCGGCCAGGGCGCGGCGGTACTGGGGTTCGGTGATCATCGCCAGTTCGCGCATGCGCTTGAGCACGACTTGCTGGCGCTTGCGGGCCGCCTGCGGATTCGACACCGGATTGCTGCTGGAAGGGTTCTGCGGCAGGCCGGCCAGCATCGCGATCTCGGCCAGGCTCAGGTCTGGCAGCGGCTTGCCGAAATAGGTGCGCGCAGCGCTGGCGAAGCCGTAGGCGCGCTGGCCGAGATAGATCTGGTTCAGGTAGACCTCGAGGATCTGGTCCTTGGAGAGTGCCTTTTCGATCTTCCAGGCGAGGGCAACCTCGGTCAGCTTGCGCGGCAGGGTCTTGTCGCGCGACAGGAAGAAGTTGCGCGCGACCTGCATCGTGATGGTGGACGCGCCCTGGCTGCCGAAGTCGCCGATATTGGCCTTGGCCGCGCCGAGCGCGCGGATCCAGTCGACCCCGCCGTGCTCGTAGAAGCGGGTGTCCTCGATCGCCAGCACGGCCGACTTGAGCAGCGCCGGCACCTTGGCCACGGGGACGAACTCGCGCCGCTCGGCGCCGAATTCGCCGATCAGGACCTTATCTGCGGTGTACACGCGCAATGGGATCTTCGGGCGGTAGTCGGTGACGGCCTTGATGTCGGGGACGTCAGGCAGGATGGAGGCCCCGGCCACCTGAGGGGCGGTCGCGAGCAGCAGGGCACAGAGCGGGATGACGAGGGAGCGGCGTGGTTTCATGGCGGTTTCGTGGACGGTTGGTCGAACGCGGCCGATCTTACTGTCGCGCTGCGGCCGGGTCATGCGAAAAGCCCGAGGTAGCGCGACCTGCCCCGGCGCGGCGCGGCTGGCGCTACCTTGAAGCCGCTTCACCACATACCGGGGGGCGTAAAATAGTCGGTTCGACCTTTGCACACCATCTCTCTCCTTGTTCATCCAACCGTATGACTTTTTCGCCGAACCTCAAGCGCCTGCGACGTCAGGCAGCTCTCCTGACGCTGGCTTGCGGCGCCCAATTCGCTCACGCCGATGACGGCGATGCCATCAATCCCGACCGCCCTAACGTCGCCAACTCCAGCCAGGTGGTCGGTCACGGCCGCGTTCAGCTCGAGATTGGCGTCGACTGGGATCGCCAGCGCAACGACGACCTGCACGTGCGCACCTTGAGCACGCCGGCGTTGCTGCGAATCGGCCTGGGCGAAACGACCGAACTGCGCGTCGAGACCGACGGCCGCAGCATCGAGCACGACCGCGATCCGGCTACCCGCGCGCGCACCACGACTGCGGGCTGGAATGCCACGTCGATCGGATTCAAGTGGCGCTTTGCCGACGGGGAGGGAGTACACCCCGCCCTGGGGCTGATCGGCACAGTGGGGCTGCCAAGCGGCAGTTCGGCGCTGCGGGTCAAGGGTGTCCTGCCGCAGCTGGTGCTGGCGGCCGAATGGGAGCTGCCGAAAGGCTGGTCGTTGGCCGTGACGCCGGGCGCCGGGGCCGACGTGGACGATGACGGTGCGCGCTACCACTACGGTATCCTGGCGGCCTCGCTGGGCAAGAAATTCACTGAACGCCTTCAGGGATTCCTTGAAGTGGCGGCGCCGCAGATTGCGTCCGCATCGCATGGCGGCGATCGGATGCAGGTAGACGCCGGCGTGAGCTGGCGACTGAACAGAAACTGCCAGGTCGATGCGATGGTGGTGCGTGGGCTGAATGGAAATACGCCCGATCTGGGGCTGGCGTTCGGGCTGTCGGTGCGTCGCTGAACCCGGAGCACCTGACATGCAAACTACCCAAGAACTGGTCGCCATGGTCCGCTCTGCCTGGGAAGACGCCCAGCCCCCAGCCAATGAAAATATCTCGCGCCCGACCTGCGACGACGAGGGCGTGTCTGCCTATTTTTCCGGTAAGACCTGGAAAGGACATACGGCGCGGCAGCTTCGGCAACTGGATTTCGCACCGTGCATCTTCACCCACGAGGCCTTCGCCTACTATTTGCCGGCTTACCTGATCGCGGATATCGAAGACCCGGAGACCTCCGATACGAATATGGAAAGAGTGGTCTTTTGGCTCGATCCAGATCATGGCTGGGATCTGGCTGCGCAAGGTCCAACGGTCATCGACAGGCTGACGGCGCCGCAGCGCTCGGCGCTGAGGCAGTACATCCTGTTCATCGAGCGTCGTGAGCAAGGGTTTCACGATGAGCTCTGGGAAAATATTGGCAGGCGCCTCGATGAGGCGGATGCCTGATCCCAGGCTCTCAATGGGCGCCACGGTGCGCCGATGCGCACGAGATCACGCCCGCCACCAGCAGTGCCAAAGCAGCCGTCTCGAACCCGCTCGGCCAGCGCGCTTCCCATAGAAAGCCATACAAGGCCGCGAAGATGGTCTCGAACACGATCATCTGGCCCATCAGGCTCAGGGGCAGTGCGCGGCTGGCGTGGTTCCACAGCGCGTTGCCGACCACCGAGCACAGGATGGCGACCGCGCTGACCAGCGCGCCGAACCGCAGCCAGGCCAGCAGGGTGTGCGCGCCCGGCGCCAGTACGAAGGCCGGCACCGCCAGCGCCAGCGCCATCAGCCCGGTCACCACGCCCACCAGCAGATTCCATTCATGCGACGAAACTCCCTCGATGCGCGCCAGCCAGCGGCTGTTGTGCACCGCGAAGATGGTCCACGACACCAGCGCGCCGAAGGCGCAGGCCAGGCCGGCCAGCGAGCCAGGCCCGGACGCCGATAGCGACTCCCAGCCGATGCAGGCCAGGCCGGCGCCGCTCAGCAGCAGTGAAGGCAGCAGACGGCGCAGCGGCACCGCGTCGCCGTCGCGCGAACCCACCAGGGTGACCGCGATCGGCAGTAACCCGATCACGATCGAGGCCATGGCCACGCCGCCCAGTTGCACGGCATTGGCGAGGAACAGGTAGTAGATGATGTTGCCAGTGAGGCTGAGCCAGATCAGGGCGCGCCACGCCGGCCAGCCGAGGTGGCGGCGCAGCCGTCCCCAGGCAGGGTAGATGAGGATGGCGGCGACCAGGCCATAGGCCAGGTAGCGTCCGGCCGAGAGCTGGACCGGCAGGAATTCGGGCGCCAGTTCCGGGGCCAGGAAGACCAGGCCCCAGAGTGCGCCGGCGGCGATCCCGGCGCCGATGCCGATCAGGGTGGAACGGGCAAGGCCGCCCGCGCCAGTAGCTGTGTACATGATGAATCTCCTTTGAGTGGAGATTCTCTGGCCTGGACCTGCCCCTGGTCTTGGCCGGGACTACTGCGGTTTTGGCGGTTTCTCCTGAGCTGCGCGCCGATAGGCGGCAGGCGTGGTGTCGAACACGCGGCGCATCGCCCGCGTCAGGCTGGCCTGGTCCGAGAAACCGCAGGCGATGGCGATGTCGGCCATGCTGCGCGCGCTGTCCGTCAACATGCCGCGTGCGCAATCCAGGCGGCAGCCCAGCAGCCAGGCATGCGGCGTGCTGTCCAGCTCTTCGCGAAACAGCGCGTGCAGGCGGCTGACGCTCAGGTTGGCGGCGCGCGCCATCGATTCGGTGCTCCAGGCCAGGCCGGGCGCGGCCTCGATGCGCGCCAGCAGGGCGGCCAGGCGCGAGGTGGCGCGCGGCGCGTCCAGGCTCAGGGTGTCGAGCAGCAGCGGTACCCAGCCGTGCACCAGCGCGCGGGGTGGCGCGGGGTGTGGACCAGTTTCGCGCGCCATCAGTCCCATGAACTCGACCAGCTTGCGCGCGGCAGGGCCGAGCGTGACGAAGGGCCGCTCGAACAGGCGCTGCCAGGGAACGTCGCCGAAGGCGGCGCCGTCGACGTCGACGATCAGGGAGTCGTTCGCGCCCGGGCTCGATTGCGCATGCCAGGCGCCGGGCGCGACCAGCGCGCCATGCAGGGGATCGAGACGGCCGCGCCGCTCTTCGATGTCGAGCACGACTTCGCCGTGCAGCGGCAGCACCAGCTGGGCGAAGTCGTGGCGGTCGCCCCAGTGCACGCGGTCGTAGCTGCGCAGGTGCAGGTCGCACGACGGCAGCGGCGTCATGATGTCAGGCCATCGGGCTGCACACGTCGGTGCCGGCCGCCAGCGCCTTCAGCTTGACCGGATCGAGCAGGGTGACTTCGCGCTTGTCGACTTCGAGCCAACCCTGCTTTTTAAAGCGCGACAGCAGGCGGCTGATGCTTTCGATGGTCAGGCCCAGGTAGTTGCCGATGTCTTCGCGCGACATGCGCAGCTGGAAGCGGTTGGCCGCATAGCCGCGGGTGGCGTAGCGCGCCGACAGGTTGACCAGGAACACGGCGAAGCGCTGCTCGGCGCGCATATTGCCGAGCAGGAGCATGACGTTCTGCTCGCGCGTGATTTCCTGGCTCATGATGCGGTGGAAGTGGCGCAGCAGGGTCGGCACTTCGCCGAACAGGTCTTCCAGGCGCGCGAACGGGATCTCGCACACCTCGGAATCTTCCAGCGCCACCGCGTCGCAGTGGTGGGTGCCGCTGATCGCGTCCATGCCCAGCAGCTCGCCGGCCATCTGGAAGCCGGTGATCTGGGCTTCGCCGGCGGCGTTCACCTGGTAGGTCTTGAAGTGGCCGAAGCGCACCGCGTACAGGTTGCGGAACGATTCGCCCACGCTGTACAGGCGATCGTCGCGCTCCAGGCGGCGACGGCGGCCGATGATCTTGTCCAGGCGGTCGATGTCGGCATCTTCGAGGCCCATCGGCAGGCACAGCTGGTGCATGCTGCACTGGGCGCAGGACTTGAGCGCGTGGATATTGAGGGACGGCTCGGCTTGCCGGGACAGGGGCTGGCTCATGAAGGATGGTCGCTTTGTTCGGTACACCGGGAATTATAGACCCCTCGAAACGCGATGCCGACCGGCAAGGCCGAAATATGCACCAAAACGGGAACTTTTTTGGAACTTTTGTTGCACTCGCGCGGCTTTTGTTCAAAAACCACTCAGCAATGATAAAAATGACATCATCAATCGTGCGTGCCGGTTGCCGTGCTTAACTTGTGGCCTTCGATAAGGGGTATGCATGTTTGGCCTGACTGCACTGGAATTGGCGCGCATCCAGTTCGCCTTCACGATTTCCTTTCACATCATTTTTCCCGCGATCACCATCGGTATGGCCAGCTATCTGGCCGTGCTCGAGGCATGCTGGCTCAAGACCCGCCGCCAGGTCTACGTCGACCTGTACCACTTCTGGCTCAAGATATTCGCCGTCGCGTTCGGCATGGGCGTAGTGTCGGGCATCGTGATGGCCTACCAGATCGGCACCAACTGGAGCTACCTGTCCGAGTTCGCCGGCAGCGTCATGGGCCCGCTGCTCACCTACGAGGTGCTGACCGCCTTCTTCCTCGAAGCCGGTTTCCTGGGCGTGATGCTGTTCGGCTGGAACCGGGTGGGACCGCAACTGCATTTCGTCGCCACCTGCATGGTGGCCATCGGCACCCTGATCTCGTCGACCTGGATCCTTGGCGCCAACAGCTGGATGCAGACGCCGCAGGGCTATGTCATCGAGGGCGGGCGCATGATTCCGGTCGACTGGCTGGCCATCATCTTCAATCCCTCGTTTCCCTACCGCCTGATGCACATGGTGGTGGCGGCCTACCTGGCCACGGCCCTGATCGTCGGCGCCTCGGCCGCGTGGCACCTGCTGCGCGGACGTGACAATAAAAACGTGCGCAAGATGCTGTCGATGGCGATGTGGATGATCCTGCTGGTGGCGCCGATCCAGGCGGTGATCGGCGATTTCCACGGCCTGAACACACTGAAGCACCAGCCGGCCAAGCTGGCGGCGATGGAAGGGCACTGGGAAAACACGCCGGGCGAGGCGGTGCCGCTGATCCTGTTCGGCATTCCCGACATGGAGCGCGAAGAGACCCGGTACGCGGTCGAGATTCCCTACCTGGGCAGCATCATCCTCACCCATACCCTGAGCGGCCAGTTCCCGGGTCTGAAGGAGTTCCCGCGCGAAGACCGGCCCAATTCCCTGATCGTGTTCTGGAGTTTTCGCGTCATGGTGGGCCTCGGCCTGTCGATGATCGCCCTCGGGGCCTGGAGCCTATGGCTCAGGCGGGGAGGGCGGCTATATGGCAAGCGGCTGTTCCTGCGCTTTGCCTTGCTGATGGGTCCGACCGGCCTGATCGCCATCCTGGCCGGCTGGACCACGACCGAGGTCGGTCGCCAGCCGTGGGTGATCTACGGCGTGCTGCGTACCGCCGATGCTGTCTCGCCCCATAGCGCCAGCACAATGGGCGTGACGCTGGCGATGTTCGTCGTCGCCTACCTGTTCGTGTTCGGCGCGGGCACCGTCTACCTGCTGCGCCTGATTAACAAGGGGCCACAGCACTTCGCCCTGAGCCAGCCACCCGAGGGCGGGCCGGGCGAAGGGAGAACGCCGATGCGGCCGCTGTCGGCGGCCAACGTCGACAACGACGACAGCATCGAGGGCAATATCGACGACAATCCTGACCACGGCGCCGACCGCGACGGCGGCAACCATCCGACGCGGAGCTGACACCATGGGCATCGACACATCCGTCATCTGGATCCTGATCATCTTCTTCGCCGTCTTCATGTACGTGCTGCTGGACGGCTTCGACCTGGGCATCGGCATGCTGTTCCCGTTCACGCCGAAAAAGCGCGACCGCGACGCGATGATGAATTCGGTCGCGCCGGTCTGGGACGGCAACGAGACCTGGCTGGTGCTGGGCGGCGAAGGGCTGTTGGCGGCCTTCCCGGTGGCCTACGCGATCATTCTCTCGGGGCTGTACCTGCCGCTGATCTTCATGCTCATCGGCCTGGTGTTTCGCGGCGTGGCCTTCGAGTTCCGCTTCAAGGCCAAGGAGAACGAGCGCCACCTGTGGGACAAGGCCTTCATCGGCGGCTCGGTGGCCGCGGCCTTCTTCCAGGGTGTGACCTTGGGAGGATTCCTGGACGGCATCACGGTCTCTGGCCGCAGCTTCGCCGGCGGGCCGCTCGACTGGGTCGCGCCGTTCCCGCTGCTGGCCGGTGTCGGCGTGATGACCGCCTACACCTTGCTGGGCGCCACCTGGCTGGTGATGAAGACCGAAGGCGAGCTGCAGGCGCGCATGATCCAGGTGGCGCGGCCCTTCGCCTGGCTGCTGCTGGGCGCCATCGTCGCCGTCAGCATCTGGACCCCGCTGCGCTTTGCGGCGGTGGCCGAGCGCTGGTTCACCTTCCCCAACATCGCCTTCCTGGCGCCGGTGCCGATCCTGGTCGTGCTGTGCATGGCGCTGCTGCTGCGCGCACTGGCGCGCAAGCCGTTTCGCCAGCCCTTCGTTCTGGCGCTGGCGCTGATCTTCCTCGGCTACAGCGGCATGGCGATCAGCATCTGGCCGCACGTGGTGCCGCCCGCGATCACGATCTGGGAAGCCGCCTCGCCGCCGCAGAGCCAGGGCTTCGCCCTGGTCGGCACGCTGTTCATCCTGCCCATCATCCTGATGTACACCGGCTGGTCGTACTGGGTATTCCGGGGCAAGGTCAAACATGACGCGGGGTATCACTGATGGCCGCGCGCCGCGAATGGCTGCGCCGGCTGGGCTGGATGGCGCTGTTGTGGCTGGGCGGCGTCGTCACCCTATCGCTCGTCGCATTTCTCATAAGAATCGTCATGCATGCCGCCGGTATGCGGTAGGGGCAACTGTGCGCGCTCTATGTAAATCGGAGTCTACACTGGCGATACAATTTGAACATGGGAGTGATCCACAGTGTCATCTTCAAGTGCGAGCACGTCCGCCAACACCGCTCCTGGCGCCGTCGTCCCGCTCGTGGGCATGCCCAGCGGCGAAGACCAGGCCAGGGCCGACCTCTATGCCTTGCTCTCGCGCTTGCTGCTTGCGGAGCCCGACACGGCGCTGCTGCAGGCGCTCGCGTCCAGCGATCCCATCCTGTCCGAGGGCGGCGACCCGGCGCTCGAACGCGCCTGGGACCAACTGACCGTGGCGTCCGGCGTGATGGATGCCGAAGTGGTCCACGCCGAATTCAGCGCGCTGTTCGTCAGCATCGGCACGCCGCCGGTCGACCCCTACGGTTCGCGTTACCTGGCCGGCTACATGAACGACACGCCGCTGGCGCACCTGCGCGACGACCTGGCCAGGCTCGGCCTGGCGCGTATGCGTGGTCGGGGTGAATTCGAAGATCACCTGGGCGCCCTGTGCGAGACCATGCGCGTGCTGGTGGCCGGCGCCCCCGGCATCCGGCGCCAGCCGCTGGACGTGCAGCGCCGCTTCTTCGACGCCCACATCGGTTCCTGGTGCATGCGCGCGCTGGACGATATCGCCAATGCCGAGGGCGCCAACTATTACCGCCTGGTCGCGCGCTTCGCCCAGGCATTCCTGGCAATCGAGGCGGAAAGCTTCGCAGTAGGAGAGCAAACCGATGAGCAAGCATGATCCACGCACGAGTGAACAGCCCGACCCGGCGCGCCGCGGCTTCCTGAAAGCCGCCCCGCTGGGCGCACTGGTGGTGGCCGCTGCGGCCGCTCCGGCAACCGCGGCGCCACAGTCCGCCCCGGCCGCGCCCGACCCCAGGGTCAAGCGCGGCTACCACGAGACGGATCACATCCGCCGCTATTACGAGACCGCCGCCTACTGGTAGGCAAGCAGAGGAATCGATATGTCACTGGTCAAGTCCACGCGCGACAGCGCGTTGAAACGGCGCCGCTTCCTGGTCGGGGCCGGCGTTGCCGCCGGCGCCGGCGCCCTGGCGCGCCATCTGCCGCTGAACGTGATCGAACCGGCCCAGGCCGACCCGGTACCGGATACCCCGGTGCCGACCGTGGTCAAGCGCACCGTCTGCAGCCACTGCTCGGTCGGCTGCTCGGTCGACGCCGTCGTCGCCAACGGCGTCTGGGTGCGGCAAGAGGCCGCCTTCGATTCGCCCATCAATATGGGCGCCCACTGCGCCAAGGGCGCCTCGGTGCGCGAGCACGCCTTTGGCGAGCACCGCCTGCGCTATCCGATGAAGCTGGTGAACGGCAAGTACCAGCGCATCTCCTGGGACCAGGCGATCGACGAGATCGGCGACAAGTTGCTGCAGCTGCGCAAGGAAGCCGGGCCCGATGCGTTGATGGTGATCGGCAGCTCCAAGCACAATAACGAGCAAGCCTACCTGCTGCGCAAATGGGTATCGTTCTTCGGCACCAACAACTGCGACCACCAGGCCCGCATCTGTCACTCGACCACCGTTGCCGGCGTGGCCCAGACCTTCGGCTACGGGGCGATGACCAACTCGTTCAATGACCTGCACCACAGCAAGGCGGTGCTGTTCATCGGCTCCAACCCGGCCGAGGCGCACCCGATCTCGATGCTGCACTTCCTGCACGCCAAGGAGCTGGGCGCCAAGATGATCGTCATCGATCCGCGCTTCACCCGCACGGCGCGCTTTGCCGACCACTATGTGCGCGTGCGGCCCGGCACCGACATCCCGCTGGTGTGGGGCATCCTGTGGCACATCTTCAATAACGGCTGGGAAGACAAGAAGTTCATCGAAGAGCGCACCTGGGGCATGGAGGACGTGCGCGCCGAAGTCATGAAATGGACGCCCGATAAGGTGTCGGACGTCACCGGCGTGCCGGAGTCGGCGGTACGCATGGCGGCCGAGATGCTGGCCACCAACCGTCCCTCGTCCGTGGTCTGGTGCATGGGCATCACCCAGCACCACGTCGGCACCGCCAATGTGCGCGCGCTGTCGATCCTGCAGCTGGCGCTGGGCA
>Ga0265780_10007621_pt1 | contig 13253 bp, 16 predicted proteins | sample P1T30metagenome_FD_192432 | JGI IMG/M metagenome (GOLD analysis project Ga0265780, IMG submission 192432) | Plant litter microbial communities from East Loma Ridge, Irvine, California - P1 T30 | ecosystem: Environmental > Terrestrial > Plant litter > Unclassified | place: USA: California...
TCTTTAGGGTGTCCCCGGAATTTGATAGTGTATAGACGTTAAGAGATACTTGCTAAAGGTACTCAGTTCATCTGCAGCAGTAAGAATAAATCTAGTGTGTGTAATTTCAGGAAGGATAACACGTCTTGGTTCTCTTTTTCCTAATCCCCGTAGGGGATACGTAGGAGAGTATATTTAATATTTGAATGAATATTTTAACCCTTAGGAATAAGCTGAGAATATAACGCCTCGTTTCCGATTTTATTCAGTTTATCTCTAGGGCGAATCTTTACCCTGGGGGAAAAAACCTCCCACAAATAAGTATTATCTTATAAACCACAAGAGATAAAAAGTAATTGGCTATTAGAGTACACCTTACACCATATATCTACCCTCACTTTCTGAGGTAATCGAGGTTTAACCTAATATATGGCGAGTAGCCGTCTACTCGTTGCTCTTTTACACATTAATCATAAGGAAGCTATACTACGGTAAAGCCGCCATATTAAGCAACCAACTGTTTGGTCCCCCCCCCCTTTTTTTTTGGGGGGGACCTATACCGAAAAAGAGGTGATTTAGATCCGCGAACTTCCATTCAAACTTTCGTTAAATCTCAGAACTTGTTACTATACCCAAGTAATTAGTTTGGCCCCTTTTATCCTTTTAGGATAAAAGGTTAGTATTCTGAGCTCTTAGGATTTACCCGGAGTTTGGCTACTTGAGAGTCAGTAAGACTTGCTTAAGGCCTTTTCACTCTGTTATCTACTTCTAACATTCTTAACGCTCCATCTTCTAAATCAGATTCAGGTACTAAGTAAGAATCAAACTCAATAAAATCTCCATCACTGTTTAAGAAATCAGGGTATTCGTAGCTTCAATATCATTGGTGCAAACCAAACTTATTATTTAATGATTAGAGGGATTTATATTAGAGGGATTTATATTAGAGGGATTTATATTAGAGGGATTTATATTAGAGGGATTTATTATATTTAACACTTCTTTCGCATTAGCAGTAGTATTATAATAACAAACCCTTACTTCCCCTTTATATTGGCCACGCATAATTTGATTAATATGGTACCCATTTGTATTCATCTGACCAGAACTTTGTGCAAGTTCTAGAACTCTTGCTTTATGACCATTATCTAAAATTTTGTCAACCTCTCATTCTCTACTAATATAACTTCGAGCACTACTAGCATCCTTGCTAAAAGAGTTTTTTTGTTTAGTTAATCTTTCAAAAAGATCTTCATCTCTAGAAAATGTATACCTGGGAAGTTCAGAAGCCGATAATGAATTATCTAAGTCTTTGAAAGATGGCAGAGTAGAGCGGCTACTACTAAAGTCTATGATATCTACTTCTGACACTCTTAACGCTCCATCTTCTAACTCAAATTCAGGTATTAAGTAAGAATCAAACTCAATAAAATCTCCATTACTGATTAAAAAATCTGTATATTCGTAACTTCAATATCATTGGTGCAAACCAAACATAATTCGTACTTTAAGTATACGAATTAAATTATGCAGCGTATTACTTGAAAAGAAATACTAAAAATACTAGTTTTAACTACATGAAAGGTATTTATATATGTGTGCATAGAATAGGCTAAGTATGACCTAATATCATTAAGGTATATTAATAACCATTCAAATAATTAAACTATGCATAAGTTGGTTTTCGACTGTACATTAAGCATCAGATATACTGACACCCACAAGTGACCCAGTCTGTTGCAATAAATAAAAAATAAACTATTTACTGACAGTTTTTTATTATTATCTGCCACCGACCGGTGTGATACTTACTATGATAATAATATTTTAACTGTTTTCACTCGTGTCGCCATAGAAAAGATTAAATATTTTCTATAAGAATCCCGTCGGAAACTTAGAGATAAACGGCTTTACCGTTTATCTCACGACTATCGCATATATGTGCAGGGGAGTTAGAAAAGCTTCTTCTCCTTAATCATACTATAAAAGATTAACGACAAAAAGTATATTGTTTTTATAATCCTAATTTATAGTACATAGATGTATGTAAATGAGGTAAAACTAGCTCCCTTAACTTAGGAACTGAGCTTCCTTTAATATAAATATTATGATTACCCGAAGGTTTTAGTGTTTGAATAGTACAATTTAAACCAAATTTACTTTGAAGAACTTCAACTAGAAATTCTACTTCTTTTAATTTGAAACTATTTACAGCTAATCTTACACCAGGTTTAGCTCAACCTCCGTCATCTAGTGGTATAGATTAATTGAAACTATACATAAGAAAATTTATATAAACCATTTAAAATCTTTTTATCTTTTATACGTCTACTTATTGTAAATCTGTTTAGATTTAAAGCTCTAGCTGCATCACTGACCGAATTATAACTTACTGTGTCGTTTGTAACGACATTAGTTACAACAAGAACTTTACCTTTATTATTACTCAACAAAGTTGTATTTCGATAAGGATTAGTACATAAACCAATTTTATGCATGGTGCTAGGTATTATATATGGTAAGACAATAGATTGAAAAAGTTTTAAAGATTGTCCAGATATTATTACTACATATGATTTTTTATTTTTTAAAGCCATATTACAGGAAAGTCCAAAACAATCTTGTAATATATTAATTAAATTTAATATATCTTTTTCCTTACTAAATTGAGTAAATAACTCAAGTTTACCATTTATATAATTTCCACTGCCCATACTTCATATAGCTAAAGCTAACGGAGTATAATACTTATGTTCTAATTTTAACACTTTTTTCCCCTTGGAGTAAAACATTTTATGTACTCAATTAAAACTTCTAAAAGTAAAGGTATTAAATTCATGACCATAATAAGTTTTATCATCACTACCTTTATTTTTTAATACTCTTTTATATATTCTAGGCTCTAAATTAGAACAATAACCTCTAGTGAAGAAAAAGTTATATAATCAAAATAAATAATCTTTATGTACAGTACTTTGTCTATAACAAAGTCTTGTACCTTCTACTGATCTTTTATTCGCATAACAATCACCTAATAATGAACCAACTATAACTGAAATAACATCTAAGTTATGTGGACCTATTCTAGATGCAGCTTTTACTCTAGTATGGAACATACGGTTAGATGGTATTTTCTTAATAATATAATTTTTTTGGCCTGCTATAGTTAACACACAGGTGTCTTCTGTTTTATTTAATATATGCGATTTAGGGCCACCTAAAAAAAGACCCTCTGCTAATACAGATAATGAAGGATCAGTAACTTCATCCATTAAATATAGTAATTTGAAAGAAGGGAAAGCAATTAATACTAAGATTAAAGCCATGGAAATATTATAATACAGAATAGCTAATAAATTAAATAAAATTAAATTATAATAATTTAACTTTTACAACAAACTAGCTATATTATTATAGCTAATTAAGAACAACATAACTATACAATTATAGATTCTACCACAATGTTGTTAAAAGTTACATAATGAACATAAATCTCTTTAATTCATGTTAAGTTATAATGTATGCACTATAATAAAAAAATATGTATAAGTACCCAAAATATTTTAACCATTAAATTCAGATCTTTTACTATTCATTCTACTTTGAATATTACGAATTTGTTCTACCCCTTCATCAGAAAGATGAGCCTTAGATCTAATTATTTCAGCTCCCTCACATCAATCTGCGAAATTTAAAGATTTAACACCTTTAGTATAATACTTTTTAAAAAAAGGTATAATCTTATTTGTAATATCCTTAACATTAGTAACTACAAAATAATGTACATCATGTCTAGAATCTTTTTTTATTCTACCACAGTTAAAAAAAGTTACAAATTTTTGTAATAAAAGCATATCTCTCGAATGTTGAGCTATTGAAAACCCTATATCTATTCGAGGTATTTCATTTAATTTCTTTGCCCTAATTATTAAATAAAAACTTCCATCACCCGTAGTAAAGCCACTCAAAAAGGTGAAGGAACATCTTTATCCAATATTAAAGGTCTTTTTACAGCTTCTATATTTGAAAATTTAACTTATAATTCTTCAGATAAACCTGTTTGGCCCCCCAAACCAAAAAGGGGGGGGGGACCTAAATTTAATGAAGCTTTTAAGGATAAAACTTTTTTTAAGCCATCTAATGTTAAATGTTCTTTATTTATCATTAAATTAACTATTTCTTTAAATAACTTATAATCTCCTCAGTTATTTTTTTTTCTTTTGCTAAAACTTGCAACTAAACACGAGCAAAAGAAAAAAAAAAATTACAGCCCCAGTCTTCTTTTTCCATTTTTGTTTCAATATATAATATCATATAAAAAAAAGAAGACAAGGGGAACTTTTGTGTAACAAGTGGATATTTATCAAAATGGGTTATAACAACATCCAAAATATCCTTTAATTTATCTACACGGTAAGTACAAGTATCTTTAAAAATCACCAATTTTCCTATATCTTCTCCAAAAAATTTTTTAAGATTTAACATAAGATCTAAATCTGTTATATGTGTAGTAATTTTAAATCTAGCATTAACACCTCAACCAGTTTTAGTTAAAGAACTTTTTAATACACTAACAGTAAATGAACCTTCAGCGTCTACAAGTCCTGTTACAAATAAAGGATGAAGATTAGATTTATAATTAGTCACTTTATTTGTTAAAGTGTTAGACTTAGTTAAACTAGAGTAAGATCTAATTTTTGTTTTAGGTCCCCCCCCCCTCTCTCTCTCTCTCCCTTTTTTTTTTAATTACGGAATCTACGATTTGACTAGTCAAATCCGTAATTCGTAGATTAAAAAATAAGAGAGAGGGGGGGGGGGGCCAAACAGGTCCCTTACCGAAGGTGGGGGACCAAACAGAATTAAAAGTATTTTTTTTCAATATATTTCTATTCTGAAATCATATATATTCCATAGAGTACACCTTAAATGCATTAAATGATTAACGCATCAACTACCATCTACTCGTTGCTCTTTTACAATCGTAGTAAATAATTACCTAATTGATTTAGATCCGCGATTATCTCCATTTCAAAAATGAAATCTTTCTTACTTATTACCATACCTGAGTAATTAGTTCAGCCACTTTAGCGTTTCGACTAAAGCTTGGTATAAGAAATTACTAAGACTTCCCCGGAATTTGGCAGTTTTACCCAACTAAAAGCTTTAATAGATAGGTGTAATAGTCCAGATTAATTCGATTAATGTACCGTGATTAAGATATTTATTACTTATAGGTGATCTAGAACGATCAAAATTTCTAATAATAGCTCCTTGTATTCAACCTACAGCAAATAAAATAGCAACTAAGTAATACATAATATTATCCGCTGTTTCATTAAAATATAATAAGTCTATAAACCCTGCCGCGGGAGCTTATGCCCCCTTATAAATTCCTCCACTAAAACTTAGTTTACGGTAGGCAGCAGAGAGAACATTTATATTTTTAACTTATTATATTTAATATACCAATAAATAATCCTACTAATTTGAGTAGTTACTCTTTATATTTGTCTTGGGATTAGGTTATTTAATGGCTATTTTCTCATCAATTTATTATATACTCGTAGCTATATAAATTAATGAATCCTAGATTTACTATTGCTAATACTACAAAATGTCTCTAATTATTATCATCTTCCTTCCTAAAGGTATTCATTTGAAGTTTTATTTTTAATATCTTCTCAGATCCCTCCTTAGTAAGATGAGCTTTTGAAGTCATTAGTTTGGCGACATCCACCCAACATTCAAATTCTTTACGCTTAGAACCCAGTATTGGGAAATTTGTAAAGAAAGGGATGATAATTTTATTTATATCTGGTAACTTAGTTACAACATAATTATCGTAAATCATTCTAGATACTTCAACTCTACCGCAGTTAAAGAAAGAACCAATTTTGTGCATAACTAAAGAATCCCGACTGTGCTGTGTAATTTGGCAACCTAGCACAAATCTAAGCTCATTATTCTTATTGTAAAGAGACTTTACAAAGAAACAACCTTCAGCGTCCATAAAACCAGCTACCCAGTAAGGGTTCAAACTCTCAGGTGCTACCACCACAGGTATTTCTTTCCCCTTAATATAAGGAAATTTTTCCTGTAGGTTTGCGGGCAACCCTTTATTAATAGAAGCCCTTATAGCCAGAATTTTATTAAACCCTTCAACAGTTAAATGTTGTTTATTTTTGATACATTCCAAGGCTTCCTTGAACAGTAAGTAATCTCCTTTTTTGTGATTAAAGGGTAAAGGTCAAAATGGTTTAGAATAACATCTAAATCCTTAATAGCTAAAATTCTATACTCTACTATATTAGGCCGACTACTAGATTTTACAACCCCTACACCACCAAAAAACTCTTTAAGTAATAATAAGAATTTTTCATCCTTTTTGTGTAAAGCCATAGTAAATCCAGGATTAACATAATAACCTAATTTATATCTAGAGTTAACACCTATGGCTAAATGAAAACATGCTTCACCGTCACAAAACCCTGTCACATAAGCAGGGTGTAACTTATTTAAATTAGCAGGAAAAGCAGAATTTAGGTTAAATTCAGCTGAATGCGTATTCGATCCAAATTTAGGATCCTTACGTCACGCAAGGTTTAACCACAAGAAATTTTCCGTATATTTATTCAATAATATAAGATATAAACATTTTCGCCGTATACCGTACGAATCTTAAATAAGTCCGGCTCGAGCAAAAAGCTTACCTAGAAAGTATTTTAAACTCGTAAGTCTTTACTTCCTAATTTTTATATTATTAAATCGAGATTAATAATAAACTATTACTCATCTCCGCGTTTTTACGGTATAAATTTAAGCAAGCTCTGACCTAGCCAGGTCACGGTGCTACGCAAAAGTCCCCGGCTATTACATAAAGCTCTTGAGGTAGACTTCATATTTCGTATGGCTTACCGTAAACTTCTTAGTATAAGTGAGAAGTGGTCAGCACCCTGGAAGGGTTTAAATAGAGCCTGCTAGTGTTTTTTTATGCTATATAAATATTTATTTAGATCCTTTGATTTCTCAAAGGGCCAGAGTACACCTTACAGTTAAAAAACTGAAGAATCATCTACTCGTTGCTCTTTTACAATAAAATAAAAAATTATTTTACTGATTTAGATCCGCGATTGTCCATTTTAAGTTGTTCTAACTTCTATCTCTAACCTTGTTACCTTACCTTAGTTATTCGTTAAGCCAGATAAAAATTGACTTTATATCCTTGGTAGTTAGAGCTTTAGGACGTCCCCGGAGTTTGATTCTTATACACAAAAATTCATGTAATTCTACTAGCGCCTCCATTTGTGGGCTAGCACTATCTTGGAAGTAAAGTCCTCAAGCTCTAGGTGCATCACAGCTAATTACACTAAAATCGAAAGAGAAAAATAGAATGAATGAAGAAATAAATAAAGAACATAGCCCTATAAAAATATAAGGTGTTACACTTCTGTATTTAACAAATACTGATAAAAAATATTTTTTAATATTAGATACTGTTGTAAAAATATTAAATACTATACTAAAAATACTAGAACTTGTTACAAATAACATAAACGCTTGTTTAGTCATATCACAGTTTGCGCAGATTATCATATGACAGTTTCTACAATTAGCAAATGTATTACTTGCAGTTGTTACACTATGTAGTACACCGTTCTTTGGATTCATATCACATAAAGGAAACTGGTTTTTCGCTAGTTCTGTTGCTGTTATTGTAATATAATCTCTCACAGCATGTACACAACTAGCAGCAGTCGCTACACTATCAGCATCTGCTGCCATACCCAGTGGATCCATACTTTGTAATGGTAAACTAGTAAATGCGTGAGGTTTAGGTGGGTTATGTAATGCTCACTCTAATCCTGGAGCAGTTCTATCTTTAAGTATACGTAAATAATCACTAAATAGTTGAGGAACGGCTCAAGGATATCCGAATATAGCTTTACCTTTAACAAGTTGTAAGTATACAATATGTAAGAAAAGTGCAGTTGCAGCTACAGATATAATAGAACCAATACTACTAATAAAGTTTCAACCTGTAAAAGCATCAGGATAATCACTAATTCTACGTGGCCAATTATGTTACGTTAAAGGGTTTACCTTTTAACTCCCATATTCACATATGGGTTCAGACTATGTCTTCGTCTTACTTTACTATATCATTATATTTAAAGTTTATTTGACGGAGGATACTCATGGAAAGTTGTTATCATAAATACTTTCCTTTTAGTCGTTGAACGTTCTTATTATTCATTATATATATTAATATACTTTAAAAATAAGCTTCGCTTCAAGTTAACTTTACAGTCTTTCTTGAAATTCATCCTCTTATGCACCTTATATTTATTATTTTATAAGGGGGAACTAACTCAATCCCTTGTAGACCTAAGAAATGTTGCATTATCTCTTTTAAATAAATGCGTACGTACTGAAAATTTTATAATTTATCTTTATAGCTGTATATTTTACCATTAGAAGAATTTCCATTTTCAATTAAACTTTTTAATGTATAATAATTAATATTAGCATATTTTAATGCTTTTGACACACCATTAATTTTATCTATTAATTTATGTGTACTACTATCAAATACGTAAATCGTTTTTCTGCTGGAAACTTCTTTTACTGTTAAAAGTCCTGAAAAAAATTTTTATCAAGTTAATATCTCTTTTTGTTCATGGAATTTCTTAGTTCGGTTATTTTAGCTAGTCCTTGTTCTGTTAAATGTTCTTTAGCTTTTAATATCTCAACTCCTTTACATCAATCATTGAAATCTTTCGATTTTTCACCTAAGATTTTATTTTTTAAAAAGAAAGGAATAATTTTATTTATGTGGTCAGAAAGTTTAATAACTATAAAATCACCATATCCTGCTTTTTGAGAAGAATAATAGTTTCCACATTCGAAATACTTAATAAAACTTTTCATTAAAAATTCATCACGAGTATGTTGAGTTAATTGGAATATTAATCTTACTTGTTTTCCAGTTTTAATAGAATTACTAGATAACAATTTAATACCAAAATAACCTTCACCTCCGTTATTTTTTTTTTGGCATTTTTTCTTCAAGAAAAAATGCCAAAAAAAAATTACAGCCCCAGTCTTCTTTTTTCATTTTTTTTCAATATATAATATCATATAAAAAAAAAGAAGAAAAGGGGAATTTTTTTTTTCTTTTGCAGTGTTTAGTAGTGGATTTAGGCAAAAGAAAAAAAAAATAAGGTAAAACCAGCGACTCATTGAGGGCACAATGGATGCAGAGCATAAAGAGGTCTAGAAACAGGTTTACATAGAGGGAAAGCAACTTTTAAGCTATCAGATAAACCTAAATTCATCGAAGCTTTTATAGCTACTAATTTTTCTAAACCTTCCTGAGTCAAATGCTCTTTATTCCTCATAAGTTCTACAGCTCTTGAGAATAATTCAAAGTCTGCCTTTTTATTTGTGTTTAAAGCATATTGTTGAAAATGAGGAATTAAAATATAAGTGATTTCGTTTAGATTATTAACTCTATATGTTACTTTATCTACACCATATCTAGTAACTAAACCTGCACCTTTAAAATACGCATGTATTTGATCTAATAATTCCTCATCTCTCGCATGTAAAGTAATTTCAAATCTAGCTCCTACACTTCATCCAATACGTCTTTCTTTGGATGATAGTATAGAAATCATAAAGGATCCTTCTGCATCCGCAAATCCTGTGATGAAATTAGGGTCCAAATTATTATGACTACTATTTAAATTAACAAAGCTTGAGTAAAGACTAACTTGATTACATAACAGTTTAGAATCTTTAACTGAAGATCTATTAATTCCAGTTAAAGATTTAATAAAGATTTTATAATATTTCATTAATATCCAACTTTTGTTAAATATTACGTGCATTTATAAACAATGAACCTAATAAGCATAAATAATTTACCTAAACATTGTGTCCCTAAAAAAATATATATATACTAAGACCTAAGCAATAAATCTCATTCTTTAGTTCTCTTAAAAATAAATTTAATAATTTAAGAAACAAACAACAAAGAGATCTGTGCAAAGGTATTCACCTTTGGCTATAGCAGCTCTACCTACTTTACCATCCATTTGAAAATATTTAGCCATCTCTCTACCTGATTTAAATTCTGTAACTATCTCATTATCTAGATTATATACTGCAATATGTTTTCTCAATTGATTATCTCCTATCCCAAAAGGGATCCCCTCAGGGGTGCCTGGGGCATCCCCGCAGGGGATAGGTTTTTCTGTGTATTTTTCAAAATCATCTGTAATTACTGGCTCAAAGGATAAGATAGTTCCATGGAATTAAGTTCAAGAGAATCAAATATTATAGATTTATTGTCTATTCCATATAAATTACTAGAATTCGTAGAATAATGGCGTTTAAATGATCCAAAAATTTTTTCCTTAGGACTCAAGCTATATCTGCAAGGTAAAATTTTTTTAGGTAAACCTTGTCTAGATAAAAGATCAGTACTTATTAGTCACTATGAATATAATATAGATCATATCATTATCCTTAGCATAAAGTACTAAATTATTTATAATTAGTTAAGGATATTCGGCGTGTGATCGTTGAGGGGTTATTTATCCCCCGCAAGCTTGCGGGGGGGAATAAAACTTCCCTGCTAATTATTCAATGTTTACCATTTTCACTTCATAAGTATGTAAACCATAAGAATTTTCCAGCACATAGCCAAAATTAAGGTATATTATTACCCATTGTACCACATAATTGCTTATGTAGACCCCCAACATCGAGGGAAGAAAGTTAAATTACACAGTAACTGTGGACTATATCATAACATTAAACCAGTAGTTTAATGTTTCTTTCGTGTAGTCTCTGAGGATCCCCTTTTTTAATAAAAATGGGTTTCCTGCTGATTGTTTAGATATACTTAACATTTTTACTGGTTAATTACAAAAAGATATTATTTAAGGGTTGAAAAAAAAAGGAAGAACATAGACATGTTCTTTTTTTTTACCCCCATATAAAAGTTGTAATTATGTGCAGTAGTTAAGCCTTATGAAACTTTTTAGCATATAGAAAGATGAACAAGGCTAATTAACTAATAAGGGCCGTTGTTACGAGGTTTAGATTGAAACATTCAATATTCATCTTTAATATTTATGTATTGATTATTATCTATATTGTCTTTGATAGTTGTTCATCTTGTTTTAAAATATTGTCTAGCCGCGTTTATAGAAGGAAAAATTAATTCATTATTTTTTTTATCATAACAATAAACAAATTTACCACCTATACCATATTGGGCTGATAATTTTCCTTTTAAACCTTTTTTAGTATGAGAGTTATTGATATAAAATTGTTTAATACCTTCGCTAATAGCTTTTTTTGTATCCGAAGAAGATATATATCCATATTTTGGATGATTTTCTTTTCTGAAAAGTTCTTTTAGTTTTACTATTGTTTCAATTTTATATGTAAAACCTTGGGAGCTTCCCGCGATTTTCAATATATTATACTTAGGTTTATAATGATCTATTCATTTTTGTTCCAACTTTATAGAAGTAATAACATCTTTTTCACAAAATTCTAATATAGCTAAAGAGAAATTATGTAATCCATATTTTCTCATCGATCTAGCCAATATTGTTTTCATTTTATCCGTACTCGCATAATAAAAATGACTAGTCATTCTTTTAGTTAAATTTAGACTACTACCTACATATAAATCATTAGTTAAATTATTAATAAACATGTAAACTCCAGATTTGTGCCTTAGTTTACTATATATATCCCTTTTACTTTTTTTTATATCATTAAAATACAATACATAATTATTAGGTGAATTATTGTTAGGGGTAATATCCCCATCTAAACCATTTAATCCCTTATTTCCTTCGTTGTTTTTAACCCCAGTGAATAAAACTCAGAAATGAGCTTTAGAGTAAAGTAAGTTATAATCTAATCCTAAAATTTTAGGAATTCAGAAATATCATCCACTAAATAAGGCAAAAACAGCTCCCATACTTAAAACGTAGTGGAAATGCTACTCATACATGTCGTATAAATTGTGGACTGTCTCTTTACCCCAATAATTATACTATTTATCCTCATATAATAAATATTTACTTACACAAGGAACTTTATATCATAAAGGATTCCCATGTTTAAGTCAATCAATTAAAAAATTGGAATAAATTTTATGCTCTAAACTATGTCTAGGTGATGTTTTATACTTTCTAATTTCAATAAAGGATTTAATTTTCGTAACTCTATAGAATTTAACATCACAATATAATCTATTATGCATAAAATAATCATAAATAAATAGCATATTATTGACGTTTTGAAATCTAAAGGCAATAGATTTGAAGTCTTTAGAACCCCCAACCTTTGAAGATTTTTCACGTTTAACAATAGATGGTTTACTATGTAACATAGTATTATCAAAGTTTAATCTAGATGTGTATTCATTATATTGGAATTCTAAATTACACTCTATTCTATTCCCTGCATAATTAAATACTATACTACCATCTGTATCAACTAAACCAGCAAAATAGGGATCATAAAGGCCAATGTTATAATTTGCTTCAATATACTCTATACTGCATAAATTACAACTTTCTTTAAACCCAGGTACTTTAAGTCTAATTAAACCATTAATATGATTAAGAACATACGTCATATCTTCTTTAGTAGATAGAATATATATTGAATAAGGTTTATTCTTATCCGCTCTAATACGACCCATATTTAAATAATTTTGTATACGTGTTAATATTCTAATATCTCTATTGTGCAATTTAATTCTAATTTGTTTAAGAACTCTTTTTTTACTAATAGGATAGGTTCGAATATCAAAATTACCATCTCCATCTATAATACCTGCAAATCAATTTCAAAACTTATTATCATCTATTTTAGGTAACTGACGTACAGTCTCTGAGAATCCTTTACAGTTTTCTGCTGATTGTATACTAGGAAGTTCATTTGAACTTAATGTATCGTTATTTTCACTGTTTAAAAGAAGAATATTCTTACTAACATCTAATTTATAAAGATAAAACGTATTAATAAACAGTAAACAGTACACATATAGTATAGTTTCCAGCATATAGTCAGTTGCAGAAGAATTCGTAATAGAACACGAATCAATCAGGCCCATATGAGCAACTACGTAGTAGGTCAATTAAGTTGCTCATTTATTTACATACAACACTGCTCACGCAGTGGATCGGACTATAACTTATCTAATGATTTAACTTAATAAACTTTCGACTGTCACGTTTAGT
>Ga0265780_10007623_pt1 | contig 13252 bp, 8 predicted proteins | sample P1T30metagenome_FD_192432 | JGI IMG/M metagenome (GOLD analysis project Ga0265780, IMG submission 192432) | Plant litter microbial communities from East Loma Ridge, Irvine, California - P1 T30 | ecosystem: Environmental > Terrestrial > Plant litter > Unclassified | place: USA: California...
TCGGCAAGACCGTCGGCTGCCTGTTCCCGACCCTGAAGTCGCTGCCGCAGCAAAAAATCGACAAGGTGTTCTTCCTGGCCGCGAAGACGCCGGGCCGGCGCCTGGCGATCGACGCCGCCGCCAGCCTCGGCGCCGGCGCCACGCTGCCGCTGCGGGTTCTGGAACTGACGGCGCGCGACAAGGCTTGCGAACATCCGGACAAGGCGTGCCAGGGCGACGCTTGCCCGCTGGCGAAAGGTTTCTACGACCGCCTGCCGGGCGCGCGCGCCGCCGCCGCGCAAGTCGGCATCCTCGACCGCGACGCCCTGCGCGCCGTGGCGCTGGATCACGAGGTCTGCCCCTACTACCTCGGCAGCGAGATGTCGCGCTGGGCCGACATGGCGGTGGGCGACTACAACTATTATTTCGACGGCGGCGCGATGCTGTACGCGCTGTCCCAGGCCAATGGCTGGCGCGCCAGCGTGCTGGTGGACGAAGCCCACAATATGGTGTCGCGCGCGCGCTCGATGTACAGCGCGGAGCTGGACCGCACCAATCTGCGCGCCGCCAGGGCGAATGCGCCGGCCTCCGTCAAGAAAGCGCTCGAACGCGTCGGCCGCGCCTGGACCGGCGTCGACAAGGACGCGCCCGCGCCCTACCAGGTGCTGGCCGCCCCGCCCGACAAACTGCTCGACGCGCTGCAGAACGCCACCAGCGCCGTCAACGATCATCTCACCGAGTCGCCAGGGCCGCTCGACCCCGATCTGCAGCGCTTCCATTTCGACGCCCTCGGTTTCATTCGTCTGGCCGAATCCTTCGGCGAGCATTCGCTGTGCGACCTCACCCGCGCCGGCGTGCGCGATTCCGTCATCAGCATCCGCAACGTGGTGCCCGCGCCGTATCTGGCGCCGCGCTTTGCCCAGGCCCACTCGGTGACCTTGTTCTCGGCCACGCTGAGCCCCTGGCATTATTTTTCCGACCTGCTCGGCATGCCGGCCACCACCGCCTGGGCCGACGTCTCCTCGCCCTTCACGGCCAGCCAGCTGGCGGTGCACATCGCCGACGGCATCTCGACCCGCTACCAGCACCGCGGCGCTTCGCTCGGCCCGATCGCCGAGCTGATCGCGCGCCAGTACGCGGACAATCCCGGCAACTACCTGGCGTTCTTCAGCAGCTTCGACTACCTGGAGCAGGTCTACGAACGCCTGGCGCAGCAGCACCCGGAGGTGCCGGCCTGGCGCCAGGAGCGCCGCATGAGCGAGCCGGAACGCGTCGCCTTCCTCGACCGCTTCACGCTGGACAGCCGCGGGGTCGGCTTCGCCGTGCTGGGCGGCTCCTTCGGCGAAGGCATCGACTTGCCGGGTGCGCGCCTGATCGGGGCATTTGTCGCCACGCTCGGCCTGCCGCAAGTGAATCCGGTGAACGAACAGCTGCGCGAGCGGATGGGCGCGATGTTCGGCGCCGGCTACGATTACACCTATCTGTACCCCGGCATGCAAAAGGTGGTGCAGGCGGCGGGCCGCGTGATCCGCACCGAGCAGGACCAGGGCGTGGTGTGGCTGATCGACGACCGCTTCGCGCGCAGCGAGGTGCGCGCGCTGCTGCCGGCGTGGTGGGATGTGGACCGGCGCCGCGTAGCACCCTAGCGCATCAACTCGCGCACCCGCGCGTAGCCGCTGCGGCTGATCGGCAGCCTGGTCCCATCCTTCAGCACCGCGCAATAATTATCCTTGCTGAGCGGCTCGATGCGCGCGATGGCGCCGACGTTGACGATGGTCGAGCGGTGGATGCGGATGAAGACCTGCGGGTCGAGCTGGGTTTCGAGCTCGGACAGGGTCTGGTTCTTGAGCCAGGACTTCCCGCCCCCCGTCACCTGCACGTAATCGTCCTGGGCCTCGATGTAGTCGACCGTGCCGGCGGCGACCACGTGCACGCGCGCACCGTCCTTGATCAGGATGCGTTCCAGGTAGCCGTGGCGGCGCGCCGCTTCCTGCACCACGTTGGCCAATGCCGCCCCGGCCTGCGGACGGCGCGAGCGCGTGTGATCCAGCGCCTGCGCCAGCCGTTCGCGGCTGAAGGGCTTGAGCAGGTAGTCGATCGCATGCACCTCGAACGCGCGCAGCGCGAAGGCGTCGTAGGCGGTGGCGAACACGTAGTGCGGCTTGCTGCCCGCCAGTTCGACCACCTCGAAGCCGTCCAGCTTCGGCATCTGGATGTCGAGGAAGACCAGTTCCGGGTCCAGCTCGCCGATCGCCTTCACCGCCTCGAAACCGTTGGCGCATTCGCCGACGATCTCGACGTCCGGGTGATCGGCCAGGAATTCGCGCAGCAGCGCGCGCGCCAGGTGTTCGTCGTCCACGATCAGTACCCGCATGGTGGGTCTCCTTTATGCTTGTTCATTGTCGCTCTCCGCAGGCAGCACCAGGTCGGCCCGGAACATCCCGTCCGCGCGCGTCCAGTGCACGCCGGCCCCACTGCCGTAAGCGGCCGCCAGGCGCTGGCGCACGTTCTCCAGCCCGATGCCGCGGCCGCCGTCCGACGCCGGCGCATCGTGGTCGACTTCGTTTGCGACCTTGATACGCAGCAGCGAGCCGGCCCGTTCTGCGTTGATCGTGATGGTAGCGCCTTCGAGCCGCCCGCCGATGCCGTGCTTGACCGCATTCTCGACCAGCGGCTGCAGGATCATCGGCGGCAGCAGGCAGGCGCCGGCCTCCTCGCTCACATCACAGGCAAACCCGAGCCGCTCGCCGAAGCGGACCTGCTCGATCGCGAGGAAGCGCTCGACCAGCGCCACCTCGTCGCGCAGGGCGACCTTGCGATGCGCCTCCAACCCCAGCGTCTGGCGAAAGAAGCCGGCCAGCTGCAAGGTCATGTCGCGCGCCCGCTTCGGGTCGATCGCGGTCAGGGCGCTGATCGAATTCAGGCTGTTGAACAGGAAGTGCGGATCGATCTGGGTGCGCAGCATGCGCAGTTCGGCATCCTGGGCCAGCAGGCGCGCCCCCAGGGCCCGGGTCTCGGCCTGGCGCGCCCGCTCGAATTCCAGCACCAGGTAGTTGGCCACCGCCGTCATCCAGTACAGCAGCATGCCGCTGCCGAACATCAGCGCGGCGAAGGGGCGCGTCAGCGTCACCGTGCGGGCGTCAGGCAGCAGCAGCGCGCATACGGCGGTCCAGGCGCTGCCGGCCACGCACCACAGCAGGGCCGCGCTGGCCGCAGCGAACAGGAACACCGCCAGCACGGCGCGCTTGCGGCGCTGCCCCAGCGGATAGGCGCGGCACAGGTAATAGGCGGAGAAGCCGCAGGCGCCGGCATACAGCAGCGCCAGCGGCAGCGCGAACAGCAGGGTGGCGCTGACGCCGGCGCCGGTCACCGCCACGATCAGGCTGGAAAACAGCAGGCCCAGCATCAGCCAGGCCAGCAGGTAGAGCGCGACGGTGGGTGCGCGCCGCGCCGGAGCGGCGCTCATGCCCGACCATCCATCAGTTGCGCACCTCGACCCCGCCCATGATCGCGTAGCCGCGGATCACCAGGCGTTTGGCGCCGTGCGGCGGGACGATGGTCTTCTCTTCGAAACCGCCCATGATCGGTGTGCCCTGCAGGACCACGGTCCAGTCGGGCGGCACCTTCAGGGTGACGCCGCCCCAGAAGGCGAACACATTGATCACCGCCTCGCCCTCGATCGAGGCATTGCGCAAGTCCAGCGCGCAGCCGCCCATCACCGCCGTCACCTCGCCGCCGCGGAAGGCCGGGGTGGTGATGCGGCGGTCGAAGCCGCCCAGGATCGCGACCACGTCGACCGTCTCGCTGGCGCCGGTGCCGCCATCCTTGGACAGGTATTCGGGCACCTGGCCGCGCCGCACCACCGCCTTGTACAGCAGGTAGGCGCCGGCGCCGATCAGGAACAGCGGCCACATGGTGCGCATGCTGAAGTCGATCACGTCCATCCGGTCGAGGATGATCAAGACGCCCAGTGCTATCAGTCCCGCCCCCATCAACTGGCCGCCGCGGGTCTGCGTGTCCCACAGTTTGACGACGCCGGCGATGATGAACACCAGCGGCCAGAACGAGATCGCGCGGTGCATGTCGAGGATGTTCAGGTTATCCAGCAGGAACAGCAGGCCCATCAGGATGACCAGCAGGCCGAGCACGACCTGGCTGCTCACGCTGCGCGAAGGGAAATCATTTTTCATGGCGAGGCTCCGGATTGGAATGGGCGAGGCGGCGTGCGATCAGGGGTTCGAGCACCATCTTCAGGCCGGCGGCCAGCAGGAACAGCGGCCAGCTGTTACGGAAGGTCAGGCCGAACAGATTCTCGAAACAGGCGAACAGCCACAGGCCGATGAAGATGGTCCACAGGCCGTTGCCGAATTCGCGCGGCGTCGGGTAGCCGATGGTCTGGTTGATGCCGACCAGGACCACCAGCAGCGGCCAGTAATGCCACCAGGCGCCGGCGTCGAGGTAGTGCAGGCGGTCGAGCAGCAGCACGCTGCCGACCAGGATCAGGCTCAGGCCCCAGGCCGCCTGCTTGCGCCAGCGGTAGGCTTCTTCGGTGTGCATGCTGTGCTCCTCTGTGTGTCTGGTTGGTATGGACACACGATAGCGCAGCAGCATGCCGTATGGACAGCGGGTTTCGGCGAATGGCGGCGCCAGGGCGGCGAATGGCGAAGTTTTCGGCGGGCGGCGGTCTGTGGAAGGTTCGTGGGCGAGGACGGAAATGAAAAAGCCCGCCGAATGGCGGGCTCGATGGGCACTGCGCGGTCGCGCGAGTAGCGCGCTTCAAGCCGTTGCGGACAGGTCCTGCTGCGCACGGCCCTTGACCTGGTTGCGGTACTTGGCGCGGGCTTCGGCCAGCTTCACCGCTTCGCGCGCGATGTTGGTGCGGCGGATTTCCTGGCGTTCCTTCTTGCCGCGGTGCTGTGCTTCGTGTTTGTTGCCGATTGCTTTGGTCATGGAAGTCTCCTGGAATGGCACCGGGTCACGGTGGTGGCCGCCGTCATGGCGGACCTGGGTGGTCAGGAGCGGCTACTGCCCATCTCGCGATCGGCCGGCGTCAAGAAGCCCCAGCCGAGCTGGCGCCGGATTTCTTCCGGCGTGGGCGGCGGCGCACTGTCGCGCGCACGGCGCTCCAGGTATTCACGCACAAGCTGCTTCGGTGGATGCTGGATCTCGGACAAGGCAATCTCCGCTACCGTTGGTGGCCGGTGCGCCTGCTTGTCGGCTGCGCCCCGGCCTGGATCTGGTGCCGGTCCTCGAGGCGACCGGCTAACCTGTCGAGCTATCGGCCTCCAGGTCTGCGATTCCGCAGCGGCGCCTCACTCACACAGGTGCATCTTACCGCTGGGGTCCGATAGTCACCGTTAGCTGCCGCACACTTTTCGATAGGTCTTCTCCTACAAGGGGGCGGGCTCTGGCGGAAAGTGTACGCCACAATGAAAAAAGGGAGCCGAAGCTCCCTTTCACCGGTCATGCTGCGATCAGAACTTGTAGCGCAGGTTCACGTAGTACTGGCGGCCGCTGACGTCCAGCTTCTGCTGCTCTTCTTCGCTGTAGCGATATTGAGCGCGCTTGGCATTGGTCAGGTTGTTGGCGCTGAAGGCCAGCTCGATGTTCTTCGTGACGTAGTAGTTCAGCGAGAACGCGAGCGTGGTCACCGCATCGGCGTAGGTCGGCGCGGTCGGCATTGCCACGCCGTTGATCACCGACAGGCCCTGGCTGTTGGCGGTCGGCGCCGGCGCGGTGGTGCTGTTCACGTACTCGCCGCGGTAGTTGGCGACCAGGCGGGTCGACAGCATGTCGTTCTCGAAGTACAGGCCCAGGTTGCCTGCCCATTCGGACGCGCCCACCATCGGACGGCCATCGTCGACCTTGGTCTTGGCGCGGCTGACGTTCGAGGTGAAGCCGAAGCCGGTGCTGCCGATCGGCTGCTCGTACTGCACTTCCAGGCCATGGATCTTCGCGCCCTGCTGCGAGGCGGTGTTGATGGCGAAGGTCTTGACGATCTGGTCGCGCGGGTCGATCAGGTCCACCGTGGAAAGGCCGGTGGCGCCGGTTTTCACATAGCCGTCGATCTTCGAGTGGAAGGCGCTGACCGCCAGCACCGAACGCGGGCCGAAGTACCAGGCGTAGGACAGGTCCAGGTTATCCGAGGTGAGCGGACGCAGGTCCGGATTCGGTCCGGTCACGCGGCAGCCGTTGGCGTCGCACACCGGGGTGCCGAAGCCGACGCCCAGGGTGTTGTAGTTCTGGCGGCCGATGGTGCGGCTGGCGCCGAAACGCAGGATCTGGTTCTTGTCCAGTTCGTAGCGCAGGTTCATGCTCGGCAGCCACTTGTCGAAGGTGCGGCTGACCGGCTTCAGGTAGTACACGACGCTGCCCAGCGGGTTGAACACCATGCCGTCGAAGTAGGCGGCGCCGTTGCCGGCGGTGGTGATCGCGCCGGGATAGGCCGGGCAGACCGTGGCCGGCTTGCCCGGTTCGGTGCGCGCGCAGGCGCCGGCCGGGATCGGGGTCGAGATGTTGGCGTCGGTCTGGGTACGGGTGTAACGCAGACCGAAGTTACCGGCCCAACGGTCGCTTTCCAGGTTCGCCATCAGGTAGGCCGCGCTCTGGCGCTCCCGCATGTCGATCTCGGTGTTGACGCGGCGCTCCCACTCGTCGCTGGTGACCTTGGTGTTGGCGGCGATGTATTCCTTGGTCGCGTCGCGGGTGTAGGTGAAGCCGGTGTTGTCCCACCAGCCGCCGCCCAGGCCGTCGCCGAAGTCGCCCGGATAAGGGGCCCAGCCGGTGATCGGCGTCGGGGTGTTCGAGGTCACCTTGCCGGTGGTGGCGTCGACCGAGATGCCGTTGCGGAAGGCCGGGCCGCGGCGTCCGCTCATGCGCTCGTGGTCGGCGAAGCGCACGCCGCTCTCGAGCGACTTGAACAGGCCGCGGTCGAGTCGGTATTCGGCGTCGAACTGGGCGCTCCATTCCTTGTCGACGGTGCGCACGCCGGACGCGGCGCGGTCGACGATGGTGTAGCCGCTGCCGTCGGCGTTCAGGCCCGGCTGATTGCTGCCGGCGTTGTGGTACTTCACGTACGGAGCGTCGTGCAGGCCGCCCAGGGCGTAGGAAATGCCGGTGCCGTAGCGCGCCAGGGTCAGGCCCTGGTCGAGCTTGGTGGAGCCGACGCCGCGCGTGGTCGACAGCAGGGTCTTCACGGTCAGGTCGTCGTTGACGCGGTATTTCGCATCCAGGTCGAGGAAGGCGGACGTCGCTTCGGCGCCGTCGCGGAAGAAGCCTTCCGAGTTGCCGACGTATTGCGGGGTGGTGCCGTCCGCAAACACGATGTCGGCGGCCTTCAGCACTTTCAGGTCGTGGCCGTAAACCGTCTTCTCGTTGACGATCACCGGGTTGCGGATCTGGGCGTAGACGCGCTGGCCGTTCGAATTGGTGTTGGCCGAGGTAGCGGCGGTGGCGCCCAGCGGCTGGTTCTTACCCAGCAGCATCGAGTAGATCGCGCTCGAGGTCAGGCGGCCGTGGTTGTCGGCGCCCATCTTCGAGTGGAAGCCGGTCAGGACCACGTCGAGGTCGCGGTTCGGCTTGTATTGCAGCGACAGCATGCCGCCCTGGCGGTCGCGCACCGATTCCACGAATTCCGAGCTCATCGAACCCGGCAGGCGCACGCCGTTCAGGTCGGAGGCTTTGAGCCCGGTGCCGGCGAGCGAGGCATCGGTGATGCCCAGCATGGTGCTGGTGTTGATCACGTCCCAGCCGCTGTTGGTGCCGTAGGCGAAGCGCGACACCGAGTCGCGCCGCACAAAGCGTTTTTCCTTGAACAGCGACGCCAGGATGCCGAAGGTGCCGTCGTCGTTCTTCCAGGTGACGGAGCCGTTCATGTCCGGGCCCCAGCGGCCCGGCAGCTCGGCATAGGCGGCGCCGGCGCTGATCACGCCCGAGACCTTCTTGGTCGCCGACAAAGGACGGCGGGTGGTGACGTTGACGGTGCCGGCCAGGCCGCCATCGACGATATTGGCCTGCGAGGTCTTGTAGACCACGGCCTGCTGCAGCACGTGCGAGGGCATCAGGGACAGGCTGGTCGAACGCGAGCTCGAGGCCTGGTCGGAAACGTACCAGTCGCCGCCGCTGACGGTGTGGCCATTGAAGATGATCAGGGCCATGTCCGGGTTGGTGCCGCGCATCGAGACCTTCTCGGCCTCGTCATAGTCGGTACGCACGGCAACGCCGGCCAGGCGCTGCAGCGAATCGGCCAGGTTCTTGTCCGGCATCTTGCCGACGTCTTCGGCGCTGATCACCTCGACGTTGGCGGTGGCGTCCTTCTTCACCGACAGGGCACGCTGCAGCGAGCCGCGGATGCCGGTCACCTGGACCTGCTGCGGCGTCTGCGTGCTGACCATCGGTCCGGGTTCGGGCCGCTCTTGCGCCACGGCGGGAAGGGTTGCGAGGCTCATTACCGCCATCGACACCGCTACTGCGAGCGGCTTCTGCTTGAACATGTTTGTCTCTCCTGGATTATCGCTATCGGTCTACGAGGCAGACGCCATCGCTGCCATGGTTCGAATAGTGATGAACTCTGCTGTTGCTGAATAATCACTTGTTTATCCACCGGTATAACTGGAAGGAATATTCATATCTGGAAAACCTGTACAGGGCGCATGGATAGCCCGTTTCCGCCCCAACCGTGGTTATGGCATCCCGATAAAATTTCATTATTCAGGCTGCGCGCGCGGCGTTAGCGTGGCGATATCACAACATTTTTCACACCTCGACCATGCGCCTCGCTCCCCTGCTGCTTGCCGCCGCCGCCCTTGCCGGCTGCGCCTCCGCCCCGACCAAGCTGCCGCTCAAGCCGGCGCCGGACACGCCGCTGGCCCAGGTGCTGCAGAAACCGCTCTACCAGATGACGCCGCGCGAAGCGGGAAGCTACATCGCCCACATGCAGACGGGCGAGCCCGACCTGCGCAAGCGCATCGCCGCGATCGGCCGCAAGAACCTGGGCCAGCCCTACTCGCTGCACCTGCTGGGCGAGTTTCCCTACGAAGTCCACGACGAGCTGCCCCTGTTCAGCCTGAAGGAAAGCGACTGCGTGGTGTTCGCCGAACATACATATGCGATGGCGCTGTCGCAGTCCTGGGAAGAGTTCTTCTGGATGCTGCAGCGGATCCGCTACCGCGACGGCGTGATCGGCGTGGCCACCCGCAACCACTACACCGAGATGGACTGGAACGTGGCCAACCGCTGGCTGGTCACCGACGTCAGCGCCGAGCTGGCCGGCCCGGATGGCCCCGCGTATGCGCAGACGGTCGACCGCGCGCGCTTCCTGCGCACCCGCCACAACACGGTGGCCGACATCCAGGTCGAGACCAGCCGCCAGGCCTACCTCGCCAAGGACAAGGTGGCGGCGATCGCCGACCAGTTGCGCGAGGGCGACTTCGTCAACGTGGTCTCGACCCGCGACGGCGAATCCTGGGTCTCGCACGTGGGACTGGTGGTGCTGGGCCCGAACGGCGAGCGCCACTTCCTGCATTCGCAGGAGCCGAGGGTGCGCGAAGAGACCTTCGATTCCTTCATCGCGCGCGCGGCTGAACGCGATGCCCGCAATGCGCGTGAAGGCAAGCGCGCGGCGGGGCTGGCGGGCTTCAAGTTCCTGCGCCTGAACGAACAGATTGCGGTGCCGCCGATGGCGCCGCAGCCGCGTCCCGTACGCCCCGCCGGGGTGTGATGGTCGCGCCCTGATCCTTGCTGAGTGATGTTGCGGCTGCCGCTTGAGCGGCCGCGGCGTGTTCCCGACCTTCACCCTTCCCTGCCACTTCAGGCGCGGCCCCGCCCTTCCTGCACATCCTGAAGGCGCGAGCGCGGCGCTTGCCTTTCCTCATCCGGCGTCTAGCCTGTCCCTCCGCTCATTCTGCATCGCACGGCTTATCGTATTGCCGCATCCATTCCATTTTCTCAGCAGTTAAGTTATCAACGGAAATGAATTAATCACTTTATTTCTAAGCCTCATTTTCTAATTCAAATTTCGATCACTTTCGATTTAATTCACTTTTCGCCGTTGAGTCAGGTCAAACACCTACATCAGTAGTCACCAGATAATAATTTCACAAATTATTCACCCCGGATGAGACCCTTTTGCATTTCGCATTAGCGGCTTGCCCGAGGATTACCATTCCTTTTTTATTGCTCCAGATTGTATGCAGAACGTATTTATTTCATTCTAACCAGCAGCGGATTGCCATGTCGAATTTCAGCTCCGAACGTTTCAGCCTGTTTCGCGCACGAATGGTGTCGATGAACCGCACCAGCAAAATTGCCCTGATGGTCATGGCGGATCTGTTAGCTCTACCAGCTTGTTTTTTAATCGCCATGATATTGCGCGGTGGCGATTTACAACTCGCAATGAATTACGGCCCTGCCCATTATGTATTAGTCGCCGTGGTCACAATTGCCGCTTTTTCAGTCTCTGATTTATATCGGGCAGTGATTCGATTTATCGATCAGCGCCTGCTGAGTTTCACTGGCGTGGCGCTGGCCGTCGCCATACTATGCGTTTATGTCGTATTAATCATCATGGACGAGCCGCGTTTTCCGCGCAGCGCACTGGCAATCTACTGGTTCGTGGTGTTTTCCTACGTCGTCATTTCGCGCATCGGCCTGCGCAAACTGTTGCGCGGACAAGCCAGCGAGCGCACCCGAACGTCCGACGCGGTCGCTGTCTACGGTGCCGGCGAAGCTGGCGCCAGGCTGGTGCAGGCAATGCGCCACAGCGACGAATACCGCCCGGTTTGCTTCTTCGACGACAAGCGCACCCTGAACGACCGCACCATCGCCGGCCTGCGCGTGTTCAACACCGCGCGCCTGGCCGAACTGGTGGCGAGCCAGGGCATCCGCACCATTGTGATCGCACTCTCCTCGGTGCCGCCGGAACGCCTGCGCGAGATCACCCAGCGCCTCGGCCAGGCCGGCATACCAGTAAAAATCCTGAGCCGCCTGGTCGACCTGGCCGACGACCGGCCGCCGGCGCGTGGCTCGATCCGCGAGCTCAAGTTCGAAGACCTGCTCGGGCGCCCGGCGGTGCCGCCGCGGCTCGATCTGTTCGCGCGCTGCGTGCGCGGCAAGAGCGTGCTGGTCACCGGCGCCGGCGGCTCGATCGGCAGCGAACTGTGCCGTCAGATCGTCACTCTCAGCCCGAACGAACTGCACCTGCTCGACCACTCCGAGTACGCGCTGTACACAGTGCGCCAGGAATTGAGTACGCGCTTTCCCGCGCTGGCCATCCATGCCCACCTGGGCTCGGTGTGCAATGCCGACGTGATCGAGCGCATCCTGCGCGACGGCAAGGTCAACACCATCTACCACGCCGCAGCCTACAAGCACGTGCCACTGGTCGAGTCCAATATCGTCGAGGGGCTGCGCAACAACGTGGTCGGCGCGCAGGTGGTGGCCAGTGCCGCCGCCCGCCACGCGGTCCAGACCTGCGTGCTGATCTCGAGCGACAAGGCGGTGCGCCCGACCAACATCATGGGCGCCAGCAAGCGCATCGCGGAACTGATCTTCCAGGCCGCCGCCGTGCGCCATGGCGCCCACACCACCTTCTGCATGGTTCGTTTCGGCAACGTGCTGGGCTCGTCCGGCTCGGTAACCCCGCTGTTCCAGCGCCAGATCGCGCGCGGCGGTCCGCTCACCATCACCCATCCGGACGTGTCGCGCTACTTCATGCTGATCCCCGAGGCGGCCCAGCTCGTCATCCAGGCCGGCGCCATGGCCAAGGGCGGCGACGTGTTCGTGCTCGACATGGGCGAGCCGGTCAAGATCGTGGAGCTGGCGCGCACCATGATCGCCATGTCCGGACTCACCGAGCGTGGCCCGCAGAATCCGCGCGGCGACATCGAGATCCAGTTCGTCGGCCTGTTCCCGGGCGAGAAGCTGCACGAAGAATTGCTCACCGACGGCACCGTGTTCCCCAGCGAGCACCCGCGCATCATGCGCATGACGGAAAGCGCACTGCGTCCCAGCGTGCTGGAAACCTGCATCACCTGCCTGATGATGGCCTGCGAGACCCACGAGCGCGGGACGATCGAATCGATGGTCAAGGCCATCGTCGCCGAATACGTGCCGCACGCACCCGCGAGCGCGCCGCCGCTGGTGGCCGACACTCCGCGTCCCAGCCTGATCAAGCGCTTTGTACCGTTCCGTATCTGAAGGCCAGCCACCCCCACTGTCATCGACCGACGAGGAAACCCATGCGCGACGAGAATACCTCCCCTCACCTTGAGCTGCTGCTGGACAGGCTGCAGGACCGCAGCGCCGTCATCGGCATTGTCGGCCTCGGCTACGTCGGCCTGCCGCTGACCCTTTGCTTTGCGGCCCAGGGCTACCGGGTGCTCGGCATCGACATCGACCTCGACAAGGTCGAGCGCCTGAACCGTGGGGAGAGCTATATCCGCCACGTCGATGCCGCCGCCATCGGCCAGGCGCGCGAACGCGGCTTCGAAGCCACCGCCGACTTCACCCGCGCCGGCGAAGCCGACGCCCTCGTCATCTGCGTGCCGACCCCGCTGAACGCCTACCGCGAGCCGGACCTGTCCTACGTGCTCGGCACCGTCGGCGCCCTGCTGCCCTACGTGCGCGAAGGCCAGGTGGTGTCGCTGGAAAGCACCACCTACCCCGGCACCACCGAGGAAGAACTGCGTCCGCGCCTGGAGTCGCGCGGCTTCACCATGGGGCACGATTTGTTCCTGGTGTTCTCGCCAGAGCGCGAAGATCCGGGCAACCAGCACTTCCAGACCCGCACCATCCCCAAGGTGGTGGGGGGCTCGACCCCGGCCTGCCTGGAGGCCGGCCTGGCCCTGTACCGCGCCGGCGTGGAGCGGGTGGTGCCGGTGAGTTCCACCCGCGCCGCCGAACTGACCAAGCTGCTCGAGAACATCCACCGCGCCGTCAACATCGGCCTGGTCAACGAGATGAAGATCATCGCCGACCGCATGGACATCGACATCCACGAGGTCATCCGCGCCGCCGCCACCAAGCCCTTCGGCTTCACGCCGTATTATCCGGGTCCGGGCCTGGGCGGGCACTGCATCCCGATCGACCCCTTCTATCTCACCTGGAAGGCGCGCGAATACGGCCTGCACACCCGCTTCATCGAACTGGCCGGCGAAATCAACAGCGACATGCCGCACTGGGTGATCGGCAAGGTGGCCGACGCCCTCAACGAGCGCGGCCGCTCGATCATGGGCAGCCGGGTGCTGGTGCTGGGCATCGCCTATAAAAAGGACGT
>Ga0265780_10007624_pt1 | contig 13251 bp, 18 predicted proteins | sample P1T30metagenome_FD_192432 | JGI IMG/M metagenome (GOLD analysis project Ga0265780, IMG submission 192432) | Plant litter microbial communities from East Loma Ridge, Irvine, California - P1 T30 | ecosystem: Environmental > Terrestrial > Plant litter > Unclassified | place: USA: California...
TCATCGAGTCCGCGCGCGCGATAACAGACCTGAAAGAAATCTGCGCCGCCTCGCCGTACGTGTCCGGCCTGACGTTCGCGGCCGAGGATTTCGCTCTGGACCTGTCGATCACGCGCACGCCAGACTTGCACGAGTTCACGTACGCGCGCAGCGCGATCGTCACCGCCGCGAGGGCTTTCGAGATCCCTTCGGCGCTGGATCTGGTCAGCACGACTTTCAGGGGGGAGGAGGGGGCGAGGGTGTTGAGGCGGGAGAGCGAGAACGGGAGGCGGTTTGGGTTTAATGGGAAGCAGTGCATTCACCCTGATCAGGTTGGTTTGGTGCAGGATGTTTTCGGGCCGGGGGAGGAGGAGGTTGTTTGGGCTGTTAGGGTGCTGGTTTGCGACAAGAAGGCTGATGAACAGGGTAGGGGGGCTTGGACGTTGGATGGGAAGATGATTGATGTGCCTGTTGTGGGCAAGGCGAGGGCTATTGTGGCGAAGGCGGAGGTTTGTGGGTTTGATGTTGGGGGGTTGTGGGAGAAGTATGGAGGAGAGGAACCTCAGTAGGGAATGGTCGAATGGGTGTGATAATGGTTTGGTCTTATTTTCTACGGGATATAATGTGCTATGATGGGCACTCCCTTGAGGCAAACCTGCAAGAGTATGCATAGACTTTGCGCAGCAATTGGTTCCCCCCGATATGGATATTGTCTATGTGTCTTGTCTAATCTCGACCGCACGGTATATACATTGTCTTATGAGAGCAGACCATCCGCGTCTCCCGTGACCCATTCAATCGATCAATACCCTCTCTCCCTCTTCACAACATTGATCAATTGCTCTCCCTTCTCCATCTTCTCCAGATTGACCCCCAAAACCTGGAACGCTCGATCCTCATACGCCACCCCATTGCCCGAAATATGCGGCGTAACAACCACATTTTCCAGATCCCACAATTCGCTATCCTCAGGCAAAGGCTCCGGGTCCGTAACATCCAGCGCAGCACCCTGCAACGTCCCATCCTTTAGCGCCTCAATCAAAGCCTGCTGGTCAATAATCGGACCTCTAGCGATATTCGTCACAAAACACTTCCTCCCAGCATCACCAGCAACCCCAGCCTCAGCCTCAGCTTTCTTCGCCAACCCATCCCTCAAAACCTCAAACTCCTCCTTCCCAAGGAACCCCCTCGTCTTCTCCGTCAACGGCACACAAACAACCAACCAATCAATCCCCTGCCCCAGAAACGCGTGCAAATCCCCCTTCTCCAACCCACTAAACCACTCCTCCGGCACATCCCCCTCCACATCCCCCGTACCAGGAACCACAAACCCGCCATCCCGCTTACTCTCCGCCGAATCCTTGGGAGAAGCAGTGTAAGCAAGAACCCTCATCCCCAACCCCTTCGCCACCCGCGCGATCTGCCGTCCAATACTCCCATACCCCAAAACGCCCAGCGTCCCGCCAACCTGATCCCTCACGCCCCTCAAAGCAGGGTCGTGGGACTTCCAGGCGTGCTCGCGCTGCTGGGCGAGCAGGTGGTTGTATTTCCGCGATTCGACCAGACGCGTCAGGACCGCCCACTCGGCGATGGTGGGGCCGTGGACCCCCGAGGAAGTGGTGATGGTGATGTCTGTGGAGGTGTACAAGGGGTGGGATTGGATGTGGTTGCTGCCGGCGGAGAAGAGGTGCAGCCAGGTTAGGTTGGGGGCGTCGGAGGCGGGGTTGGCGGGGAGGGTGGCGAAGGTTACGAGGATTGTGGTTTTGGCGAAGAGGGATGCTGGTGGGGGGGAGTCTTGGGGGTTGCGCGAGGCTTCGTGGTAGGTGATGTCTAGGTGGGGGTGTTTGGAGCGGAGAGAGGTGAGTAGGTTGGTGGGTTCTGGGAGGGGGAGGGCGATGAGGAGGTGTTCTTTTGCTGGTCCGCCGCCCATGGTTGTGGATGTTTTGGTGTGGTGGGTGTTGGTGATTTTGTGGGTTTCTTTCTGTGAATGTACTGGGGAGCCTGGTTTGTCAAGTCAATGGAGTTGCGAACAGATGCAACTATACGGTTGTTCAAGTCAAGCTAAGATAAACCCAATGGATGATTACTAATTGGCAATGATACGTGATGATTGCAAGTCGTTGGCCGAAGGCGTGCGATTACGCGGGCGAGGGATTCGATGATGTGAGAGGCCAATTGCCGAGACTCGACGTCTCGTTTGGCAACAATCAATGATGCCTCCATTGGAGGGATATCAGGATATCTTAGTGAGAGAATACAACATCTTCTGATCATGGGACTACTCGCATACGATGCTGTTGCTCCAGCCAGCTTAATTTTCCGGCTCGTAGCACCATCTCGACGAAGATACAGTACTTATCCAGTACCTGCATAGGTGTACTCAACGAGAGCACAAGACGTCAAGATGGATTGGAAAGTCTCAAACTTGAACGGTGGGAGGTTACGAATCTAACAACCACCAATGAACGCGCACATGGTAGAAAAAGCACATTCTTTTGAGCATTCAGTGCAATCGCTAGTATACAAATAGAGAGCAAAACAAAACAGGTGGCCGACCAGCAAGAATCGACACCACAAATCATAAACCGGTCGCTGACCATCCTCCTTGGATATCCATGTACGAACAAGAAAACGCAGCAATTGACTGCTGCTCGAAACTCCCGCCGCTCGTGACTGTCTTCAACTCCGATACTTGAGACTTTGTCTCTCACCAGGGGCTAAATGATATGACTAAGACTGCTCCTCAGGCGCAGTCATCATGCTCACATCGCCTTCGACGTCCTTCTCGTCGCTGGTGGGCTCTGCTGCCTTCTCGGCGGGAGCTTCGGTCTCGGCTGCCTTAGGCTCCTCTGCGCTAGGCTCCTCGGTCTTCTTCTCATCCTTGGACTCGACTGCAAGGTCCTCCATCTTCTGCTCGACCTTCTCGTCGATCTCGTCAGCCTTCTCTGCAGCCTCTTCGACCTTCTCGGCCTCGGCCTTGTTCTCGGTGGGCTCCTCAGACGCAGCCGTTGCGGGGGCAGCCTCGCCGTTAGTTTCCGGCGCCTTCTCGTCCGACTTCTGTGCGGTCTCGCCCTCGCCCTCCATGCGCTTGTTCCAAATCTCGAGAAGCTCAGCACTGCGCCTCTTGAAGCCGAGCTCCTCATCCTTGGGGATGGAAGCTAGTTTGACGATGGCCTTCAGAACCTTGTGGATCTTGGTGGTCCTGATAATCTGGGGCTCGAGGTTATCGTACTTCTCGAGTTGGCCGAAAAACTCGCCCATGGCGGACATCTCCTCTTCCTTGGGAGCCTGATCGCGAGACAAGAAACCCTTCTGAAGACGGTGACGCAGGTAGAGAATTGCCTTCTCGCGCTGGTCAAGACGCTCAGCTTCTGTGAGCTCCTTCTTCTCCTCGGCAGTCTCCTCGTCGACCTTGGGCGCGGTGACCTTCTTCTTTGGTTTGGCGGTCGATGCCTTCTTGGCGGGAGTCGAGTCTCCTCCATTGGGCGTCTTTGGTGCGTTCAGCTTCGTAACCTTGGGAGTCTTCTTAGGCTGTTGCGAGTTAGTCAATGTTGCTGCGTTTGTGAGATCACGTAGACTCCTACCTTGGGCCCTTCGCCGTCGCTGTCGGCATCCTTCTTGCGCTTCTTCGAAGACTTGGGCGCCTCTGCATCCTCCATCTCGACATCATCCTCGTCGGCCGCCTTGCTCTTGCGAGACTTCTTCTTCTTGTCCTTGGCCTCGCTTTCCTTTGCCTTGGCGTCCTTTTCGGCTTTGGCGGCAGCTTTAGCCTCGGCCTCCTCCTGCTTCTTCTGGGCTTCAGCCTCAAGCCTGGCGGACTCCTCTTGGAACTCAGCCAGGACCTGCTTGTAGAAGTCAAGGTCGTGACCCTCAGCTGCAATGGCATACGCTTGCTGAAGGCTCTTGCTCATCTTGCTGGTGGGCTTCGAGTTGCACTCCTCGGGCTCAAGAGGGGTGAGACCGGTGTTCACAAGCCATGTGCTGTGTATCCCGTTAGTGAGACTGCCAATTGCCGGTAGAGAACATGAACGTGTGACTTACAACTCGTTGGTGGCCAAGAACATCACAGGGAAGGTGCGTTCCTTTGCGTTCTTGCCGCCCTCCTTGAAGTCGTCACGGAGGGAGCCGTCGGCTCTAGTCGTGCTGACCGGGCGTGAGGCGAGAAGCGACTCGGGAAGCATCTCCTCGTCGCAGATGATGGCGGGCCATGGGGGGTAACCCTTCAGTCTTGCCCAGTAGTACTGACCGGGCTTGCAGTCGAGCTGGAGGTTGGGCATGGACTTCTTCTTGTTGAGCTTCTTGCCCTTGTGCTCCGGCACGCCGCCGACTGACTTCCTCTTCTTGTCCTTTCCGTTTGTGGTGGGTGTTGCGGCGGCAGCGGGCTCAGACGGTCCCTCCGCGACCTCTGCAGGCTTCTCACCATCAGGCGCGGTCGCCTCAGTGGTGGCCTGCTTGCCGGCAGTCTCCTCGTCTTCCTTTGTGATGGGGGCTTCAGCCTCAGGCTTCGGGCTTGCGGCGGTTTCGCTCTCGGCAGCGGGCTGGGCGCGTCTCAGTATTGATGACGACAAACTACGCGTATCTACGGCATGACTTACAGCTTGCGCTTCCACTGGCGCGTTGGTAGGCGTCTCCTCAGACATGGCAGCGACAATCTCTGACGCGAGTCGAGGTGTTTGCGTGGGTGGTAGTACTTCGCGACGTGGAGCGGTGGGTCGCGACGCGTAGCACCAAAGTGATGATGCGACTAAGAGGTCGGGGTGATTGTGGCAGGAGGTTGTTGTGGGTGCGACGCGCTTTGCGATGCGGTTGCGACGTGTTGTAGTGGGAGTGATGGATGACGGGTTGTGGAGTTGGTGGGAAGAAATGAGAGAGCAGGCGCGGAACTTAACTGAGGAGCTGCGTTTCGCAGCACGGACCCGTCAGTCGGTCGGTGTCACGAGTTGGCAGAACGGCGGGCCCAAGGTGAACTTTGGCCGATTGAAGTGGAAAAAGTGACTGCGGAGTATGTTGCATGCGTTCTGATGGTCCGCCTGTATTTTGTCTCGATATAATCCCCATGTGAAAGGAAAGGCGTCGTTTGACGCCTCTTGGCGGCCGGTTTCGCCATGTCCACTGGGGTCGGACGCGCTTTGCCGCTAATTCCACACGCGCCCGCCGAGCTTGTTGGCTTCGCAACGGCAGAGAATTCCGCGCACCAGATGGTATTACGATGCTCCAACACAGTTGATGAAGCTGCTCCAGTGCATCGCCACGCCCTTCACTTCTCAGCGCGTGCAACATGTGCACATGGGGCTGCTGCCTTCAAACTGGCCACACCTCATTGCTGACGCACCACCCTGGACGCATCACGCCGATCGAGCCGTCGCCCCCGCTCGGCGGCTTGGAAGCTTCCAGATCGAGCAATCGGCCGCGCAAGTTTATCTGGTGCCAGCGCAAGACTGTGTCCGATAGGTTGACAGCTCGGTCGTGTAGCATTCGTCCTCGAGCTGGATCAAGACACGAGATCCAGCGTCCAGCCCAGATGGCAAACATCGTGGTCGTGAGAACGCCATAGCCGGTGCAATGTGCTCTCGCACGCAATAGACATGCGTATAGCTTGTCTGACAGCGCGTCCTTTGTCAACGGTCGGATCTCGATAGTAGATGCTGCAGAGCTTCAGCAAACTCTTCATTTTCCAAAAGACCAGCACCAGTCCACGGAGGTGAGGAAAGAGCCATGTCCAGGGTTTTCGATTCCAGCATATGTCCAGAAGTATTTAGCGGTAGAAAAGAAAAGTGAATTTCGGAGTGATGGCGCAGAGTGTTGAATCGAAACGTTAGGGGCCACGGAACGATGCAAAATCGCCGGATGATAGTTCCTAGCTCTTCTTGTATGATACAGGTGATTGAAGAAAAGTAGAGGTTGTCACGTAAGAAAGACTTACGCTCGGTACGTACCTGTTTATAGGATGCTGCAAACATTTAGCACACTGCGCGTGATCTCGACCGCATGCCCTGGCTGTAAAGGCAACAGTCAATGGAATACTCAAGCACTGCGGCATATGAGAGCTGTGTCCTAGTGTGGTCAACGTTCTGGTGTCCGACGAACACATCGGGTCTCATTATCCAGCGTTCAATGTCGGTCTTTGCCAAACCCAATCGACGTGGGCTATCGCGTCAGTTTCTTCAAGTTCGAAGTCCTGGAGGTTTTGTTGTTGCCCTGCTTAGATTCCGCTTTGGACATGTCGAGAAGTGTGCATCCAGACATTTTTTGAGCGTTATTTCAAGTCAAGGTCCAGACAACCTTCGGACCTGAACATGCACGTCGCATGCGCGTTGTCTTTTGCACTATCCTGACCGTCATACGCAGCAAACCCGCCGCGTGTTGTACTGATCTTTCCATCAATCCCTCTTTCCCCAGAATCGATTATTGCTCGCACGGTCGTAATGAATATCACAGGATTGTCGCCCTGGATACGAAATTGGTATAAAAGAGGATTCATGAGGTCCAGTCATTCAACGCGCGAAACACGTGTGCGCCTTGTCACCGCCATGTACGCGGGCGTTGATTGCGACGGAGGATGTGGTCGGGCATCGTCGGCGACACAGGGTGACTCCAATACTCGAAGCCAGTAGATTTGCAGCAGTCCAGTATCAGGTCCAGCGTGACATTTGGTGATGATCGGGTATGGAGTTGATGTGGCAGGGATCTAAGATGGGAAGACGATGCTCGGAGGAGGATGAGCCACTTGCAAGCGCTTCGCCAAGGATCTCGACGCTGCAGCCAGCGGACTGGCTTTCTGAACCTCACCACTTGCCCGGAGAGACTACATGAACAAATCCAACCACAGGAACATGTGTTAACCCGACACTTGCATGATCCAGTGGGATGCAGGATGCAGTGGACTTGCTAATAACAATCCTTCTAGCTGGGCGGCTTAGCAATCAGATCGAGCGAGACCACATGTATGCAATATCCCGACCCGGATAGTTGGATTCCTCCGCTAAGGTGGACCCGTGCTGCCATGACGATACGATGTACAGCCTCCGAGAGACAGTCGGGATCCTACATGTGCTGGCGACAGGGGAGCAACAACTCTGATGAGTATAAGTACACGTACGTATAGTACATCACTAATCCAAGACATAACATAACATAATCTCCATCACCTGCATTCCCTGCCTTCCCTGCCTTCCCAGCATTGTTTCTTACCACTTTCTATGAACACCGCTCTCAAATCTAGAGCTTTCCACAACATGGCGATTCCAGTAGCACTTTGCGGCAAGAACCCAAACATGGCATCTTCGTTCGCTAGCCATGCATCCATGGGCCCGGAGTATTACGGTACGTCGTGTCATGACCTCTACAGACTCTCATATCTGACATTCGACAGTGGCACATGTCTTCCACACGCCTCTAGCCGTCCAAAATGAGCTACCCTTCCTCCTCAAAGGACAAGACGTCAAACCATCTTCCGGCCTTGGAAGTAATGCCAACACCGACAAGCCTGTGGCGCCGAAAGCCATCATCGTTGGCGCTGGATTTTCGCGGACAGAACTGGACGAAATGCGCCTGCTTGAAGGTTCCAAAGACGTCCCGTGGCTGTATCCTGCCGCCTCAAAGATGGCTCAGACAGGTCTTGGTGCCGTATTTGGCAAAGACTTCATGACTTCGATCATCGAGCGCGCCAAAGGGACCATGAAGAAGAATGGGCTGGTTGAAGGAAAGGAGGGAGAGGTGAAACCTGATGTGTGGGAGTTTTAGCGAGGTCTCCCCATCCATTACGTGATGGTCTCATTTCACTTGAACAATCTTTCTTTGGCAAGATTCTTTGACGAACTGTTGCTGATGTAGCTCCTTAGGGTTGTGACAATTTATCTTTAGAAGTCCAATCACTACAGGCTACAAACGATGCAGTTTGGCCTTCAAGTCTCAGAGCTCATGTCTCAATCAGGATTGATGTTTGATATCAGGCTCACCCTGATTTATCAGCCCCGTCCACGTGAGGCCCACCTACCCAGATTTAGATCCTATCTCATTGACCAAGACAAGTTTGCTTCGCCGGTTTCAACACCCATAAAAGACAAGTAGAACCAAGTTCTTCCACAGCAACAGCAACACCTTCCAAGCTTAACCCCTCCAAACACCAGCTGAAAGTTATGGCACGCGAACGAGGGTCAACTCCACGAAACCGTCAGAGGCGAGCAACATACCCAGGCAGCACTGGTCAGTTTGGGCAAGGAGGGCTCGCTTCGGCTGTTGAATTTGACGAATTTCTATACACCATGCGCACTGGTCAGCCGCCCTTAATCTACCGCGATGAGAGACACGCTGGCGGTGATGCTCACGAAACACATCTGAATGCCATCTTGCCACCGTTTGTCTCGCTGCTTCGAGACCGGGATGATAGAAAGAATGAGGACACGCAGCAGCATGAGCAAGAGCAAAAAGGTGAGCACGAGCAAGAGCACGAGCAAGAGCAAGAGCAAGAACAAGAACATGAGCAAGAACAAGAACATGAGCAGGTGCAGGTGCAAGAACACAGGCACGAGTACGAGGGCAAAGGGAAGGGGAAAGAGAAGTTGAACGAGGAAGAAGCCACAACTCCGCCAGTTACCGCCCCTCACACACAGCGCGCTTTGCGCAGCGCCTTCAGGGCTCTGCAACTGCCCTCCGAAATCTCCCAGGCAGAGTTCGTCCACTTTGCGGTCCAGTTTGTCTTCACGATCTATGCCAATTTGCAGCGTTTCCAAGACGCCAGTGACCACGATTACGATGAGAGTATCCTAGCTGCATTGTTCTCCGCCGATTTCGCAACTACTCTCCGGGGCGATGACGCTCCACAAGGCGGCGACAGCGCCACTGCATGGCGGAAAACCCTCACGCACTTCTTCACGGTTTTGCGCACAGGGCCTTACATGCGAGGAGGGACTGGCGCCACCTTGAGGGAACTGCTGCTCCGCCTCGTTGGTGCGGAGAGGGTGGAAGCTGGAGATTACCCTTCGGGACATCACGTCGACCACCCTGACGATCCCGTTGAGACGGAACTGACAGATGCCCATCGCAAGCTGTACCTGACCGAAGTGCAGGGCGGAAGCATGCAGGATTTCATCGACCTCGCCGCCGCATACGCCTTTGAGAGGTACGCGCCCTTGGACAACGAGAGTGCCGATTTGCATGGCCTTGGCGACTTGTACGATGCAGAGGAGCTCGCTGTGGAGTTCTATACTTCCTTCCGCATCACTCTCTGGGAGGGTTCCGAGGATGCTGACGATGTGTACCATGCACGGATAGCAGATCTCCGCCGCTTCTTCTTCGCACTGCAGGCCCGCAACTACACGAGAAACCGGGAGAGCACCCCAAGGGACTGTCTGGTGCGACTCGTTGGTCTACAAACAGCAAACGCCATCGAATTCCCAGAGGTCGATCCCAATGAGGGCGGTGGCTCTGTTCCAGAGACCACTGGCTCCAATCCCATCCTCTCCGCACTTTTCGCCAACCTTGACGTCTCCAAGAAATTGCCCCACGATCGACCTATGGAGGATGGATTCCAGCACGCGGTCACCAACATCGCTTTCCAGACCATCAACGCCTCCCGTAGTAAGGTCGAACGCCTTCATACCCACTTCGGGCCCGACGCCCCCTGGGTCTCGCCCGAAAAGATCACACGCATCATCCATGGAGTGGTGAACCGCTACGCGATAAAACTCTGGCCCAAGGTGGTCGGAGTCGATCCCCTTCCCTACTGGCTGCTCATGGCTCTGCAGGAATACATCTTGGCGCTGATCCAGATCCCAGCAGTGCGGGCGCCTAGAGACGAGGAAGACACGATGCGGGTATGCGACAATATCCTGGGATTGAACCAGAGTGAGATACAGGCTGGTCATCCGACCGCCAATAATGGCGAAGATTATGACGACGGAGGAGATGAGGCGGACGACGGCCTCGAGTGTCCGTTGAAGGATCTTGGTACGTCTGAGAGCTGCTCGACGCCTTTCGCGACTGCGTTGGATCTCGGGCGCCATATGGTTGAGATGCACGAATTCATCGAGGAGGATGCACGTGATGTTGTGTGGGAGGCTGAGATGGCACTTAAGGAGAGGGAAAGTCGCAGATCTTGAAGTTTTACGGCTGAGAATTGGCTATTGATGATTGCGTGAGTGGGTGTACTTGAGTTTGGTGGGAATGGTTGCCTTTAGCATCACATCATACATGCATCCAAAGATCATGTGAGGTATTTGCACGACGAGCATGATATATTGGCAAACGTTGCGACCTTCCATGCCTTACGAAAACTACCAATCTTCTATGACTTTATATGTGTTAGGTGTCTACGTTGGAAGAATTGTGTTCATGACCGGTGGGCTTCTTGGACGTCGAATATCGAATCACATACAACGACATACCAGCACCACTGCGACACTCAAATAGGACCAGAAAGATGCCAGATACTCGAACAGCTCGTGACCACATCGTATGAAAATCATACATCATTCAGTGCATGCTGACATGTTATGTAGCGGACTGTGGAAACCATCATAAACCCCAACCCCAACCCTACACATGAAAGACATGTTGACTTTGCAGAAGGAAGTGCACAATGTTGGGCTGTTTGGACGATCAAAGGGATATGCTTGAAACCTCTACAATGTAGAACGCCTCGCCAGATATAGCTCGAGCAAGCGACATAGAAACGACAGGGACTGAAAGAAGATCGAAGTAGGTGATGTACAAGGTGAAATCTAATAGAGTCAACAGGTTCGCCATTACCGACTAACCCCCGATTTTGTAAGAAACCGAACCTTCTATATCGAGGCCGTGATCCCCAGTACCGCATTCGCGTTCGATACCATACACTCATCTTGCAGGGTTCACCAAAGCAAGCTTCGTCAGACCATGCTAGTATTTCCGACGCCGTACATTAAGTCGCGCGGGACCGCCAAAAACGAGAACAGAGGAAAAATGTGCTACTTTACAGAGCTAGACTTGCAGTCAGAGAAAGGGAATGAGAAAAGGAAAAGGAAAGGGACAGTAGAGAGGAAGTCTAGTGGGCATGGTCATGGTCATGACCTTCATGCGAGTCCGTTGACTCGGCGGGCTCACAGCAGGCCTTGCCGGGTCCGCACTGGTCACTGCACTCGAGCAGACATGCGTCAGGCTCGCGGACACTACCCGCTTTGCTGGGAACACGGCTGGCCGGGTGGGAGTGGCGGGCGGCGGACGAGCCCTCGGGGCTGTCGTGTTCGTCGCCTGCATCAGTGCTGCCGCTGTGGTCGTGCTCGGGGTCGAGGCAGAACTCGGGCTGGATTGTGGAAGAGTGGATGCCATAGGCGTGCAGGCAGCGGCGGATGGCGAGCGCGAGTTCCATGTAGCGTGCCGATCCCTCGCCCTTGAAGTCAAATTCGACCTGGACGTGCAGGCTGCCGACGAGCTTGGTGTCGCTGAGCTGCCAGACGTGGACGTGGTGGCAAGACACGATGCCGGGGAGGTCTTCGATGTCAGCCTTGATGTCGTCCACGCTGATGCCGGCGGGAACTGCCTGGAGGAGGATACGAGATGCGGCCTTGCAGAGAGGAATGGCTGAAGCCAGGATGATGGCAGTGATGATGAGAGAGATAGCCGGATCCATGTAGAAGCGCCAGCTGTAGTCGGTAAGCCAGATGAAGAGCGCAGTGGCAATAACGCCAACGTTTCCCAGAGCATCGCCCAAAACGTGAAGGAAGACACCGCGCATGTTGAGGTCGCCGTGGTCGTGACCACCCTTAGATTGCTCCTTTGGCTGAGCGTGTCTGTGCTGCTTGTGGTCGATCGACTTGCGCTTGGTGCTTCCGTAACCAGCGTGTTGGCCCTTAAGGAGTGGCTCGCTTGGAGGGCTGTGGGTGTGAGTGTCGTCCTCGTCATCTTCCGGGCCTTCCTCAGACTGGACATCATCCATACGGCTTGCTGCGATAATAGACTGGCGGAAAGAGGCAGGATTGACATGGATGTCGTCGAATCCTGAGTATCTCGATCCAGAGCGGCTGTGTCTGCGCTTTGCGAATCTCGAGGGCGAGGACACCGCAGCCTGGTCGTCCACGGCGGTTGTGTCGCTAAGGTGGGCCGGTGAGTGCGCTTCTCCATGCGCGTGATCTGCGTGGTCGTGAGAGTGCGCGTGGCCTTCCTCGGCATGCGCGATCTCGTCACCGTGTCCATGGCTGTGTCCTCCGTGGCTGTGTCCGTGTCCGCCGTGTCCATGGTCGTGGAAAAGGAACAATCCCATAATGTTCGAAGCCAGTCCCAAGCATCCAACAATCAAGATGAGCTTCGGTTGCGTAACCTCCTGAGGCTCCACGAAGCGCTGAATGGCCTCGAGGAAGATGCTCACGCACAGCGCCACGAGGAAGACACCGTTGACTAGCGCACCCAATGTTTCCGCGCGCTGCCAGCCGTATGTGTATGATTTAGAATTCGTCTTGGAGTCGGAGATCTTGACGGCCCAGAGACCGACGCAGAGGGAGAGGACATCGTTGAGCATGTGGAAGGCATCGGCGACCAGGGCTAGGGAGTGGACGGCATATCCGACGGAGAGTTCGAGGAGGAAGAAGAGGGTGTCGATGACCAGGAGGATGATGATCTTGGTGGACTTGGAGAAGGCCATGGTGGTAGGTGGTGATGGCCGGATGGGCCTTTGTCGCCGCTGGCGATTGAAGTGAGTCTGTCTGTCTGTCTATCCGTCCGTGTCGTTGGATGGGGTCGGCGAGCTAGTAAAGCGCGGTGGCGTGATGCGAGCGCGCGTCGCTTTCGGTCACGGTCGCGTGAATGTCGTCGGGCGTGTATGAGTGAATGAAAAAGGGAAGGCAGGAAGAGATGGAGTAGGAGTGGAAGAGAATTGCCTGCTCGCTCGTTTGCGTTTGCGTGCAGAGTATCCGGTCCCCGCCTCTGGAGATGAATTTAGAGCGAGGGTTTGAGCCGGCCGCAGCGAGTTGGTGCCTCTCAGAGGCGTAGCGCACCGGCACTCCCAATCCGAACCCTTAGCAGCAAGCCGGTCACTTTTCTAGCACAACGCACGCACGACACTTTTGCTCCGAGTCCATCATTGGCTTGCTGCCGTGAACTTCCTTGTTCCATACTGACACCCGCTCAAATTGTCTCACTCTCCTGTTTCGCCTCCATGACCGGCGAACCTAGACACAGACACCCCGTGCCACGACCTGTATCCCCCCAACATACAGTGCCTGAGCCACAACCAGCGCATACCAGAAGGTCAGACGCAGAAACCGATAGCGACAATGAGCGCGAGGCGACAGAGCTACG
>Ga0265780_10007625_pt1 | contig 13251 bp, 13 predicted proteins | sample P1T30metagenome_FD_192432 | JGI IMG/M metagenome (GOLD analysis project Ga0265780, IMG submission 192432) | Plant litter microbial communities from East Loma Ridge, Irvine, California - P1 T30 | ecosystem: Environmental > Terrestrial > Plant litter > Unclassified | place: USA: California...
AAATCGGCCATTGCCTGAACGATTTGCTGTTCCGTTACAAAAGTGGGCTGCTGCCGGTGGAAATTCCTGCGATTGTCTCGAACCACATGGACTTCTATCAGCTCGCGGCAAGTTACAATATCCCGTTTCACCATTTGCCGCTGCCAGCCGGCGCGGACGAGGGCGCCAAGCTGGCCCAGGAAGCGCGCGTGATCGAGCTGCTCGACATGCACCGCATCGACCTGGTGGTATTGGCACGCTACATGCAGATTCTGTCGCCGGGTCTGTGCGAAGCCTTGAAGGGCAGGGCGATCAATATTCACCATTCCTTCCTGCCGAGTTTCAAGGGCGCGCGCCCGTATGCGCAGGCACACCGGCGCGGCGTCAAGCTGATTGGCGCCACCGCCCATTTCGTCACGGGCGACCTGGACGAAGGCCCGATCATCGAGCAGGACGTGGAGCGGGTCGACCATGCGATGACGGTCGATGAATTGACGGCGATCGGGCGCGACGTGGAATGCGTGGTGCTGGCGCGGGCGGTGAAATGGTTCGTGGAACACCGGGTTCTGCAAAGTGGCGACAGGACCGTCGTCTTCAAATAATCTATATCGAGTATCAATGGCGCTGAAAGCAACCATCTACAAGGCTGATCTGCAAATTGCGGACATGGACCGCAACTACTATGCGGAGCACGGGCTGACCATCGCCCGCCACCCATCCGAAACCGACGAGCGCGTGATGATCCGCGTGCTGGCCTTTGCCCTGCACGCGAGCGAATCGCTGGTGTTTACCAAGGGCCTGTTCGATACCGACGAGCCGGACCTGTGGCAAAAGGACCTGACCGGCGCCATCGACACCTGGATCGAAATCGGCCAGCCCGACGACAAGCGTTTACTGAAGGCCTGCGGCCGCGCCGAGCACGTGTTCGTGTACAGCTACAGCGCCACCAGCAGCATCTGGTGGAAGGGCATCGCCAACAAGGTCGACCGCGCGCGCAATCTCACCGTGATCAACATCCCGGCCGAGGCCAGCGCCGGCCTGGAAAAACTCGCCAAGCGCGCGATGCAGTTGCAGTGCACGATACAGGATGGCCAGATCTGGCTGACCGACAGCGTCGACACCGTGCTGGTCGAGCGCGAGACGCTCAAGGCCGGCGCCTGAAGCTATAATTCCTGATCAGCCATTTCGTGAATCGACCATGAACCGTACCCTGTTTGCCTTGCTGGCCGCCGGCCTGTTCTCCACCGGCGCGCTGGCGCAAGTGACCGTCACCGAACCCTGGGTGCGCGCCACCGTACCGGCCGCGAAAAGCGCGGGCGCCTTCATGCAGCTGCAGTCGGCGGCGAATGCGCGCCTGGTGGGCGTCAGCACGCCGGTGGCGGGCCGCGCCGAGATCCACGAAATGGCAATGGAAAACAACACCATGCGCATGCGCTCGGTGGACGGCATCGACCTCCCGGCCGGCAAGCCCGTGCACCTGGCCGCGGGCGGCTATCACCTGATGTTCTTCGACCTGAAGCGCCAGCTGAAGGAAGGCGAGACCGTACCGGTGACCCTGGTGCTGCAGGACGCCGCCAAGAAACGCAGCAGCGTGACGGTGGAAGCGCAGGTCAAGCCGCTGACCTATGTGGCGCCGAAGATGCAGGGGCATCAGGGGCATTGATGCGTGCCTCTGCGGCCTACCTGGGGTTCATGCTGCCATCCGCGCTACGGCGACGTGCGCCTCTGCGATGGCGTCAACCGTAGGGTGGGCACCCTGTGCCCACGCGGAACTCCAAACAGTGTTAGCGCCGCGTTTTGACGCGTCTGATGCGCCGTGCCGACGCGTCTGAATGCGTCTTGTTGGCTTCCCATCCGTGCTTGGCGGCGCGGAGCACATCATCCCGGCCGCGGACTCCGGATCAACACGTAACGCGTAGGCACGGAGTGCTCACCCTACGGTTGCGGCCGCTGGCCAGATCACGCGCCCGCGCAGCTCACCGTTCCGGCCATCACTTAGCGCGGCGCGGCGCCCAGCCGTTTGACTTCACCCGATCCCACCGACGATTTCTTTACCTGCGGGTCGCCGTAATAATTCACGTCCCCCGACCCGGCCAGCGATACGCTCAGCGCGTTGCGCGGCCAGACCGTCGCTTCGCCGGAACCGGCCACCGATACGCTGGCGCTGGTCGCCTGGACCCGGCCCAGGTCGACGTCGCCCGAGCCGCCGATCGAGACGCTCATCGTGCCCACGGTGCCGCGCGCGGCCTGCAGGTCGCCGCTGCCGCCGAGCGATACCGACAGCGACTCGGCCTCGATGCCTTTCAGATTCACCGAGCCTGAGCCGCCCAGGTCGATGTCGAGCCGCTTGGCGCGCAGCGGGTCGGCGTGGATGCTGCCCGAGCCGCCCAGCGACAGGCGGTCGATCGCGCGCGCCTGCACCACCACGCGGATGGCCTTGCTGTGCAGGTTCAGCTTGCGGCGCGTAGGGCGGATCTGCAGCACGCCATCCTCGACCACGGTTTCCAGCAGCGGCAGCACATTGTCGTCGGCCTCGACCGTCACGCCTTCGCTGCTGCCGATGCGCAGTTCGACATGCCCCGGCACCGACAGCGCAACGCCGCTGAAGCCGCTCACCTGGCGCGTCTGCTTGACGACGCGCCCGCTGCCCTGCACCTGTTCGCCGCCCCAGGACCAGGGCGCGGCGCTGCTATGTCCGGCAATGGCAAGGGTGGCGGCAAGACCGGCGGCCAGCACGGCGCGGCGGGCGTAAGAAAGTTGAGCAGGCTTGTGCATGATGGTGTCCTCATGGTTGTCGATGATGGAACTCTAAGCCGGCGCGGGCGTTCGCGCAGCCTTCATGCGACGAACTGCGCGCCAAGGCAGCCAGGATGCAGCGGCGGCCGCCAAGCGTGGTCTGGTCGAGTGGCGTGAGCCTGCCATGCGGCGGCACGGATGGCGCGCCGGATGGCTTCGTGAAAGTATTCCGCGACCTGACGCACGTGCGCACCCGCCTGAAGCACCTGGAAAATTTCGTGCAGGAGTGCGATTTTCAAAAGCATCAAAAGAATATTTTCATCGGCACCATCGCGCACGAAATGCGCAATCCGCTGTCGCCATTGAAAACGGCGGTCGAACTCCTCAGGCGTGCGCCGCAGGGCGATACGCGGCACATGCAGATGGTGAACATCATCGACCGCCAGGTCGGCTTCCTGGACCGTCTGGTCGAGGACCTGATTGACCTGACGCGGGTGGAAATTGGCAAGCTGAACATTACTTACGAAACAGTCGTTCTCCAGGAACTCCTGCACGAATCGCTGCACAATTGCAGGGAAGCGGCGCAGGCGAAAGGCATTCGTATTCACGAGGTGATGCCGCCGGTGCCGATCGAGGTCGAAGGCGATTCGCGCCGGCTCCAGCAGGTGATGCTTAATCTGATCAACAATGCGATCAAGTACACCCACAGCGGCGGCAATATCTGGCTGACGGCCACTATCAACCAGACCCATTTTCTTTGTTATGTGAAGGACGACGGCCAGGGCATCAGCGCTGCGCTGCTGCCGAAGATCTTCGACATCTTTACTCAGGCCGACGATCACCAGCCGGCACGCCGCGATGGACTCGGCATTGGCCTGGCCCTGGTGCGCGAGATCGTCTCGCTGCATAAAGGGAATGTCGAAGTGCGCAGTGAGGGCGAGGGCAGGGGCAGCGAGTTTACAGTGCGCATCCCGCGGCGCCAGCCGCATGGGTCGGAACCAGAACCGCGCGGGACTCCCGGCACGGCTGTGTGAACTGCAGGCTAGGCGAAAAGGCTGGTCTGCGCACGCCCGCCCTGTTTTAGTGCGCGCGAACCTTATATCCACTACAATCTGCCCCTTTTTGACTCCGGCCTGGCCGGAAAGGAAGTAGATGATGAATGTGGCCCTGTTTGTCCTGGCCTTTTGTGTGGGTCTGTTTATTTCGGTGCAGGCGGCGATCAACAGCCAGTTGGCACAAGCGCTGCATGCCAACTCGGTGGTGGCGGCCTTTATCTCGTTTGCCGTCGGCACCCTGGTGCTCGGCATTGCGGCTTTCGCGCGTGGCGGCGTGGGTGAATCCCTGGGCGCGCTGGCTGGTCAGCCGCTGTGGAAAATGACCGGTGGTATGCTTGGCGCCGCTTTTGTCTTTGGCACCGTGTTCCTGGCGCCACGCATCGGCTTGCTGAACCTGGTGGTGCTGGTCATTGCTGGCCAGCTGATGATGTCAATGGCAATCGATAACTTTGGCCTGGTCAATATGGCCGTGCGCAAGGTGTCCAGCGTGCGGCTGGCTGGCGCCTTGGTGGTGGTGGCGGGCGTCAGCCTGACGCTATTTGGCGACAAGATCGCAGCCTTGTTGGGACGATAAATAATTTCTCATCAGCAGATGTAATTTCTGGTGAGCATGGTTCTATAATTGACGGATTGTCTGAACGACACTTCGATCGATTAAAGAGCCACGCCAGATGGAACATCACCAGTCCTCGCAAATCCCCACCCTCTCGTACATCGAGAACGAAGACCACCCGGTCTTCGGTACGCTGGTCGAGCAGATCCTGCATCTGCTGAACTCCCGCCTGGTGTTCTCCGACATCATCATCCACCAGAACAGTCCCCTGATGCTGCGCCAGCCGAAGGGCCTGGTGGCGGTGACGGATTCGCCGATCACGCGCGAGGAGCTGGAAGAATTCTTCGAGGTCATCGAGCCGAACTGGGCCGAGCGCATCGCCGACCGCGCCTTTGACCGCTCGATCGACCTGCACACGGCGCGCATCCGCGCCAACTGCTTCAGCTTCCAGGGCAAGAAGCGCTGGGGCTGCGTGATCCGCCGCTTCCCGAAAGAACCGCTGCCGCTGGCCGAGCTCGGCCTGGCCCAGGATGAGCAGGAATTCGCCCAGCTGTCGAGCGGCCTGGTGCTGATCATCGGCGACACCTGCCAGGGCAAGTCGACCACCATCGCCTCGATGATCGACGAGATCAACAAGCGCCGCTCGGGCCACATCATCACCATCGAAGACCCGGTTGAAACCCTGATCCCGCAGCGCAAGTGCATCATCACCCAGCGCGAAGTAGGGAAGGATGGCGACGTCGAAAGCTACTACCTGGGCGCCCTCGACGCCCTGCGCGAACGGCCCGACGTGATCGTGATCGGCGAGATCCGCGACGCCCAGACCGCGCAGGAAGCCCTGGCCCTGGCCGAATCCGGCCCGCTGGTGCTGGCCACGCTGCATGCGCGCTCGACCGAGATGGGCCTGCAAAAGATGCAGCGCCTGCTCGGCAATACCGAATCCCAGGCGCAGGCCCTGGCGCATGCCCTGCGCGGCGTGCTGTGCCAGGCGCTACTGCCCTCGCTCGACGCCAACCGCTACCGCCTGGCGACCGAGTGCCTGAGCGTCACGCCAACCGTGGCGCGCCTGATCGAGGCCGGCGACCTGGGGGCGCTGCGCGCGCACATGAACCGCGGCCACGATGCGGGAACGCACACCATGAACGCGTCGCTGGAAATCCTGCTGGCGGCGCACAAGGTGAGTGTGGCGGATGCGCGCAACGCGACGACCGACCGGGTCGGGTTTGCCGAGCTGGTGTGAGTGCTGGCTAGCGCTGGCTTGGCCACTCAGGTAACTGAAGCTGGGCAAGTCAAAGGAGCAGACCGGCGACGACCTTATGCAGTATCGCCAGCAGACGCCAGCCGCTCGGCCAGGACGGCGGAGATCACGGCCTGGATGACGTGGATCGCCCAGCGCTCGGTCGCCTTGCGCGGACCCGCTTCGACTTCGCCTTCGGTAATGCCCAGCACCGGCGCGATGCAGCCGATATTCACGGCATACAGGGCAGTGCCATACAGGGTGCCCAGCGCCACCGGCGACAAGGATGGCGCCAACTGCTTGAGCAGCGGCAGGGCCGCACCAAAGGCCGCCGAGGCACCGAGGTGATTCGCAAACTCCACGACGCTGGTACCGGTGTCGCCGATCACCGCGCGCGAGCCCGTCAGATCGTCGATCCAGTCGACCGCGTCGCGGTCCAGGGTCTTGCCCAGGGCGCCGCTCTTGCGGCCGGCCACCATGACGGCCGTTGTCACCACGCCTGCAATCAGGCCGCCTACCATTGCCGCTTTATACCGTTGCATTGAAACTCCATCCGTGAGGGTGATCGTAATGAGGTGTGCGACCCGGGCAGGCATGGCGCTGCGCCTGGGCCGCCCAGCTTGCATTGCGCGGAACGAGACACCGTCCGCAGGATTGAACACCTTACTTGGCCTGGACGGATGCTTCGGTTAAATATCGAACAGAGTGCTTGAGTATGCCGATGGACTGTCCATGGGTTCTGGCAATTCCCGTTAGTCCAGCGGCACCGCCCGATACCGGTTCACCTGCGCACTCGACACCGGCCCTGCCGTGTTTCCCCAGCTGGCGCGCAGGTAAGTCAGCAGCGTCGCTACCTCGGTATCGTCCAGCACATGGCTGAACGGCGGCATGCCATACGGCCGCGGATTGCCGCTCGTGGCCGGCGCAAAGCCGCCATTCAGCACCACGCGGATCGCATTCACCGGTTCGTGCAGGCTCAGCGCACGGTTGCCGGCCAGGGCAGGGTAGGGGCCGAGCCCTTCGCCGCGCGCGCCGTGGCAATCGATGCAGTATTGCCGGTACAGCTGGCTGCCCTGTTCCAGTACCGCCTCCGGTGGGCGCGGCGCGGGGGCGGGCGCCGCGACAGGCCCGGCCGGCAAGGACTTCAAGTACACCGCCATCGCCGTCAGGTCTTCCACGTTCAGGTGCTGCAGGCTTTGCGCCACCACTTCGGCCATCGGTCCGGTGACGCTGGCGCCGGGCGCCACGCCGGTACGCAGCAGCTGCACGATGTGCTCTTCCTTCCATTTGCCGAGGCCCGCTTCGCTGTCCGCATTCAGCGAGGGTGCATACCAGCCGACTGTCGGAATCAGGCCGCCGCCCAGTCCTTTATCGGACGCGCCAAACTGGTTGCGCGCGCTGTGGCAGGCGCTGCAGTGACCGAGCCCGTCGACCAGGTAGGCGCCGCGGTTCCACTGCGGGTTGCGCTGGTCATCCTGCTCGAACACGCCGGGGGTGAAAGACAGCAGGCGCCAGCCGGCCAGGGCCAGCTGGCTGTCGTAGGGGAAGCGCAGCGCGTGCGGGCGGTTCTGCACCTGGCGCGGCGGCAGGCTGCGCAGGTAGGCGAACAGGGCGTCGGCATCGGCGCGCGCCACCTTGGTGTAGCTGGTGTAGGGAAAGGCCGGATACAGCAGGCGGCCATCGCGCGACTTGCCGTTGTGGAGGGCGTGCCAGAAATCGTCGGCGCTCCACTTGCCGATGCCGGTGGCGCGGTCGGGCGTGATGTTGGACGTGTACAGGGTGCCGAAGGGCGTGGCCATGGCGCGCCCGCCGGCATACGGCGCGCCGCCGCGCGCGGTGTGGCAGGCCATGCAGTTGCCGGCGCGGGCGAGATAGGCCCCGCGCGCGATGTTGGCCGAGGTGGCGGCCCAGGCGTCGGGCGAGGCGGCCGGCACGAACTCGTCGCGCGGCCAGGCCAGGGCGGCGGCGATGAGCAGTGCGGCCAGCGCGGCGCCTCCCAGGAGCAGCAGGCGGCGCTTCATGGCGCGCTGCCGCAGGCGAGTGGCAGCGGACGCTCGGCGCCGGCCGCTGGACGCGCCCCTGGCGGCGTAGGCTGGGCAGCGAGCCAGGCCGAGATGGCGGAAACATCGGCCGGCGTCAGGCGCGCGGCGATGGTCGCCATGCAGTCGGGCGCGTGGGCGTGGCGCACGCCGTTGCGCCAGGCGCCGAACTGGGCGTTGACGTAGTCGCGTGGCAGGTTCAGCAAGCCAGGAATCGCCGGCGCCACGCCACCCAGGCGCTCGCCATGGCAGGCCACGCAGGCGGGGACCTTGATCCTTGCATCACCGCGCCGCACCAGCTGCTCGCCGCGCGCCAGCACCGCGGCCGGTTCGCGCGATGGCGCTGGTGGCGGCACGTGCGGGTGCTGGCTGGCGAAGTAGTCGGCGATCTCGTGCAGGTAAGGGTCGGACAGGTGATTCACCATCCAGGTCATGGAGGGGTACTGGCGCCGCCCTTCGCGGAAGTTTTCCAGCTGGTTATACAGGTAGCCGGCAGGTTTGCCGGCGATGCGCGGAAAGTAGACGCCCCCGGCCGTGCTTCCCGCCGTGTCTTTCGGCGCATGGCAGGCGATGCAGGCGGCCACGCGCTGCTCCAGGGTGTCGGGTACAGTGCGCTGGGCGTATGCGGGAAAGACTAGCGCCAGCCAGGCCAGCGCGGCGGCCAAATTCGTGCCCAAGGCGCGCGCCGCGGTTGTCGGTGAAGCAGGAAAGCGGAGCTGGCTGATCGTCAAGTCGGATGTCCTGTCCTTGCATGCGGGCCTGGCGCCGGCGCGCTGTGGCCTGGAACGCGCTGCGGGTCGGGGCAGGCAGTGCTCATCGGGCAGGCGTAGTGACAGGATGATACCGCGCTCTCTGGCCACGCGGCATCAATCTTGCAAAAAAAGAAGTGCTTGGGCGCGTGTCAGCGCGCCAGACAGGCCAGCAATTCGATATAGCACTCGTCGGTTTCACCGCATACCTGGTACAGCTTGTTGCAATGGGCAACGTTACCGGCCCAGGCAGCCGATGTGGCGAAACCGAGGGTAAACAGGAACACCGCGAGTTTGCGTTTCATGGTCATTCTCCGATCGTGCGGACGTGATGAGGGAGCGATGCCGCGCCGTCCGCTCACGCTGCATCGAATACCGAATTGAAAGTGAGCGCACGCAAGGTGCGCGGCGGGTCGGGCGTCAGCGCGCCTGGCCCACGGTGCGCGGCGCGATGCCGGCGTGCTTCAGGGCGTCGTCGTAGACGCTGGGACTGAAGCCCTCGATGCGGCGGTCGCCGATCAGGATCAGCGGCACGCCTTTGCCGTCGAGCTTGCCGAACGCCGCCTTGGCCGCCGGCGAGGCCTGGACGTCGTAGTCGGCAAAGGCGATGCCGCGCTGGTTCAGGTAATCGCGCGCCTTGGCGCAATAGGGGCAGGTGGCAGTGCCGTACATCACGACCTTGGTAGCGGGATTCGGATAATAGGCGGCGTAGTTGCCTTCGGTGTAGTCGCCCTTCAGCCATTGCGGCACGCGCGGGGCGATGGTGCCGATGGCGATGCCGGCGGCGATGATAAGGAGGTAGGAAAAGACGGTCTTCAGGTGTTTCAATGCGGTCTCCTGTGGTCCTTGCTATGCGGGTCTTGTGGCCACAGGAATAGTACCGCCTGAATTGTTAAACCGAAGCGGACAGCAGTGATAGGTTTCTGATAGGTATTACGGCGCAGGTGCGGCCGGGGCTGCTGGCGCGGTCTGCGGATGTGCGCGCCAGTGGCGGTACAGGCGCAGCGCCACATGGGCATCGTCGGCCGCGTACAGGATCTGCTTTTCCGACAGGCGCGGCAGTGCCCAGTTAGTGGTAGTGATGCGCTTCGACTTGCTCAGCGCCTGCGCAAAGAAGCGCGCGACGGCGGTCTTGGCGCCCAGGGTATTGCGTTCACCGCGGCGGCGCAGCGTGGTCGACAGGTCGACCACGTTCTGGGTATCGATGCCGAGTTTGCTGCGCAGGCGGCGCAAGTCGTCGCCCAGGCCAAAGCCCACTTTCAGGATGCTGGGCGATTCGAGCACGGCGCGCAGCAGCGCGTGCAGCGCTTCGGGCAGCGGCGCCGCGCCAATCTGGACCAGATAGGCGATGTCGTCGGTGGCGAGCTGCACCAGGTGCGGCCCGGTCGATGCTTCGCCCTTGGCAAAGGTCGGCTTGGATTCGGTGTCGAAGCCGATGACGTCGGCTGCGGCCAGTGCCGCCAGGGCAAGGGCCGCCTCCTCGGGCGTTTTTACCATCCGCACGTTGGCCATGCTGAGGCCAATGTACGGCGGCAGGGCTTCCTCGGCGGCACCTGCGGACGTACTTGCTCCGTTATCCGCTCCGCTGCTCGCCCCGTCACTCGATACAGTGCTCACGCTGTGCTGAATGCCTGCGCTCAGCCGCGCGAGAACTTCGAGGCCAGCTGCTGCAGCTTTTCCTGGCGCAGGCGGGCGGCTTCGGCTTCGGCGGCAGCGGCTTTTTCGGCCTTCTTGCGCTCGGCTTCTTTCTTGAAGCGCTGCTGCAGCTGCTCCTTGGCGTGGCTGCGATGGGTATCCGTGACTTCGGCGCCGGCGGTGCCGTCGAGGTCATAGCGCACGGTGGCTTTTTCCATCGCGCGCAGGTAACGCATCGAACCGGTGTGGATGCCGAGCGCGGCGCGCATGGTCTTGCGGTCCAGGCCGGGCAGGCGGGCCAGCAGCTGCTTGTCGATGCCGATGGCGAGCGGCAGGCAGTCGCGGAAGGCGGGGAATTGCTGCTGCAATTGCTTGAGCAGGTTGCGTGCCGAAGGCGCCGGCGTGCCAGCCGTCGGTGCGCCGGCCGCAGGGGCAGGGGCTGCTTCCGGCACGTTTGCCGGTGCCTGGGCTGACCCCTCGGCCGGGTCAGCAGCCGGCGCATCTGCCGACACATCGGCGGCGCCGGTATCGGGAGTGCTCGCTTCCGGGCTGGTGATCTCGGCGGGAGTGCTGGTGTTGACGTCGGCGGATTCGGCGGCAGGACTAATGGTGTTCATTGACTTCATGGTAAGAGCAGGAAAGCGAAGGATAGCATGCTGGCTCGCACAAGTGCGCGGACTATCGTGTGACTTTTGCCGGACGGACCATGATCCTGCTGCGAAAAAACAGGCTCGCGCCGCCGGCCGCGAAATCGTGTATGATCCGCCCCTTGCCTTGCGCACGGCTTGCGCCGGCGCAGACGGACGGAAGAGTCGTTCGGGGACTGCAGGCACCACTATGTGGTTTGCTTATATCCATTATCGGATATTTCAATTATCACCAATTCTTGCTTTAGGGCATAATGTTGGCTGTCCCTTCTATTCTTCCTTACCGAGATTAGATACAAGCCCGTTTCACCCGACGGGCTTTTTTTCGTTCCGCCATGCACACCGCGATTTTGATCACTGCCCATCGATTCTCTGCAACCCGCGCATCCGGCCAGGCCGCATGCCGCCGCAGGAAAAGACGCGCTTGATTTGCGGCCGGTGCGCCCCTAACTAGGGCCATCCCCCCGATTTCCCTTCCCCGGCCCCAGCGGGCCATGGTGAATTATTGACCTCGCAGGCGCGCAACCGCCGCGACAGGAGAGTTTTTTGATGAAGAACACCGCCAAGACCCTGACACTGACAGCGAAAAAGGCGCCGGCCAAAACCACCGCGGCGCAGCTGGCCGTGCCGAAAACCGCCACATCCTACTTCCTCGAAACGGAAGCGGCGGCCAAGGTGACGGTGGTGAAGACCCGCTCGCGCCTGGCGTCGCTGAAGGCGCAGGCCGAGGCGGTGGAAGCGGATGCCGACGTTGCCACGCCCGTCGATGTGCCTGCCGTGGAAGCCGCTGCCGTCGACGCTGCGCCGGTTGAGCTGGCACCCGCCGCGCAAGCGCCGCTTGCCGCGGCCGCGCCGGCTGCCGAATCTGCGCCTGTCGCCGCCGAGCCGCTGGCCGCTGCCGCTGCGTCTGATTCCGCCGACGCCGATCCTGGCTACACGGTGCCGGTCACGCCGGCCACCGCACCGGTCATCGTGCGCAAGCGCACCTCGAAGCTGGCCGCGCTGAAGGCGGCCGACGAACCGGCGGCACCGGTTTCCCTGCCTGTGCCGGCCGCGCCTGCTGCCGTCCGTGCGGCCGCGGCAACCGTGGCCGGCGCCGCCGTCGCCTCGGCTGCCGAAGCTGCGCCGAAGGTCGTGCGCACCCGCACCGCGCGCCGCATCGAGCCGGCCGCGCCGACCGTGATCGCGACCGCCGGCAGCACCGTCAGCAAGACCACCGACGCCGCCACCCTGGCCGCCATCGACACCACCGGCTACCTGCTGCCGCAAGTCAAGGTGCCGGGCCGCCGTGGCCGCAAGCCTAGCGAGTTCATGCCGGAAAACGACGAAGTCGCCGCGCTGAACGCGGTCGAGCGCGCCGAACTGAAGGCCGTGTCGAAGGCGCGCGAGCGCAAGGCCAAGGGCGTTGCCGTGCTGAGCGAAGAAGGCTTTTCGGGCGAGGAACTGGAAAAGCGCCGCCAGCAGCTGCGTAACCTGATCAACATGGGCAAGGAGCGCGGCTACCTGACCCATGCCGAGATCAACGACCACCTGCCGGAAAACATCATCGATCCGGAAGCGATCGAAGGCATCATCGCGACCTTCAACGACATGGGCATCGCCGTCTACGAGCGCGCCCCTGAAGCGGAAATGATGCTGTTGTCGGACAACGCCGTGACGCCGACCAGCGAAGACGAAGTGGAGGCTGCGGCCGCCACCGCGCTGTCGACCGTCGATTCCGATTTCGGCCGTACCACCGACCCGGTGCGCATGTACATGCGTGAAATGGGCGCGGTGTCGCTGCTGACGCGCGAAGGCGAGATCGAGATTGCCAAGCGGATCGAAGGTGGCCTGAAGGACATGGTGCAAGCCATCTCGGCCTGCCCGATCACGATTTCGGAAATCATCGCGCTGTCGCACAAGATCGCCAGCGACGAACTGAAGATCGACGAAGTCGTCGACGGCTTCGTCGACCTGAACGACAGTGCGGCGCCTGCGCCGGCTGCGCCTGCGGCCGCGGCGTCGGATGACGAGGAAGAAGAGGAAGAAGAAGTCGAGGAAGAAGAAGGCGGCGACGCCAGCGGCGGCGCGGCCGGTTACTCGAGCGAGCAGCTGGCGCAGCTGAAGAAGAGCGCGCTGGAAAAGTTCGCGCTGATCGAAGAGCAGTTCGACCGCATGGGCCACGCCTTCAAGAGCAGCGGCTATGGTTCGGCTGCCTACGTCAAGGCGCAGGACATCATCTCGACTGAGCTGCTCGGCATCCGCTTCACGGCCAAGATCGTGGAGAAGCTGTGCGACACGCTGCGCGGCCAGATGGACGAAGTGCGTGCCATCGAACGCGCCGTGCTGGACATCTGCGTGAACCGCTGCGGCATGCCGCGCGCCCACTTCATCAAGGTCTTCCCGGGCAACGAGACCGACCTGGAATGGGGCAACCGCGAAGTCGACTGCGCCTACCCGTACAGCGCCGTGTTGAACCGTAACCTGCCGGCCATCAAGGAATTGCAGCAGCGCATGATCGACCTGCAGGCGCGCGTGGCGCTGCCGCTGGCCGACCTGCGCAAGATCAACAAGCAGATGGCCGCCGGCGAAAAGCGTGCCCGTACCGCGAAGCGCGAAATGACCGTCGCGAATTTGCGTCT
>Ga0265780_10007628_pt1 | contig 13248 bp, 13 predicted proteins | sample P1T30metagenome_FD_192432 | JGI IMG/M metagenome (GOLD analysis project Ga0265780, IMG submission 192432) | Plant litter microbial communities from East Loma Ridge, Irvine, California - P1 T30 | ecosystem: Environmental > Terrestrial > Plant litter > Unclassified | place: USA: California...
CGTGGCCGACGTCGTCGTCCGCTTCCCGTCCGCCCTCCGTGCCCGTCGGTCCCTCGACCGCCGTGCCCGCGTCCCCTCGTCCCGGCTGCGGGGACACCTCGTCCCTGACTCGTGACCGGAACCGACGGAGGGCCGCGCGCGGCTCGTTATGCTTGACGACGCACGACAGCGCGAGATGAGGTCCAGGACATGCCCAGCACCACGCCTGTCCTGATCGACGCCACGGCGATCCCCGCCGAGCTCGGAGGCGTCGGCCGGTACCTCGAGGGCCTCGTCACCGGCCTCGTCGACGCAGGTGCGGACTTCTCGCTCGTCGCGCGCCCGGAGCACGCGTCGCGCTTCCGGACTCTGGCGCCTGGTCGTCGTGTGCTCACGTCCCCTGCGTGGACGTCGAGGACGCCCCTCCGACTCCTGTGGGAACAACTCGGCCTGCCCCTCCTCGCCCGTCGCGTCGGCGCCCGTCTCGTCCACTCGCCGCACTACACCAGGCCGCTCGTCCGCAGGGGGCCGCGGGTCGTCACGCTGCACGACGCGACCTTCTTCAGCGACCCCGAACGTCACGGCGCGCTCAAGCGCGGGTTCTTCTCCGCCTGGACTCGCCTGGCCCTGCGCGATCGGCGCACCGTGTGCGTGGTGCCCAGCGAGGCGACGGCGTCCGAGCTGCGGCGCTTCGTCCGGGGGGCCCGCGCCCATGTCGTCGTCGCGCACCACGGGGTGGACGCCGCGCTCTTCCGGCCACCGACGGCCGCCGAGACGGAGGCCGCGCGACCGCTGCTCGACCTCGCCCCCGGGCGCCCGTGGATCGCGTTCCTCGGGACGATCGAGCCGCGCAAGAACGTCGGGGTCCTGATCGAGGCGCACCACCGCCTCCGCGACGCCGATCCCGACTTCCCCGACCTCGTGATCGCCGGGGGCCGCGGCTGGGACGACGACGCGCTCGCCCTGCTCGACGCCCGACGCCCGGGCGACGGGCTGCACGAGGTCGGCTACCTGCCCCTGGAGACGCTCCCGGCGCTGCTCGGCGGGTCCGAGGCCGTCGTCTACCCGAGCGTCGCCGAGGGCTTCGGCCTCCCCGTCCTCGAGGCGATGGCCACGGGAGCCTGCGTCCTCACCACCCGGTGGACGGCCATCCCCGAGGTCGGCGGCGACGCCGTCGCCTACACGGACGTGAGCGTCGACGCCCTCGTCGAGTCGTTGAGGTCCTTGATGGACGACGAGGCCCTGCGGGGCCGGCTCGGCCGCGCGGGCCGGGCCCGCGCGGCCGAGTTCACCTGGCGGCGGACGGCAGACCGTCACCTGGTCGCGTACGAGGAGGCGGCGTGACGGCCTCGCTCGCGGTCGTCGCCGTCGCGTACGGGTCGGACGACACCATCGGCGCCTTCCTGACCTCGCTGGGCGAGTCCCTCCGGCGCGCCGGACAGCCGGACGCGGAGGTCGTCGTCGCCGACAACTCCCCCGTGCCCTCCGCGACGGTCGTCCAGCTCGTCGAGGCCTCGGGCGCCCGGTACCTCCACCTGGCGGCCAACGCCGGCTACGGGGCGGGCGTCACCGCCGCGGTGGCGGCCCTCGAGCGACAGGCCACCTACCTCGTGGTCTCCAACCCCGACATCGTGGTCGAGCCCGACTGCCTCGCCCTCTTGCTGTCGGCGGCCGAACGGCTCCCCGACGCCGGCGCGCTCGGCCCGCGCATCCTCGACGACGACGGCGGCACGTACCCGTCAGCCAGGAGCCTCCCGTCGCTCCGCACCGGGGTCGGCCACGCCGCCCTGGGCAGGGTCTGGCCGACGAACCCCTGGTCGACGTCCTACAAGGCCGAGCGCGAGCTCGATCGTGAGCGCGATGCAGGCTGGCTGTCGGGCGCGTTCCTCTTGCTCCGCCGCTCGGCCTTCGACGAGGTCGGCGGCTTCGACGACTCGTACTTCATGTACTTCGAGGACGTCGACCTGGGCCAGCGACTCGGCCGGGCCGGCTGGCGCAGCGTCTACGTGCCGACCGGCACGGTCGTCCACGCCGGGGCGCAGTCGACGTCGCAGAACTCCGTCGTCATGGAGCGCGTCCACCACGAGAGCGCCTACCTCTACCTGTCCCGGAAGTACCACGGACGCGTCCTCGCTCCGCTCCGGCTCGCCCTGCGCCTCGGGTTGGCCGCGCGCGCGCGATGGGTCACCCGTCGGCGGCGCCGCGCCTCCTGAGCCTCACCGCCGACCGGCGAGGCACGTGAGGCGCGATGGCGCCGGTCGCCGGGGTCAGACGGTGGGGGTCGGGACGTCCGGCCCGGGGAACGGGTGCCCGTCCGGGGTGTCGGGACTCGCCTGGATGTCGAGTTGCAGTGCGCTGATGAGCATCTGCACGCCGAGCATGAGGGGCAGGGCGGCGAGCATCACCGTGGCCGCCGTCGCGATGACGCTGTTGAGCGACAGGAACGCCAGCCACACCGACACGGCCAGGCCGAACCCGAAGAGGACGATCCCGAGCACGAGCAGCAGGGCGATGGGGCTGAACGACCACAGCACGTAGCGGTACCAGATCCGTCGCCAGAAGCCTCGCCCGAGCAGGTTGACGAGCTCGGGGACCACCTTGGAGAGCTTGATGCTCGAGACCTCGTCGCCGTAGACGGCCGGGATCGGCACGTCGACCGCGGGCACCTGGAGGATGTTCAGGTGGATCAGCAGGTCGTTCTCGAAGGAGTACCGCTTCGCCACGTTCTTGAGGGGCAGCCGCTGCAGCACGCTGGTGCGGATGGCGGTGTAGCCGTTCTGGGGGTCGAAGAGGTGCCAGTACCCCGAGGCGAGCTTGGTCATGAACGACAGCCCGATGTTGCCCAGCACACGGTAGCGGGGCATCCCGTCGAAGGACTCCGGCGAGAAGAACCGGTTGGCCTTGGCGAAGCCGTAGCCGCCGTCGGTCACCTGCTCGAGGAGCGCAGGCAGGTACGCCGGATCCATCTGGGCATCACCGGCCATGATGACGTTCACGTCCGCACCGAGTTCCATGGCCCGTTCGTGACCGGTGATGATGGCCCCGCCCACGCCCTGGTTGACCTCGTGACGGATCAGGTCGACCCGCGGGTCGGTGCTGCGCCGGACGACGTCGCTCGTGGCGTCGGGACTGCAGTCGTCCACGATCACGATGTGGTCGACGTAGTCGGGCATCGTGTCGATGACCCGGTCGATCATCGACTCTTCCTTGTACGCCGGCACGACTGCGGCTACGACTGCTCCTTGGAACACGGTCAGACCTCCTGGGTGGGCGCCGAGGTCGACGCCGCGTCACTGCGAGGGGCCGCGAAGACCCAGTACCTGTAGATGAAGAAGTTCCAGACGGTGGTGACCGCGGTCGTCACGACCTTCGCGCCCACCCACCCGATCGGGGTGACGGCCAGCAGGGCCACCAGGCCCGACGTCGCCACGAGGTTGACGGCCACCAGGATCGTGTACCGGACGAGGGCGGTGCCGTGCGTCCGCTCGGAGCGGAAGGCGAGTCGCTGCAGAGTGTACGTGTACGCGAAGCTCAGCAGGAAGGCGACCGCGGTCGCGATCCACACGGGCCATCCGAGCAGCTCGTGGAACAGCGCGAGCAGCCCGAGATCGACCACGAAGGCCGACCCGCCGACGAGCAGGTACCGGACGACCCCGTTGTCGAGGAGCGCACGGAAGCCGCGAGGCGACGGCCTCGCGTCGCCGCCGTGCACGCGCTCGGCGCCGCCGGGACCCCCGGCGCTCACTCGGCCGAGCCGTGGAGGACGCGGTCGACGACGACGTGGGCGGGCAGGAGACCTGCGCGCTCGGCGGCGGCGTCGCCCTCGCCCCGGGCGAGCGACATGAAGCGCTCGAACTGCGCGGTGAGCGGCTCCTGGCTCGTGACCATCTCCGGGATCTCGATCACGGTCTGCTGCTTGTAGCCCCGGCCCTCGCCGTCCGCCGAGTTCTCGGAGACGTGGTGGTAGACCGTCACGTCGCGACGGAGCAGGTCGATCTCGACCAGACGGTCGAGCTCGTAGACGCTGATCTGTCGGATCTTCCGCTGGCCGACGCGACTCGCGGAGACGTGGGCGACCCCGCCGTCGGCGTAGCCGAGGACCGCCTCGGCGACGTCCTCCGAGTCCGGACCGGACGTCGGGTGGAAGTGCCCGAGGGACGACGTGACGGTCGTCGGCTCCGTCCCGAGGAACCGGAGGCTGAGGTCGACGTCGTGCACCAGGAGGTCCCAGCCGACACCGGTCCGGATGCGCGGCGCGTACGGCGAGTGGCGGACCGACGACATGTGCAGCGGCTGCTCGATGATCGACGCGGCGGTGAGGACGGCGGGGTTGTAGCGCTCGAGGAAGCCGCACATGAGCGGGACGTCCCGGGAGTCCGCCTCCGTCACGATCTCGCGGGTGACCCCGAGGTCGGCGGCGACCGGCTTCTCGATCAGGAGCGGGGTCCCCGAGCCCAGCACCTCGAGCGCGATGGGGCGGTGGTGCTCGGTGGGCGCGGCGACGACGACCGCGTCGACGTCGTCGAGGTCCGGCAGCTCCGGCAGCCAGGTGGCTCCGTAGCGTCCCGCGACGCGACGGCCGCCCTCCTCGAACGGGTCGACGAGGGCGACCAGGTCGGACTCGGACGACTGCGAGATGACGCGGGCGTGGTGGCTGCCCATGATGCCGGCCCCGACGAGCACGACGCGCTGGCGGGCCATCAGGCGTTCACCCCGACGCGAGCCGCGATGCGGTCGGCGATGAGCGCGACGCCGTCGTCGCCGACGTGCGGGTGCACCGGGAGCGACAGCACCTGGCCGACGACCTCGGCGGCGACGGGGGTCTCCTCCGTGCCGATCTGCGGGTGGCCACGGTAGGCCGCGTAGTCGCCGATGAGGGCCGGGTAGTAGACGCCGGACCCGACGCCGTCCTCGGCGAGCTGCGAGCTGAGCTGGTCGCGGCTGAGGCCCGCCTCCTCGGTGACGCGGATCGTGTACTGGTGCCACACGTGGCGGCGACCCTCGAGCTGGCGGGGCGGCACGATGCCGCCCACCTCCTCCAGGCGTGCCGTGAGCGCTGCGGCGTTCCGCTGGCGTGCCTCGACGATGCCCTCGTACCGCGCGAGCTGCGGCACGCCGACGGCAGCCTGCAGGTCGGTGAGCCGGTAGTTGTTGCCGGGGAACTCGTACTGGTAGCGAGCCCGCATGCCCTGGTTGCGGAGGACGCGCAGCTTGTCGGCGACCGCGTCGTCGGAGGTGGTGATCATGCCGCCCTCGCCCGTCGCGATGTTCTTCGTCGCGTAGAAGGAGAAGGTGCCGATGCCGAACGTGCCGGCGAAGCGACCGTCGTACATGGCTCCGTGCGACTGCGCGGAGTCCTCGACGACGGCGAGGCCGTGCCGCTCGGCGATGGCCATGATGGGCGCCATGTCGGCCATCTGGCCGTAGAGGTGCACGGGCACGATCGCCTTGGTGCGCTCGGTCACCAGCGCCTCGACGCTGGCCGGGTCGATGTTGAAGTCGTCCCGGCGGATGTCGGCGAACCGGACGGACGCGCCGGTGCTGAGCACCGCGTTGACGGTCGCGACGAACGTGAAGGGGGTGGTGATGACCTCGTCGCCCGGGCCGAGGTCGATCGCCTCCATGGCGGCGATGAGCGCGGTCGTGCCGTTGTTGACGGCGATCGCGTGCTCGGCGCCGAACGCCTCGGCGAACGCCGCCTCGAACTCGGCCACCTTGGGGCCCTGGGCGATCATGCCCGACCTGAGGACCTCGAGGACGGATGCTTCTTCTTCCGGGCCGAAATCGACTCGCGAGATGGGGATCATGAGAATTCCAGACTGGGGGCCGCCCCCCGATCGCGTTTTATGCCACCGTCCAACATACCCTGGAGGCGAGCTGGCCTCAGCCAGGACACCCCCGAACGGAGCACGATGAACGACATCCACCCCACCGCCGTGATCGAGGGCGACGTCCGCCTCGGCTCGGGGAACGTGATCGGTCCGTTCGTCGTCGTGCGGGGCCCGGTCACGATCGGCGACGACAACTGGCTCGGCGCCGGCGTGGTGGTCGGCGCCCCGCCCGAGGTCCGCTCGTTCGAGCACCCGGGCCTCTCGTCGGAGAGCGCCGGCGGCGGCGTCGTCATCGGCTCGCGCACCGTGATCCGCGAGGCGGCCCAGGTGCACCAGGGCTGGAAGGGCGTCACGACCGTCGGCGACGACGCCTTCGTCATGAACCAGTCGTACGTCGCTCACGACTGCGTGCTCGAGGACGGCGTGACCCTGGCGTCGAGCGTGCTGCTCGCCGGTCACGTCCACGTCGGCGCGGGCGCCAACCTGGGCCTCGGCACGACCGTGCACCAGACCAGGTCGATCGGCCGCGGGGCCATGGTGGGCATGGGCTCGGTCGTGACGCGCGACCTGCCGCCGTTCTCCAAGTCCTGGGGCTCACCCGCGCGGGTCGCCTCCGCCAACGTCGTCGGCATGCGACGAGCGGGCCACGAGGAGGCGGTCGTCACGGCCCTGGCACGGGCCTACGAGGACGGCCGCACGTCTCCCGCCGACCTCGAGGAGCTGGGCCTCGCTCATCTGCTCGAGCCCTGACTGGTCGGCGACGGGGGCGCCACGACGAGCGAGGGGCGTGCGGATCCCCGCACGCCCCTCCTCTGGTCCGTCGCTCAGCTGCCGAGCAGCGCCGCGAGGTACACGCCGTAGCCGCTCTTGGCGAGCGGAGCCGCGAGCGACGCGAGGTGCTCGTCGTCGATCCAGCCGTTGCGCCAGGCGATCTCCTCGATGCAGCCGATCTTGTGGCCCTGACGGTCCTCGATGACCCGGACGTACTCGGACGCCTGCATCATCGACTCGAAGGTGCCGGTGTCGAGCCATGCCGTGCCGCGGTCGAGCACCTGCACCTGGAGCGCGCCCGCCTCGAGGTAGCGCTCGTTGACGGTCGAGATCTCGAGCTCGCCGCGAGGACTCGGCTCGATCGTCTTCGCGATGCGCACGACGTCGTTGTCGTAGAAGTAGAGCCCGGGCACGGCGTAGTTGCTCTTGGGAGCCGCGGGCTTCTCCTCGATCGAGACCGCACGGAACGAGTCGTCGAACTCGACGACCCCGTAGGCCTTCGGATCGGACACGTGGTAGGCGAAGATCGTCGCGCCCTCGACGTCGGCGTTCTTCTTCAAGTTCGAGCCGAGGCCGACGCCGTGGAAGATGTTGTCGCCCAGCACGAGCGCGACGCTGTCCTCGCCGATGAACTCCTCGCCGATGACGAACGCCTGGGCCAGGCCGTCGGGCGACGGCTGGACCGCGTACTCGATCGTCATGCCGAGCTGCGACCCGTCGCCGAGCAGGGCCCGGAACTGGTCGTTGTACTCGGGCGTGGTGATGACGAGCACCTCGCGGATGCCGGCCATCATCAGCGTCGACAGGGGGTAGTAGACCATCGGCTTGTCGTAGATGGGCATCAGCTGCTTCGAGATGCCCTTCGTGATGGGCCAGAGCCGCGTGCCGGAGCCCCCGGCGAGGATGATGCCCTTCACGCTGCGCCGCCCTGCTGGTCGAGGCTCGCGTAGAAGGCGCGCATGTCGTCCCACGTCGGCAGGAGACCCGCGTCCGCCGCCTCGGACAGCCCTGGGGCCGCCGTGTCCTTCGGGGAGAGCAGGGCCTCGCCCGCCTCGGGCGGGAACACGAGGCCGATCTCCGGGTCGAGGGGGTCGATGCCGTGCTCGCGCTCGGCGTCGAAGGTGTCGGTGACCAGGTAGCTGACGGTGGCGTCGTCGGTCAGCGCGACGAAGGCGTGGCCCAGCCCCTCCGCGAGGTAGATGGCGCGCCGGTCGACGCCGTCGAGCAGCACCGAGTCCCACTGGCCGAAGGTGGGCGAGCCCACCCGGATGTCGATCACGTAGTCCAGGACGGCGCCGTGCGTCGCGGTCACGTACTTGGCCTGCCCGCGGGGCACGTCGGCGAAGTGGATGCCACGGACCACGCCGCGCTTGGAGACGGAGGTGTTGGCCTGGCGGAGGTCGATGCTGTGGCCGATCGTCTCCTCCAGCCGGTCGAACCGGTACCACTCGAGGAACACTCCCCGATCGTCGCCGAACTGCTTCGGCGTGATCTCGTAGCTGTCTGGGATCTTCAGTTCACGGATCTGCACCCGGACACCCTACCGCGACCGGTTCTCAGGCCGGGGTGGAGCTCCGGCGGCGACCTCGCGCCCCGCCGCCCCGCCACGCCGCCCGGTCGGATCTCCCCGGCTAGGATCGACCGACATCCGCGACCGACCACATCAAGGAACTCTCGTGAAAATCCTCGTCACCGGCGGAGCCGGCTTCATCGGCTCCAACTTCGTCCGCCGCACCCTCGAAGACGCGTACCCGGGGCTCGAAGGTGCCGAGGTGGTCGTCCTCGACGCCCTCACCTACTCGGGCAACCTCGAGAACCTGGCAAGCGTCGCCGACTCCCCCCGCTACCGCTTCGTCCAGGGCGACATCCGCGACGGCGCCCTGCTCGACACCCTCTTCCCCGAGGTCGACGCCGTCGTCCACTTCGCGGCCGAGTCGCACGTCGACCGCTCGGTGCGCGACGCCTCGATCTTCGTCGAGACCAACGTGCTCGGCACGCAGCAGCTGCTCGACGCCGCCCTGCGGAACGACCTGGCGCGCTTCGTGCACGTCTCGACCGACGAGGTCTACGGCTCCATCGCCGAGGGCTCCTGGGCCGAGGACCGCCCGCTCGAGCCGAACTCCCCCTACTCCGCGTCGAAGGCCGGCAGCGACCTGCTCGCCCGCAGCTACCACCGCACGCACGGCCTGAACATCTCGATCACGCGCTGCAGCAACAACTACGGCCCGTACCACTTCCCCGAGAAGGTCATCCCGCTCTTCGTCACGAACCTGATCGACGACGTCCACGTGCCCCTGTACGGCGAGGGGAACAACATCCGCGACTGGCTGCACGTGGACGACCACACCCGTGGCATCGCCATGGTGCTCGTCGGCGGCCGTGCGGGCGAGATCTACAACATCGGCGGCGGCACCGAGCTCACCAACAGAGAACTGACCGAGATGCTCCTCGAGGCCACCGGCAAGGACTGGTCGTACGTCGACCGCGTGCAGGACCGCCTCGGCCACGACCTCCGCTACTCGGTCGACATCTCGAAGATCCGCGCTGAGCTCGGCTACGAGCCGCAGGTCCCGTTCGCCGAGGGGCTCGCCGAGGTGGTGCAGTGGTACCGCGACAACCGCCAGTGGTGGGAGCCCCTCAAGGAGCGCGCGGCCCTCGCATGAGCCCGATCTCCCCTGCGAAGTACCTGGTCACCGGAGCCCGCGGCATGCTCGGGTCCGACCTCGTCGAGGCCCTCTTCGGCCGTGACGTGACCCTCCTCGGCCGGGCCGACCTCGACGTGACCGACCGCGACGCCGTCCTCGCGGCCGTCCAGGGCCACGGCGTCGTCATCAACGCCGCCGCCTACACGGCCGTCGACGCCGCCGAGACCGACGAGGAGGCGGCCCTCGCGGTCAACGGGACCGCCGTGGGGCTGCTCGCCGAGGCCGCCGCCTCCGTCGGCGCGACGTTCGTCACGGTCTCGACCGACTACGTGTTCGCGGGCGACGCCACGGAGCCCTACGCCGAGGACGAGCCCCGCGATCCCCTGAACGCCTACGGTCGCACCAAGGCCGTCGGCGAGGAGGCGGCCCTCGCGGCCCACCCGGACGGCACGTACGTCGTGCGGACGGCGTGGCTCTACGGCCGCCACGGTGCGAACTTCCCGAAGACCATGCTCGGCTTCGCGGCGACCCGGGACACCCTCTCGGTGGTCGCCGACCAGGTCGGGCAGCCCACCTGGACGATGGACCTGGCCCGTCAGATCGTCGCCCTCGTCGACTCCGACGCCCCGGCCGGGATCTACCACGGCACGAACTCGGGCTCGACGAGCTGGCAGGGCTTCGCGCAGGAGACCTTCCGGCTCGAGGGCCTCGACCCCGAGCGGGTCCTGCCCACGGACAGCTCGGCCTTCGTCCGGCCCGCCGCACGGCCGGCGTTCAGCGTGCTCGGGCACGACGCCTGGGCCCGGGCCGGGCTCAGCCCGATGCGACCGTGGCAGGAAGCCCTGGCCGAGGCCTCCGCCGAGGGCGTGTTCGTCGACGACACTCCCTCCGACGGCTCCGCCGACGGACGATGACGACCCTCAGGGTCGTCATGGACCAGATCCTCGCGCCCGTCCCCGGCGGCATCGGCCGCTACACGAGCGAGCTCTCGAGGGCGCTGGTCCTCACCGCGCCTCGGGGCTGCGACGTCCAAGGGGTCGTCGCGGCGCACCCGCAGGCCGAGTACGACCGGCTCACCGACCTCGTGCCCGGGCTCAGCGGGCTGGCCAAGTCGCCCCTCGGCCGTCGTGAGCTGTCCCTCGCCTGGCAGGCCGGCATCGCCGGGCTGCCGGGGCGGGGCATGGTCCACGCCACCAGCCTGCTGGCTCCCCTCGGTCGCCACGACCGGGGCCTCGCCCCCGGCAACCAGACCGTCGTCACGATCCACGACACGGTGCCGTGGACGCATCCCGAGACGCTGACCCCCCGGGGCGTCCGCTGGCACAAGGCGATGACGAAGCGCGCCTTCCGTCACGCGGACGCAGTCGTCGTGCCCACCCACGCGGTCGCGAGCGAGCTGCTCGAGCTCTTCCCCTTCGGCGACCGCGTCCGCGTCGTCGGAGGGGCCGTCAGCGACGACCTCCGTGTACCGGCCGACGCCGACGACGTGGCGGACGGACTCGGCCTGCCCGATGCCTACGTGCTCAGCGTGGGGACGATCGAGCCTCGCAAGGGGCTCGTGCCGCTCATCCGAGCGATGGCGCACCCCGACGCTCCCGACGTCCCGCTGCTCGTCGTGGGCCCGGAGGGCTGGGGCGACGTCCGCGTGGCGGACGTGGTCGCCGAGGCAGGCCTCTCGCCCGAGCGGGTGCGCACACTGGGCTTCGTCTCCGACGCCCAGCTCGCCGTCCTCCTCCAGCGCGCGTCCGCCTTCGTCTTCCCGAGCCTCGCCGAGGGCTTCGGGTTGCCCGTGGTCGAGGCGTTGAGCCTCGGCACCCCCACCATCGTCTCCGACGCTCCTGCGCTCGTGGAGGTGGCCGCCGACGGCGCCGTCATCGTTCCCCGTGAGGACGCCGAGGGCTACCCCGAGCGACTCGCGCAGGCGATGTTCCAGGTCGTCACCGACCTCGAGCTGGCCTCCCGCCTCGGCATCGCGGGGCTCGACCGGGCCAGGGCGTTCAGCTGGCGCGACTCGGCCGACAAGGTCTGGCAGCTGCACGCCGACCTCTGAGGCGGGCCCCGAGGCCCGCCCCGGCGGCGTGCCTCGTCATCCGGCGGTCGCCGTGGCCGTGGCCGTCGCGACGTCCGCGCGGATGACGTCGTAGTCGGGATAGACGTTCGAGTAGGTCGGCGGGACGATCTCGAGGTCGCTGATCTGCTGCTCCTTGGCCTTCAGGGCCAACTGCCCGAACGCACCGAGAGCGGCCTGGGGGATGTCCGTGTCGACTGTCTGCACCCCCGCCGACGCGACCGACTGGAACTTGGACAGCACGGTGGCGGGCTGGAACTGTGACAGCAGCGCCTGCTGCACCTCGCGCTGACGTGCCATCCGGTGGTAGTCGTCCGAGCCGTGGCGGGCGCGGGCGTACCAGAGGGCGTGGTAGCCGTCGAGGACCTGCTCCCCCGGCTCGATCCACCCGTCGACGTTGATCGGGTTGCCGGCGCCGTCGACGCCGCCGTTGATGGGCAGGCGCCCTTCGGTGTTGTTCACCGAGATGCCGCCCAGGGCATCGATCAGGTCGACGAAGCCCTGCATGTCGATCAGCACGTAGTACTGGAGGGTGAGGCCGGTGACGCCCTGGACCGCGTCCCGCATGGCCTCGATGCCGGGGTTGCTGCCCTTCGACTCGGCGTCCGGGTAGAGCTCGGGGTGCTCTTCGCCGTAGGTGTAGAGGTAGCTGATCAGGCAGTCGTCGCCGCAGCTGTAGCCGTCGGGGAACTCGCCCCACAGCGGCGACCCCTCAGAGAACGGCGCGTTGTACAGGTTGCGCGGGATGCCCACGATCGTCGTGGCGCCCGTCTCGGCGTCGATGCTCGCGACCGAGATGCTGTCGGGGCGGAGCCCGGTGCGGTCGGCACCGGCGTCGCCGCCGAGCAGGAGGATGTTGTAGCGGCCGTTCACCGGGTCGGCGGCAGCGGCCTGCGAGGTGAAGAGCGAGTTCAGCAGGCCGTGCTGCACGCTCGTGAGGTACGCGCCCCACGCGACCGGCCCCACCGTCACCACGAGCAGGAGAGCCATGACGCCGGCGATGAACCCCCGCGCCGTGGGGGCGGTGCGGATGATGCGCACGAGGCGCAGCGTGTCGAGCGTCAGCACGACCCACAGCACCGCGTAGTAGATGAGGAACACCTGGACGACCGTCAGCGCGACGACGTTCGTCGCGACCTCGAGGAGGGGCGTGTTCCAGAAGAGTGCCAGGGCGACGGTGACCAGCACCACGGCCCACGACACGAGGGTCGAGCCGAGGCCCCACCGACCGAGCCGACGGCTCCCCGCGAGCACCTGGGCGGAGCCCGGGATGAGGACGTTGAGCAGCACGAGCGTCCACGCCCGCCTCGTCATGAACGAGGGGGACGTGACGTCGGGGTGCCGGACCGGCAGCGAGGCAGCGCTCACAGCGATCGCTGCAGGGCGGCGTTCTTCTCCTCGACGAGCTCGGCGAGGCTCGTCGCGTAGTCGGCGAGCCGCGCCGACAGGACGGGATCGCCGGAGCCGAGGATGCGGGCGGCGAGCAGGCCGGCGTTGGCGGCCCCGCCGATCGACACGGTGGCCACCGGGATGCCCGCGGGCATCTGGACGATCGAGAGGAGCGAGTCGAGGCCGTCGAGCTTCGCGAGGGCCACGGGCACGCCGATGACCGGCAGGGTCGTGACCGACGCGAGCATCCCCGGGAGGTGGGCCGCGCCTCCTGCGCCCGCGATGACCACGCGGATGCCGCGACCCGCGGCCTGCTGGCCGAACCGGATCATCTTCTCGGGCGTGCGGTGCGCGGAGACGACCTCGACCTCGTGGGCGATGCCGAACTCGGTGAGGATCGCGGCGGCGCTCTGCATCGTGGGCCAGTCGCTGTCCGACCCCATGACGATGGCCACCGTGGGCGCTCGCTCGGGCGTCGGGGCGGTCTCGGGGTCGGTCGTCTGGTCGGGCACGAAGGAGAGGATAGCCGTCAGTCCTCGAAGAAACGGACAGCGGCGCGCGCCCT
>Ga0265780_10007629_pt1 | contig 13246 bp, 15 predicted proteins | sample P1T30metagenome_FD_192432 | JGI IMG/M metagenome (GOLD analysis project Ga0265780, IMG submission 192432) | Plant litter microbial communities from East Loma Ridge, Irvine, California - P1 T30 | ecosystem: Environmental > Terrestrial > Plant litter > Unclassified | place: USA: California...
CTGGCGAAGGGGGTGGAGGGGTTGGGGAGGGCTGCGGGCGCGATGAGGTCTTTTGGGAGGTGTGGGGAGAGAGGGTTGGAGAAGTATAGGGCGCTGGCGGCGGTGACGGCGGTGCCGAGGCTTTGGCCGAGGAGCACGGTGCGGCTGGGGGGCTGGTTGAGGGTGGTTTGGATGTAGGAGAGGAGGGAGATGGCGTCGGTGATGATGCCAGTTTCGGTGGGGATGTTGGGCTTGGTGGTGAGGGTGGAGAGGCCGAAGCCCCGGTAGTCGCAGGTTAGAAGGTGGGTGTGGGGGATGCCGGAGATGGAGCGGTAGGTTGAGGGACGGTGGCCTTGGGCGACATGGCCTGCGTTCTATTGGGGTGTTAGATAGAGCCAAAGTACGAGAGGAGGTATGTTTAAGTGTATTGGACAATTGGATGCATGACAGGAAGAAACAGCGAGCGGGGAATGACTGAAGATGAGAACGTAGTAGAAAAGTGGAAACAAATGACAGTAACAAGAAGGAGAATGTCTTGACGATAAAAACACAAAACAAGGAAAAATGAGAAGACATAACAAACACACAAAAAAGAGACTTACCCCATGAAAATTCACCACAACCCTACTCTCCACATCCCTCTTCAATAACTTCGCCCCCACCGTCCCCTCCAACCCATCAACAACCTCGCCGGACGTAGCCGCCTGCGCCAGCTCAACCTCATTCGCAAGATACACGTCCAGCGGCAACACATGCCAGCAAAACAGCCTCTCGCCATCCGTCGTATCGAGCCAGAACGGCTGGACCTGGCCCTCTAACAAGTATTCATCAGCCATCTCATCTACAACTAACCACCAAACAATCTAGCAGTAAAAGCAAGGTAGGAAAAGACGTACTGGCGAATCCAAATTCCTCGGGCACGGTGACGTTGCCGCCGTAGCTTGTCCATATCTTGTGCGCGTATAGGGCACTTTGCATATTCCATTAGCACGTCTTCCCATCTTGTCTGGAAAACAGACATGGAAACTCACTGTCTCTGCAGCGTCGGATTGATCAAGCTGAGAATAAATCCCGCCCACAGAATGCCGATGACGGCGAGCGTCCAGTACGCTTTGAGGAAGATGGGTTGGAGGGCTGGCATTTTGTCGTTGAATCCACCTGTACTCTTTGGCGAAAAAAACCTAGGCTAGCTCTTTTATATCGGTTGGGTTGATGGGAACCAAAGAGTTGATCACGCGGAAGGAGACATTGCAGAAAAAGTTGTTGCCGGCTTGGATGGTTTGGTGCAGGCGCGGCGATGGCCGGGGCAGAGAGATAACGTGAGGCTTCCCGTGAGCGGGGACTAGGCTGGATTAGGAAGCCATGACGGGGCTTGGCGGGTGGAAAGGAGGATTGTTGGAAGAGAGCTGTTGCTACAAGTCAATTGTTTGAATATTTCTTATGGTAGCGTTGATGTGAAAAGGAAATGTGTTGGTCGTTGAGATTGGTATCATTCCGCCATACTCTAATGTAGGCATTATATACAACGTACATGTACACTTACTAGTACACAACAAAGCCCAAGGCCCCTCCTTTTTAACTACGCCCAAATGATTGTCGTATCTATATGCAATCCCAAACCCTCAATATCGGGGTATATCGTGTCGTAAAAGGCACCAAGAATGCCCTCGTAGAGTCCATCAGCAACGTTTCAGCCACTTGCTCAAGCATTCCTAGCAGCTTGCTCCTTCTCGTATTTTGCACACAGCTCCCTCTGCAACTGCGGCGGCGCAGGCGAGTAGTGGCTGAATTCCATGCTGAACTCTCCCTTGCCCTGTGTGCTGGCTCGCAGCTGACTGCTGAAGCCGAACATGCTGTTGAGACTGCAGTCTGCATATACTGTAAAGTCCTCAGGGCCGATCTCGGTATCGTTGATGACAGCGTTGCGCTTGTTGAGAAGACCGACGACACTACCTTGGAACTCGTTTGGTGCGGTGATGGTAGTCTTCATGAGTGGCTCAAGCACTTGGGGAGCGCCGGACTGGAACGCCTTACGGAACGCTTGCTGGGTGGCGTTCTTGAAAGCCATTTCAGAGGAATCGACGGCGTGCGTTGCACCATCGTTGATGACCATGGACGTACCAAGGACGCGGTGACCAAGCAGCGGGCCCTTCTGTGTCGATGCCATGAAACCCTTTTCGCAGGCGAACAAGAACTTCTCGGAAATGGTGCCACCAGAAATCTGCTGCTCGAACTTGTTTTCCGCGAGCGCCTCGCTGGGCTCCATCCATCCCACAACTCGCGCGTAGTCTCCAGATCCACCACTCTGCTTCTTGAGCGTGTGATCGAAGTTGACGCGCTTTGTGATGGTCTCACGGTAGGCGACTTGAGGCTGTCCAGTTTCACATTCGACCTTGTATTCACGACGCATGCGCTCGACATAGATGTCAAGATGCAGTTCGCCCATGCCAGAAATGATGGTTTCTTGTGACTCGGCATCTGTGTGGACTCGGAAAGTAGGGTCCTCACGGGTGAAGCGGTTCATAGCCTTACTGAAGTTTGGCGTATCCTTGGTGTGCTTGGGCTTGATCGAGAGGGAAATGACGGGTTCTGGGACGAACATAGAAGTCTATCACGTTAGCTTAGATCCTCATGTATGGCGATGACAGCTTACCATAGTGTAGCCCAGACCGCCGTCAGTGAAGGTATCACCAGACGCACAGTCGACACCGAACACAGCGCAGATTTCTCCAGCGCCAATCTCAGGCACTTCCTCCATGTCGTTCGAGTGCATGCGCACAATCTTGGGTATCCTGACCTTCTTGTCTGATCGCGCGTTGAACACATTCATGCCCTTCTTCAGAGTACCCTGGTATACACGGATATAAGTCAATTGCCCGAAAGTGCTTTCTTCGAGCTTGAAAGCCAACCCGACGAAAGGAAGAGAGTTGTAGGAGACCAGCTTGACTGGTGCTTCTTTCCTCTTCTTGTCCAGGGCCATGTTCTCGACTTCGGAGGGGTTCGGGAGGTAATCACAAACGCCGTCGAGCATGGGTTGAACAGACTTGTCAGCGAGCGCAGAGCCCATCATGACCGGTGTGAACTTGAGGGCGATAGTAGCGCGTCGGATAGCGGCCTTGATCTGGTCAATCGACGGTTCCTGCTCGTCCAAGAACAGCTCAGCAATCTCATCGTCGACATCTGCCAACGTCTCAATCAGCTTCTGCCTCTTCTCCTTGCACAGCTCCACGATGTCCGCTGGAATGTCATCCGTCTCTCTGATGACCTCTCCCTTTGTGCCCTCGTTGTATATGGCCTTCATCCTGATCAGATCCACGACACCAATGAAGCCGTCTTCCCTTCCGATCGGCACCTGGAGCGCGGCAGCTGGTATCCGAAGCTTCTGGTTGATCTGCTCGACAGCCTTCCAAGGGTTTGCACCCATACGATCCATCTTGTTCACGAACGATATCCTGGGAATGTTGTATCTCCGCATTTGCCTGTCCACAGTAATGGTCTGACTCTGTACACCGCTCACGGCGCAAAGAATCATGACAGCTCCATCCAGCACACGCAGCGCGCGTTCTACCTCGATCGTGAAGTCGATATGCCCAGGAGTGTCGATCAAGTTGATGTGGTATTTCTCGTCCTTGCCTTCGTCGTTCTTCTTCACCCAGTCACAGAAGGTCGCAGCAGACTGGATGGTGATACCTTTCTCACGTTCGAGATCCATGGAGTCCATCTTGGCACCAACCGAATCCTTGCCTCGCACTTCATGTATACTGTTGATGCGGCCGGTGTAATAGAGAACGCGTTCGGTGGCGGTGGTTTTCCCAGAGTCGATGTGGGCGGCGATTCCGATGTTTCGGACTCGAGAAAGTCGCTCCCATTCTACAGGATCGAGGCCTTCGACAATCTTCTCTTGCGTCAATGCTGACGGGTCCTCTTTAGCTTGCTCCAGCCTGCAATTCTTTATTAGCCTCCAATTGCCCCTCAGACTGTGATGCCTCCAACAAAAACAACGTACACTTGAGCAGCTGCAGATTGCCACCTCTTCTGCATAAAGGTCTTCTGGCTGCATATCCATGCATCAGTCTTTGTCCCATTTGTGTAGGGTGACCGCGACGCTGCAGCGGTGGAGAGTGCGCATCGTGAAGGAAGGCGAGACGCCGAACGAGCGGAACTGCGAAGACAACTGGAGGCGAGGGATTGCGCCCGCATCACAGAATTGGCCCTCATCCTGAAGCGCTGAAGGTGGGACAAGGACAAGGCACGAATGAAGGGACGACGCTGAGGTCTGCTGTCGCTGCGACTTGATCAGCGCTACACGGAAAAGGTTGGGGCAGCGGAGTTTTCGGAGGTCTCGATCATGTGACCTCGCGACATACAAAAAGTCACTATACCTCGTGTACTAGGCGATCAAAAAATTGCGGCGCACACTTGTGAAGGACTTATTGATACTCAAACACTACATTTGATTACACTTTAGCTTGAAATGTTGATATTCTCGAGTCACAGTACATTGAATTGATAGTCTACAAACAATTCTCTGGCGAGCCAGGTACAGCCTCATATGCGATTCTATATAGTTGTGTAGAGTGAGTAGTGAGACCAGTCTTGTTTTCCATGCACATGGTAATTTGTATCCAATTCTCACGCCCCAATGTAGAGGGCGCGTGGGCGATGATGATGATGATACAGCCGTCCCTTTGAAACACCGCAAATGAATGTGCAATCCACCAAAACAAAGATTGCTCCAGAAAATGCTAGTAGGAGAAGAGAAACGCTACAAATATACAACTATTACCGCTCTTGTGGCAAGACCGGGACGAAATTCAAAACCTCTTGCTAATGCCTTCAACAGATGCCTGCTGGCACCATCCCATGTGGTAGTCCCTCACACAACTAATGCACCGGCTCGTTGGTGGCAAGGGCGGTTTGTGGTTCCGCAGCAGGTGTCTCCGCATCTTGAGTGGGGGCATCTGCGGTCGCTGGTTTCTGGACCTCAGCAGCCTGGTCCTCAGACTTGTGACTGTGATCTGCGTCCTCACTAGCGGCCGTGCCGTTAGCCGCAGCTTCCTCATCATGGTGTCCATTGCTGGTAACGGCATCCTTTGCCTTTGCTGCTACCTCGTCGATCTTCTTCTTGCCCTTCTGTATGGCGCTAACAGGAGCCTTAGTGCTCTTGCGCGGTGGAGAGGCAGGCTTGTCGTGGGTCTTCGAGGCACTGGCTGTGGTGGGTCGCATCATGCGCGAGAGGAAATCACCCTTCGGGGCAGCTGAAGAAGTAGAGGCCCGGGAATCAGGACGCTTTGGAGCGGCGGTGGCAGGGGCAAGAGATGCCCGTGTTGGCCGGGCGGCGGGAGCAGCGACCTTTGGTCGAGTCGTCGTGGATGGCTTTCGAGTAATCTTTGGTTCTTCGCCATGCTTCGCAGCCGATGCTGCGGTGGGTGCGACAAGGTGCGACGGCAATTTGACCGGGCGTGTTGGCGATTTGGGGGTAGGCTTCTTGAAACCACCTGCAGGGGCACTGGAAGCTTATTAGCATGTCGAGACCATATACACTTGCATGACATACCTGGTAGCAGTGCTTGTAACTGCGGGCTTAGCAGTAGCCGGCTTCTTGTTCTCAGGAACCGTAGACTTGGGTCGTGTCGACGCGCTTGCGGTAGACGCAGTAGCGGCAGGCAGACCGCCTGGACGCAAAGAAGCGCGAGCTGTCTTCGGCGCAGCGATTTTGGTGGGCTCTTTGGCAGCGGCAGGCTTCGCGTCTGCTTTTGCTGAAGTTGGCTTCACTTCCGTCTTAGCTGTAGTTGGCTTTGTGGCGGTCGGCTTGGTCCGCATTGCAAGGGGGCTGGGTTTGGGTGCCGGAGCTGCGCTTGCAGACTTTGGAGTTGTAGGGGGTTTGGGGAGCGACTTCGGGAGCGGGCTCTTAGTTGCTGCTCCCTTTGATGTCGAGGCCTTTGAGGTGGAAATGGCTGCGGGTTTCTTGATCTCTGGCTTCGACTTTGCGGCGGGTGTACCGTTGGCCTTCGCCTTGGTCTCCGTCGCCTTTGGTGTCGCAGCAGCGGGCTCTGGAGCATCTGACGCCTTCAGAGGCTCGGCTGGCGAGGGCAGAGCTTCGGCACCGGACACGATCGCTGCATCAGTGACATCTGCCGGGGTCAGTGAGACCTCTACCTGTGCTCCCGTAACAGGCTTGTCCGGATTGTCTGCGGGGGTCTCAATGGGCTCGTTCAGTACAGGCTCTTCCTTGCTCTCAGCGACGGGCTCGGGCGTGGCAGGCGCGTCGTTGACTACAGCGGGGGTCTCTTCGGTCTTCTCGATCTTCTCGGGGGTATCAAGCGCGGCTGGCGTAGCTTCAGCTGGCGCCTCAACGCTCTCCTCAGTCTTCGCAGGGGCTTCAATTGGTGCAGGCGTCTCGTCGACGGGCGCCTCTACCGGCGTCTCCTCGATCTTTTCAGGGACCTCGGCTGGTATGGACGCCTCTTCGGGGGCAGCCGCTGTTGTATCCTCGGCGGTCTCGACAGGCGCCTCGGGCTGCACGGGTGCTTCTGCCTCAACAGCTGCGGCAGGCTTCTCCTCGAGTTTCGCGGGGGTCTTGGACGGCGCGGGCACATCGGCCTTTGCAGCCTTGGGCGTCTTTGACGCCTTCTTGACAGGTGTCGGGGCTGTGGCCTCGATCTTGGGGATAGGATCTGCTATCTTCTGGGCCTTCGCGGGGGTTTTGGGTGCCTTTGGCGCAGGCGTATCGACCTTGGCGGGCGCGGCTGGTGCTATCTCCTCCTTCACAGGAGGCTGCTCTGGCGTCGCCTCGACCGCGGACTTTGCTGACTCGGCGGCAGAGGACTCGGGGAAGTCTGAGCCCTTCATTATGGAGCCGAGGGTGGCCATCTCTCCGGCGGGTTCCTTGCGGATGGGCGGTGCGGGCACTGACGATTCCCTCGAGGCGACGGCCTCTTCTGGCACAGTCTCGGAAACGGCGATGCTCTTCCGGCGCTCTTCCTTCTCCTGGCTGACCTCCTTCTTCAGCTCTGCGATCTCGTCGACGTTGTCCTGCGACACGCTGAAGCTCTCGCGGCGGTGAGCGGCGGTGCTGTTGGTGGGCGTCCCCTTGGCGGCTCCGAGGTCTGGCGGCGGTATGGCGGCTGTGGGCACGACGGAAATAAAGGATGCGCGTACTTTGGGCGTGGGGCGGGCGGTCTCTTCTTCTGTTGCTGTGTTGTCGCCGGGGGAACGGCCGCGGGGTTCAGGAGATGCAGCGCCTTGGTTCTCAAACATCGCCCGCAAGTTGCGGACGCCGGAGGACATGGCTGCAGTGCGTGAGCGATGGTCAGTGTCTGAGTGTGTGGTCTGGGGCGTGGTGGAGAGGAATGGCGAGTGCGGGAGTTGAGTGCGTGTGAGATGAAGTGGTGGTGTGTGCTCGGGATGAAACCGTACAATTTGTTTATATACAAACCAGAGCGATGATGTCGCACCGCGCTGCAGCAAGGTTCCGGGGGGGTGCAACTCACAACGGATTTCACAACGACTGTTTCACACTCAATGGTGCTCTGGTGATTGTATAGTGCGTCTAGAAGCTGGTGAAAAGGAGAGAGGGCGTGCACAGGAGCCCAAGGTGCGTCGCGATCCGCAGCGACCAAAACAGCAAGGCCAGCCCAGGGAAATTCGATAGCTCCGAGATGACGCTTCTTCTCACCCTCACTGCAACGTCCAATTGCTTCACAATGACGACTTGGTAGTAATTCTGTTATTAATGCGAGCGTTGGTATCGATAGGACTGTTTTGGCAGGGCTGGAGAGAGCATCCCTGGCATGAACACGTTGGTACCTTGATCCATGATTTTATGCGGAGCTTCACAACGTTAATTCGGGACCTCGGCCAATCACGTGGTCAGACAACCCGCGCTTTTCCTTGCTCTAGCCAATCATGAATTAGAGCTAGCCCCAGGCATATATCATGCGTTCTATACTCTTTAGTTTCGCTGCTAAGATCTAGATAACTATGGACTGTGTACAAAGTGCTTTGTAGTTGAGGACTCGGCCTGCTCATGTCTGTGGGCATTCTTCTTTTTAGACTTGCCGTGGGAGAGGTCCATAGACAGCCAGAATACCACGTAGCAAGCTCGCTCTTGCAGGCGTTATCTGTAGGAGTGACTGAGGAAGTCTCCAGTCAGAGTGTGTTCAATCAAATCAATCTGCATCCAACTCACCTCGGAATCCAGAGTTTCCTATCATTGTCCTTTAGAATCCATTTTCGGTAAATCTCTTCTTGCATCTAGGCCGATATTAGCATGCTGGTTCCCCCAAAAAACATGAGCCAATGTGCTAGTATACACCTAGAGCAGGAGCAAAGATGTCACATACCTCTTCGAAGTTGGTTGCCACGGCCGAGCCTTGGTCTCTTAGACGATTGTGTCCCGATCCACGAGTTGTGTCCCATGGATTGGTGATCGATAAAGGTGGTTTAGAAATTGCCAATCCTATCGAGTATCCTTGAACTTTTTCCCCGTTGCGCGTCTGTATCGCTACTTTGGCCTCTTCTGCAGTTGCAAAGTTAAGGGTCATTCCTGAACCTGACAACCTCGATGTTGGAGTGATGTACCTTAATGTTCTGCTAGTATTCAGGACATTGAATTCGTGGAAAAGTTCATAGATGCGAATCGCGATGCGACTCATGTCTTGCCCGCGAAATGTAGAAGGGGGCATATTCTCGATTATGACACAGCGAGATTCTCTGAAAGCAGCAAAAATGTCTTTTGGTGGTTCCCAGAATACTTCACGCAGCTTCGATTGCCATATAGAAGGATCCGGAGTAGCATGCCTGGCCGTCCGAGGAGACAATCAGCTTCAGCATAGTGCGCGGTTGAGACTTGAAAGCTTACCAGCCTCGTTCAGTACCAAAAGTTAATATTTGATCTCTTTCTGTCCCAGGCACACGGACTTCAACAGCTCGATTAAACAAGTATTCTCCGTTGAGCGTAGTAACTGCAGACTGTATCTGGCTAGAATCCTTCAAGAGCACGTGACAGAAGGAGCCGTTTTGTGCCAGATGGTTGAAGCGCAAAACTACTTTTTCTCTACTTCCATCAGTTTCATTCCTTTAGGCTATTAGAAGAGAGGTATCATACACGTTAAAGCCGCTTTCCTCGAAGAATTGCCGAATGTCAGCCTCGATAGCAAATCTAGAAGTTGACGTACAAAGTCAGTGTGTCTCACATATAGTTCGTGTATTAAGGTCTGCTTACATTGGCATATTCGAGACCGCCAAGCAACGTGATTGATCTAGTCGCATTACACGCTCTACTCTCAAAACACCGGGAGTTGCCAAATTCTGTTTTTGTGCTTCTGTTAATTCTGAAAACTTGGGCATCTTGGTATATGACTTGGCGTGAGGCTGCCGCCGTGTGGGTATGGCCGATGGTATGGTCTTCCCAGTATGGCGATTCTTCTCAGGGGGGCTCGCATAGTGCCTCAAACTCGATACACCCGACGGTCTAAAGCAATGAGTCAATCGCAGGGCGCGCGTGGGAAGCCGTTGCAGGAACATCCTACGCGCTTAGATGTGGACGTGCGAGAAATGTCTGTTTGTGGCGGGGAAAAGTGACGCGGTTTGCGACCCTGAAGCGCAAAAACAAGGTCGTATCTTCGGCTCGAAAACTATGTCGACGCCGCTGGCCACCAGGAATATCAAGGCAATGACTTGGCGTTGGCGGAATATCTAGATGTTGGTGGGCAAGTGACGCTCGATCTTCTCTTGCGAGATGAACGCGGTCGCGGTAACTTATCGATAAGCGCGCGAGGTGATCCTTCCCTTGGACCAACAACACCCACCACATATATCACGAACATGGCCTCGACACAGACCGCGCCCGTCGCGCTCCCTCGCGTGGCCATCACGTTCTGTACGCAATGTCGATGGATGCTGCGCGCAGCTTACTTTGCTCAAGAACTGCTGTCGACATTCGGGAACCAGATTGGCGAGGTCGCACTACTACCGGCGACAGGAGGCTTGTTCACTGTCGAGCTGGTAAGCCATTGAAGCTGAATGGGAGTGTTAAGCTTATTGTAAATCAAGACGTACGTGCCCCCTGGAAGCGAAACTGTAGATGCCAAGAAGGTGCTACTTTGGGACAGGAAGACGGAGGGAGGGTTCCCAGGTACCCAATTCGAAAGGCGACTATTTGCAACAAAGCTCATGCTCTGCAGAAACGAAAGTGTTGAAACAGCTGGTGAGAGACCACATTGATCCAAACCGGGATTTGGGACACTCAGACAAGCATGGCAAGAAGAAAGCAGTAAGCACAGAGACCGAAAGCCACGATCAATCGCAGGCACAAGAAAGTACCGAGAAGCCTGCGGAAGTTAAGCGGAATCCAGACGGCACGATATGTGAAGACTGTAAATGAGAGTGAAGGAAACGGGTATCATTGCTATGCGAGAACTGCGCTGCCTCGCCGGACCAAGTGTGATGTGCCACCAAATTGGCGGCCTATATGCGTCTCAAATCATCTTCAAGCCCTGTACACTTGACAGGTCACTATATCATCATACCATGCTCCTTTCCTCCCAAGCAGCTAGAGCTTCATCTAGTTCTTCTTCACCTTCTCGATCCCGCTCGTCAGCCGAATGTCCATGCGTTGCATGTCCTTGCGCATCATGTCCATATCCTCCTTTTGTCGCTTGAGCTGGAAGGACAGATCCTTCGACATCTTCTGGATACGCGCCTCGCATGTAGCGTCTGAAAGTTCCGGCGTTGAAGGATAGTAGGTTCCTTGCGCGTTTGGCGGGCCAAGGGCGTCGACAATGTTATCGATCCTAAGGCCGTGGGATTCAGAGAGGGCAGCAAGGTTGTTGTATCGCTGGTCAATGTCTTGAAGCTTGATGTCGTGGATCTCACCGGTGAGGTTTGTGACAGCATTTGTATGCTCGACCAGGTCCAATACGTGGTGGTACATGTTGTTGTTGTGGTCGCCAGTGATGAGACCAAGGCCTGAAGGACCATAGATGTGAGCGGCGAAGACCGCCACGGCTGCAGCAATGAAGGCGGTCATTACTGTAGCTGCTGCTGACCACGCCCAATCTTTGGCTAAAGTGCGACCCTCCTTGCACTCTCGTAGCATGTCTGTGGCGCGCCAAACCTGCTCTGCAGCTTTTGTCGAATGCTCCATGAGCTTTTGGACCTCCTCGGTTATAAGCGAGTTTGCTTGAGCTTTTGCCTCTTCGCTCAGAGTCGAGGTCTCCATTTCATCCATGTAGTCGGCAGTCTTCTTGTTGACAATTGCAAGAACTTCCGATGCGGCCCCACTCACGGCAGTAGAAAAGTCAGTGGCTCGGGCTACGCGTACAGCGAGGTACTCTGGGAGCAGTCGTGTAGGTTTGAATCTGGCAACCGCTTTCTCGAGCTTGGAGACAGCGGCGCTGAGAGCTGGGTAACCAAGGTACCTCTCCCATTGGTAAAGTGGCGCATCGTTTTCTTCTTGCGCTTTGACGTACGCACTAAGACGAGAAATGTGAATGTGGACCTCAGATAAACAGTGAACGATGTCGTCGACGGCATTGCGCGGCGGCGCTTCCTGGATGTCTTTGCTCATCTTGCTGAGGTGCGCTCGTGTGTGGCGATGTGATGAGAGCGAAGCGCTTGCTGTTGTGGGGGGTTGAGGTGGAGAGAGACGGGGTCAGAGATGAGTCGTAGACGAGGATGAGGATAACGTGGGGTGTAGGCGCAGAGGCCTCGGCTTAGGCAACAAGAGATGCTCACCAGGTGAGAGAGCGCGGTCGGGGTGAACATATCGTGAATGCTCAGTGCTGAACTCTGATTGGCTGCTTTATGGTGCGGCGGTCAAAGCGCCCTTTCACTGAGGAAGCTGCGATGCCTCACCTATCTCTTTAAGTATTGGACAGTGAGCAGATGCATCGGGAACGATAGAGAAGATCTGAAAGTACTTGGCCTGATTGTACGTATCAAAAATTCGTGCGCACTTTACCAAAATTTGTAGCACTATCAATGCGTGATTGGCATATTCGAGCCTGAACATACTCAAAGGTAAGTTACGCCGTAAGAGCGTGTCAAAAAGACCTTGAGCTTACACAGCCTATCTTACCACCATGCTATTGGAACTGCTATTTCGTGATGCGGCATTTCAAGCTGGTGTTGCTACGACTGAAAAGGAGGAAATGACATGGGTTGCTCTACTGGATTTGACTTTGTCCCCAAAGGTGGTGAATGTTTTGAAATGATGTCGAGTCTTCTCTACACAAAGCTGCGACTTCAACGTCTGTAATATGATTCTGCTTTGCAAGAGTAGTATTTTAATATTGACCTGGAGGCGCAATGACTGTTGCGGGAAATTGGCAAAAGTGGTACTGGGACAGAGGCTCGGTAACTCTCAAATCAAGCTGGCATGCCGGCACCCAAGATCAAACGTTGGCTGCATGTCCAGTTACGTGCTTATCTGGTCGTGTAGCACACCACAAAATATTATGGGCCTAAAGTAGTGATTGAGATCATGTCGGAGAATTCAGGGCCATCAAATGCGGGCTTAATGAGCCTCAGCAGATTGATTCTTGCAGCGCCGTGGACAATTGGAACGATTGGGTTCTTACACAGCGTCGAGCCGCATCTGGCATGCCTCAGATTTTGTTGGATTTGCCTGTGCCACATCATGCATGTCGGGGACGCATAGACGCGTCTCTTCAGCAGTAAAAACTTGCCAGTCAAGCTCATCCTGCAACATACCCAATTCGACCGCATCTAAATCTACGGGTAGTCGAGCACTGTCTCCAGTCACTTGAGCGTGGCCGCTCGTGCGACGGCTTCACCTCAAGCATAAATCCTGGATGTATTGCGGTATCAGGCATTGCTGTAATCTCGAGACTACTGTGAAAGAGCAATAATGACGTACTTACGCCGCTAGGATCTTCTTCTACCCATCCGGCAGATGTCTGGTAGCGGGCGATGATTCGTACTGGTGATGTAAGGGGATTGAAGGACAGAGGAGACCCGAAGACGACATGGGCATGACGCAAATTGCGGCTTCTCCACTAAGCCATTGCCGATCCGCGAGCGCGACTCATTGGCGCGTCCATGAACACACCCTTTCCTCCTGTCATTGCGTTGTGAACACAAACGTTTTGATGAAACAGTACTACGAATTGCGCACCGTGGTTGAGCGCCCAGGTTGCGGGGAAGCCTGCGCGTTGTACGACAGCTGAGCGACCATCCAGCTCACCACTTCGCACTTGGGCCATCGAGACTCAACCTCAGCTTGGCGAAACTTATCTTGCAC
>Ga0265780_10007630_pt1 | contig 13245 bp, 10 predicted proteins | sample P1T30metagenome_FD_192432 | JGI IMG/M metagenome (GOLD analysis project Ga0265780, IMG submission 192432) | Plant litter microbial communities from East Loma Ridge, Irvine, California - P1 T30 | ecosystem: Environmental > Terrestrial > Plant litter > Unclassified | place: USA: California...
AGCAAGGTCATCATCAGCCGGGTCAGGCGTCCCGCGCTGCCGCGATACTGATGGTAATGATCCCACAGATACCGCATCGGCGAATGCGCATAGCAGAGGTGCACCGTATCGGGATCGGTGATCACGCCCTTTGCCGGGCCCGATTCGCTGCTGATGACGAGGTCGAAGCCGCGCAGGTCGAGCTGTTCGAGCGCCATCGGCATCAGCGGCAGATATTTCTGATAATGACGCCGGGCCCCCGGTAGCCGGTTGATGAAGCTGGTATGGACCGGGCGCTCGCGGATCGTTTCAGACACCGCGCTGGCGTCATAGACATGCGTGAAGATCTCGGCGTGCGGAAACAGGTGCAGCAGCCGCTCGACCACCCGTTCGCCGCCGCGCATCGTGACGAGCCAATAATGCACGATCGCCACCCGCTGCGGCCACCCTTCCGGGCGGCTGCGACTCGGGACGGACGGGGCGCGACACGGGTCACGACACGGGGCACCGGGCATGATCGCTTCAGCCTGGCGGGCCAGACTGCCGATGCCGGCATCGACGGCCAGCTCAGGCATAATAGCCCTTGTAGTCGTGGTAGTAATAGGTCGAGTCGCCATAGCCGAACCGCGCCTGTTTGCGGATGTCGACCTTGGTCAGCGCGATTCCGGCAAGGTGGATGCGGTCGAGCGGCAGGAGCCGCAGTGCCGAGCGGATCGCATGATCGGGTGTCTTGCGCCACCGCGCGACAAACACCGCGACATCCGCCTTGCCGAGCATCAGCCGCGCATCCGCGATCGGCAGGACCGGCGCGGTATCGAGCACGATGACGTCGAACCGGTCACGCAGCGCGTCGAGCAGTCCGTCCATCTTGTCGCCGATCATGAGGTCGCCGTCGAAATCGTCATCCGCGGCGATCGGCAGGACCATCATCCCGGTCGCGGTGTCCTCGACCAGCGCGGCTTCGAGTGTCGCCTCGCCGCGAAGCACCTGCATGAGGCCCGGGCGATCGGCTTCGGTGCGCAGGAACCGGCTGACGCCGTGGCGGCGAAGGTCGCAATCGACGAGCACGACCTTTTCCCCGGCCAGACCCATCGACCGTGCCAGGCAGATCGAGGTCGTCGTCTTGCCTTCCTGCGCGAGCGCGGACGTGATCGCGATCACCTTGGCGGGGGCGTGGGCGGCAAAGGTGATCGACGCGCGCAGGCTGCGGATCGATTCGGCGAACGCCGAGCGCGGCTCGGCCGCGATCGCCGAGGGCGGGGACTTCGCCGATTTGGTCACCGAGGCGAGCAGCGGCACCGCGCCGAGATAGCGGACGCCCAGACGCTGTTCGATATCGTCGCCCGTGGTCAGCCCCGTGAACGCCATCTCGGTGAGGAAGGCGGCGACCAGGCCAAAACCGAACCCGAGCACGGTCGTCAGGATCAGGTTGAGCAGGATATTGGGGCTGGTCGGGGTGTCGGGGATCGCCGCCAGCTTCAGGACGGAGGCATCGGCCTGCTCGGTGCCGAGCCGGGCCAGCTGCTCCTGATAGCGCGTCAGATAGGATTCATAGGTCGACCGTGCGGTCTTGTTGTTCTGTGCCAGGTTGTTGAGTTCGACGGTGGCGGCGTTGTTGCCGGCCAGTTCGGCCTGCGCGCCGCTCAGCGTTCCGGACAGCGACGCGAGACGGCCCTCCGACACCCGCGTCTTCGCCGCGAGGTTCGAGATGACGCGCGCGATTTCGTTGCTGATCTGCTTGTCGATCGCGGCGAGCTGGCTGTTCGCGCGCAGCACGTCGGGATGACGCGCGCCATAGCGGGTCGTGAGCTCGGCGACCTGAGCACTCAGCGCCGACTGGTTCGCGCGCAGACCCGACACGACGGACGACCCCAGCGCTTCCCCGACATCATCGCCGCGCGAGCCGGAACGAAGCTGCGCCCGCGCGGTCGACAGGCGGGCCTGGTCTTCGGCCAGCGCAGCGCGGGCTGCGGCGACGGCCTGATTGTACGTCGAGATCTCCTGCTCGGTGAGCGACAGGCCCTGCGTGCTCGTCAGGTTGTGCTGGATGCGATAGCGTTGTTCGGCCGCATCGGCGGCCTGCCAGCGTGCGCGCAGATCCTCCGCGCGGCGGGCGATCATCGCGGTCGAATCGCGGTTCTCGACCTGCTTCTTCGCCAGCGACCCCTCGGTATATTGCCGCGCGAACTCGTTGACGATCCGCGCCGCCATCGCCGGGTCGGTGTCGCTGAACGAGATGTGGAGTGCGTAGGTCGAGTTCAGCCGCGTCGCGGTGACGCCGTCCTGAACATAGGTGATCGCCGCGGCTTCCGCCTCCGCCGCAGTCGGTCGCGCGAGTTTCGGCGGCGCCGTGAACCAGCTTGTGATCCAGGTGCGGATGCCGTGCGGCTCCTGCACCGTTGTGAACCGCGGATCCGACGGCAGCGCCAGTGCCGAGGCGACGCGCCGGGCAAAGGCCTCGGAGCGGATGATTTCGACCTGGGTATCGACGAAATTCGCGCTGGGTTCGGCGCGGTCGAGATCCGGCCGCTCGCCGACCCCCGCTGGCGTGAGCGCCGATTGTTTGACGTTCAGCGACACCTGCGCGACCGCGGTATAGGACGGCGTCTGCCGGAACGTCAGTACCAGGCCGATTATCAGGATGCTGAGGAAGACCAGGAGGAAGATGCCGAGCCGCCGACGGAACATCGCGACAAGCGCGCGCGCATCGATCCGATCCTGCGCGACCTCGCTAGCCTGCGGGGTATAGGGGCTGATCGGCATGGCATTGCCGCCGCCATAGACTTGGATCGCGGTTGTCACTTGCTCATTCTCCATATCCCGGGAATGTCGTTTGCTGGTCGGATCATCGGCGCGCGGCTCATAGTTGAAGCCGCATGCCGAGAAATATTCGGGTCTTGTCGAAGCGTCGGCCAATGCCCAGGCTGTCGACTCCGCTCGACTGATCGGGGCGGGTTCGAAGATAGTCGAGCCGAAGCGTCGACGAGATCAGTCGGCTGAACAGATAGGTCGCACGCGCCGAGCCGGTCATCTGCGTCTGCGTGCGGTCGATCAGGCCGTATAGATTGCGCGAATAGCCCGCGGTCGCGCCGACGATCAGGTTCCGGCGGAGTTCGTAGTCGGCGACCAGCGTCCCGGTGGTCGTCGTGATCGCGCCCAGCGTCGGGCTGGGCGCGCGCTGCAGCGCGCGATTGAGCGTGAACGACGCGGTGGCGAGCGGGGTCGGGTTCCAGGTGATCGCCGCGGAATAGTTCAGGCCATTGGTGCCATCGAGCGAGGGCTCGCGGTAGGTCTGGGCGAAATATCCGATGCCGATGCTGCCGTAGAGCAGCGGGGTCACGCCGAACGCGATGCCGGTCAACGCGCTATAGCTTGTCGAATCGCCGCTCGGCCCGGCAGGTTCGTTGATGTAATCGGCCGTATTGACGGTGCCGCGAACGAACACGCCGGCGGCAGGCGCGACGGGCAACGTGAACTGGATGTCGCCGAGGATCGAGCGGTAATTGCGCTGGCTGTTGTCGACCTTGCGCCCGCCCGCGGCTTTGCGATCGCCATAGCGGAATTCGTCGAACGTGAAGCTGGCGCGGGTCAGAAGCGGGCCGAAATCATGGTCCGCGCCCGTGCCGAAATGATAGTCCATGAAATTGACCGGTTCGCCGTCCAGCGCCGTGTCGCCGGTGCTGCCGCGTGCTTCGATGAGCCGGCCGACGCGGGCGTCCGCGACCAGATGCGTCCTGCTGCCGATATCGAAGCGACCATCGGCGCCGATTTGATATTGTTCGGCATTTTCGACGGGACGGTCGACAAAGCGTTGGATGTCGCTGCTCGCCCGCACCGTGACCGCATTGCGCGACCAGTTGGAGCGCGCGACCACCGCGGGGCGCAGCGTGAAGATGAGGTCGTCGAGCACCGGGCTTTGCAGCGCGCGGACATTGCTGTCGTAGCCCGTGTTCGCGTCGAGCGAGGGCAGGATCGTGAACGTCCCGAGGCGAAGCCCGATCGGATCATAGTCCGGCCGCGTGCGCTCGAGCACCGACTGCGCGCCGAACCGGCCCGCCGACATCTGCGCCGACGCACTGCCGGCCCTGCCGCCGCCGCCGATGAGCAACGTTGCGCACACTGCCCGCGCGATCAGCGCGACACTCTTCTTACGCTCAACCAATACGCCGCCCCCCAAGAGCTCTGCCCGGCCCCGCCGCCGTCTTTGTGTCGAACTTCAGCAGGATCGGAGAAGCCGTGCCCCATCACATCCGTATAACTACAATATTCTGTCGATGCGGCAAATGATCGTTATTGTATGCAATTTACAGTCGGTGTGTCATTTGGTAAAAAAGTTGATCTTACAATCGGTGCTCTAACATGCGTCCTGTGGAGCAGGCTCCAATACATTTCATAATGTAGGCGGGGGTTGTATGGGGAGGCTCTCAAGGCGGGATAAGGCCAGAGGACATATGATCAGACGTCCTGCCTTCGGGCTCGATCGGAACATGATATCAGACGATCACGGCAATCGAGGCTAGGTCTTGCTGATCCGCAGTGAGCAGGTGTTTCACCGATAAGAACCTGAACTGTATAGGAAGACTTTGAGTCGCTCGCGCCGAACCCCTTGGGGTTTTTGCGAGCCGGGCGCTCTTCGGCCTGGCCGCGTCGGCATCCTGCGTCCGCGGTGCAACGTTCCCGCGGACCGGGGGCCGGGTCGGCATCGGCAGTCCCGATGCTATCGCCATTCGGCCCTGGCCGAAACGCCTCGCTCCAATGAAAGCGGCGATTATTTACAATGGTCATGAATAGCGATGTCTTGCCCGAAGAAAACGTAGATACCGTCGTCAAAGCACATGATGTCGGGCAGGCCGGGTCTGGTTGTGTCTGGAACTTTGGCAGTAAAGTTTCTGTTCTCAACGCCGTACGGATCCCTGATCCTGTCGCCGTCTCATTGTCGAACCGAAGGGCGAAGCGAATCATGACGGCGATCATCACGCGTTCGATTGCGGGTACGCGGCGGCGCGGCACGCGTGTCGGCCGCCACGTCGATCGTCATCCCTGCGCCGCGTTGCGCGGCAATCGATTCCCCTTTGCGGCGCAGCGGACGGTGCGGCGATGACTGCCGTTACCCCGGCCGCGCGCACCGGGGCCGATCATGACCGCAAGTTGCTGCTCGATCTTCTGCGGGGGCTCGCGGCGATCGCTGTGATCGCGCTGCACGTCGGCGATATCGTCTTCGTGCCACTGATGCCCGGCGGGTATCTGGCGGTCGATTTCTTCTTCGTGCTCAGCGGCTATGTCATCGCCACGGCGTATGACCGCCGCCTGTCGACGACGATGCGGTTCGGGCCGTTCGTGGGGATGCGGTTCATCCGGCTCTATCCGCTGTTCCTGGTCGGGGCAGGCCTGGGGCTGGTCAAGGTTCTGGCGCAGTCGCATCTGCACGCGCGGTTTGCGCTCGACGGCGGGCAGCTGGTGCTCGCCACGGTCAGCAACCTCCTGATGCTGCCCTATCTCCTTCCCTATCCCAGTGTGTTTCCGCTGAACGCGCCAGCCTGGTCGCTGTCGTTCGAGCTGTTCGTCAACCTGCTCTACGCATGGATCCTGTTCCGCGCCCGAACCCTGTGGATCGTCGCGCTCGCGGTCGCTGCGGCGGTGGTGATCGTCGCGGGCCCCATGCTCTACGGGACCGACCGGCTGATCGCCGGATCGACCGCGGATCGACTGCCGTTCGGGCTGGCGCGGGTGTTGTACGGCTTTCCGATCGGGATGCTGCTGGCCCGATTGCCGGCGATCACCGCGCGGCCATCGGCCAAAGCGAGCATGGCGCTGGCAGCGGTGCTGCTGCTCTGCCTCGCGCTGCCGCTCACCGGCGCGGCGTCGCTGGCGAGGGATCTCGCGTTCGTTCTGGTTGGCGGGCCGCTGCTCGTCTGGGCGGGGAGCCGGTTCGAGGTGCCGCCCCGATGGCGGCGGGTGGCCGCGTTCCTGGGCGATCTCTCCTATCCGCTGTACATCCTTCACTATCCGATAGTGTTGTCAGTCGCGTTTATCGGGTTGCGGCAGGGTTTCGCGCCCGCGACCATTATCGTGGCATCCCTGGCGATCGTAATTGCCGCCTCGATTGTCGCCATGCGCTATTATGATGGACCGGTTCGGGTATGGCTATCAAGACGATACCATCGCCGGGAATCGGCCATGCCATTGTCGGCGACGGTTATCCCAAGCTGATATCTCTGTATTTCTCTTTATCGGCAATTCCGATACAGTCACGACAATCATAGTTTGGGGAAAATCATGCGTCCTATAGTCTATTTCCGGGCCGTCATCATTGCATCCCTGTCGGTGGCGACCGGATGCACGCAGGCGGAGCCGCCGGTTCTTTCCGCGTCCGACATGGCGATCGTTGAGGGATACAGGCTGGGTGCCGGCGACAAGTTGCGGATCACGGTGTATAACGAGCCCAATCTGACCGGCGAATATAGCATCACGCCGTCGGGGACCGTCGCGTTCCCGCTGATCGGCGCGATCAAGGCGGGTGGCCAGACGATCGAGCAGGTGTCGCAATCGGTGACGGCAAGCCTTGCCCAGGGCTATGTCAACAATCCGCACGTCAGCGTCGAGGTCCTCAACTATCGCCCTTATTATATCCTGGGCGAAGTCGCGCGGCCGGGCGAGTTTCCGTTCGTGAACGGCATGACGATCGAGCAGGCGGTCGCGGCCGCGGGCGGGTTCTCCTATCGGGCCAATCGCAACCATATCTATATCCGTCGCGCGCGGGCGACCGAGGAGCGCACCGTCGTCATTCGCGAGCAGCCGATCGAGGTCCAGCCCGGCGATACGATCCGCGTCGGCGAACGCTATTTCTGATCGCGATCCACGACGGGTTTAACCCGAAATTGAGGTGTCCCGGTTATGGCTATAGCCATGATTCGAGGACCCTCCCACTGGATCACCGGCGCAGACGTGGTCATGGCCGCGCGCGGCGGCCTGGTGCTGCTCGTCGTCGCGGCGGGTCTGCTGTCCGCCGCGGATCTGATCGCGGCTCCGTTGGGCGCAATCATCGCCTATGCGCTGGCGCTGTTGCTGCTGCTCGGCCTGCCGATGGTGCGCAGCGCGGATATTGCCGGGCTTGGCGCGATCGGCCTGACGCTCGGCGAATTCGCGGGGTCGGCGTTTTTCCATCATTCGATCGACGCGATGCGGTTGCTCTATGGCATGGCGGCCTTGGGCGCGGCGATCCTGCCGATGCGTGCGCAACGGCTACGCGCGACGGCGCTCGCCAATCCCTATCGGGTCCTTGCCGGTAGCGAGCGCCGTGGCGCCGGCAGCGTCCGCGCCGGAAAAACCACTATGGCCGACGACGGTAAGGGCGTCGTCAAGACCGGCTATGCGACGACAACCGCGGCCAGGACCGCCCGGGCGGACCGCCGGGGTGCACGCGGGGGCGCATTGCCGCTGCCGCTGCTGCTCCCCGCGCCGGCGTCGGTCACGCTGCCATAGCCAGGCGACGTGCATAGGCGTCGAGCAGGCGGTCGATCCACGCGTCGGGCGTCAGCGCGAGCCCGCGGGTGTGGCCATAGGCCGCCTCGCTCATCCGGCGTGCCAGTGCATCATCCTCGGCAATCAGCCGGATCGCGGCGGTAAACGCGAGCGTGTCGCGCGGTTCGATCGCCAGCCCGGCGCCCGCTGCGACGATATCGTCTGCGAGGAAGGCGGTATCGGTGATGATGACGGGCAGGCCGCTCCACAGCGCCTCCGCCGCGACCAACCCATAGGGCTCGGGATAGCGGCTCGGCATGACGAGCATCCGCGCGCGTTCCGCATAGCCGCGGATCGCCGCCGGCGGTTGCTGGCCCATGAACGACATTTCGGGGTAGCTGGCCTGTAGCGACTCGCGCAGGACGCCGTCACCGATCACGCGCAAGGTGCACCCCGCCGCCCGCGCCGCCGCGGCGGCGAGATCAGGTCCCTTGGTCGCTTCAAGGCGGCCGATGAACAGGATTTCGGCGTTGCGTTCGGCCTCGACCCGGGTGCTGCACCAGGGCACGACCGGATTGGGCAGTGCTTCGATCGCCGCGTCCGGAATGCCCGCGCGCATCAAATACGGGCGCATCGATTCGTGGATCGCCAGAACGGGCGGCGAGTGGCGCGGATCATAATGATGGCGTTGCACCGCCTGCCGACCGACCCGCCAGAGCTTGTGCGCGTAACTGCGACGATCGCAGTTCGCGCCGATGCAGCCGGGCGACATCGGCGTCAGCGTGCAGACCGCGCCGGTCTTCAGAAACGCGAACGCGCCGTTTGGACAGGCCAGGAAGAAATCATGCGCCGAATAGACGAGCCGCGCCCGCACTGGTGCGATCGCGGCGAACAGCGACGGCGACAGGATCTGTGCCCAGCCATGCACATGATACACCGTCGACGGGCGATCATTGGCGGCGATCCAGCGCGCGACCATGTCGGCGGCCGCGCGATTATAGACGCCGCGGGTCAACGCGGTCAGCACGCCGCCCGACAGCAGCCGCTTGCTTCCCAGTGCGACGATCTCGACACCCTGGTCACGAAGCGCCGGGTTATCGCCATCATCGCCGGTGACGAAGGTGACGCGGTAGCCGCGTGCGCGGAACGCCGAGGCGGATGCCAGCGCAAGTGCGGTCGCCCCGCCCTTGGGTACCGACAGGTCGTTGATGACGACGATATGATCGATCATGAACGCGCTGCGACCGCCGCCCTGAGTGCGCGGGCAAGCGCCGCAACGTCGCCGGCCGCCGCATCGATCAACGCCGTGCACGCGGCCCGATCGACCCCGGCCTGCTCGGCCCGTGCGGCCAGCTCGGCCAGCGCGGTCGGCGTGATCGTCGCGGGGTCGACGAAATAGGCCGATCGGCCCGCAATCTCGGCAAAGCTTTCCAGCTTCGGATCCCATTTGAGCAGGATCGTCGGGACCGCGAAGGAATGCGCGGCGATGCAGGCGTGCATGCGGTGCGCAACCATCAGGTCGCAGCTCGAGATGAACGTGGCGAGGTCACCGGGCGTGGCGAAATCGGCGATGCGGGTGATGTGGGTCGGCCCGGCTGCCGCGATCCAGTCTGCCGCGTTGCGATTGAGATACGCCCGGTCTTCGGGGCTGCCGTTGGTGAACAGCCCGACGGTCCATCCCGCCTGGGCAAGCGCCGTCGCGACGCCACCATACCAGTGCGCCATGTCTCCGGCATCCGTGTCATGGCCGTGATAGCGCAGCGCGAGCGGATCGGTGATGCACAGCCCGACGCTACGGCGATCGGCGGAGGCGGGGCCTCGCGGATAGTGCCGGCTGGCCAGCAGACCCGGGTCGCGAACCAGCCCCGCGCGGGGGATCGGTGCGGGAAGGAGGTCGTCCCAGATCTCTCGCGATCGTTCGTCACGCACCGTTGCATAGACCATCGTGGCATTCCGCAATCCGTCGGCGAACAATCGCCTACCGGTCGCGGACCAGTTCCGCGCCACGCCGACCGCAAAGACCGCGGCCGGCAGGTTGACGGCTTCAGACAGCGCGGCGTGGATCTTGACGGGGAAATTAAGATCGCTGTCGCTGAACAGATTGCCGCCGCCGACGACGACTGCATCGCAATCGACGAGCTGGCGGCGAAACGCCGGGCGCAACCGGATCGCCGCCAGCGCCGAGAGGATCGTGCGGGTCGCGACGCGGCGCAGCGGTGCGGGCATTCCCTCAAGCACGGCGAGCATCCTGCCCCGGCTGGCATTACCGGGCGCGTAGCCCGTCCTGCCGGCAAGATCGATCGAGACCGCATCGATCCCGGCGCGGTGCAATTCGAGCTCAGTGCATTCGGACAGCAGCCCATCGCCCAGATTCGGGCTGTATTTCACATTGAAAAGCGCGACCTTCAAAGCAGCGCCTCCTAGGCTGACAGCAGATTATGACGGGGACCCGACGGTTGGCGCAAATGAGTAATCAGACTTTATCGCGCCGATCGGATCAAACCTACCGACGAAATATCCTGCGTGCAACATCAGAGCAGCGTTGCGAGGAAATATAATCTAAAAATGATCAATCAAATCGCTAGATGGTGATAAAGTCTGCTAATTACACAATATACTGACAGATATTGGAGATCTAAAACATCCCAGACATATGAACTGCAATACCAAAATCAGGGGTGCATTAATCATCGTGGCTTGAGACCATCGTGAAATCCGTCGAGCCCTAGCCATTTTGGGCATGGCGTCGGCCGCCGGACAGTGCCCAAAGCCGTCGCGACACTCGGCCTAGCCGCGAGCCGCCCTTCAGCCCCTCCGCACTGCGGTCGAGCAGATCGTAGCGCAGTTCGTGGATCACGAAACGCGGATCGCGCGAGATCAGATAGTGGCTGAGGTTCTTGCGCGTCGTCGCATGCGCGACCTGCTCGAGTTCGCGGCCATCCTCGTCGCCGATCAGGCTCGCATAGGCGGTACGCACCAGCGACCGAAGCCGCCAGTCGTGGGCCAGATCGTCCCGGATCGCGCCGGGCAGCGCGGTCTCATACAGCGCGTGGCTTAGAATGAGTCCCGCCGCCACCAGTCGTGCCGCCCCCCGCTTCTGTGCACGCGCATAGAATTGATCGAGGTCGGCGGGCGTCTCGGCGGCAAGGATCGCGCCGATATCGGCCAGCCATTTCAATCGCGCCCAGCCATGTTCGGTACCATGCGCGAACAGGTACAGGATCGCGGGCGCGCGCGGGAGAACCGCCACGCTGGCGCCCGGCACGAGCTGCATCGGCTCGCGCGCATCGAGATCATCGCCGCGCAGCAGATAGGGATTCTGGAACAGGCGCCAGTGCAGCTCGACCATCAGCCCCGACTCCGGATGTTCGAATGCGAGATCCTTGTAGCGCGCCATCCGCGCCCGCATCGTCGCCGCGCTGGCGTCGGCCGCCGGCGCGCTTCGTACATAGCCCCGCGCGTCGAGCAGGCTGGCGGCGTGCGCGACCTGCTCCTTGGCGACGATCAGATCGATGTCCATGCTGTAGCGGACACCATAGCGGCCAAAGGCGAGCATCGCCGCGGTCGCGCCCTTGAGCACCCGGACGGGAATGCCGGCCCCCTCCAGCGCGCGTACCAGGTGTAGCGTTTCGAAGACGGATTGCAGCTCCTGCACCGCACTGTCCCGCGCGAGCGCCCCGATCGCGGCGCGAGCGTCGGTCCCGGCATCGATGTCCGGCAGGCCCGCATAGTTCAGGCCTGCCGCAAACAGGCCGGCAACGCGGTGGCGCTCGACGATCGCCGCGACGCGCGGCCAATCGGTGACCCGTGACGCCAGATCGCGGATCCGTGCTGCCCAGCGCGGATCATGCGGCCACCGCGTCGCTGCTACGACGAGCGCGAATTCCGGGGTGGCGATCTGGGCATCGCCGTCGAGCAGTGCGTCGTGGTTCAGCACGGCCGAAATCCGCTGGCCTCACGTCCCGGCGGAAACGACGCCAAGATCGCATAGCCTCCATCGGGTGGCGTGCCCGTCACGTCGAATCCCTGATCGAGAACCCAGACATGCGCGTCGAGCGGCATCTTCGAACCGGGGCGGATCCCATAGAACAGCGTCGAATCGACCCCGCGCCGCCGCAGCATGACCTGTGCGGTGAGCCCGCGCTCGAAACACAGCGCGCGCAGGCGGCTGCGCTTGGCCGCGCGATCGACGGCCCAGGCGATGATCTCGGCCAGGTCGCGCCGGCGTGGCCCGGGCGGGAGCGGGCGGGGCAGCGGGCGCGAGGCGATCCGGCCGAGCCGGGGCAGCGCCGCATGGCTGATCAGCGGTGCGGAGACCGTCAGCAGGATGGTCGCCTCGGCAAGCGCGAACCGCTCCTCCCACGAAAAGCGGCCGAACTTGGTCCAGAATCCGTCCTGGCGGTGTGGCACGATCACGCCTCCAGCCAGAACCATGGCACGTCGCGGTCGTGCCGGCCGCATATCACCACCGCCTGCCCGTCCGTGACGTCGAACGGCTCGACCGGCGTCACCTCGGTTTCGAACGCCCGCACGCCGGGATCGATCGTGTCGTAGACGATCCCTTCGGTCAGATGGAAGCGGATCCACTGGACGATCCCGTGCACCCGACCTGCGGTCGCGTGGACCGTGACGGCGTTGCGCGCCGCGGGGATCGGCGGGCCGGTAAAGTCCATGTCGAAGATCGCGACGCCATTCGAGCGAAGATCGATCGCCTCCCGATCCGGCGTATCATGGGCGACCGCGAGCTGGTTGAACGGGCTCATGTCGAAGCCGTCGACGATGCCCATCGCATAATCGGCCGGGCGACGATGCGTGACGAGCCCGACCATGATCTCGGCCCGGTACGGCATTATCACCGCGTCCCGCGTGAGCAGGCGCGCGCGCGCATCCTCGACCGTGTTCAGTCCACCCGCACCGATCAGGTTGTTCGCGAGATTATCCCACAGCAGTACATTGGCGGGCGCGGCCAGATCGACCCCGATCTGCAGATCGCGCGCGTCCTTCGGGACGATCGTCACGCAGTCCGCATAGCCGTTTTTGGCGACGACCGCGGATGCGGCCGCTGCAACCGCGGAATCCCGCTCGCAGGCGATGACGCGCGCGGCACCGGCCCGGGCCGCGATCATCGCGAAGAGGCCGGTCCCGGCACCGATATCGAGCAGCGTCGCGTCGGCGGGCATCACGCTGCGCAGCGCCTCAGCATAGAGCGCGTGGCGATCATCGTCCTGCACCATCGTGAAATACCATTTGCCGACCCCGGCCGATCGAATCCGGCGCGCCTGTGCTGCGATCTCGCGATCATCGGGGGCGAGCGCCAGCGCAGCGTCGCACAACCGGCGCGCGGTCTCCGCCAGGCCGCGGGGCAACAGGAGAGTCAGGGCCAGCGCAACCATCGCATCGGGGCGGCCGTCGACCGCCGCGATCAGCCGCTGAATACCCGGATCGAGACGCTCGTCCGCGGTCATCAATAATTGCTCCCGGCGGTCCGACGCATGTGGCTCGCCAGTGCGACGGCGTGCAGCAGATTCTCGCGATAGGCGATCTCGTAGGCAATATCCGTCCAGAGCGGCGAATCGGCGGGCGGCATGTCGTCGACCAGCTTCTGGAGCCGGTCGACATCCATCGTTCCCGCGGTCTGCTCGAACATCTTCATCCGGTCGATCTCGTCGCGCAGCCGGTCGCGCGAGGCGACGAGCGCGACGGGCCAGTCGGCGCCCTGATAGCCGCGCAGCCGGGTATCGAGCACGCTCGGCGGTGCCTTGCCCCGCATGGCCCCGCGCAGGATCGCGCGGGGCTCGCCGCCCC
>Ga0265780_10007631_pt1 | contig 13245 bp, 12 predicted proteins | sample P1T30metagenome_FD_192432 | JGI IMG/M metagenome (GOLD analysis project Ga0265780, IMG submission 192432) | Plant litter microbial communities from East Loma Ridge, Irvine, California - P1 T30 | ecosystem: Environmental > Terrestrial > Plant litter > Unclassified | place: USA: California...
CTGATTCGAGCGTAGTTTTCGCTATCAAAATGACGCTGGCCGCGAGCGCGGACAGTCCGATGACGCTCAATCACGCGTCACATCGCCTCGATCATGCCAAAAGCGGGGTTATTCGAGGTGGCCTTAAATCAGTGATCGAGGCGGCAGGTCTACTAGCGGATTGGCAAGCCGGATTTCGGCGCGATTACCGGCGCATGGTCAACGTCTTGCTATCGCGGCGCCTGCCACTGGTGCTAGCGACAGTTTACGACGGTGTCCCTGGGCTAGATGCGGGACTGCGCACAGCGCTGGCGCCGTTCAACGACGTCATTCTGCGTGAAGCGGCAGCGCATCACCTGCCGGTCCTCGACTTGCGCCTGGTGTGTGATGCGCCCGGTGATTATTCGGCTGCCTCGCCGATCGAGCCGTCGGCCCAGGGGGGCGGCAAAATCGCCGCCGCGATCGCGCAGCTGGTGCGCGAGCAGGTACCGAGCGCGCCACGCACGGTCTTGTACGGCAACCCGGCATTGTGATCGCGCCACATTTCCTGTTGGAAATGATTTTGGTAACATAAGCTTTTAAACTGGATGGTGGTCGGCGTGTTCGGCCGCTGTACAAGCATGCCCCAACACATCGAACACATCGACGCCATCGCCCGTAAGAAGGGGCGTGCCGTCCTCTATCTCGAGTTCCATCCACGGCCGTTCAAGGAATGGCGCAATTACGACTACGAGAATGACGCCACACGGGCCGCGGTGTTGGCTTGGTTTGACACGCACGCGGTGCCGTGGACCGCATGCGGGCCTTTCGCCAACCCGAACGTGATGGCGCCGTATCTGGGCCAGGTGTATATCGATGTGCCATACGACGACAGCTTGCCGGCCTACTGTGCCCTGCGTGATTACCTTGAGTTTCCTGACGGCTCGATACGCCACGCGGGCATGCGCTTTTACGCTATGCCGCTCGAGCTTGCAATGGAAAATGCAGCGCATGACGAGCCGGGTTTCTGGGAACGCTGGGCCGAGGATTTTTGATGGCGACCAATCAGCAATCGCTGGTGCGCCAATGGCATATGCTACGCATGGTGCCGCGCGCGCCGGCCAAGATCTCGGCCAAAGAATTATGTGAGCGCCTATGCGGTGCCGACTTTCTGGTGACAAAGCGTACCGTCGAGCGGGATTTAAAAGAATTGTCGACGGTGTTCCCGATCATGGTTGACAGCCGCGACAAGCTATTTGGCTGGAGCTGGTTGCGCGACGCTTCCAGCTTCGATCTACCCGGTCTCACCGTGCCCGAAGCCTTGACGCTGACCTTAGTGGAGCAGCACTTGCGGCACCACCTACCGCCCATCACGGTCGATGCTTTGCGTCCGCACTTTCGCTCGGCGGCGCGTACCCTGGCGTCGGTCGACGACTCGGCACCGTCACGGGCTTGGCTGGACAAGGTGCGCAGCGTGCCACCGCACCTACCGCTGCTACCACCGCGCATGGACCAGGAATGCCAACGCAATGCGTATGTGGTGCTGATGCAGGACCGCCAATTAAAACTCCATTACCGCAAGCGCGACAGCGATACGCCAACTGTCTACGCGTCGGTGCATCCGCTGGCGTGGTCCAGCGCGGCGGCTCGGTCTATCTGGTCTGTATGTTCGACCGCTACGACGACGTGCGGACCGTCGCACTGTACCGGCTCCAGCAAGCCGAGGTGTTGTACGAGGTCGCACGCCAGAAACTTGGATTCGACATCGACGCGTATATCGCGTCTGGCCAATTCGGCGTGCTCACGGGCGAGCCGGTGAACACTTATTTGAAACCCCACTGAGCACCGACCAAGTGCTGACCAGCGATGCCGAAGGACGGCTGCACTTAAGCGCCACCGTCCCGCATACGCGTGCCTTGGTCTGGTGGCTACTGGGCTTTGGCGACGGCGTCGTGCTCGAAGCGCCGGCCAGCCTACGCGAAGAGCTCGCCAGCACGGCGCGGCGCATGGCAGCCGCTTATGCCTGACCTGCGTAAGGCACGCAGTTATCGATGCGTCGCCTCCTGACCCATTCACACGAGAACGACCATGCTTGACCAGATTTTTGCACTGGAACCTGCGATCCCGGTTCCGCAACAGGATTCCTATATCGAGTCCTATCCTTATCTATGCGCACACTTCGGTACCAAGACGGTCCTCGAGCCGAGCGACGTGGTGCTGGGTGCGCACATGGTGTACGGCTGGATGCCGACAGTGCTGGGCTTGGACACGGCTGCCGTCCGTGGCTGCACGCTGCAACAGGCGGCTGCCTTGCTGACTGCGGCGAAGCAACGTGACTTGAACAAAGCCGAGTTGCTGTCGCTGAAAGGCATGATCAACAACTCGATCGTCGGGGCGTCCAAATTACTGCATTTCGTCGCCCCCACGCGCTACCCGATCTGGGATTCACGCCTCTATGCGTTCCGTCACGGCAGGCGTGGTCATGCGCACCAGGTGAACAATGTCGATGCGTATTTGGGCTACCGACGCGACTTAGTCGCCTTGATGGCGGATAGCCGCTTCCCGGCCTTCCACGCCGCTGTCAACGCCAAGGTTGGCTACCCGGTCACGGGTCCGCGTGCGCTCGAATTGATGATGTTTTTGGCGGCGCGCTCGGACGGCTAATGCAGGTCGAGAAAGGCGGCGAAGATCGTGATGATGCAAGCGAAGTGCCCGGACGTGTGGTGTCGACCGTGCCGCATTCAACTCAGCTTACACACACCGACGAGTCCGCGAACGCCGTCAAAAAGCGGTGTAAGCCCAGCAGCGTATCGACGTTGATTTGCCACCCGTAGGCGGTGGGCGTCTTGCCACCATGGAGGCGCTTCGGAAATCGCGTCATGTTCGAATGGAAGCGGTGCGCCTCGCTTACCGTTTCCACGCCGTCCATGCGTAGCAAAGATTCGCGCGCATGGTCGGGATGCACGCAGCAGCGGATCTGATTCAAGCTGATCCGCACCTTCTCGATATACAGAATACCGCCGGTCGGCGAGGCGAATTCCGCCAGCTTGACGGTCTCCCGCGTCATGTGATAGCCCGCATCCTCGGCCAGCGCGTAAACCGCCACCAATGCCGCCTGCGTTTCGTCATCGGGTGCCGCTGTTATTGCGGTCGTTGTCGTCTCGTGCATCATATCGTCGCTGTTTGTGTCTCGAGTGTGGGGCCATCCGAGGATAGTAAATGGTGCGGTCGCGCCGGCGCCGACTTGTACGAATGATCGACAACGCGTAGCGCGCTCGCGATGGTCGACTAATCAAAATACCGCGTCAGCGCCAGGGTTGTCGTGCCGCCTTGCGCTTCCATCAGCTCGATGTCGTGAATCGGAATATCGGCCAGTTGCACTTGCCCGACCTGTCGCGGGTGGGGGCGCACGACCTTACCGCCATGATCGCCATCACGCCATACCACCACGAACAAGGGATCACCATGCGCTTCCCGTTGCTTTCTGAGGCTGCCCGCGAACAGACCAGCGGCGCCGGTCTTGCCATGGATCGCATTGTCCAGGGATTCGTGGTTGTTGACGCGGCGCCAGCTGGTTTTCGTGTGGACAGCGCGGTAGCGAATCCCGCCTTTCGTCGCGCGCTCGGTCGCAGGGCTGGTCGGGACCAGCAGCGGCGGCGCCACGCGCGACGCGCGTGTGGCGTTCGGCACCTGTGCCAACGCGGGGCTATCGGGTGCCGGTGCGTGAAACACCCCAGTGTCGACAAAGGTCAACAAATCCTGATACGCCTGCGCATGATCGCCTGCGTGATTCGCCATTTGCGGCTTGGTCAAACAGCCGCGTGGCGCTACGAAACTGTCGATGCGCCGCTGCGGCAGCTCATGCCAACCGATATTGAAGGCGCCGAGTTTCGCGAAAAAGCATAGGGAACTGTACGGCAGATGGTCGTGGATCCACCAGGCCATCGCAGTCCAGCTGCCGCCCAGCGCAATGTAGTCGGCCAAGGCCGGCACCACGATACAGGCCATCGCCCCATGGCCCTGAGCGTCCGGGTAGTCCCAAATATGTCCGGCGTAGTTGTTCTCGTTGCTGCCGCAGTTCAGGTTGTGCCGATTACCGAACGCGTTGACCTCGGGAGAGCGGTAGCCAGAGCGGACGTGGATGCGCCCAAAGCGCAACTGCAAGGGCTCCAGTAGCTCGGTGCACAAGGCACGTCCGACCCGTATCGCCGCTTCGGGATGGTCGGGTACATTGCGAAGCTGGTGCCAGTTGGCGATCTCACTGTACAAGAATTCGCGCATATAGAAATGACGCGATAAACGTTCCCGTCCGAGCGTTTCGAGCGCGTCATAGTGCATGCGAATCCTCCCGCAATATCGATGGGTTAGGCGTTAGAGACGACGCGAATTCATTGATCTCGATGTCGCCGGTACCGTTGAGCATGTCGGTTGCCAGCGCTCGTTTGCGAGTGAGCAGGTGGTCGAGCGTTTGCTCAAAGCTCACCATGCCGTCGCCGACGACGGTTGGGTAATACACATACACGTCGCGCTGCTGACCGATGCGGTAGGCGCGATCGGTGGCTTGGTCTTCCTTGGCCGGATTCCACGGCCGCGTGAAATGGATGACGTGGTTGGCTGCCTGCACGTTGACCCCGAACCCGACTGCCGTAGTGGAAAGGATGATGACGCCAAAGTCTGGGGCTTTCTGGTAAGCGTCGATCAAGTTTTGGCGACTGGGACCACGCTCGCTGCTCGAATTGGTGTCACCGTTGATGATGGTGGCCGTGAATCCAAACGTATCCAAGATGGCGAACTGCAGCGCCCGCTGGATATCGCGCAGCTCCGTAAAAATGATCGCTTTCTCGCCACGCGCCTGGATCGCCTTCAGTTTTTCCATGGTCCAGCGCAGTTTGGGCGACACGTCCGTGGGATCGCCCTCGGGGCGCACAGCGTACGGATGCGCGCAGATCATTTTGAGTTTATGGAGCAGGCCCAGCATGGCGGCGCTTTGCTGGCCAAGGTGTTCTTGCATCGCACGCTGATCGTGGTAATGCCCGACCTCACTGCGGTAGAGACGCAATTGCAAGCGGCTCATGGGCAAGGACTTGCAGGCTGTGTCCTCGATTTTGGCGGGCAGATCCTTGGCCACATCGTGTTTGGTGCGACGCAGCAGCTGCGGCTCGATGAGGGTACGCAGTTCGTTTAACGCGACCGTGTCCTGATGTTCCTTGGTCTCAATCGGGCGGCGGAACTTGGCACCGAACTCATTGAGTGAGCCCAGTAAGCCCGGTTGTATCCAATCGTACAGGCACCACAAGTCAGTCAGCGAGTTCTCGACCGGCGTACCGGTACACGCGATCCGAAAGCGCGCCTGCAAGGCTTTGGTTGCTTGCGTCACCCGCGCCGCTGGGTTTTTAATCTTTTGCGCTTCATCGCAAATCACCACGCTCCATGGTTGACGGGCCAAGGAAAACTCTTGATCGCGCAGCGTTTCGTAGGTGGTCAACACAATACGCTTGTTGCGGCGCCACCCGAAGCGCAGCAAGTTCTGAATGCCGTGCGCGCGCACCTCAGGCGGTAACTCGCCCTTGGGCATGCGGGCTTCCTGCAGCGCGCGCCCGTACAATTTCAGAACGTCTTCACCAACGCGCGGGTGCAAGAAGTGGCGCATCTCCCGCTCCCAGTTATCGAGCAGGGAGACGGGGGCTACGATCAACACCGGTGCGCCGTCGGGCTCTCGCTCCATGCACCAGGCAATAAAGCTCAACAGCTGCAGGGTTTTACCAAGCCCCATGTCGTCGGCCAGTACACAGCCGGAGGTCATGTGCGGCGACAAGCCATATAAATGCTGCAGCCAGCCCACGCCCTGCAGTTGGTGCGCGCGTAAGGAGGTCGTGGGCAACAAGGCATATGGCAACTCGGGGTCGGCCATCAAACCTTGGCGTAGGGTGCTACCACGATCGCGCTTGTAATCGAGCTCGTCGATGTTACCGGCGACCAGCAGCACGTCGCGCGTAGGTGCTTCCTTCGGATCGGCGGGCGCGCGTTGCCTAAAACGTTCGCCCCACAGGGTCGCGATGCGACGCGCCGTGAGCAGCTCGAGATCGAGCTCGGGGCCGGGCAAGCGTGCAGTCGCTTGCCCATTGGCTGAGGCCGCCTCGATGTTAGCCACGAACTGTTGGTAATGGTCGTGATTGTGCGTTTCCCAGCGGCTGAGCAGCTCACCATCGAGCCCGAGCTGGCTCAGTAACGCGGCCGGCAGCCAGTTCTCTGCCTGCCCCTTTTGCAGATACGGTGAAGCGACTGTCTCGGCGCGGCCGATGCCGATCACACGATCCCCGTACTGCGACAAGTCGAGGACATCGTCCATTTCTTGGCCGGCGGCTTGGGCAGTCCAGCGCTGCTGTACCTGCTCAAGGTAGAGCAGATCGCTGGGGTCGAAGCCGGCCATCTCGAGTTCATAGCCGCGCCAGAACGCGCAGGCCAGCCCCGCGATCAATTTGCTACCGACTTCAACGACGAACTGGCCCATTGTCACTGGATCGTTGAAATCCAGTTCGACCTGCTGCACCGTCTCGCTAGGCGCGGTCAGCACCAGCAAGACCGTAGAGATGCGCTGATCCGCATGCAGCACCGGTTGGATCGCAAAGCGATAAAAGTGGATGCCCGCTTGCTCCAAGGACGCGTCGTACTCGTCGGCGTCCAGCACTGCACTCGCGTCGGGCCCGAGATATGCGAAGGGGTTCTTCAGAAACAAGGACGCGTTGCTGCCGGCGACGCGGCGCGCCGGCATCGCGCGCACTTCGCTGAGCACCGTTTTCACCTCAGGCGGAATCAGAATATGTGTGATGCCACCGTCGTCCTGCGCGACGACGTAGCGATCCTGTACCTGTTGCTGACGCTCGAAGGCGCCGAGCCAACCTGACGGTTGCTCGTCGAAGGTCGGGGTGATCTCGACCACTTGCTCGTTGCCGACCAGGCGGCGTTGCACATCCAGTTTTAAAGACTGCGGCTGCACCACGACGGTACGGTCCAAAAAACCATCCAGACGCGCATTGGCGTGCTTGGCCAGTTTGCGGATCGTTGCCCAGCCGAGTTGATTGGTTTTTTCGCCCGGTGCCGCTTTCTGGTCGCGATGCAGATCCTGCACTGCACGAATGAGTTTCCAGCTTGGCTCCGGCATCAGCCAAGCTTGGCCATCGAGCGTGTAGACCGCACCGTGGCGGGCCAGCGCGCCGCGAATGGGCACGCCGTCGCTGCTTTCCCAGGCTTGGATCGTGATGGTAAAAGACGAATCGGCCAGGCTGCCGGCGCTCGTCAGCGTCGGTCGCAGCGCGCGACTATTTGGTAGGCCCAGCAGTTCACTACTGCCGCGGTGTTCTGGCGCCCGCAAAACCTCATACGCTTGTTCCCAAGGCAGCAGCCACTTGTCGACCAAGGGCGTAATCAAACCTTCTTCGTCCAATTGTTGAAGGTAGGCGAGGGCAGGGCGTTCGCTCACCGCGGCTTGTCGCACATCGTCGTCCGTCACCCAGGGATAGACGATACCCTCAGCCTCGTACACTGGTGTCAAGTACACGGACGACACTGGGTCGGCAGGGCGGGGCGCGCGACCGCGCAGCTTATTCCAGAAGCTCACTTGATCCAAAATCCTCGGTCAGCGTTAAACGTCATTTGAAGGCGCGCTAGCTCCTGGCCGAGGCGCGAGCGTGGGTCACGTTCGAGTACCCAGAACGCCCCGCCCTTGTCGATATTGTTTTGCACTTCAATGCGATAGGCACGTGCCAGGGCACTGGCGACTTTGATGACGCTTAGTGTCGACGCGTCTGCCGTCGCCAGCTTGGCCACAGGCTGTTTGGTTTGCAGTAACGAGGCCAGCGAAACGGGCGCTGGGGACGTTGGCACCGTTGGCACTTGTGGAGATGCGTTCGGCGACGCCAAGCGTGCTTGATCACTGCGCACATCCACGGGCGCGCCATGGTTGCCCGTGCCAGGATAAATGTTGCGACGCGCGAGGAATTGGTTCGCCTTCCACTGCCACGCGTTCATGTGCAGAATCCGGTTGTCCGACCAAGTCTGCTTATTCTGTATGACTTTCTTAAGACTGTTGGTCGACAATTCGCGCGCCGCCGGATCGAAAGGCAACTCGTGTTCAGCATAGGCGTAACACGCATTACCCGTCCCCGAGAATTCGACGAAATACTGGTCCTGGATGCGCATAATGAAACCGTTGTTATGGCTTGGTCCGCCCACCAACTTACCGTAGCGCCCGGCATTCTTGTCGCGGAAATTCCGGAATTCCGGGTCAGGGTTGGCGACGGCGTCTGCCCCCAGCAAGATGCGCGTGTACACGATCTGGTCGACGAAATCGAGCCAATAGCGCAAGCGCGCCTGGTCGACCTGGCCGGCGCCCTGCAGCAGGCTGAAGAAGTGTTCGAGGTCTTCCTTGGCAAACCAGCGCAACACCATGGCCCGCACCGGCGCCTCGACCATCGACCAGCGCGTCGCCGAGCGCAGCTGGGGATTGCCCCAGCGTGTAAACGATTCGCTTTTCAATAGGTCATGTGCTTCGCTACGCTGTGCCGATTGGCAGTAACGTGTCAACAGCGCGGCTAACAGCTCATCGGCGTACAGCGGCCGCGCACGCAAGAATTGAAGCATGCGCGGCAGCGTCGCCAGAAAACGGGCATCGTCCACACCGTTCAGATAATCGATCTGGTGCGCGATCACGCGACGCCAGAGCCAGCTCGACTCTGGAATCGGTAAGCCGCGGGTGAGGTGATCGTGTTCGTCCAGGGAGCCGTCGAACACGACGTGGCGTAGCGAGCGTCCCGCGTCGTCGCCAAAGATGTCGCGGTGGCGTTCGACCAGTTGCGACCACAGTTTGGGTCGCCGCAGACTCTTGACCAAGATAGCTGCTGTCGCCACCAGCCGCTCGCGCAGGCGCAGCCAATTGTGCTGATCGGACGGGCCATCGAGGTCGTAGGCCAGGTAACTGTGCAATAGGCCGAACCAGGCTTTACGTGGCACTTCTTGTTGCGCGATCCAGTCATCGGTATGGGCGATGACGGCCTCGAACAAGGCTTGCTCATGGATCGGCTTGCCGCAAGCGCCGCAATCGTCACACAAACCCCAGGTAATCAAGGTCCACTCACGGCGCGCGAGGCCCGGCTCACCACGGCGCAAGCGCGCTAACGCGTTAATGCGTTGTTGGCGATCGGGTTCACGCGGCGCGCCCTGTTCGAACAGCAGTGCGACCCGGTCGGCTTCCGCTGCGAGCTTACGCGGTTCCGGCAAGGTGAATAACAGCCCTTCGCTGTCTCTGCCGAAACGTCGCAACGAGGTCTCTAATCGATTCGAGACGGCGGCCAACAAGCTCAGGTGTTCTAAGCTCATAGCAACAAGCATTTCTCCGGCCCGCTGGCTGTGAACGCGACGGGGCGCACGCCACTAGCCGGGTCTTTCAGGCCGTAAAACTGCAGACGCAACTCGACCCGACGGCTGGCTTCCTTGCTGTCCTTGGCGTTGTTAAAGGACACGCCACCGGCCAGGAACAATTCACGCACCTGCTGCTTTTGCGCTTGGCTCAAGCCCGTGGTGGTGGCAAAGCGGTCGTCCAGCATCGTGCACATGACCCATTCCGAGCGTTGCAGACTGAGGTGGAGGTTGTATAGGTAGGAGCCATCGGTGTCCGTAAACCCCTCGATCAAGACTTGCTTGAACCAGCGCTTACCCTCGTCACTGAGGGCGGCATCGATCACCAAGGGCACGACTTGGCGCAAGGCCGTCTGGCCGTCCGGGCCAAGTTTATAGTCGTTGTAGCCAAAACGACCTGCCTCGCCAAAATTGATGCGGTTGTCGCGGCAATCGACAACGATGTTCCGATTGAGCCCTTGTGCCTTAATTTGCAAACGCTGACAGAGATGGGCGATGTCGGCGGCCCGCGCTCGCTCTCCCTGTTCGATCTCCTCGATGCGCTGCGTCATCATCACCAGCGAGGCGACCATGACCACCAAAAACAAGATCATCAGGGCGGTCATCAAGTCGGCGTACGAGATCCAGAAAGGTTTCTCGCCCTCTGACTTGGGGCGTTGCGCCGCCGCCGCACGCATGCCAAACATCGCTTAACTCCTTACCGTGCGGGTCGCCAACTTGCCCATCGCTTCCGACAAGTCTTCGACGTATTCCTTGACGTCCTCGACGCCGCCGGCGAGGTGTTGGATCGCCTTGTCCAACTGGGTATCGAGCGAGCCCATGGTCTTCACAAGGCTGCGTTCCATCCCATGGCCGAAATCGTCGAAGGTGCGCCCAACGGCGGTGGCGATCTTCTCTAAATACTCTTCGGTCTCGCGGTTGACCGTGTGGATTTGCGCGCTCAAGCGGGTCAGATCCGCGACCGCTTTTTCGCGCAGCGCGGCTTCCTGTTGCGCCGTGCCGATCACGGATTCAAGGGTGCTCATGTTTTGGACCGCCGCGTCGCGCGCGGCGCGGTAGTCCGCGACCACAGCGCCCAATTCGCGCATCGAGCTGGCGATCTCGGAAGAGCTCGCATTTAAGGCGCCAACCATGTCAGTGCTCGAGCGCAAAGCGGCGTGCACCTGGGTGCCGGCGGTATCGAAGCGCTCAGCGGCGACGCGCATCTTGTCGGCACCAGTTTGCATGCCCTGCAAACTGCGTTCGGTTTGCCCGCCCAAGGTCTCGATCGTCTGCTTCATCGCCAGACGCTCGTTTTCGACCAACTCGACCAGGGAACGGATTTGCCCGCCCAGTTCCTGCAATGCCGACGTCGAGGCGTCCTGGAAGCGCTGGAGCGCCGCCTGCGCTTGCTGATCGATGTCGTGGCGTCCTTTATCCAAGCTGGCGAACATCGCCCCAACTTGATTGCCCAGGTCGGTCAGCACGGCCCCGGTTTGCGCCTGATAGTGCTGCATGGCGGCTTGCGCTTGCTGGTCCATCGCTTGGCGACCTTGATCCAAAGTCGTGAACATCGTATCGACCTGGCTGCCCAGCGCATGCAAGGCGGTGCCAGTCTGTTGCTGGAACTGTGTCAGCGCCGCTTGCGATTGTTGGTCCATGCTGGCGCGGCGTTCATCGAAGTGGGTGAACATCTGGTCGATGCGTGTCGTCAGGCCGTCCGATGCCGTCGTCACGCTGCGCATGCCTTCTTCTTGGGCCCGTGTAATGGATTGACCGACGCCGTCGATCATGGTGTGCATCTGCTGTTCGAGTTGCTGCACGGTGTTGGCGATCTGCGACAGCGTCTCGCTCTGCCCGCGGCCCACACTGTCTTGCAGCTGTTGGACAAACACGTCCATCTGTTCGGTCATTTTCATTTGCCGCAGCTCGGCGTCGGCAAACATGCGTTCCAGTTGGGTAGCGATCTTGTCGCCCGCTGCCACCCCTTGCGTGCCCATCGCTTCGACTGCGGCTTGCAGACCGAGCACCATGTTGTTCATCGAACTCTGCATCAGCTCTTGGCTGCTGTGCATATCTTGTAAGGTCTTTGCCAGCTGTTGAGAAATGGCTTCGTTGGAAGCGACACTGGCGTTGCGCAGATCGTTGACGAGTGCGGAAATCCCAGCTTGCATCTGCTGCATGCTGCTGACCGACTGCTCGAGCATGGCGGACATGCCTTGGAATTGCTGTCCGAACGTCCCCTCGAGCTTGGCCATAAACGCGACCAATACTTCTTGCAGCATCGAGCCGACCATCTTCGATTGGTCGCCGCTGGCGGCCGAGACCGAATCGGCAATTTTCTCCAACGGCGTGCGTAAGCTTGCCTCGATGCTCTGGCTGATCTGGCTCGCCATGTGGCTGCCCGATTCGCGATAACTCCCGCTTAAGGTCTCCGCCAGCCGGGCGCTCTCGCGCACTTGTGTGTCGACCAGGTTTTGCAGCATTTCGCGCAGGTCGGTGACCAAACTGTCTTTCAGCATGCGGGTTTGAACGGCGCTCTCTTGGCTGGTTCTGACCAGCTCCGATAGGTATTCCTCGCCGACGCCGGCATCGAACAAGTGGTCGATGGCTTCCGTCAGCGCCTCCAACTGGGAATAACACACGCGCAACCACTTTTTTTCGAGATGCGTAACGATCATCGCACCGACGATCGCCGTCAACGAACCGACGAAGGCGAATAGCACATCGTGCAGCAGACCGCGCACGCTCTGCTGCACTTCAGCCGGGGTGCCGGGATCGAACTGATACAGGCCGAGCATCAAGCCCAAGAAGGTACCGATGATGCCGAGTCCGGTCAGGATTCCCGGCAAATGCTTGAAGTACTCCGTACGCAGCGGTGTGTCGACAATGCTTTGTGACGAAAAATAGTGGGATGCGGGAACCGTTGCTCGCGTGCGGATCACCAAGCGCTCGCCGCCGGTGTCTTCACATTGGTCGTGCAGCGTTTCCTGGAACTCGCGCCAATGGTGGGTGAACACCGTATCTTTAAAAACCTTGGCGGCAGCGTCACGCCGTGCCGCCGGGCCCAGCTCGCGCAGTTTTGTTACCTCATCGGTTGCGCGCTGCAACGCGTGAGCAAGTGTACCGGCCGGTATGCGGTATTGGCGAATAAACTGCGCGATCAAGTAGACGAGAAAGACGACGACGATCGCGGGCGCGACCAATTTTATCGGATCTTGGAAGAGGGAGGACATGGTGTGAAGTGGACGATACCGCTGGCTTAACGCTGTATATGAATGTTTTTTGTACCAATAACAATACGCTAAGTTAAGCTTTTCAGCAGAGGAATTTTTGCAACACTACAACTTTTTTATGCTAGAGAAGCAATGACTGCATTGACGTGTGGATATTGGTGAGTTTTGCGGCACAGATATTCGGCCCATACTTAAAAATCGGTGTGATGCGCACGGGGCGACGACGTGTTAAAACCATCCGCAAGTGCAGCTCTACCTGATAACAGCGATTAGCGATGATGACCTTAGACGACGTTGACGTCGTGATGGGGGGAATGCCAATACCACCCATGGTACTGCTCAGCTCACATGAAAGATTTATCAAAGGGCTCAATGGGTTGTGTCATCCATTAACAATCGAGATGGGCTTCGTTGGGCGCGGTCAAGACGCACAAAGGCTAGCTGATCAGTTTGGGGGCTCTCTTGGGGGCCTTTGCGGAGGCTCTGCCGGCAAAACCTAGACAAAATGCGGTCTGGCGAGCCGATTAGGGCTCCCACCGTCTCCGCCAAGATGCAAACGAAAAAGCGACCGCAAGGTCGCTTTTTTGTTTTCTGCGGCCAGCACGAATGCATGCCAATACAATGAATAATATCTTCCCTGCAATTGCCAACCCGACCA
>Ga0265780_10007632_pt1 | contig 13245 bp, 11 predicted proteins | sample P1T30metagenome_FD_192432 | JGI IMG/M metagenome (GOLD analysis project Ga0265780, IMG submission 192432) | Plant litter microbial communities from East Loma Ridge, Irvine, California - P1 T30 | ecosystem: Environmental > Terrestrial > Plant litter > Unclassified | place: USA: California...
GCACTCACAGATCCTACGAAGCTCATTCGGGCCTCTTGACCTTGTCGGCCTCAGCTTCTCAATGTACTGCGGGTCGCGCATAGTTCGCGCAAACACCGGCGCACTTGTTCCGCCACTTGGCGCATTGTTTCTCCTCCTGTCCATATTCGTCGCCATGGTGGGTGTGCTGTGCTTGCGGTGTTGCGGGTGCTAGTGATCTCATGGTGCTTGCGGAAAAAGCACTGACTAAGCGGTAAGGCTGCCAAGAGTTCGCAGCTAAGATCAATTTTCCTTCGCGTCCAAGCCAACCCTTCTTTCCTCTACTCACATCCACGCCCAAGGTATGTCTACACTATTTCCTCTCTCCCTCTCACTTTCATGATTGATACCCTTGAAATAGTTCTTGTGATCTCAAATGAGCTTTGAACACATGCACCACCCTCTGATCTCGTCTCCAGAGCTTCTGCTTTCGCAACAAAGTCTACGTTCTCAGCTAACTCCGACTAGATGACGGCCAACGCCGGCTTGCTTTCGCGCGTGGCAGCTACAAGGTTGCTTATACTGTAACGAATACTCAGTTGCCAAGTAACGGCTACAAGGAACTTGAATGCAGTAAGCATATGGGTCTTCAGGCCGAGGCGCCTTGGGGCTTTTGCTGGCCGTTACAACTGTCTGCGGTTGCACGACGTGCAGTTGTCACATTGTCTTTGATACCAGGCTGTATCTAGTTGCTGCGACAAAGGTGGTGGACATGCTGTCTCAGTACTAATTCTAGCATCCTCCGTGGTTTATCCCACAATATGGTAAGCTACTTTTCCCATTCGCATGCCCACCTCCAATGATGAACGTATTTTTTCAGTTCTGCTACTGAACTTTCTTGAAGAAAACACATACCGCTTACCTTTGTCTGATCACACTTTGCTCCTTCAGCTTCTGCAGTCTATCTTTTGAAAGGCACAATGCTAACATGGCAATCAGATACCCAGTGCATCCTGCGCATTGCATCCGCGCACAATGTGCACATACGGTAAGCACGCTCAATTTGTTCCCTTTCGCCAGGAGGAAAACTAGTCTATCCATTCAACGACATCTGTCGTCGGGTCACCCTCCCGCACCCTACCAGTCTCGGCCGGGATGATGGGTTGTGGAGTTGCACTGCTGGCTTGTTCAGCGCCGCGTAATTGTGGTCTTTGAGCCAATGTTTGCGGCAATCCGTCTTGGAGCGCTGCGATCAGGGGCCAGGCGACGGGGGATGATTTAACACGGCTGTCTGAGCAAGAACCCTTTGCACATAGTATTGCGACACGAGTGTTTGGGCATTGCTAACAGTGTTCAGATAGCATTCGCTTTGCACGTGAAGGAAATGGCAACGGCCAATAGAGCACTCGGTGCAGGAAGCCGGTTGTGGCTGTAGTGGTACCTCATCAGTTGTATCCATGTAGTAGTTAAGCAACCATCAGTATTTGCATCAGATGCGTTCATCTCACCACCTCGTGCTTTGTTTGCTTTCATGGTCTACCACCCTGGACTGTGCAATGTGGCATCGTGTGTTCGGTATCGTTGGAGGCGTTCACAATTTCCCTTTTGGTTGGCAATGTGCATGCCATGTGCGTGATGGATTGGCTGTGAGGTGGCAAAGGTCAAGGTTCATTCGGGCCCGTCAGCATATCGCATGGCATCCGCCGTTTCTCCGGAAATGGGCGTTCGTGTCGCGGTACATGATTGCCTCTGAAACAACCCCGGAGCCATGCTAGCTGACTCGGCTTAGCCTCACAAGCGGCGGAATGGTGCAAAGTGTCCTGCACACACATATGCATCGCAGCCATCACGATCACAGCATCTCGCCAGTCTCGCGCGTCGACACATGCATCCAAGTAGAGTCGATTGATCCAAATCTCCGCTACCGGCCGCGAGTAAATTACAAAGAGCCCCCTTCTGAACGTCACCGTGGTCTTGGCGAATTAATCCAACGCCAAGTCCTGCAACGCAGGCCATCAAGACGCGCAACATTTCAAACGCAGCCAGAGTGTCATCTCAATCCACGATTCCAACGGCTGCAACCAGACAACCATTGCATCCAACACAAGTCCGCCGTAGCAGCATCCGAGGAGGCTAGAAGAGGGGTACTCGGTGCAGCAACTGGGTCATCTGGCGGGTCCCAAGTGACCGGGGGTCTCTAAGGGAGCGATCCATCGATATCTGGCGCCCGTTCCTCTCGAATGTTGCCCTTACATTCCTCGTCCAAAGGGAAGATGCAGCGCCATGCCTTCTCGAATGGGGCATATCCCTCACAAGGAGGAGGCACCTTCTCAATTCAACCCCACAAGTACGTCCAGCAGCAATGCATAGCCCGTCACTTACACGCCACGTGCCTGCGCACGTTGTCTACCTTTGCGACCCGATGAAGCACAATCCTGACATTCACTGTACTTGTAGATTCCAGCCACGCTCACAGCCTACGCTCAGACGGCGGAGAGCGCTAATACAGCGCATACTGCTGGTGGGCTCCATCTTCTTCACCGTCCTCTTCTTCTTCTTCCCCGACCTGCGACCGAATCTGGGCCCCGGCCCCCTCAGCTTGCTCTCTTCAAACGACGATGCGCAGCTCGAGACGGTGCGATACTACGACCTGAACAATGTGCAGGGTACGGCGAGGGGGTGGGAAAGGGAGGAACGCATCTTGCTCTGCGCTCCGTTGCGAGACGCGGCACCACATCTGCCCATGTTCTTTGGCCACCTCAAGAATCTCACGTACCCACACAACCTCATCGACTTGGCCTTCCTTGTCGGAGATTCCAAGGACAATACCATCTCGCTCTTGACGGAGAAGCTGGAGGAGCTGCAAGCCAACCCAGACCCAAAGCAGCAGTTTGGCGAGATCTCCATCATGGAGAAGGACTTTGGGCAAAAGGTCAACCAGGACGTTGAAAGCCGACACGGTTTTGCGGCTCAGGCCAGTCGCCGCAAGTCAATGGCGCAGGCGCGTAACTGGCTGCTGAGCGCTGCCCTACGACCAACACACAGCTGGGTATACTGGAGAGATGTAGACGTCGAGACTGCTCCATTCACCATTCTGGAAGATCTGATGAGGCACAACAAGGACGTCATTGTACCGAGTACGTTGCACTGGACATGTATAGCACAAGTCTATTACTAACATATTACGCAGACGTTTGGCGACCACTTCCAGACTGGCTTGGGGGCGAACAACCATACGACTTGAACTCCTGGCAAGAATCCGAGACAGCCCTTGCGCTTGCCGACACTCTTGATGAGGATGCCGTCATTGTCGAGGGCTACGCCGAATACGCGACCTGGCGCCCGCATTTGGCCTACCTTCGGGACCCGTACGGTGATCCAGACATGGAGATGGAAATCGACGGTGTTGGCGGTGTCAGTATCCTGGCCAAAGCCAAGGTCTTCCGTGCTGGTGTTCACTTCCCCGCATTCAGTTTCGAGAAACACGCCGAGACGGAGGGTTTCGGCAAGGTACGCTATGTGCTACTTTTGCATGGTACAAGGCTAACAGCACATGACAGATGGCCAAGCGCATGAAGTTTTCCGTCGTCGGTCTTCCTCACTACACCATCTGGCATCTTTACGAGCCCAGCGTTGACGACATCCGACACATGAAGGAGATGGAGGAGGAACGCAAGAAAAAGGAAGCCGAAGAGGAGGCCAAGAAGGCAAAAGAGAGTAAGATCAAGGAGACGTTCGACGAGAAGAAGAGCGACTGGGAGAAGGAGAAAGCGGCGGTCCAAGACATGGTTCAGAAGGCCAAGAATGAAGAAAAGGCCGAGAAGGAGAAGAAGAAACAAGAGGAAGCAGGGGCAAAAGAAGAAAAGCCAGCAGAGGAGAAGAAGGAAGGTTCGTAGAATTCACAGCACATGGATATGAGGAGCATGAGACCTAGGTCGGCATCTACGTTCAAAGCGACGACAGTAACGACTCGGGTGGAGCTGGGCGCCGGCCCAGAGGACCTCAATTTCCTTCGATGTACTTGATTTTTTTTTTCGTCGTTGGAGCCCACAACCACTCAAGACAGCAATCTTTTGCCGAGCTGGTCTCTTCTGTGGCATTGGAGCATGTCCCTTGCCACTTGGTGGGCGCTTGGGGAGGATTATATACATTAGACATTAGTTGTTGCATTATGGGTGTTAGAGCTCCAGAGTAGACGTCAGCGCTGCGTGCGTCTGTAAGAGTATCAAACTACATATGATTTCATACTGGTTGTGTTTATAATGGCTTTGGTGTGTTTGCTGCTTTTCCATCGGATGGATGCTGGTTGGATGGACGCTTTTGCGATGAGGGTCGCGCGCCAGCCTTGGAGCACCTCCGAAACTCCGCTAAATCCAATCCGCCAAATGTTTTGACGGGGACTTATTGGAGCCTGCTCTCGTAATTGAGGACAGATATTGCGCGGACGAGATTACTTTGTGCCGCTTAAACACACTCACTGTCTTTATCGCCAGGCAGCCATCGTATTGGGAGGATGCGTGTCATGTTGCAACTCGACTGAACTAAACGCATAGCTGTCCATATGTGCCCTCGACCATAACCACGCCTTGCGCGCACCGCTTCTTTGTCGCATACACATCCATACCGCAAACCGGCCGTCGCCATGTCGAGCACCGACGGTGACGACCATGCCGCATCAAGGCTGCAAGAGACGATTGCGAGCCTGGAGCCCCGACCCATTACGGTAGCAGTCAACCCGGTAGCTCTCGTCGTCACGGAATGTATTACTGTCACGTCGGCAATGCGAAAGCATGCACGCTGGGCACACTCGTCAGTCGCGGCCATATTGGGGAGCTCTTCGAACAAGACACCGGCTGTCCAGCGGCGTGATCGTACCGGCCAGGGCATTGCAGGACCGGGAGAGCAAGATGACGCCGTCCCAAGCAGGTGGGGACTGCGAGGGAAGAAGGGCAAGAGCATGCAAGATAACCCGCTAATGTCAGCATTTGCGCGCTTGAGGAACGACTTAAAGGGCTGCAAAGGTAGATGGCACTGTTGAGACGGCACAGAGGCGACTACTAATGCTAATGCTACACCAGACATCAGAACCTTTGATACTCCCTCTATGCTTCACCCTTTCCTTCAGGTTATCCGCTCCTCATCCACTTCGGCGCCCATAACCTCGCTCGCCCTCATCGCCATAACCAAGTTCCTGTCATATGGTATCGTTAGCCATGACTCCCCACGCCTCCCCGAGGCTATGCAGCAACTCTCCTCCGCCATTACACACTGCCGTTTCGAGGCTAGCGACTCTGCAGCCGACGAAATCGTCCTACTTCGCATACTCCGGCTTATGGAAGTCATGATCTCCGGCCGCGGAGGCGAAGTACTGGGCGACGAGAGCGTGTGCGAGATGATGGAGACAGGTCTGAGCATGTGTTGCCAGGCAAGGCTATCAGAGCTGCTTCGGAGATCCGCCGAGATTGCCATGGTGTCCATGTGCCAGGTCATATTTCGCAGACTGAAGACGCTCGAGGTCCAATCGCCAGAGGAGTTGGACGCCATGGATGAAGAGTTGGACGGCAAGGATGACCAGGACGGGCTGCGTATGGATCCGACGGCAAATGGCGAAAGCGACTCTGCGCAACACAAAGTCGAGGCTCTTCAGCAACCGAGCGACCCGGAGAAAGGCCTGGAAGACAATGATACCGCCAATCCGGCTAGCAGTACTCTGGATCTTCCCGCAACAGCTGCAGACGGACAACCACAAGCACCAGTCGAGATCAAACCCTACTCTTTACCGTCCATAAGAGAGCTATTCAGAGTCCTTGTTGATTTGCTGGATCCGCACGACCGACAACATACCGATACTATGCGTGTCATGGCATTGCGCATTGTCGATGTTGCCCTTGAAGTCGCCGGACCTTCGATAGCAAGCCATCCCAGCCTAGCAAACCTGGCAAAGGACACTTTATGCCGGCACATCTTCCAGCTGGTCAGATCAGACAACATGGCCATTCTGAATGAGTCATTGCGAGTTGCCGGTACATTGCTGGCGACATGTAGAAATGTGCTCAAGTTGCAGCAGGAGCTATATCTCTCATACCTGGTAGCCTGTCTCTTCCCACGAGTCGAGATACCACTAGAGCCCGGCATCGAACCTTCATTGTACGAAGGCGTCCCACATGCGCCCAGTCTTATCAAGCAGCCACCAAAGCAACCCAATGGAAGTGGCCGGGCAACCCCGGTACCTGTGAAGGACAGAAAGAAACTGGGACTCGAAGGTGGCGCCCGAAAACCTGACGCTCGGGAAGCCATGGTAGAGAATTTGGGTGGCCTAGTTCGGATACCATCGTACATGGCAGAGCTCTTTGTCAACTACGACTGTGAAATCGACCGTGGGGACGTCTGCATGGATATCGTAGGTCTTCTCTCGAGGAATGCTTTCCCAGATTCTGCAACGTGGAGCACGGTCAATGTGCCTCCCCTTTGTCTGGATGCCCTGCTCGGTTTCGTCCAATCCATGGCAGATCGTTTGGATGACGAGCCTGTAACCGAAGGCTATCCTAGTGTAGAGTCGCTCCGCGCGCAGCGAGCGCGCAAGGCCATTATTATCCAAGGCGCAACCAAATTCAACGAGAAACCCAAGGCTGGTATCGCTTATCTAGCGTCCCAGGGCGTCATTAGAGACCCGGACGACCCTCAGTGCATCGCCGAGTTTGTTAAAGGAACCACGAGAGTTGACAAGAAAGTTCTTGGAGAATTCATCTCGAAGAAAGGAAACGAGGCGATATTGAGCGCTTTCATCAGCTTGTTCGATTTTACTGGACAACGAATTGATGAAGCGCTTCGACAGCTACTACATGCTTTCCGTCTTCCGGGAGAATCCGCTTTGATCGAGAGGATCTTGACAGAATTCTCAGAACAATATTTCTCCAAGGTCCAGCCAGAGGACATAGCCAATGTTGACGCCATCTATATTCTTACATACGCAGTCATCATGCTGAACACTGACCAGCACAATCCAAACCTGAAAGAGAAACGAATGCAGCTGGAAGACTTTAGGAAGAACGTCCGTGGCGTAAACGATGGGAAGAACTTTAGTCCGGACTTCCTGGAAGCGATCTACGAGTCCATCAAGAACCGCGAAATCATTCTTCCAGAGGAGCATAGCGACCGCAATGCTTATGACCATGCCTGGAAGGAATTATTAGTCAAGTGTCAATCGACCTCTGACATTGTCATCTGCGAAACAAACATCTTCGACGCCGACATGTTTGCCGCGACTTGGAAGCCAATCATTGCGACCCTGTCGTATGTGTTCATGTCTGCCACTGATGATGCCGTCTTTTCCCGCGTCGTGCAAGGATTTGATCAGTGCGCCCAGATCGCTGCAAAGTATGGCCAAACTGACGCTCTGGATCGAATCATCTCGTGTCTGTCATACATCAGCACATTGGCGCCAGACGTGCCACCAAGTACGTCACTCAACACTGAGGTGCAGGCTGACAAGAAGAGCGTCATGGTCAGCGAGACAGCAGTACGGTTCGGTCGTGACGGCCGGGCACAGCTAGCAACTGTTGTGTTGTTCCAGGTCATCAAGGGTAACGAAGCATCAATAAGAGATGGTTGGCAACATGTAAGTCTACTGTACTTTTTTCTGTCGTACTTCTAACACCCTCTAGCTCATCCGTATCATGGTCAATCTGTTCGTCAACTCATTGATACCACCCTATTTCCTCTCCTTCCAGAAAACCCTCGCGCTATCTCCAATACCACTCCAGAACCCAGCACAGGTCATCGATCGCGCGGAACGCCCGGCCGATACTGGTATTTTTTCCGCGTTGACTTCATATGTCTCGAGTTTTGCCAATGACGAACCCCCGGAGCCCTCAGACCAGGAAATTGAGTACACGCTCTGCACTGTGGATACGGTTAAGGAGTGTCACTTTGAGGACATTCTTGCCAATATCAGCCAACTCCCGGTGGAGTCGCTACGGTCGTTGCTAATGTCGCTGTTGGAGCATCTACCAGAAGATGGCTCACCAAGAGTCATGGTAGTAAAGCCAGAGATACCAGGGGCCAGTCCGCGAACGCCTGGTCCAAGACAGAAGGGCAAGGGTCCACTCTATGATCCAAGCCTGGTGTTCGTTCTCGAGCTAGCGACTGTACTGGCCTTACGGGACGACGAGACTGTGAGGGAGCTCGCAAAGGATGTGACGGATGCTTTGGTATCTGTCATTCGAGATGCTCCCAAACATCACTATGTGGTGATTGCACGATCGGTGTACTACCTCCTTAGTCTGCTCAAGGCTAGCAACGTAAGTGACGGAAGATTTTGTCTATACAGATTCGCTAACATGTGCAGGATTACGACTTCATCCGAGCACCTGTCCTCATGCACACCTTCTCAAGCTTCAATGATTCGCTCTTACACGAGTGCGCCCAACCAATCCTCAAGGGTCTCACAGACTGCTGCAAAGGGCCGAATGCTCTCCGCAGCGAGCTAGCTGGCTCACCAGACTTCTGGACCATCTTGAATAGATTAGCTAGTGTGCCCGACGCTGCCGGAGATGTGTTCCAGCTAGTCGAAGATCTCACTACTTCACCCCAGCCCGGGATAACCGCGGACAACTATGAGGCTGCAATTGCACTTCTCAACGAGTTTGCAACTGCAGCTCAAGTAGGAGCTAGAGAAGAGCAACTGCACGATCAGGCAGCAAGGCGCAATAAAGGACAGAAGGCCAAGAAGCCTGAGAATAGTGAGGTTGTTGTACGCGGAAGCACAGCTATGAGCATCGTCTTCCAACTTTCCAGCAGAGTGCCAAACTTCATCGAGCAATCACATCTCGAGACAACTGAAGGTGAGCTCATTTCATTTCTAAGCCTCGGCGTACAGTTACTGATATAAAGACAGCATGGACAGCATACTGGTCCCCGATTCTAAAAACACTCGCGCACCAATGTCTCAACCCCTGCCGCACCCTCCGTCAACAAGCCTTCTCTTCCCTTCAACGTACTCTGCTTTCCGCAGATCTCGCTTCCCCTGACCACAAAGAATGGACGGCCATCTTCAGCGAGGTTCTCATCCCTCTCGTCACCCAGCTCCTCAAACCAGAAGTCTACCAATCTGACCCCCTGGGCATGAGCGAGACACGCGTTCGCGCTGCCACCCTCCTAAGCAAAGTTTTCCTACACTTCCTCACCTTGCTAGATGGTATTGGTGAAAAGGCATTGTTTGAGGATCTCTGGATTACCATTGTAGGTATTATGGATCGACTGGGAAACTCGGGCCAGGGCGATATGGAAGAGGCAGTAAATGAGAACTTGAAGAATATGCTCCTTGTGCTGAGCAGTGGCGGGTATCTGGCGCCGCCGGATGAGAAGCCAGAGCGAGAGAGACTCTGGGTCGAGACGTGGAAGAGGATTAATAGGTTTCAGCCGGGATTGTTCAAGGAGCTGTTTCCCGAGGAGGCGAGCAAGCCGGTCAAGGCGAGAGAGATGGATGTTGCAGTGCGTGGGGGGAGAGAACCGGCTGGCGAGGCGGTGGGCGGTGAGGGTGGAGAGGAGAAGGAAGAGGAGGGAGGGAAGGAAGGATAGGAACTATGAGAGGTGGTGTAGTTGTCAATACAGTTTTCCTGTAGATGTAATCGGGGTGGAGTGATGAGCAATGGGACGGAGGTTAGTCTAATCACGGAAACAAGACCATTCGTTCATTAAGTCAAGTGGTGACATTATTCAATGACTCTCACCAACAGAAGAACATGGAGACTAAGTTGATCGTTACAGGTCAATCTTCTTATACCCAGTATCATTCAGCTAGCAATGCTGGGTGTCTGAGAATGCCATACACAGATGGCTAGGCATAGAAAGCAGATTCGGTTTTCGGCATGTGGAGTGAGTATCACAACTTGCTGATCACACACTTCAGTTAGACACCCAGCCCTTCAATCAGATCCTACCTTTTTCTTCTTTCTTCTGCGGCATCACAACCCCACTATCGTCAATGCCGCTAAGTGGAGGTGCCAAGCCGGAGTTGTGGTGTTTGAGATTCGCGTTCACCAAGATAAATAGGCTACCCACTTCCGGGGCTATATCCTTTTACGCTTTGTCGTTGACCGTATACGAACAGTTTCAATGTAAGGGCTGGTAATGACGTAATATTTTCCCTACAACCGTCTCATCCTTCTCTTGAATGAGGTTTGGTGGTCTGCGTAAGGGATGGCCGTAACCTCCTGCCAAGGCAATCCAAGGTTGGCAATGTGGACTGCGGTCAAACGTTCACTTGCAAACTCGACGCCACAACCGCTGACTGTGCGGCTGAGGCTTAACGGCGGCGATGATCTTGGACATGCGTTTTTGGTTGTTGCGCACCATGGGCAGATGAATTGTATGTTGGGTTGCTGAGACGCGGCAGTGCGGAATACGTCGCCGCCCTCCTTCTTGCCTTGCAAACATTGTCGCAAACACCCGCCTCTCTACCACAGCGCCTCTCGCTCCCATCTCTTCATGCTCCCTCTCGTACCCAGCCGCCAAACGGCCAGCAAAGTCCGAAGTGCCGAAAGCCCGACATGGCGCCTAGTTTCCAAACGTTCTCTCGTCTCCGGCACTTGGGCGCCCCACTTATCTTCAAACAGTAGACAGCACAGCGAACCTTGGAAGCCGTTTACCCATGTGTATTTTGCTAGCGGGATCCGGTGGACAGGGGTTGTCAAACATCGTTTAGCTGCACCGTGGTGATGCGAGGGCTTAGCAGTGGGGGGAAGAGGGCTTGGCAGGTTGTTGATAGGTGCGTTTGGGTCCTCAGGCTAGCAGGCAAATGTTTGAGATGGCATCGTAGGAGGAGGAGAGCATTTATGAGACTTGGTGGTGGTGTGGATGCGTGGTGGGTAGTCGGCTTCTTCAGGCGGCACAGGTGGAGGGCGCATATACAAAGGTAAGTTGAGGCAGATGCCTTGGTCTGCTTCCTTTGGTCTCTTCCTTTGTTCTATCATCGTTCGTTCTTGAGTCTTGATTATCGCTCCTTATTCTTCTTCTTCTGCTACGGAACCGTAGACCGGTCTTTACCTAATCTCTACTTTCTCTTCCTTCTCGTACCGTTGAACGGTACCCGTATCTGTTTCGCCTACTACTTACTCAGAGATACCCACAATACCGCCCATCTACTTCCAAAATGAAGTCTTTCGTCCTCTCCCTCATTCTAGCCGCAACTGCTGCTGCGCTCCCTGGCCCAGCATTCAAACCTATCAACAAACTACCCGGCATCAAATGTATGTCTCGCCTTCTCATTCTTCCCCCCTATCCATGTTAACCTTCTTCTCAGCCAACCCACTCCGCCGCGCCAACCAAATCATCCCCGTCGTTGTCGGTGGCCCCCAAGTAACCTTCACCCCCAATATCGTTCAGGCCTCTGTAGGGGACATAATCCAATTCCAATTCTCAAACGGTAACCACACGGTGACTGAATCCACCGGCGAAGCCGCCTGTACCCCAAAAGAAGGCGGTGTCCACAGTGGTCACATACCTTTTGCTGACGGCCAGGCTGATGTCGGTACTTTCAACATGCCAGTGACAAGCACAGGACCGATGTTCCTGTACTGTGCAACAGGCCCACATTGCCAGCTCGGACAGGTCATGATTGTCAATCCGGCGGATTCGCAGCAATTGGCAAACTATGCAAAGGCGAGCCAGATTAGTGGGAAGAGTGTTGATGGTGGGGCGGTGACGGGTGGGACGGCAGGCAGGATTGCGTTGGGGGCTGCTGCGTAAGTTTTTTTCCTCCCTTGATCAATGTTCTTTCTTTCTTTTTGGAATAGATACTAATGCTCTTGTTACAGGTTTATACCTGCTCCTCCTAAGGAGGCTGCTGCTCCTGCTGCTCCTGCTGCTCCTGCTGCTCCTGCTGCTCCCGCGGCTCCCGCGGCTCCTCCTGCTGCATCTTCGGCTGCTCCTTCACCTTCTGCTCCTACATCTTCGGCTGCTCCTGCACCAGCTCCTGCAGCTCCTACTAAAACTTGACAATATGTTTGAAAAAGGATAGAAAAAGGATTGATATTGTGTTGGTATAATACGGTATCGTATTTGCTGCTTTTGAAGGAATGGGACTACGTATTTCAAGTGCATATATTAGAGACCAGATTAGAAATGACATGGACATATTGGCAGTTGACTTACCCTTGGTTGGTGAGGCTGGATTCCTGTGGAGCTTCTCGTAGATGATATGAAAATAGATATCACTGAGTAAATATCGCATTCAACTGAGTATAAGGTGCTGGGATAGCGCCTTGACGGCTCTTTCTTATATTGCTGTTACTACAATACCCCGTTGTGAAGATCTGCTGTTGAGCATCGATATCACTTGTAAAACAATGAGAATAGATATGCATATAGTTACGCCAACTTTCATTCATCTAGTTGTTATTCAAAAGACTCGATAGTCTGATGTGAGATCCGATAGTGCAGATTTGGTGAGTGGTCGCAGGTACCGACGTCGGTTCGGCCTAATGGGGTCCGGCCGGATTTACTTTTCCACGGGCCGCAAGTTTTCTTCCAATCTCTCCGCTCAGCTTTGGCACCAAGCTTCACGGAAATCTCATGGCAAACCAGCTCCAGCAACCTGAGGTGTTGCGGGCATTTCATGATGCGGCTCTTGACTTGCCTAGCCAGCTGCGGAGTCGCCGCTGTTGGTAATTCTGCCACGGCTAACCTTTCATAACGCTACCTCGGCTGAGTATGATCCATCGATGTCGAAGACCGCTTCCACCCGCCCTCTGCACCCCGTCTCGATAGTCGAGGATACACAACAACACTCGACCTGTACGAACACATAATGCGGTCCGTCTCGGCACTTGCTTCGCCTTTGCGAAAGATACACCCCACGGTGGCATGTCGGAGTTCGCGCAGATGCTTCTCAAGCTCTCGGGACTTGCAAGCTTCGTGGGGCTTCATAGGACTGGGACAAATGGGTTAGTAATGCTGTTGCTCACCTGATTGTGCATCGATTAACACTCTTGGCAGGTTACTCAATGGCTAAGAACCTGCGAGCAAAAATTCCGGCTGAAGATATTCTGTTCGTGCACGATGTCAATACCGCTGCCACCGAGAGGTTCAGCAAGGAACACCCACAAGGAGTCACTATCGCCAGTAATGTACGAGAGGTTGCAGAGAATGCTGTATGTATACTTTTCTCTTTGCTCACCCTTTGTCTTATGATGAATTAATTGTTCTATCCATGATCTAAGTTGGGGGCCATTCGTGGCTCTTATCCTGATTACTCAAAAATTATAGCCAATCCTCTGATATCGTAGA
>Ga0265780_10007633_pt1 | contig 13245 bp, 12 predicted proteins | sample P1T30metagenome_FD_192432 | JGI IMG/M metagenome (GOLD analysis project Ga0265780, IMG submission 192432) | Plant litter microbial communities from East Loma Ridge, Irvine, California - P1 T30 | ecosystem: Environmental > Terrestrial > Plant litter > Unclassified | place: USA: California...
ATGTGAGTAGAACCACTACATACTGCCTCCCAGGTTGAACAAGTTACTAACCGCATAGCCAGGGTAAAACTGAGGCTTACTGTAAAACAGAAAATTACCAAGACTGTAAATGAAGAGCCAATACCTGCACCTTTAACTGCGGAAACGCAAACCCAGCAGGTGTTAGCAGCAATGCCTGCTCAACCGGTTACACACCCGGTATTGCCCGAAATGAAATTGGCAGGCAGCACCCTGAATAATGATGCGCCGGTTCTGAAATCGATAAACACAACTGCACCTGTTGCCGTAACGGCCAGCCAGCCCGAAAGGAAAAAGAGGCACGGCATCCATTCCCTGGGCGACCTCATTAACGTGGTGGTATCTAAAGTGGATAAACGCGAAGACAAGCTGATAGAATTTACCGAAAGCGACGACGACGAGTCGAGCGTAACCGGTATAAACCTCGGGATCATTAAAATTAAAAAGGATAAATAATCACTCAATCTAAATACTATATATAATATGAAACGCTTACTTTTTACCGCCATACTATGTGCGGCAGCTACAGGTGTGTTTGCACAAACTACTACTACCACGGTTACCAAAACTACCGTAGTTACCGACCCTAAAGGAGATACCATACAGGTTAAGTCTGATACGATTAAATCGAAAAGAAAAGGATTTAGATTTTCGTTCGGTAAGGGGGAAGATGCCAATTCGGTATCTGTAAATAAGCCCGATACTATTAAAGAACACTCTAAAGCACCCGGCTTTTCGTGGGGATTAACTTTTTCGCGCTTTGATTTAGGCTTAGCCACTTTGGTGGATAACGGCAGTTTTAACCTGTCGCCGCAAAATAATTTTTTACGCTACCGTTCATGGAAGAGCAGTAACGTAGGGTTTGATATTATCCAGGCCGGTTACCGTTTTAACAGTGCCTTCCGCATCTACGTATCGGGCGGTTTCGATTGGACACACTTTCGCCTGCGCGAAAACATTACCATACAGCAAGGTGGCCCTGATGATGCCCTGCGTTATACTCAGGATGGTATCATCTACAGCAAAAACCGTTTTACCTCCAGCTACTTCCGCATTCCGTTAACGTTCGACTGGAGAAGCCATGTTAACGATGAAGGTAAACGTTTCCATTTAGCAGGTGGCCCTATGATAGGCATTTTATACAACGGTCGCGTTAAGCAAATTAGCGATGAGAACGGCAAAGAAAAGTTTAACAATGACTACCACTTTACCAAAGTACGCTACGGCTTAACCGGCCGCGTGGGTTACGGTTCTTTCGGTATCTACGCCAAGTATTACTTCAACGATATGTTTGACACCGCCCAGCAAGAAGGCTTGAAAAACCTGTCCTTCGGCTTCATGTTTGGATTTTAAATTTAGTCTTTAGTTGATGGTTCATAGTCCGTAGTTAGATAATACTATGGGCTATGGACCATCAACTGTTTAGCTCCTTTTGCCTATCTTTGTCCTAATGGCAAACACTTCTCCTTTCTTACAGGCTACCGCACTCCACAAGGTATATCCCGGCAAACATCAATCGGGTGTGCATAACATCAATTTAACCATACAGCAGGGGAAAATTACCGGCATTATTGGCGAAAGCGGTAGCGGTAAATGTACGTTGCTGCGTTTGCTGTTCGGCTTGTTATCGCCCGATAGTGGTGAAGTTAGGTTTGAGGGTGAACGCATATGGGGCCCGGCCGAAAAGCTGATACCGGGCCACGATGCCATGAAAATGGTGACCCAGCACACCGACGACCTGAACCTATTTGCCAAGGTTTGGGACAATATTGCAGTGCTGCTGCCCAACACCGACATGAAAACCAAGATGGAGCGGCCCGAAAAGGTACTGCGCCAGTTAAACATGTTTCACCTGGCCGATAAGCGCGTGGCCGACCTCAGCGGCGGCGAAAAACAGCGGGTAGCCATTGCCCGGGCCCTGGTTACGCATCCGCAGGTATTGTTGCTGGATGAACCCTTTAACCAGGTAGATACCACTTTTAGGGATGGCCTGCAGCAAGACATTCGCAAGATTGTTAAAGAGACAGGTTTAACCGTCATCATCGTATCGCACGACCCGGCCGAGGTGCTTTCTATGGCTGATGAACTGGTGGTGATTAAAGGCGGCGAAATTTTGGAAACCGGCACGCCCAAGCAATTATATAATAAGCCCGAAAACTTATACACTGCCCGCTTACTCAGCAACTGCAACGTGCTTATCCGCGAAGAGGCCAGGGCATTGCGCGTTAAAGCCGTAAAAGAGCAGGTAGTTGTTTACCCTGAATGGATAACGCCCGTAACCACCGGAAATAACTTAGACTGGACCATTAAAGAAATACTATTCAAAGGATCGCATGAGGACGTGCATTTAGAGTACGGCCCCATTGAAATACACCTCACCAACCATGAGCCCGGCTTATTTGATAATTATAGCCATATTGGCATACAGGTTACTAAGTATTTGGAGTTTTAAAGTAGTTGGTTAGTCCGTTACTCGGAAAGCATAAGATCCCTGAACGCATATTCAAGCGATAAGTGTTCTAGATACAAGAGCGCGGGGCTTCCATCGCACCCGGCCGGGCGTATGGCCTGTGTGGGCAGGGATTGTGATGGATAGGCGTTTTGGTTACTTTGGGGCTATGCCAAAGTAACTGGCCCCTCCGGCCAAGAGGAGGCGAAGAATGTTACTTCAACTGATGTAAGTTAAGAACGCACAAACTATAGCAGGGATTGCTTCGTGCCTCGCAAAGACGTATCTATTCACACCAACCCTCTACCACATTCAATTCATGCTTAGCCCTGGTTATAGAAGTGTACCACCATTTGCATAATTCAGGGTGCTTCATGCCATACATGTTGCCTTCTAAAAACAGGAACACATCGTTCCACTCGCCGCCCTGGGCTTTGTGGCAGGTAACGGCATAGCCATAGGTAGCGCGCAGGCAATTTAAATATTCATCTTCACGCATGTTCTTTTTATAGATCTCGCCATTAAAGGTGACTTTCTTGCTATCCATTCGCTTGCTAAAATCTATCATCAAATGGGTTTGCTGGTCGTCGGTTAGATTGCCGTTAATATTGCTCATGGCATCTAATGATAGCAGGATATTATGTTCCAGATCGGTTGCTACCGCCTTTACAGTAACATTTTGAAAGCGCAATCCCGATTTTGGCTTAAATTCGCCCAAGTGGACAATGGTTACAAAATCGCCGTTGGTTAGGGGCACGGTGTAATTGTTTTGCGTTACCAGCAGCACATCGCCCACTTGTAAGGGCATGTCTTTGTTGCCAAACAAGTCGCGGCGCATAGCCTTATTAATAAATTGAACCATTTTATTGCTCCGGGCAATGGCCAGTGCGCCATTAATACCTTTTTCGCGGTAACGTTGTAAGTAAGCTTTAAAGAGGTCATTATCGCTGGCGTGCATCACTACATTATTTAAACGAGCAGCGGGCAGTTTTTGATAACGCTGTATAGTTTCCTGCTGGCTCATATTCCGCACTGCAGAAGCCAGCTTCAATATATCGTTGGATGCATTGGTGCGCTCAATGGTTTGCAGGGTAAAGGCAATGGCTTGCCGCTGCTTTTGCGCCAGCCAGTCCGTATCCAGCGCAGGGCTAAAGGTTTGCCTTACCGGGGGCAGCTGGCAAGGGTCGCCCACAAATATGATCTTGTTATTTCCGGCTACAGTAAACAGGTCATCCAGTAAAACGCCCGAACCATAGGTGGCAAACTTGTTATCGGTAGATAAATGGCCCGATAGCATAGAGGCTTCATCAATAATGTAAATGAGTTTGTCCTCGTCGTTATCGGGGCTTCGGGTAGCAAACTGCATAGAGATCTGCCCATTATTCTTATTCACCGGTTCAACGCCCCGATAATCGGGGCCTTCAATGCCTTCTACCTTGCTAAAATTATAAACCTCGCTGTGAACAGTTTTTGCGGTAAACCCGGTTTTGCCGCGCAATACGGTTGCTGCCCTGCCGGTGGTAGCCAGCATACGGAAGGAGAGTTCATTTTCCTCAAGCCATTTACCCATGTGCTGCATCAGGAACGTTTTCCCGGTACCCGCGTATCCTTTCAGTATAAAAGTATTAACCAACGGATGCTTTAGGAACTTCTGAATAGACTTAAAAGCCTGCGTTTGCTCTGCGTTTAAAGTGGGTTTGGTAGACATTTAATTGCTCGTGCATAATCACTTGTGCACGGCATGAAAGTAGGAAATAGATTTTGCACTAACAATTTAGTATTCCTTGCTCCGTCATTGCGAGCGATAGCGAAGCAATCTCTGCACGATAGGCAGTAACGGCGACCGTTCTGCGCGGAGATTGTTTCGTACCTTGCAATGACACGAGGGTGGTCTTGGTTTTGGCTCTTATTTCTTGTCTCTCTCTTACACCAGATACTCAAATAGCGTTTGATCCCTGTTAATCTCCATTACATCAAACTTTTGGGCTTCCATGCGTTGCATGAGGGCGGGGTAGTCCTCAGCCGATTTTAGTTCGATGCCCACGAGCGCAGGGCCACGTTCGCGTTCGGTTTTTTTGATGAACTCGAAACGGGTAATATCATCGTGCGGACCTAATACATGGTTCACAAACAGCTTTAAAGCACCCGGGCGTTGCGGGAAACGAACAATGAAGTAATGTTTCAAACCTTCATATAACAAAGATTGCTCCTTGATCTCGCCCATGCGGTCAATATCATTATTGCCGCCGCTAATAATGCAAACTACCTTTTTACCTTTGATCTGCTCTTTGCACAGGTCGAGCACGGCAACCGATAAGGCACCGGCAGGTTCTACCACAATGGCATCCTCGTTGTAGAGTTTTAATATAGTGGTGCACACTTTACCCTCGGGTACCGAAAGCATGCTATCAAGCACTTCGCTGCAAAGCTGATAAGTGAATTGGCCTACGCGTTTAACCGCAGCACCATCAACAAAGCGGTTAATTTGCGATAGGGTATAAGGCTGCCCGCGGCGTATAGCCTCTACCATTGATGACGCGCCCTCGGGCTCTACACCAATGAGTTTAATGCCGGGGTTAACCTGCTTAAAGTAACTGCCTGCACCTGCGGCTAAACCGCCACCGCCTACCGGCATAATTACCACTTCGGTATCGGGCAGGTCTTCCAGTACTTCTATACCAACTGTACCCTGGCCTTCAATAATGCGGTAATCATCAAAAGGAGGGATGAAGGTTAGCTCATGCGCTTCGGTGTAGGCTAAAGCTTCGCGGAGGCAATCGTCAAATGTATCGCCGGTCAGTATAATTTCGATGTTACCGTTACCGTGCATTTCGGTTTGCTTTACCTTTTGCTTGGGGGTAATTTCGGGCATGAAAATAACGCCTTTAATACCCAGCCTGCGGCACGAAAAAGCTACGCCCTGTGCATGGTTACCAGCACTGGCGCAAACCACGCCACGCTGACGCTGCTCTTCGCTTAGCTGACTAATCATGTTGTAAGCACCACGCAATTTATACGAACGCACCACCTGCAAGTCTTCACGCTTCAAATATATTTCGCATTCGTACTTGTCAGACAGGCCCTGGTTAAACTCCAGCGGCGTACGGCGCACTACGTTTTTTAAGCGTTCTTTAGCCGATGCAAAATCGAGCTGCCTTTGGGTTTCGGTATCCATTTGTTATTGTTTAACCAAACGATGCGCTACCAGGGTAAGCAAGTCGTTATCATCTAAATTTAATTTATTATCGGCTAATTTTAAAAAGCTTTGATAGGCTACGGCCAGTTCTTCTTTACCCAAACTGTGGCCCAGGCGCTCTAAATGGAATTTTAAAGCATGGCGGCCACTACGTGCAGTTAACACGATGGTAGCACTTGGAAAGCCAACATCTTCGGGGCGAATAATTTCATAGTTTTCCCGGTTTTTAAGGAAGCCATCCTGGTGTATGCCCGAGCTGTGTGCAAAGGCATTGCTGCCCACAATAGCTTTGTTAGGCTGCACCGGCATACGCATTTGGCTGCTTATCATGCGGCTTAACTCGTAAAAGTTTTGCGTATTAATGTTGGTATGTAAGCCCAGCACCTGGTGCGTTTTCAGGATCATGACCACTTCTTCAATAGAGGTGTTCCCTGCGCGTTCGCCAATGCCGTTAATGGTGCCTTCTACCTGGCGGGCACCATTTTGTAAGCCGGCTATAGAGTTGGCTGTGGCTAAGCCTAAATCGTTATGGCAATGTACCGAGATAATGGCTTTATCAATGTTTTTTACATTCTCTTTCAGGAAACGGATCTTGCTGCCATACTGGTCGGGCAGGCAATAGCCGTTGGTATCTGGTATGTTTACCACGGTAGCACCAGCTTCAATTACGGCTTCCACCATTTTAGCCAGGTACTCAATATCGGCCCTGCCGGCATCCTCGGCATAAAACTCAATGTCTTCTACCGATTTTTTGGCGTATTTAACCGCTTCAACTGCACGCTCCAAAATTTCTTCGCGGGTGCTGTTAAACTTGGTCTTAATGTGCATATCTGATGAACCTATACCGGTGTGGATACGCGGGCGTTTGGCGTATTTCAGCGCTTCTACTGCGGCATCAATATCGCCTTTGTGCGCACGGGTTAGGGCACATATAATAGGGTTGGTTACCGCTTTAGCTATTTCAACCACGCTTTGAAAATCACCCGGACTCGAAGCCGGAAAACCGGCCTCAATAATGTCAACGCCCAGCGCTTCCAGCTCGCGCGCAATCTCTATTTTTTCAGGCGTGGTTAACTGGCAGCCCGGTACCTGCTCACCATCGCGCAGGGTGGTGTCAAATACGTAAACTCGGTTTGGATCGTGTAACATTTTTTTAGTTGTAAGTTGTAGGTTGAATGTTGTAAGTACTTGAATGTTGTGAGTTTTTTTAGTGCTTTCACACAACTCACAACACATAACTTACAACTCTTTAACCGCTGTAAATCTTAATCTTTTATAGTCTGCATACCATTGCCCGTTCTCGTTGTAGTGGGGTTCAAGTAATGCGGTTATTTCTTCTATTAATTGGGTTTGCTTGTTTTCGGGGATGCCTGTAAAGTATTGCGAGCCAAACATCCTTATCCATTTGGCCACGCCCTGGTCGCCATCCTGAAGCGGTGTTTTACGGTCAAAATGCGCAGCAAAAGTTACGCGGAAGCCGCCACGTTCCAAGCGGGTAGCATACTCTCCTAACGATGGGAAATACCATATCTGGGTTTCGGCCTGTTGCATGTAGCCATGCTTAACCAAAACTTGTTTAACGGTGGAACGCAGCTTAGCAACATTGCCTTTGCCACCCATTTCGGCCACAAAGCGGCCGCCGGGTTTCAATGCTTCGTAAACTGATTTTATAACGCCATCGGGGTTATGAATCCAGTGCAGGGCAGCATTAGAAAAAATAGCATCAAAGGGATATTCAACTTTGAAATTTGCTGCATTAGCTACCTCAAATTTAAGTTTGGGATATTTGAAACGGGCCTGTGCTACCATTTCGGGCGAATAATCGTTACCTACAACATCGGCGCCCAATTCTTGAATTTGTTTAGTCAGGTCTCCTGTTCCGCAACCTATATCCAAAATAGCTTCGCCCGGTTTCACCTCCAGTAATTCGAGCACGCTTGTGCCAAATTGAGATACAAAACCGTGCTTGTCATCGTATAAATCTGCGTTCCATTTCATATAATTAATGATTTAGCTAATATTTATAATTTCACCAATTTGCTGTGTTTCTACAGATTGGTGAAGGGTTTCAATTTTTACTTCTATTCTGTTAATTCTTCTATTCTGTTAATTCTGATTCAGATAATTTTAATTCCGGTTCAAGACAAGTATTGCAATACCATTTTACCCATTGCCTCGGTTCCTAATATTTTTTCAGCCTCAGTGTTTGCATCGGCAATATCGCCGGTACGGTAACCTGCTTTGAGTACCTGGTCAATAGCCGTGGTAATATGTTTGGCTTCGTCTTTAAGGCCAAAGCTGATTTCCAGCATTAAGGCTACCGACAAAATGGAAGCCAGCGGATTAGCTTTGTTTTGGCCTGCAATGTCATGTGCCGAACCATGGATTGGTTCAAAGAAGCCGGTACCATCGCCAATAGATGCCGATGCCAGCATTCCCATAGAGCCTGCAATTTGCGAAGCTTCATCGGTTAAAATATCTCCGAACAGGTTGGCAGTTAATACCACATCAAACTTTTTAGGGTTCTTTACCAGTTGCATGGCGGCATTATCAATAAACATATGCTCGGTTTCTACATCGGGGTATTGCTTGGCCAGTTCTTGCACTACCTCGCGCCACAAGCGCGATGATTCTAACACGTTAGCCTTATCCACCGAACATAGACGCTTGCTGCGTGCACGGGCGGCTTCAAACGCTTTATGGGCAATGCGCTCTACTTCGTAGCGGTGATAGATCATGAGATCGGATGCCGTGTTGCGGTCTTCACTGCGTTTTTTTTCGCCAAAATAAACGTCGCCGGTTAGTTCGCGAAAAAATAAAATATCGGTTCCACGCAAAACGGCTGGTTTAAGGCTTGATGCATCCAGCAGTTCATCAAAGAGCATAATTGGGCGCAGGTTAGCGTATAAACCTAACTCCTTACGTATCTTCAACAATCCCTGCTCTGGGCGAACTTTAGCCGATGGGTCGTTATCATATTTGATATGACCAATAGCGCCAAATAAAATGGCATCGCTGGCCCTGGCTTTTTCTAAAGTTTCATCAGGAAGCGGGTTGCCTGTAACTTCGATGGCAGCATGGCCCATCAACGCTTCATCATAAGTAAACTCATGACCATATGCCTGAGCAATATGCTGTAAAACTGCTTTACCCCAGGTGGTAACCTCGGGGCCAATACCATCGCCGGGGATGACTAATATGTGTTTTTTAATGCCCATTTGTTGTTTTAACCGTCATGCCGAACTTGTTTCGGCATCCCACGCGCTAAGTGATCAATTTACCTATCGTGTGGATGCCTTGTGGGGTGCTGAAACAAGTTCAGCATGACTATTTATTTAATATTATCTCTTTGCTTCAAATTCCTCTACCAGTTCCTTCTTGCTTAATATATAGTCAATATCATCGTAGCCATTGGTCATACAAGCTTTTTTGTACGGATTAATTTCAAAACTCTCTTGCTCTCCGGTTTTAGCTATGCGGATAAACTGGTTTTCCAAATCAACTTCTACCTCGGCATGGGCATCTTCAAAAACCACATCAAATAGTTTCTTTAAAAATTCATCGCTCACCTGTATGGGCAGCAAGCCGTTGTTTAACGCATTCCCTTTAAAAATATCGGCAAAAAAGCTGCTGACTACTACATCAAAGCCATAGTCGGCAATGGCCCAGGCGGCATGCTCGCGGCTACTGCCACAACCAAAGTTTTTACCAGCAACCAGTATTTTACCGGTGTAGGTAGGATGGTTTAATACAAAATCTTGTTTAGGGTTGCCCTCGTTATCAAAACGCCAGTCGCGAAACAGGTTATTACCAAAGCCCTCGCGGGTAGTGGCCTTAAGGAAACGTGCCGGTATGATCTGGTCGGTATCGATGTTTTCGATAGGTAGCGGTACCACCGAAGTTTGTAAATGTTTAAATATTTTAGTTGCCATTGTCTGAACCGGAATTTTAGGAATTTATTGAATTGACAGAATTCTTTAAATTTGGGTTAATCTTTTTGTTAAATAATCGCTTAAATTGTAAACTGTTGCTGCCAAAATTAATGAGCAGGCCCGTTCTGACTTGATATGCTTCAAGATAGTTGATGGCTTGCGCTAAATGAATATCTTCTAATTGAGCGAGGGCTTTTAGTTCTACCATGATCTCACCTTCAACAAAGAAATCCACGCGTCTTGTACCAATATGTTCCTCGCGATACATAATAGGCATTGCCATTTCCCTCTCAAATTTTAGATCGGCTAAACCCATCTCAATTTCTAAAGCGCGTTGATAAATTACTTCTTGAAAACCATTGCCTAACGTAGCATGAACACGCATAGCACAACCAATAATCGTACTTGTACAATCATTAAATTCCTGCCGCGTTTTGTTGTCCATATTTGTTATTTAGAAAGTCAATTCTGTTAATTAAACTAATTCTTGAAATTCCGGTTCAGAAAACATTTCCCTCACATCCGTTATCCTGCCCGTTACCGCTGCTGCTGCTGCAGTTAACGGACTGGCTAGGAACGTGCGCGAGTTTGGCCCTTGCCTTCCTTCAAAGTTGCGGTTGGAGGTTGATACACAATATTTTCCTGCTGGAATTTTATCCTCGTTCATACCTAAACAGGCACTGCAGCCCGGCTCGCGTAGCGGGAAACCTGCGGCTTCAAATACTTTGTCTAAACCTTCTTCAATGGCTTGCAATTGTACTTGCTTGCTGCCGGGTACTACCCAAACAGTTACATTTTCGGCTTTTTGCTTGCCTTTAATAAAATCGGCTACCTGGCGTAAGTCCTCAATGCGCGAGTTGGTGCAGCTGCCTATAAATACATAATCAATGGGTTTGCCCAACATCGATTCATCATCGTGCAGGCCCATATATTTTAAGGCATTAGCGTATGAGCCTTGCTCTTTAGTTTCAAAACTTGCGGTTTCGGGCACATGCTGTGTAATGCCAATACCCATACCCGGATTGGTACCGTAAGTGATCATCGGCTCAATATCGGCCGCATCAAAGCACAATTCGCTGTCGAACACGGCATCCTCATCGGAGTAAAGGGTTTGCCAGTAGGCAACGGCTTTGTCCCACTCTTCGCCTTTAGGGGCAAACTCGCGGCCATTAACATAGTCTATAGTGGTTTGGTCGGGCGCAATTAAACCACCGCGGGCACCCATTTCAATGCTCATGTTGCAGATGGTCATGCGGCCCTCCATGCTTAACGAACGGATGGTATCGCCGGCGTACTCTACAAAATAACTGGTACCACCAGCGGCCGATATTTTGGAGATGATGTACAGGATAATATCCTTAGCGCCCACGCCTCTTTGCAATTGACCGTTCACTTCAATTTTCATGCGTTTAGGCCGTTGCTGCAACAGGCATTGCGTGGCCATTACCTGCTCCACCTGCGAAGTGCCTATACCAAAAGCAATAGCACCAAATGCACCATGGGTAGAGGTATGGCTATCGCCGCAAACATAGGTACAGCCCGGACGGGTAATACCCAACTCGGGACCAATTACGTGTACAATGCCTTGGTAGGGATGGCCTAAGCCATAAAGTTCAATGCCAAATTCTGCACAGTTCTTGGTTAGCATATCTACCTGGTAACGCGAAAGCTCTTCCTTAATAGGTAGGTGCTGGTCCCAGGTAGGCACGTTATGATCGGCTGTGGCTACAGTTTGTTTTGGCCTGAAAACAGGTAAACCCCGTTCGCGTAAGCCATCAAAAGCCTGCGGACTGGTTACCTCGTGTATAAAATGTGTATCGATGTATAATACATCAGGGAATCCCTCATTGCTGCTAACAATGTGTGCATCCCAAATTTTGTCAAACAGTGTTTGTCCCATTTTTCTTTTAAGTATCAAAAAAGTATCAAGTAGTTAGTATCAAGTATCAAGATATAGAAAACATTCCGTCTTGCTACTTGATACCCGCTACCTGATACTCAAAATTATGCTTCTACTTCCTGGTTTTCAGGGCGTAGGCTGCGTACAGTTTTACCGGCTTGCCACATTTCGCTGTCGCGCAGTTCGGCAAGTTCAATGTTCAGTTTTTCGCGGTAGTCTGGCTGGCTGTTGCTGTCAATAGAGCGTTGTGATTCTTTACCGGTAGCAACGCTTTCGTAAAGTTCTTCAAATACAGGCTTGGTAGCATCACGGAATTTTTTCCACCAGTCTAACGCGCCGCGTTGTGCGGTGGTTGAGCAATTGGCGTACATCCAGTCCATGCCGTTTTCGGCAACCAGTGGCATTAACGATTGGGTTAACTCTTCAACCGTTTCGTTAAAGGCTTCAGAAGGTAAGTGGCCTCTGCTACGTAATACATCGTATTGTGCGGCAAAAATACCCTGGATACAACCCATCAGCGTACCACGCTCGCCGGTTAAATCGCTGTATACTTCTTTTCTAAAATCGGTTTCAAATAAATAACCGCTACCAACGGCAATACCTAAAGCAATTACGCGCTCAAACGCTTTGCCTGTAGCATCCTGAAAAATGGCATAGCTTGAGTTTAAGCCACGGCCTTGCAAGAACATACGACGCAGTGATGTACCCGAACCCTTAGGGGCAACCAAAAATACATCCACATCTGCAGGTGGAATAATACCGGTTTGCTCGTTAAAGGTGATACCGAAACCGTGAGAGAAATATAAGGCTTTGCCCGGAGTTAAGTGTTTTTTAACAGTAGGCCAAAGTTCAATTTGGGCAGCATCGCTTAGTAAGTAGCAAATTACAGTTCCTTTTTCAAGGGCTTCTTCAATTTCAAATAAGGTTTCGCCGGGAACAAAACCATCGCTTACGGCTTTATCCCATGTTTTTGAGTTTTTACGCTGACCAACAATTACGTTAATGCCATTGTCTTTTTGGTTTAGCGCCTGGCCCGGGCCTTGTACGCCGTAGCCAATTACCGCTACAACTTCGTCTTTTAAAACATCCTGTGCCTTTGATAAAGGAAATTCATCGCGGGTTACTACGTTCTCTACGCTGCCGCCAAAATTTAATTGTGCCATTTTCTTTATTGTTTTTGATTTTGTGATTCACCGATTTAGGGTGATTGCACTGATTTAGTTTTTATTTAATAATTATTCAACTTTTCACCTTTTTGAGGGGCAGGTGAGCTTACATCGTAAACACCTTTTGTCCCTGGTTGAGGTATTCGTTTTCGTTCACTTCTTCGCCGGGTTGTTCTTGTTCGAACTCACGTAGTTTGCGGTTAAAGCCGTCGCTGTCTTTGATGATAGCTATGCGGGCGCTGCGTACAAATTCAATAAGGCCATAAGGCTGTAAAACAGTAATTAATTTATCAGTTTCTTCCCGGTGACCGGTGGTTTCAAACACGATATAATCCTTACGGATCACTACCGCACGTGCGCCATTTTCGCGCAGTAAACGCTCAACCGAAGCTTTCTCGGCAATAACATCGGCCGGTACTTTGTAGAGGGCCATTTCCTGCCAAATAATATCGGCGTTGGTATGGTAGTATACTTTTAAAACCTCTACCTGCTTCTCTATCTGGCGGCAAACCTTGCGCACTACTTCTTCTGTTTCGGTAATTACGATGTTGAAGCGGTGAATGCTCTCAATTTCTGATGGAGAG
>Ga0265780_10007634_pt1 | contig 13244 bp, 8 predicted proteins | sample P1T30metagenome_FD_192432 | JGI IMG/M metagenome (GOLD analysis project Ga0265780, IMG submission 192432) | Plant litter microbial communities from East Loma Ridge, Irvine, California - P1 T30 | ecosystem: Environmental > Terrestrial > Plant litter > Unclassified | place: USA: California...
CTTCTTGGCCTTTTGGGATATGCAACAAACGAAGGAAAGGCCATTTGGGCTATCAGGGCGCCGTCGGCTACGAAGGCGTTTTTGTTATGTTTATTATTTTTTCCTCATCAACAACAGGGTTCGGCAAAAGGATTTTGTGGAACTTGAGGATGCGACGCTTACTTACTCTTTTTTTTGTTTTGTTTTGTTGCGAGTGTTAATGCAATCTTGAGAATGTCATGTTTTTACGCCCTCGGGACCTTCTTCATCTCAAATTCCTTTTGATTATCTCCAAATGCTTTTTTAGAGCACGCTCTTTCAGGGGCTCGAAAGCGTGATTTATTCATCGTAGGGATGTATGCTCTGCTCCTCGAATCTTTTTGGCTTACTGTATCGTGGTCCGCCAGCTTTTACTTCCTCACGGGACGCGTCGTGGAGCCTGAGTCCCGCAGTACAGTACGGGCTGTGTGAGACTTATGATGAGGCTGTTTGCAAGGCGATATGTTCTCTCCATCTTCGTTCGTGCAGTCTCAATCATGACAGCTGTGAGCGCCTTCGTCCACGTGTATGTATGACCTCCATGTGAGAGAGAGACACAAGATAATGGGATTGGTGCGGACAGTCCTGTTTTTATCTACTTTTAACTTTCTTTGGACGTCTGTCCTCCCACTGCTACTACTACTACTACTGGAGGATCTATTTCTCTTTCCTTCCCTCGCTCGGCGGCGAGATGACGCCCGACGCGATGTCTGCCTCGCGCTCTGACTTGTCGTCGTTGAAGGCTACTACCACGTAGGCGATCAGGACGATGTTGGCTACGATGGCGGCGGTGGCGCCGGCGTAGGTTGAGTTGCCTGGAGGAGAGGGGTTAGGGGCTGTTGAGAACTATCGACGTTGAGTGCTGGATTTGAAGATCACAAGTTGTAGTGGATGCGATCGTAAGAATGATCGAAAAGTAACGGCAGTAGTCAAGGCATGGGATCTCAAGCTTGGGTGACGTGAGAAGTAAAGTCCGAAAAGACCAGATATGACATACCTCCGAATAGCATGTTCACAGAGAGGAAGTAAGATCCGATGGGGAATGTGATCATGGCGAAGGTGAAGGCGAGGAGTTTGAAGATGATGCTTCTGTTGTGAGGACATTTTGGTCAGCTATGTTCATTGATCATTAGATTGATTTGAGATGGACGAACGAAGGGACGGCCGGGGCGATGTTGGATTTAGGCTCTGCCTTGATCTCAGCATGGCTGAGGACAGTCTTTTCGGGGATGTTGGTTCGACGTTGGGTGGCCATTGTGTGTTGATTGAGATTGACTGGAGTTGGTGGTATTGATGGTATTGTCGTGAGTTGAATAGGTAATTGACATGGCCCTGGATTCACAGGCACAGTCTCTTAGGCAGATCTCCAAGCCGCACGGCCCACCGGCCTGCATTAACAATGGCCGCTAGCCGGCGCGATTTGGGACTTTGGTTGTTCGCGTCAAAGCCCGCGTTCACGAAGTTTTGCCTGCACTTCAAAGCAACATCCAACATTCAACACCAACTGGGCGTCATCTTGTTTTTGGTTTGCCTTGTAGGATCTCGCCTTCCTTCGTCCTAATAGTACACTCATCAACGCATCTAATCTACCTCACTACTCAGCCTGCGCACTGCCACTACCAAGCGACACTCAACCTCACTTCACCCTCGCTAGCGGCTACACCGCGGACTTTGGCTTGCATTGCGACCAATACCGACATCATGGCCGATAGCGATCCGATCTCAGAATACACCCCCGCCAAGAGGCAAAAGACTACTCACCCTCTCAAGACATGGGATGAGGCCAACGACAGTGGAGACGACCTCTTCGAAGAGCATGAGACTGTTGCTACCCTCCCCGTCACCGCGTCTCAGCGCCCTCAATTGGGCTACTCGTCTAAACAATTTCACAATGACTTGAACACATTGTCCAGCAGTGTAACGCAACCCACCCAGCCTATATCACAGAACAACAACACGTTCGTCACCCAGCCCACCCAACCGCTCAAGCGCTCCAGCACCGAGTCCGACGATGTGCAAGTGCAACGCTCCTCACCTCCCCCTGCCGTCACCCAAAGACCGCAGGCGTCTTTCGCGAAGCCTAGGAGCTTCCTCGCAAGTGCAATGGCCCCGCCAGGCACCAACTTCCGCCGCCCGCAAGGGGTTCAGTCCAGGCCACCAGCCATCCCTGTAGACGATAGCGACGAGGATCCAGAGATCCAACATCACAGCTCAGACGAAGAGACACAAGGGTTGAAGTCAAACATCAGACCGACAAACTTCACAAAAGGAGGACGCGGACTGAACTCAAGCCCGAACCGACGCTCGGCTAGCAGAGAGGAGACTGTTGTCAGGGAGTCGCCCAAACCTGCAAAGACTACACACCCAAATGGCTTCCTAGCGCTGATGGCTGGGTTTGAACACAAAGAGACTGTAGCAAAACCGAGGCCTGCAGACGACATGGCGAGCGCGTACGGAGGCACATCACGCAGCGTGAGGCCGCCTCAAAAGCAGAGCTCGGCGACCTCACCCTATAACGCCGTGACCTACAAGTATTTGGATGACATTCAGGACTACACCATGCGGAATAAGGTGGAGGGCATGATCAAGATTCTGGGCGAAAGCAAAAGCGTTCAGCGTTGTATGGACGCACTTGTACACAAACGCGGCCACAAAGAGGATGCAATGGCCTGGTTGGTTGAGCAGGATGCCGACGAACTCGCACCTACACCTATGAAGGCCGGTCCTAAAGGTGTTGCGCGTACTGTGGCTCACACGGGTGGCAGCAGTCAGTTGTCACAACCTCCAGTGCGGTCAACTGCCAGGGCAGATGTCAAGGTCCAGGCGAAGAGTATTGCCGAGAGATACGGCAACGCTAAAAGACAAGCACAGCCCACACAGTCTTCTCAGCCTTCGCAACCTACGCAGCCTACGCCCACTGCGATTCAGATTGACGATGATGATGAAGAGGAGGAAGACGCAGCACCTCGCCCCCGGAAGCGTCTGATACAGCGCAAGCGTCCCGAAGTACGATCGCCCTCTCCAGTGACCTCCGCACCTCGAACGCATGCCAAACCTGCGAAGAAACCTACCATAACCATTGACTCGGACGGATCGGACGTGGACCACGACTCCGGAACTGCATCTGGCGATGAGGTCGAAGTCGTCGGAGAGAGCTCGCACGACATCAAGCTGCTGAAATTCTTCAACGAGGCAAGCCTCGCCCAGATCGCCGACCTATGCGCATCACCAGAGTCCGACGTGCAGCTACTTATTGACAAGCGGCCCTTCAATACACTAGACGAGATCAGAGGTCTCACGAATGCGCCCGAGTTCACAAAGTCAGGCAAGAAATCAAGGACCAAGCCGATCGGCGACAAGATCGTGGACAACTGCAGTGATATGCTCAAGGGCTATGATGCAGTCGATGATCTGGTCACCGAGTGCGAAGCAATCGCCAAGCCGATCCAAGATTCGCTCAAGAGCTGGGGAGTTGGAGAAGGCGCAGGCGGCGAATTGCAATTGATGAACCTGGAAGAGGCGCATGACTCTGGGATCGGAACGCCCGCGAGCTCTACCGACGAGTTGTCGGCGTCTTTGAGAATGAACGGCAAGGGAAAGAAGGGCAAGTTCTTAAGCCAGCCCGAGAACATGAGTGCCGAGATCACGATGAAGGATTACCAGCTCGTTGGCTTGAACTGGTTGCATTTGCTGTGGGACAAGAAGATCTCGTGCATTCTCGCTGATGACATGGGTCTGGGAAAGACATGCCAGGTGATCAGTTTCTTGTCTCAGCTTCAGCTGGAAAAGGTCGATGGCGTACATCTCGTCATCGTGCCTGGCTCGACTCTGGAGAATTGGCTGCGTGAGTTCAAGAATTTCTCACCAGAGCTGAACGTTGTGCCATACTACGGATCGCAAGCCGAGCGGCCGACACTGCAGGATCACATCGAAGAGAACTTTAACGAGATCGATGTGATTGTGACCACTTACGACATGACAGTCAAGCCAGACGACAACCGATTCCTCCGTAATTTGGGACCTTCAGTGTGCGTCTATGACGAAGCTCATGCTCTCAGGAACCCAAAGTCAGACCGCTACCGCCAATTGATGCGCATCCCGGCCGACTTCAAGGTCCTCCTTACCGGTACACCCCTGCAAAACAACCTTCAGGAGCTCATCGCAATCCTTGCTTTCATCATGCCCGGACTCTTCCATTCCAAGGAGGAGGACCTGAACTACATCTTCCAGCACAAGGCGACTACCAAGGACGCTGACCACGCCGCGCTCCTATCTGCGCAGAGAATTGCTCGCGCTCGGTCAATGATGACACCCTTTATCCTTCGTCGCAAAAAGGCGCAGGTGCTCTGGCTACCGGCCAAGCATAGTCGTGTCGAATTCTGCGACATGACCGAGTCCCAAGCCATCATGTACCAGAACGAGATGTACGATGCTCAGCAAGTCTTCATGGACAAGGAGGCCGGCAAGAAAACAACCGCCAAGGCCAGCTCGAATGTGCTCATGAACCTGCGCAAAGCTGCTATCCACCCTCTTCTCTCGCGTCGTATCTATGATGACAAGAAGTTGACCAGGATTCAGAACGCTCTGCTTCGCGATGGAGAATTCGCCGGCAACGCTCCCGAGAAAGTTTGGAAGTATCTTACTGGCGAGGGACCGCAGAACATCAAGGGTGGCGACTTTGGCCTCCATCGCTTCTGCGCGGAACGTCCCTTCCTGTCTAAGTATGCACTCAAGAAGCAAGAGTGGATGGATTGTGGCAAGGTCCAGAAGTTTAAGGAGCTCGTGTTGGGCTACAAAAAGAACGGCGACCGCGCACTGGTCTTCTCGCAATTCACCACCCTCATGGATATCCTGGAGACCGTTCTAGAGACTCTCGATATCAGATACATGCGTCTGGACGGCAGCACACGCATGGACATCCGCCAGGACATGATCGACAAGTTCTCGTCGGAGCAAGACATTACCGTCTTCATGCTCTCCACCAAGGCTGGAGGTGCAGGCATCAACCTTGCCGCGGCGAACAAGGTGATCATCTTCGACAGCGGCTTCAACCCCCAGGACGACATCCAGGCAGAGAACCGCGCTCACCGTGTGGGTCAGACCAGAGATGTCGATGTAGTGAGACTCGTGACCAAGGCTACGATCGAGGAGCAGATCCACGCGCTTGGTGAGAGCAAGCTTGCTCTGGACGAGAGGGTTGCTGGTGAGGCCGCTACCGCCGGCGAGGACAAGGCTGCAGAGAAGGAGGGCGAGAAGGCTGTCGAGAAGATGTTCTTGGAGAGTCTGAAGGGGAAGAAGGAAGATGGTGAGAAGGAGAAGAAGGGAAAGATTGAGGATGGCGAGAAGGAGAAGAAGGGTGGAGATCTGAAGCAGCAGTTCAAGAAGGGACTGTCTGATGCTGGGCTTGAGGTCTCGTAATTGAGTGTTGTTCGGTGGAATGGAACGAAGTGAAATGAGATAGAGATGCGTTTGCATGGGAGTTTTGAGACGTCTTTGGATGGGTTGCATATGGATTTTTTAGTTCATTTTCGAGCGATTGCAATGGGATAGCCTCGCAAGACACCGAGGCCGCTGCCAACATGGTAGTATATCATATCAATAGAGTCAATGCCAGACAGTTCATGAATTTGCAATCTCGCCGGCTTTTAAGTTACCGCGGCTCTTCACGATTGGACCCTGGAAATCCAAGTGAATCGTTGCTGCCACCTGTGAAGATGGGTTGGAGTGGTATCACGAACGACAACGTACTAAGTGATTGAACAGCCACGTGCAAGTGTTGGGTATATTCTATATTGAGTTGTATAGGTAGGCACCTAATCAATCAATGCCTACCACGTGATCGAGGGATGCAGGATGGAAGACGTGTGAAGATTATGGATAAGTCAAGTTACAGCCGGATAGTGGCTGACTCGCCCGAGCTCCAATCCCCCGCCGTCGAGCATAAACCTTAGCGCGAACATCAACGCAAGCTGTCCTGTTCCACTTGCCGCGCCCATTGAACCCTTCTGCTATTAAACCGCCCTCTTTGACCGATCCACAACACCACTCTTGCTGTCATTCTCCCCCAACAGCAATAACACCTCCCTCTCCCCTCTCACACACTCACACGCAGCTCGAGCCTGTTCTCGCTGCCACACTCAACATGCGTGCCGCCTCCATCCTCGCGCTCGGCTGCTACGCCGCAGTCTCGTCCGCAAAGGATATTCTCGACGACATTGAGGATTCCGCCCAGGAGGCCACCAGCTCTGTCGCCTCAGCCGTCGAGTCCGTCACCTCGTCTGCCATCGAGAAGCCCACATTTACCGTGAGTATCGACAAACATAAGCTTTCCGATCAGAGCCAATGCTAACTTGCACTGCTAGCCCACCACACTCAAAGCTCCCTTCCTCGAGCAATTCACCGACGACTGGGAATCGAGGTGGAAGGTCTCACACGCTAAGAAGGAGGGCACCGAGGAGGAGTGGACTTACAACGGCAAGTGGTCCGTCGAGGAGCCTTCTGTCCTCCGCGGTATCGAGGGCGACAAGGGTCTCGTCCTCAAGGACAAGGCTGCCCACCACGCCATCTCCAGCAAGTTCGACAAGCCAATCACCAACAAGGATGACACCCTCGTCGTCCAGTACGAGGTCAAGCTCCAGGCCGGCCTCGAGTGCGGTGGTGCCTACATGAAGCTCCTCCAGGACAACAAGGCCCTCCACGCCGACGAGTTCTCCAACGCCTCTCCCTACATCATCATGTTTGGTCCCGACAAGTGCGGCTCCACCAACAAGGTCCACTTCATCTTCCGCCACAAGAACCCCAAGACTGGCGAGTACGAGGAGAAGCACCTCAAGAACACCCCCATGGCTCGCATCACCAAGCAGTCTTCCCTCTACACCCTCATCATCAAGCCCGACCAGACCTACGAGATCAAGGTCGACGGCGAGCAGGTCCGCCAGGGCTCTCTCCTCGAGGACTTCCTCCCGGCCGTCAACCCGGCCGAGGAGATCGACGACCCCAACGACACCAAGCCCGCGGACTGGGTGGAGGACGCCAAGATTGCGGACCCTGATGCGACCAAGCCCGAGGACTGGGACGAGGACGCTCCCTACGAGATTGTTGACGAGGAGGCCGAGAAGCCTGCCGACTGGCTGGAGAGCGAGCCCGAGATGATCCCCGACCCTGAGGCCGAGAAGCCCGAGGACTGGGACGATGAGGAGGATGGAGACTGGGACGCTCCTCTTGTCCGCAACCCCAAGTGCGAGGAGGTCTCTGGTTGCGGTCCCTGGACCAAGCCCATGAAGCCCAACCCGGCTTTCAAGGGCAAGTGGACCGCCCCTCTCGTCGACAACCCGCTCTACAAGGGCATCTGGGCTCCTGCCAAGATCGCCAACCCCGACTACTTTGAGGACAAGACCCCGGCCAACCTTGAGCCCATGGGCGGTGTAAGTTGAACAGTCCTCTGACACATGCTGATGATTATACTGACAAACATCTCAGATCGGTTTCGAAATCTGGACCATGCAGAACGACATCCTGTTCGACAACATCTACATTGGCCACTCCGTCGCCGACGCCGAGAAGCTCGCCCAGGACACTTTCGAAGTCAAGAAGTCCGTCGAGAAGGCCCAGGAAGAGGCCGACAAGCCCAAGAAGGACGAGACCGACCCGCTCAAGTCTTCATCCGACCTGACCTTTATGGACGACCCCGTCGCCTTCGCCAAGGAGAAGGTCAACCTCTTCGCCGCCATCGCCTCCCGCGACCCCATTGAGGCGGTCAAGAACGTCCCCGAAGTCGCCGCCGCCGTCGCCGTCGGCATCATCTCGCTCCTCCTCGTCCTCATCCCTCTTGTCAGCGGCGGCGCCGCCGCTGCTCCCAGCAAGGAGCAGATCAAGGCCAACGCTAAGCAGGCCCAGGCCAAGGCCAACCAGACCAAGGAGCAGGTCGCCGAGGCTGTCGCCAGTGGCACTGAAAAGGCCAAGGCTGAGGTCAACAAGAGGACCGCGAAGAGCTCGTAAATTTCACTCGAGTTCTTGTGTGTGTTCTTTTGCGTTTTGATCAGCAGCTTCCTCACGAGATGAGGATGGAAGACAAAAAATGTGTATTGCAGTTCCTGGTCTGGTCCGTGGAAGGTGGTGGACAGACGGGCTTTTAGTATCTATATATGTTACTGGTGCTGGGTTCTATTGAGAGAGCAAGGAGAGAGGGTTTGTGTGTGTGTGTGAAGTTAGTCAAATGAAATGATATCCCATTCTTTTTTTCCTTTATTGTTTGGTCACTTCCTTCCTTCGTGTCCCCACTGATGTAGTTATTCGATCCCCGGTCTTAAGCTTTAGTCTTGCGGTGTGGGAAACCACTTTACTGTCTTAGTGTCGATCAAGGCGTGGTTGGGATTGTTCGGTCTTTTGGTGCTAGTGTTACTTTTTTTCCCTCTTAACAGTCGATGGTGGTTGGGTCACTTTAATTGCCAAGGATGTTTTGTGTTTGGATCACTGAGGAAGGGGATGTGAGAGTAACTTGGCGTTCACGCTATTCTGCAAGCGTACTCGCTTTCCTCTTTTCTTACTTTCGTCTTAGGCTCATTTATTGATGCCCATCAGGTGTAAGTTATTATACTCCATGGAAGTGGATGTGCGGCGAGATAGTTGGTTGAGCAGGGTCAGGGTTGGGGTTACAGTGGATAGTATGCTTGCGCCAACGATATGGGTCGAGATTGATGGTAAGTCGATTGTTGATTGGTGCGATCATACGTCCGTCAGTCGATTGATTGATGAGAGACAGTTTTTGTTCATTGATTCGACTTTCATCAATTAGAACGGATTGTTGCGTGGTTTGGTTAGCAGTCGTTAGTGATGGTTTGCTACTCGAAGAAAGGGATGTACGGATTGTGAATCTCTGTTGAAGAGGGAAGTTCACGACGGAGTGTTACGGTGGGACTGAGGTCGCGATGCTTGCAAGGGAAATGTTGCCCTCGACTTTTGAAAGAGCTATGTAGGGGTCTGTGGGTAGAGAAGCTATCGGGGAAGCTCTTGACGATTTCCTCGTTTGGGATGGCTCCTGTCATTGTCCTTGACCTTCAATCTGTGACATTCGGGTTCGAGGCGAAAGTAGAGAGTGTTCGGTGACTCCTTTCGTCAACGGCGTTCAGCTTCGATCGATGCCTACCCCGGGCAATGCAGTCTCCAGGCCGACCAGAGTTGATTGCTCGGAGACCTTGGTGTTGCTTGAGGAGATGTCGGCGGTGTTCAGGAATATCCATCCAGAAACTGTTTTGCGTCTTCGAAATCCTGATAGTACCACGGGTAATCATCCCAGCGAACCATTTCAGTACCGTTTTCAAAGTCATCGATGTTGTATTCAGACACCTCGATGTGGTAGAAGTCTTTCATCCACTCGTACCTTTCGGCGTGCAGAATGAAAAACTCTTTGGGCATTGAATGGTCGAGACTACTGCTGCCTTTGTACACAAAATAGTCTGCGAATACTACACGAAGACCGTCATTGTTCTTCGTCGAGCTCATGACATGATTGATGACGTCCGTACTTGGACCATACTTTCTCATGAAGTCCCGAAGCTCGTCAACTGCCCTATTTGCCGTAACGGCGTCCATTAGGTAGTCAGCGAGGATGTACAAATTGACGAGCTCCATGTATCGATCTTCGCGGAAATTCCGCGTGATAGTATTATATTGCTCCGTGTCTTCCTCGGTGTGTTTGCGAGGCCATATCTTCTCGTAAATCTCGTTGTACCACCGAGCGAACTTGGGATACGGTCGCCCTGGCACTTCGTCGTCGTAAACGGTATCCAGATACAAGTCGAAAGTCGAGGGGTCTTAGTCAGGGAATTACATCGGCTTTGTCTTTGGCGTCCAGCGCGTGGATCTTGCTATGCGGAAGAACTTGGAGCGTTGCATCAATTTTTGGAGCTCTACGTTGAAGCGCATTTGGCTAGAGCCAGTTCCGACAAGTATGTCGAAATGTTCGTCGCTCTCGTCGTTCTCGTCGTTGTCGTCATTCTCATCGTTGTCGTCGTTTTCGTCGTTCTCGCCATTATCGGATGTCTCGTCACTCTCGGGGGTGCCATTGTGCCTGAAGGCTTCGTCGTCTTCCAAGGCCTCGGCGCCTCCAATACCCTCATCGTGACTAGTTCTACAAGAGGTCAGTCAAATGGCCACAAGGGTTGGTGGGCTGCACTGAGCGGTCACTTACTTGAGTCGTTTGGTAGGCGGTGGATCGTCCGCCATGTTGTCGTTGACACCGGCGTGATGTGGGCCGTGGCCGAGATCACTGAGATGAGTGTGTTGAAGGTTGGGCTTGCAAAGACACTCGCCTTGCCGGTTTTGATGTTCAATTGTGTTTTGGTGTGTCATCAGAGGGGGCAGACAGAAGTATCGAACGTAGGCAGTAATTGTGGGTCGCCTCGCGCTAGCGTTGCTTGGCAGTGAAGTGAGGTTACAAGAAGTTAACGTTTGAAGGTCAAATGAAGCCTGGAATCTGGATATGAAATCAGCCTTTCGAGCTGCAACCTATTCAGTGATGCAGCCATGGCGTATGGGAGATGATTTGGACAACGATGAAAGAAACGACTAGTCAGAGCTACTTGAGTAACCTCTCAACCATTCCTTCGGCCGGCAAAAAAATAATTGTGTAGCGTTGCAAAACAATCCCACCATTTCTCTGTTCGCAAGGGAAATCCATCTTCAATCTCTGCTTCCCTAGGGTGGGTCAATCACGAATCTGCGCTGCTGCTGAGTCTTGATGTTTTTGGGCGGATTCTTTGGTGGTCTGGTGTTTGGGACGCTCATATCTCTGGAGCCTTGGCGACAGGCTAGAAGTATTGACTCCTTGCCCAGACACTGTCCCTGTTGACGATCCTGTGCGACTCTCTCACGCCGCTCACGTTTCCCGACGTCTCTTGATCCTCCATCCTTCTCAACACAAGGAGGAGGAAATCGTTCGAAAAGTCTTCGCACCACCAATTGTTCACGCTGTAGATGAACGTGTCGGCGAGAAAATTGCGAAGGCGGTCACCTTCCACTGTAGAGCGAAAGGCAAGATGGACGACTTCCGCACGAGGGACGATGCCCAGACCGCCAGCCCAGCGCATGGTGTCGTCAATCACCAGGTTCTGCGTGACCGGATCTACGAGTATGCCGGTGAGGACGTACAGGTTGATCGAACTTACGTAATTCCTGCCATTAGTATCCCAGTGGGACCATGGGCTCAAGGTGGCCCATAGTTGCGGCTGGTCAATGTACTTGGGCATCTCGTTACGGTAGACGCAGTACAAATATCTGTCAAAGGTCTCCGGCTCGTGCTCGTGCAAATCGATTGGCTTGGACTTGTCCGCGGTGCGGAGAAACTTGGATCGCTCGATGATCTTGTAGTGTACGGTGAAGCGTTTTTGGTTCGGCGCACTTCCGACGATCACTTCGAAAGTGTCAAGGAAGCTGTACCTAGTATCAGATGTGTCAGCTAGAGCTTGGTAGAATTGGTACGGATGGTATAGCGCCTGAATACTCACTTCAGGGTTTCCGCAGGCGCTGTACTGTCCGCCATCATGTCTCGTCGCTAATACCAGCCAAGCGTGGTGTGGTCGAGATCTTTGTCTTGGAAAAAATGCTTGTGGAAACACTCCCCTTGCTGGTGTTGATGTTAGATGAGTGTAGAGTTTGAGAAAACTTCGTTGAGTGTTGAGAGAACAAATACATTTGATGAACAGTGGGGACAAATGGAGACGTCAGACTGGAGCAAATGAAGGCAGCAAACGGAGGCCAGGCAAGACCCGCGAGTTGTCGCAAGGTAGCCTTGTCTTGTAGGGAAGTCACTAAGATTGGACGACTTATATAACCAACGTTGAGATGGGAGTCAAGTGAAGCAAGAACTTAGCACGTTGGTTTTGTAGCTGTGGAGAGTGGCGTGAACGATACTGTGGGAGGATGATGAGGATCATTGATGAGGAAGCTATACAAGTAGCCGCTGATCAATTTCTCGGCCGAAGAAACCGCTGTCATCTTTCTTGATCGCTCCAGAGCTTTGGGTGTGTGTGGAAAAGCCCTCCGACGCCCTCTTCGACTTCCAGCCGGTAACCCAGTCTGCAGGTTGGTGGTAGGGTAACGGGCGTGAGCTACTGCTTGATCGCTGCGTACTTCTTTGGCGCAACGACACTGGGCTCAATGCGTTGGTAATATTCGCTCTTCGCCCATTTACTATCAGCACAAACGTTCTCAAGGCGCTTGGTGAACGCAGGCTGCACCCTGATATCATCGATAACCTTCGCCGTAAGGAACCTCTGAAACACCAGACTTAGGAAGGCGTTTGGGAGGTCTCCTTTAGGCACTGTCTCGTCCAAGTGAGCATGCAAATCCGCGAGCAAGTTGCGTAACCCGTCTTTCTCCCTCGTTGAAGCGAAAGCAACATCAATTACCGCCGTTCCAGGAGCGTGGCGATAATTCCAAGCCAAGGAAGCGACCTCGTCGATCACCAGGTTGGCCGTGGTAGGGTCCAACAGACTGTCGGCGAGGATGTAGAGGCGGGGGAGGGTGTGGAACCGCAAGTCTAGAGCGATTTTTCTGTTGGCTGTTATTTGGCGGAACTGCGCAGAAGACTCTTTGATGTATTTGCCTTGATCATCCTTCGGTGGCGGCGAGCTCACAGACGGTAGGGTTGGCAATGTGTTCTGGTAGACGCAGTGGAGATACAAGTCGAAGATCGATGGGTCATGCTCGTGTAAGTCTGTTGGCTTCGTGTCTGGCGTCCATCGCCCAGATCTGGCGGCGCGAAAGAACACGGAGCGCTTTGTGAAGATGTAATGGTGCAAGGTGAAGCGTTTCTGAAACGGTGCAATTCCGACGAGCACCTCGAATGTGTCAAGAAAGCTGAAACTTCTGGAATGTCAGTTTGGATACCTTTGAATCGGTGGGTGGGGTAGCAACTCACTTTTCGAATTCCGTAAGCGCTCTATCGTCTGCCATGCCGCCACCGATGTTGAGAAGACTTGAAGTGGTAGGGGTATGAGGAAGTTATCAAGTGAAGAGCACGAGCGTGTATTTATGGACGCCAAGCTTCTTAACAAGCTCAAGTGTTGATCCTGCACGGTTAATGAGCGTGGAAACACATTTCTGTCTCAAAGAGAGCTTCAGTACCTCAAAGAGATCAAAAGGACGCAGCAAACGGAGACAGGTACTTACGACATTGCCGAGTCATAGTCTAACGGAACATCATGCGCAAGCTCACACGGTCTTCA
>Ga0265780_10007635_pt1 | contig 13243 bp, 13 predicted proteins | sample P1T30metagenome_FD_192432 | JGI IMG/M metagenome (GOLD analysis project Ga0265780, IMG submission 192432) | Plant litter microbial communities from East Loma Ridge, Irvine, California - P1 T30 | ecosystem: Environmental > Terrestrial > Plant litter > Unclassified | place: USA: California...
TTACGCATACGTAGTTCCTTTGGTGTTTTGTATTCAGCGGGTCCGTAACCATCAGCAGACGCGGACGATCCCACCCCATTTACGGAAAGTCGCAACCTGTTGCTGCGATGCAACAGCCGTGACGGAAGCGTTATGAAGCTCGGGTGAACAGGCAGTCGGGGCCGAGGTAATCGAGCGTCGGGCAGCCGAGTTGTGCCATCGCCAGTTCGAGTTCGGCGCGAAGGATGTGCGCGACGTGCGCCGCACCCGCCATACCGGCCACGGCAAGCCCGTGGAGTTGGGGGCGCCCGACCAGCACCGCCGCCGCGCCGAGCGCGCGGGCCTTGACGATATCCGTGCCCTGACGGACGCCGCCGTCGATCAGCAGAGGCACCGCATTGTCGATCGCGGCGCCCATCGCTGGCAGCATCTCGATCGCCGCCGGGACACCGTCGAGCGTGCGGCCACCGTGGTTCGAGACGACGATTGCGTCGACGCCGTGCTTCACCGCGGTGCGCGCGTCTTCGGCGGCGAGCAGGCCCTTGAGGATCACCGGCAGTTTCGTGCGCGCGCGCAGCCATGCGACATCGTCCCAGCTCGGAGCGGTATCGGCGAGCCGGGTGCCGAACAGGATTCGCTCGCCCGGCGTGCTGGTCTGGCTGCGGTCGGCATCGGCGCGGAGGTTCGCCGCGGTGACGCCCGGCGGCAGCGCGAAGCCGGATTTCTTTACGGACGCATCGACCGTCAGCACGATCGCCTCATATCCGGCGGCTTCCGCACGCGCGACCAGATCGGCCGAGGCGGCGCGGTCCTCCTGAAGATAGAGCTGGAACCACAGCGGCGCGGGTGCGACGTCGAGCGTGCGTGCGGCGTCGCGCCCGGCCTCCGCGATCGCCTCCAGCGGGACGCTCGACAGCGTGCTGACGACCATGCCGACACCCATCGCCATGCTCGCGCGCACGCACGCCAGTTCTCCCTCAGGGTGCGCGAGCTGGTGAAAGGCAACCGGCGCGAACAGGATCGGCGCGGCATGGTCGCGCCCGAACAGGGTGAGCTGGGTATGCCCGCCGCGCAGATCGGCGAGCATGCGCGGCAGTAGCGTAAGGCCGTCGAACGCCGCGCGGTTGCGCGCCAGCGTCAGCGCGCCGCCCGACTGGATATGCGCCCAGGACGCGGTGGGCATGTGCCGCTCGGCCAGCCGCTCGTAATCGGCGAGCGTCTGGAGATCGGGCGGGATCACCGTCAGCGGCGGCAGCGGAGTCACGTCTCCGACCATTGCCGCATGAGATTGTGGTACACGCCGGTCAGGGTGTCGACTGACGCATGATCGGGATGATCGGCGCCGAGCGTCTGGATCGCTGTGTCGAGATCGAACAGCAGGCGGCGCTGCTCGTCGGCGCGGACGAGGCTCTGCGTCCAGAAGAACGCCGCGTAACGGGTGCCGCGTGTAACGGGCGTGACATGGTGCAGGCTGGTGCCGGGATAGACGATCATGTCACCGGCGGCGAGCTTTACGCGGCGATCGCCGAAACTGTCCTCGATGACGAGGTCTCCACCGTCATACTCTTGCGGATCGCTGAAGAAGAGCGTGCTGGAAATGTCGCTGCGCACGCGTTCGGCGGTGCCGGGCAGCGGGAAGATCGCGCTATCGACATGTGCGCCATACTCACCGCCGCCTTCGTAGCGGTTGAAGCGCGGCGGCAGCACGCGCAGCGGCAGAGTCGCGGCGATGAACAGCGGCGTAGTGCCGAGCCGATCGAGGATTCGCGCGCCGAGCTGGCGGGTGACGGGGTGGTCGAGCGGCAGTTGCAGGTTGCGCTTGACCAAGGCGGCGCGGTGCCCGGCGGTGGCGCGGCCATCGTGCCAGTCCGCGCTTTCGAGCAGCGCGCGCGCCTCGCGAACCTCGTCTGGCGAGAACAGGGCTGGGATGTGGAGCAACATGCCGGTCTGCATAGCGGCAAAGCCACTGCGAGGCAGTAGCGAAACGAAGCGCCTTGTCGAAGTGGCGGCGCTCGGCCAAGCTGCCGGAGTTCAGGGTCAATGGGGGATCGTCATGAAGGCCGCTCGCCGCTCCAGTCTCGTCGCGCTTACCGCCTTGCTGGCGAGCGCCGCGCCGCTCCATGCCGCGCCTGTCGATCCGCGCGGCGGCGAGCCGGCGTTCCGCGCGCTCTACAAGGAACTCGTCGAAACCGATTCGAGCTGGCCTGACGGCAGTTGCACGCTCGCCGCCGAGCGGATGGGCGCGCATCTCAAGGCAGCGGGCTATCCGGCCGCCGACGTTCAGGTGATCGTCGATCCGGCGCACCCCAAGGAAGGCAATCTCGCCGCGATCCTGCGCGGCAGCGAAGCCAAGCTGCCGGCCTTGCTGCTGCTCGCGCATATCGACGTGGTCGCCGCCAAGCGCAGCGACTGGACTCGCGATCCGTTCACCTTGATCGAGGAGAACGGCTATTTCTACGGGCGCGGCACCTCCGACGACAAGGCGATGGCGGCGGCGTTCACCGATGCGATGGTGCGCTTCCGGCAGGAGGGATATGCGCCCAAACGCACGATCAAGCTCGCGTTGACCTGTGGTGAGGAGACCGAGAAGGCGCTCAACGGTGTCGAATGGCTGCTTAAGAACCGGCCCGAGACATTGCAGGCCGGCTGGGCGCTCAACGAGGGCGGCGGCGGATCGCTCGACGAGGCGGGCAAGCCGGTCAGCCAGGGCGTGCAGGCGGGCGAGAAGGTCTATCAGGACTTCACCTTCGCCGCGACCGCGCCGGGCGGGCACAGCTCGCGCCAGGCGCCGCACGTCAATGCGATCGGCTGGATGTCCGAGGCGCTGGCGCGGGTGAATGCCTATGACTTCCCGGTCGATCTGACGCCCGCCGCCAAGGCGTATTTCGGGGCGTCGGCGCCGCTCTATCCCAAGACGCAGAGCGCGATGGCGGCGATCGGCGCGGGCAAGGCTACGCCTGCCGATTACGCTGCGGTGTCCGCCGAGAACCCGAGCTGGAACGCGACGCTGCGCACCACCTGCATCCCGACGATGATCTCGGGCGGGCACGCCACCAACGCGCAGCCGCAATCGGTGACCGCCAACGTCAATTGCCGGATCATTCCGGGCGAGAGCGTCGACTCGGTCCTCACCACGCTGGCGGCGGTGGCTGGCAATCCAAAGGTCACGGTCGCGCTGGCCGATCCGCCCCAGCCGAAATCCTCCGCGCCGCCGCTGACCCCGCAGATCATGGGACCGATCGAGGCGCTGACCAAGGAGATGTGGCCGGGCGTGCCGGTGATCCCGCGGCTATCGACCGGCGCGACCGACGGGCGCTACACCAACGCGGCTGGCATCCCGACCTATGGCGTGTCGGGGCTGTTCTCGGACCCGGACGGGCAGGGGGTCCACGGCCTTAACGAGCGGATTCGGGTGAAATCGCTGATGGACGGGCGCGCCTTCATGTACCGGCTGGTGAAGGCGTACACCGGCTGAACGGCTACGGGACGGGTTATCCAGCCGCCCAGAGCGGCAACACGTCCCAATTCCCAGCCGACAGCAGATGCGCGTAGATCGCGGTGAGCGCGCCGCCGGTGCGCAGCTTCGCGAGTTCCGCCGGATCGAGCGCGTCGAGCTTCGCGCGCGAGATCGCATCATAGTCCACCACCAGCGTTCGCGTGCCGCCGGTCGGGGTGTGATGCGCCTGACGCGGCTCGAGCAGGCCGAGCGTGTCGAGCATCGCGACGAAGGCGCGGGTGCGTGCCTCGGCGGCATCGACAGCGTTGCACAGGCCGATCGCCTCGCGCACCAGCACGCTTGGCCGGCCATGCTCGAACAGCGGCACCGCGCCCGGCGTGCCGACCGGCACCAGCCGATCCGAGGATTCGTCGATGCAGATCACGTTGCCATCGGTCTCCTCGCGCCGCGCGAGCACGAACGGGTGGCGGCGCAGATAGGCGGGGACATAGGCGCCGGGTGCGTACCGGCCATCGGGCGCGACGAACAGATTGCGGTCGGCAGTCAGCCCGGTGACGATTACCGCTTCGCGCTCGGCCGCGAAGAAGATGATCGGATAATCGGGCGCGGCACGCTCGAACTCGTCGATCGTAACTGCGATCAGCGGGGCTGCGCCTGCGAACCGGTATGGCGCATCGGACGGCAGCAGCGCGCAATCGGCATGGCGCGCCGCGTCGAGGATCGCGACCTGTTCGTACAGCGGCAGCGCGCCGTGGAGCGTGAAAGCATCGTCGCGCATCCGAGTCAGACGCTCACCTTGGTCTCGACATGGCCGTCGCCGCCGAACACGCGCAGATAGCGCGCGATCTCCTCCGGTTCGCCGGTCGCCTTGGCGGGGTTGTCGGAGAGCTTCACCGCCGGCCGCCCGTTCGCGCGCGTCACCTTGCAGACCAGCGAGATCGGTTCGAGCGCATGGCCGCCGCGCGGATCGCAGCCGCGGAAATCGTTGGTGAGGTTGGTGCCCCAGCCGTAGCTCATCCGCACGCGTCCGTGGAAGTGGCGGTAGGTCTGTTCGATCGTGTCGATGTCCATGCCGTCGGAGAAGATCAGCAGTTTCTCGCGCGGGTCGACGCCTTGCTCCTGCCACCAGCGGATGATCTGCTCGCCGCCCTCGATCGGCGGCGCGCTGTCGGGGCGGAAGCCGGTCCAGTCGGCGAGCCACGCCGGGGCTTGCTTGAGGAAGGCGGTGGTGCCGAACGCGTCGGGCAAGGCGATCAGCAGATTGCCGCCGTAATGCGCACGCCACTGTTCGAGCACGCGGTAGGGCGCTCCGGCGAGTTCGGCATCGCCGTTCGACAGCGCCGCCTCGACCATCGGCAGTTCGTGCGCGTTGGTGCCGATCGCTTCGAGATCTGCGTCCATAGCCAGCAGCACGTTGGAGGTGCCGATGAAGCGGTGGCCCAACCCCTCCTTGAGCGCCTCGACACACCAGCGCTGCCACAGGAAGCCGTGCCGCCGCCGCGTGCCGAAATCGCTCAGCACGAGATCGGGCAGGTCGCGGAGCCGCTCGACCTTCTCCCACAGCCGGGCCTTGGCGCGCGCGTACAGCACGTCGAGCGCGAACTTGCCCATGTCGCGAGTCGCGGCGCGCGATTTGAGTTCGTTGATGATCGCGAGCGCGGGGATTTCCCACATCGAGGTGCCGCTCCACGGACCGTCGAAATGCAGTTCGTACTGGCCGTCGACCTTGCGCAGATCATATTCGGGGAGTTGAAATTCGGCGAGCCAGGCGATGAAGTCCGGCGCGAACATCTGGCGCTTGCCGTAGAAGCTGTTGCCCGCCAGCCAGATCAGCTCCTTGCGGCTGAACCGAACGGTGCGGGCATGGTCGAGCTGCGCGCGGAGTTCGGCCTCGTCGATGATGTCGGCGAGCCGAACGCTCTTGGTCCGGTTGATGAGCGAGAAGGTCGCCTCAACGTCCGGGTGGATATGGCGGATCATCTGCAACATCAGCAGCTTGTAGAAATCGGTATCGAGCAAGCTCCGCACGATCGGATCGAGCCGGAAATTGTGGTTGTAGGTGCGGGTTGCGATATCTGTGACGGCCATAGGTGCGATCCTTACCCGATCACGAGATGAAGGGAATTGGGCGCGGGCGCGATCGTCGCGCGGCGGCCCCAGTCGAACCCGAGAAAGTCCTGCTCGATCCCGTCGGCGAAGATCACGCCGCCGTCGTTCATGCGCGAGGTGACGATCAGCGGATCGTCGGTGAGCTTGCCGGCGCGCATCCGTGTTGCGGTGGCGATGCTCGGGAACGGCTCGCGCACCCAGAAACCCGCTGCGCGTTCATCGGTGCCGAGCGGGAGCGGCAGTCCCGTCGCCTCGACGATCGAGCGCGCCCAGCCGGTCGCGCCGGTGCCCGAGGCGACGATCAGCCCCGATGACGAATGGTCCTCACCGTCGCCGGCGAGTTCGATCCGGTAGCGCGCCGACTGGTGGCTGCGGTGCCCGAGGAAGATCTCGTTGAGCGCGACCAGCACCTCGCCATCGTCGAGCGTCGCCTGAACCATCGTGCGCCGCTCGATCGGCGCATCGGGCCGTATCGTCCCTGGCAGCAATCGCGTTAGCTGCTCGACTCGGACGCGCGCCAGTACGCCGTCGTACAGGTCGGGCGCTGGATTGACGCCGATCACCGGCTGCTCCGCGACATATTTGGCGACGTTGGCGACCAGCCCGTCCTGCCCGACCGCGATGACGATATCCTCGCGCGCGAACAGGAAGCGATCAAGATCGGCGCGGCGGACCAGTGCCTGCCGCCACTCGGCCGGCACCGATGCGCGCGCCGCCGCCAGCGCGGCGTGGAACTGGTGGTGGCGCTGCTCGACCGTCTCGATCCGCTGCCCGCGCGTTTCGAGAAAGAAGCGCGCCTGATCGCGCGTAGCGTGGCGCGCGATGAGCTGTTCGAGATCGGTCTCGCGGATGACGAACACCGCGCGGGGCGGGATACTGGACATCGAGAAGCGTCCTTTCAAACCGTTCGTCCCGAGCGAAGTCGAGGGACAGCCCGCAGCGCAGGAGTCTCGACTTCGCTCGACGCGAACGGGAGGGGGATCAACCCGCGACCACTACCGGGCTCTTGCGGAACTCGCCCATCACCGCCGCGAGCAGATCGGGGGTGATGTTGACATGCTCGATCGTGTCGAGCTTGCCGGCGAGTTGCTGCGCGGCGAGGCCGAACAGCACCGCCGGGGGCAGATCGCGATAGACCGCGATATGCGCCTGCTCGGCCTCGGCCTTGGCGCCTTCGATGAGGCGGATGCGGTCGGCCTCGGCCTTCGCCTCGACCTGTTGCGCCTCGGCCGCGCCGGTCGCGCGGTTGCGGGCGTTGTCGGTTTCCTCGGCGATCAGCAGTTTCTCGCGCCGCGCCAGTTCGATGCGGGTTGCCAGCTCGTTCTCGGCGATGGCACGTTCCTTTTCGACCGCGAGCGCGCGGCGTTCGAAGGTCGCTTCGTCGGCCTTTTGCTGGAGCGCCTCGAAGGTCGGGGTCTGCAACGCGCGTTCGAGTTCGCTCGACGGCGCGAGATTGGTCAGCCGCACCGACACCACCGCGACGCCGATCTCGGCCAGCGCGGGATCGGCGGCGAGCGCCGCTTCCAGTTGCGCGCGCAGCGGCCCCGGCCCGGCATCGAGCAACGCCCGCACCGGCGCGGTGCCGAGATATTGCAGCACCGCCTGGTTGGCGATGCCGGTGATCCGCGCCTCGATGCTCGGCACCGGCTCGCCCTGCGGCTTGCCGCTGTAGGGGCTGATCGTGAAATCGACTCGCTCGGCGAGCAGCATGGGATCTACGACGTGCCAGCCGACGCTGCCCTGCACCGACACCGTCTGGAAATCCTGGCTGCGGCCCTTCACGAACAAAGTCATCTCGCGGTCGTCCATCGGCACTTCGGCGATGCTCGCGGTTTCGGGGCGGAACCAGAAGACGAGGCCGCGTCCGCTCTGGCGGACCTTGCCGTTGCGATAGCGGATGATGTGGCTGCTCGCCTCGCTGCGAAGCTGCGCGAAGAACAGCAGGTTGCGGATCGTGGCCATGTTACGCTCCTTGGGGTGTGCGGAAACGATAGAGTTCGGCGGGTCGGAACGAGGTGCCGGCTTCGCGCTCGCCGGTGGCGGCGAGCCACCCGCGATCGAGCATGCGGCGGCGGAAAGCGGGCTTGTTGAGTGGGACGCCGAGGATCGCTTCATGCACGTCCTGCAATTGGCGCAGCGTGAAGCGATCTGGCAGCAGCGCGAAGCCGACATCGGAATAATCGAGCTTGCCGCGCAGCCGCAGCATCGCCAGCGCGACGATGTCGGCATGGTCGAAGGCGAGGGGGACCGGGCCTTTCGGCGTGGCGATCTCGACCGCGCCGCCGGTCTCGCCGGCCCACGGCACGGTGATCGTCGCGGCGAGCAGACTCGGCATGTCCTCCAGCGCGGCGGCGAACGCGGCTTCGTCGAGCAGCGCGAGATAGGCGACCGAGATGATCCGCATACGCGGATCGCGTGCGACCGCGCCGAAGGTATAAAGTTGTTCGAGATGCGCCTTCGCGATCCCGGCCTTGCCATGCAGCACGCGCGCGGCGGCGTCGTCGAGCGTTTCGTCGATGCCGACGAACCCGCCCGGCAGCGCGCGGCGTCCGGCGAAGGGGGGCGCGTCGCGCTTGACCAGCAGAACGGCCGGCCGACTGTCGCGAATGCCGATCAGCACCAGATCGACCGCGACCGAAGGCCGCTGATACGCGTTGGGGTCATAGTCGAGGGCTTCTCGGTCGGTCACGCACCACCTAATATGCAATATGCACTTTACTTATTATCATCACGTATATATGTCAATTCCATAAGGAGATCGATCGGTGCAGGACTTCGTTGTCGTCGTTGATACGCAGCAGGATTTCATGGCCACTGACGGCGCGCTGAGCGTGGCGGGTGCGGACGCGCTGGTTGCGCCGATGCGGGCGTTCCTCGCCGGGCTGGAGTCCGAGCGGACGGCAGGGGTGCTGTTCACCTTCGATACGCATGTGCCCGATATCTACGCCGCTTCGGAGGAGGCCCGGCAGTTCCCCGCGCATTGCGTGAAGGGCACGCCGGGATGGGCCAACATGCTCGATCCTGCGCTGATCGACCGTGCTATCCCCGCGTGGCGGGTCGAGAAGGGCGTGTTCGACATGTGGGCCGAGGACGGGCTGTCGATCGAGGATGCGCGCGGAGACGCGATGCCCCCGGTGCCACGCGACATCTTCTTCGACCGGCTTCGTGACGCAGGCGTGCGGCGTGTCATCGTAATCGGCGTCGCGGCGGATTATTGCGTGCGCTGGGCGGTCGCCGGGTTGGTCGAACGTGGTTTCGAGGTGGTCGTGCCGGCGGCGCTGACGCGCGGCATAACGCGCCAGATCGAGACGGTGCTGGCCGAGGATTTCGCCGGTGCTGCGGTTAACGTTCTGGAATGACTCGGACAGTGCCGCGCGCCTGAGCCCGGCATTTCCCGTGGACGGATTCGGCCGGATTCGTTAACGCCTGCTTTACCCTTACGGTAGCAAGATATGCCGATCGACGCGTGGTTCCTTGTTGCGATGCTATGCAGTCTGGCCGGCTATGGCGCGTATCTCGCCGGGTTGCGGCGGCACCTCGTCCAGCCGAATCGCGCGTCCTGGCTGATCTGGAGCGCGGCGACTGCGGTCGAGGCGGCGACCTATACTGCGCTCAACCCGCATGCGCTTCAGGGACTGGTGTTCATCGTCGCCGCGGTGTCGTGCATCGTCGTGACCTTGGCGCTGTGGCGCGGCGGCGCGTGGCAGGCGCCGAGCCGAAGCGAAGCGGCGTGCATGGCGGCGAATCTCGTCGCGCTGGCGATCTGGCTCGCCTTTCGCGAGACTTTCTGGGCGCACATGCTGATCGTCGCGGTGGTGCCGCTCGGTTTCTGGCCGACATGGCAGAGCGTCTGGCAGGACCGCGCGCGCGAGCGGTCGCCGGCCTGGGGGCTATGGACGATCGCCGATCTCGCGACGTTGCTGGTGGCGACGCATAGCAATGCGGCCAGCGGGCAGGCGCGGGTCGGCGAATATGCCTATATCTTCGCCGAACTGCTCTGCCATGCGAGCGTGTGGTTCATGATCGGCCTCGCGACGATCAATCCGTTACGCTCGTTCGGCTTCCGCGCCGGGCGTTTCTACGTGCTCGATGGCTATGCACCCGCCGCCAACCTGTTCTCGGTCGGCGAGACACATCTGGGCAAGGCGGTCTATGCGGCAGCCGGGTTCGCCGAGGGCGAGGCGATCGTGCGCTTCACCGGGCGGCGCTTCCGCGCCGACAAGGTGCCCAGCGTCCTCCACGGCGCGAGCGACCGCTTCGTGCAGGTGACGCCCGACAGCTATATGGGGCCGTCGGGGCGGATCGACGATCTCATCAACCATAGCTGCACGCCCAATGCCGGGCTGCGTTTCGCTGGTAGCGACGTAACGCTGATCGCGATCCGGGCGATCGCGCCGGGCGAGGAAATCACCTGGGATTATTCGACGACGCTCAGCCAATCGGACTGGCATATGATCTGCCAGTGCCGCAGCCCCGACTGCCGCCGCGTGATCGGCACGTTCGATATGCTGCCGCCCGAGCGGCAGGCATGGTTCCGCGCGCGCGATCTGGTCGCGCCGTATCTGCGTGCGCCCACGGTGCCCGACGCGGCCAACGACCGGGCGGCGTGACCGGCGTCCCGCGCGTCTGGCGGCGCCGGTCGGAATCCGGCACATGCCCGGCGGTGTGATTCGATCCGTGTGAGGAGTACCCGATGAGCGAAGAGCAGGTCACGATCCAGACGCGCGACGGCCAGTGCCCGGCGCATGTGCTGACCCCCGAGGCCGAAGGCGCGTGGCCGGCGGTGATCTTCTACATGGACGCGCTGGCGATCCGCCCGACGATCGTCGAAATGGGGCGTCGCCTCGCCGCCAACGGCTATGTCGTGCTCGTGCCCGACCTGTTCTACCGCTACGGCCCCTATGCGCCGTTCGATCCGAAAGAGGTGTTCGCCAAGGGTTTCCGCGAGGTGATCGGCCCGCTGACGGCGACCACCGACAATGCCAAAGCCGCCTCCGACACCGAGGCGTTCCTCGCCTATCTCGACACGCGCGATGATGTCGCCGACAGCAAGATCGGCACGGTCGGCTTCTGCATGGGCGGCGGCATGGCGATCACCGCCGCGGGCACCTTCCCGGACCGGGTGGCGGCGGCGATCAGCTTCCACGGCGGCAATCTCGCCACCGATTCCGAGACCAGCCCGCACCGGCTCGCGCCAAAGATCAAGGCCGAGCTCTATGTCGCCGGCGCGGACGAGGACAACAGCTACCCGCCCGAAATGGCCGAGCGGCTGAAGACGGCGCTCGACGAGGCCGGCGTGACCTATAAGGCGGAGATCTACCCCGGCGCGCACCACGGCTGGATGAAGCCGGATTTCCCGGTCTATGACGAAGCCGCTGCCGAACGCGGCTGGCGCGAGATGCTGGCGTTGTTCAAGCGGACTTTGGGCTAAGGCTCGGCCTCACCCTTCCCACCCGGCTGCGCCGGGCGGGCCCCTTCCCTCTCCCAGCGGGAGAGGGAGGGGGGAGCGAAGCGTCGGAAGGGTGAGGGTGACGCGGTTTACAGCGCCCCAACGCGCGCGATGATATCCGCATAAACTTCGGTCAGCGCTACAAGGTCGTCCACCGCGACAGCCTCGTCGAGTTTGTGCATCGTCGCGTTGCACAGCCCGAACTCCACCACCGGGCACAACGCCGACAGGAACCGCGCATCCGAGGTGCCGCCCGTCGTCGACAACTCGGGGCGCAGCCCGAGTTGCGCGTCGATCGCGTCGCCGATCAGCGTCGAGAATGCGCCCGGCTGGGTCAGGAACGCCTCGCCCGAGATGCGCGCGGTGAGCGTCGCATCGGGCGCGTGGCTCAAGACGATTGCACGCATCCGCTCGATCAGATCGGCGCCGCGATGGTCGTCGTTGAAGCGGATCGACAGCCGTGCCGAGGCGTGGCCGGGGATAATGTTAGTGGCGGGATTGCCGACGGTGATGTCAGTCGGCTCGATGTTCGAGGGCTGGAACCAGGCATTGCCGGCATCGAGCACCACCCGGTCAATCTCGGCGAGGATCGCGACGAGCTTGGGGATGGGATTATCGGCGAGGTGCGGATAGGCGACATGGCCTTGCTTGCCGGGCACGTCGATCCACAGATTGACCGAGCCGCGCCGCCCGATCTTGATCGTGTCGCCGAGCCGTGCCGCCGAGGTCGGCTCGCCGACGAGGCAGAGGTCCGGCGTCACCCCGCGCTCGGCCATGCGCGCCATCAGCGCCTGCGTGCCATAGGTGGCGGGGCCTTCCTCGTCACCGGTGAGGATGAGGGTGAGGGGGATGCCCGGCGTTTGCGGAATGGCGGCGACGAACGCGCCGATTGCGCCCTTCATGTCGACCGCGCCGCGCCCGTAGACCAGACCGTCGCGCTCCTCCGGCACGAACGCATCGCCCGTCCAGCCTGCCCCCGGCGGCACCACGTCGAGATGGCCGGCAAAGGCGAAATGCTTGCCCGTGCCGGCGCGTGTGGCGAGCAGATTCTCGACCGGCCCGTCCGGCGCTTCGCCTTCAATGAAGCGCGCGACGGTGAAGCCGAGCGGCAGCAGCGCGGCCTCGATCACGTCGAACACCGCGCCGCGTGCGGGTGTGACGCTTTCGCAGGCGAGCAGGGCCTTGGTGAGCGCGATCGGATCGGGCAGATAGGGCGTGTCAGTCATGGGGAGCGGACATTGCCCAAGCTCGATCTCGATACAATCCCGCAGACCAACACAACGGGATATCCGCCGCAGTTCGCGGATGTCGTCGCCGGCCGCTGGTATCGCCGGCTCGCGCCGTCCGGTGGCCTCACGCATATGGGCGCGAGCCATGTCGTGCTCAAACCGGGCGCACAATCCTCACAACGCCACTGGCACGACGGTGAGGACGAGTTCGTGGTGATGCTGTCCGGCGAAGCGGTGCTGATCGACGACAGCGGCGAATATCCGATGCGTGCCGGTGACTGTGCGAGCTTTCCCGGCGGCGAGCGCAACGGGCATGTGTTAATCAACCGCAGCGCTGTTGATTGCGTGTTCATCGCGGTGAGCGCCGGGCCGGATCTCGGCGGCGGCTATTCGGACATCGACATGCTGTTCACCGACGACGACCGATATACGACCAAGGACGGGGTCGAGTATCCGCCGGTGCGGCCGAAGTAAAGCTACCGCCGCCCGTTCGCCCTGAGGGCAGTCGAAGGGCGTGCCTTGGACGCACGGGCTTCGACTTCGCTCAGCCCGAACGGGTTAAGAGGACGGTCGATAGTTTACGCGACCGGCTGCTCAAACTTCTCGATCACCCATTCCTCTTCCTGCGCGGCGGCGATCCAGTCCTGCATGAAGGGGTGGTGGATGACCGCATCCATATAGCTCGCCGCGAAGCGCGCGATCGGCAGGCTGTAGGTGACGATCCGCGTCACCTCCGGCGCGTTCATGATGTCGGCCGCGCCGAACGCGCCGAACAGGAACTCCCCGTCACCGCCGAAGCGCGCGCGCGCCTGTGCCCACAATTCCATGATTCGCGCGAGATCGGCGAGCACGTCGTCGTCTGGCCGCTGCGGCGGGAAGACCTGGCGGATGTTCATGCTGTGCTTCTTGCGAAGCGCGGTGAAGCTGGAATGCATCTCTGCCGACATCGACCGCGCCATCGCGCGCGCGGCCGGGTCGGCTGGCCAGAACAGGTCGCGGCTGGTCTGTTCGGCGAGATAT
>Ga0265780_10007636_pt1 | contig 13242 bp, 9 predicted proteins | sample P1T30metagenome_FD_192432 | JGI IMG/M metagenome (GOLD analysis project Ga0265780, IMG submission 192432) | Plant litter microbial communities from East Loma Ridge, Irvine, California - P1 T30 | ecosystem: Environmental > Terrestrial > Plant litter > Unclassified | place: USA: California...
CCGTGCTCATCGGCCTGCTGCTCTACCTGATGCTGTCGCGGCGCGGCCCGCTGGGCGATCTGGGATGGCTGTTCTCGCAGCCGGGGATCGTCGCCGGCCAGTGCCTGATCGGCCTGCCGGTGCTGCTCGCGTTCACGCTGGCGGCCGTGCAGGCGCTCGATCCGCGCTACGCCGAAACCGCGCTGGCCCATGGCGCCTCGCGCCTGCGCGTGATGTTTTCGGTCCTGCATGAAGCCCGTTACGGCGTGATGGCGGCCGTGATCAGCGGCTTCGGGCGCGTGATTTCGGAAGTGGGCTGCGCGCTGATGGTAGGCGGCAATATCGAAGGCCATACCCGCACCATCACGACTGCCATCGCGCTCGAGACCAGCAAGGGCGACTTCGCCCAGGGCATCGCGCTGGGCATCGTGCTGGTCACGCTGGCGCTGGGAATGAACGGCGTGCTCGTGCTGTTGCAGGGCGACGCGCACAATCCGGGAGCGCGCCTGTGACGCCGCTCCTGTCCGTGCATGCGCTGCACAAGCGCCATGGCGAGCGCTTGCTGTTCGATATCGGGCGCCTCGACATCGCGGCCGGCGCTGCCTACGTGCTGACCGGCGCCAACGGATCGGGCAAGAGCACGCTGCTGCGCATGCTCGGTGGCCTGGAACGCAGCGCTGCCTGCAGCGTCGAGTTCGATGGCCTGCACCTGCCGCTCTACCCTTACCCCCGCCAATTGCGGCATGCGATCGTCTACGTGCACCAGCATCCGATCATGTTTTCCACCAGCGTGGCCCACAATATCGCCTATGGCCTGCTGGCGCGCGGCGACGACCGGCGTCTGCTGCATGATTTGGTCGACGAAGCAATGGACTGGGCCGGCGTGACCCACCTGCGCGACAACGATCCGGCGCGCCTGTCGGGCGGTGAAAAGCAGCGCGTGGCGCTGGCGCGCGCCCGTGTGCTGCAGCCACGCCTGCTGCTGCTCGACGAGCCCACCGCGAACCTCGATGGCGCGGCGCGCGAACAGGTCATTGCCCTGATCCCGACCCTGATCGACCAGGGCGCCAGCGTGATCGTGGCCTGCCATGACCGCGATCTGATCAACCTGCCTGGCGTGCAGCGCCTCAAGCTGCGCGACGGGCACCTCGAAGCAAGATAATCCCAACCACCACCTGGAGAACCTCATGAAACGCCGCGTCGTCCTTGCCCTCGTGCTCATCCCCACCCTCGTCAGCTCCGCTGCGCTGGCGCAGGACGTGATTCGCCTGTCGACCACTACCAGCACCGAAAACTCGGGCCTGCTCAAGCAGGTGCTGCCGGCCTTCGAGGCCGCCACCGGCGCCCGCGTGCAGGTCATCGCGGTCGGCACCGGCAAGGCCCTCGAGCTGGCCAAGAACGGCGACGTTGACGTGGCACTGGTCCATGCCCGCACGCTGGAAGACAAGTTTGTTGCCGAAGGCTGGGGCGTGGACCGGCGCGACGTCATGTACAACGACTTCATCGTGGTGGGACCGGAGGCCGATCCGGCGCGCATCAAGGGCTCGAAAGACGTGATCGATGCGTTCAAACGCATCACGGCCGCCAACGTGCGCTTCATCTCGCGCGGCGACAATTCGGGGACCGACGTGATGGAGAAAGCCTACTGGCAGCAGGCGGGGACCAAACCGCAGGGAAGCAACTATGTGTCGGCTGGACTGGGCATGGGCGAAGTGCTCAATATGGCCGCCGAGATGCGGGCCTACACGCTGACCGACCGCGCCACCTACGGCGCGTACAAGGCCAGGACGGGGCTGGCGATCGTGGTCGAGGGCGACAAGCGGATGTACAACCCGTACGGCATCATCGCGGTCAACCCTGCGAAGCACCCGGGCGTGAACTACAAGGGCGCGCAGCAGCTGATCGAATGGATCACGTCGCCACAAGGGCAGCGCCAGATCACCGGGTTCAAGCCAGCGGGCGAGCAGTTGTTCTTTCCGCCAGCGCGCTGACAGCGGTGTGGCTAGTACCGCATGAGAGCTCGCGAGCTTCCATGCGGTACTGGCCTTGCCGGTGTCAGAAGGTGCTGCTGGCCGCGCCGTGGGCCGGATCGACGTCGATCCCGCCATGGTGTTCCAGAATGGCGGCAGCCCGTTCGAGCTGGAAGGCTTCTGCCACGGTCACCGTCATCATGCACAGATCGCCTCGAACGGCGGGCTTGAAGACGTCCTCGTAGTCGGTGCCGCCTTTGACAGCGGGCGAGTCGCCCACATAGAAATTGCTTTCGGCAGGACCGGCTTCGTCGGTGGTGACATTGACGTTGATGCCGTCACCGTCGAAGCCCTCGGCCAGCAGGCCATTGCGGGCTGCCTCGGCCGCTTCGAAGTTGGGCAGCATGCGAACGATATGGTGATTCATGTTATCTCCTTGTTTCATTTACAACCACCGTACCAGAATCTCGTGGTGCGCGGCGCAGGCCACTGACAGTCCGTGACACGCTTGTCGCCAAGCCCAATCCAAGTCAATTGCCACGCGGCAAACGAACGCCGGGAACGCGAAACCGTGGTGTATGCTGAATGCAATGCACGCAGATACCTGCGCGGCTTCACCAGACCGACGGCGTCGCAGGCGCTCTCGCATCGGTGAAGCTCGAGAACGGCGTACTGCTACTGACCCTGCAAAAAGCAGGCTGACAAAGCACGTCGTCTGACCATTTACTGCGCAACGGGCCTTGCCCGAATCGCGTGATGGTTCGCCGGAACGCACTGCAACGCATGACTGCGAAGCGGTGCGTTTTTTTATGCGTGCAAGTGACGCTGCAAAGCGACGCTGCAAAGCACGATGAATCGTCAGTAACAGACCAGTGCTGGACCAGACATGCCGTGGCACCGCCCGGCTGGCAACAAGGTCCAGCGCAACACAGTACAACTAACCGAGAGGAGTCGACATGAACGAATCGAACGATCAGGGAAACAACGCAGGTAAATGGATTGGCGCCGCAGTGGCTGGCGCCCTGCTGATGTATGCATTCGACCCGGACCGCGGCCCGAAACGCCGTGCACGCGCCAAGGGCGCACTGCGCGACGCGCGTCACCGCGGCGCCGATAAACTCGAACACGCGCTGCACACTGCCGGCGAGCGCTTCGATTCGGCGCGCGAACGTGCCGAATCGGTCTACCTGCGCGCCGGCGCGCGCCTGGCTGGCGCCGCCCACGCTGCCGGTGACCGCCTGGCCGAGGCTTCGCACGAAACGCGCGACCGCCTCGAACGCACGCGCGGCCGCCTGGCCGAAGCCTCGTACGATGCGCGCGACCGCGCCTCGCACGCTGCGGCGCAGGCTGCCGATTATGCCCGTGACCGTGTTTCGCACGCCGCCGACACCGCGCGTGACCGCGTGTCGCACGCCGCCGACTCGGCCCGCAGCACCGCCGCCCGCGCGGCTGACGATGCACGCGACTACGCGGACGACGTCCGCTCGCGCGCGCACCACGTCGCCAACGATGCCCGTGACCGCGCCAGCTACGCTGCCGACAAGGCGCGCAGCAGCGCCAGTGACGTTGCCGACAAGGCCCGCAACAGCGCCGATGACGCCGCCGACCGCGCACGCGAACGCGCCGACATCGCCCGTGAAAACCTGGCGCAGGCCGCGCACAGCGCCGGCAACGGCGCCCGTGCCCGCGCCAACGAGGTGGGCAACCAGGTACGCGAATGGACCGATCACCTGACGCAGGCCTTCGGCTCGCGCGGCCCGACGCTGACCAACTCGGCGCTGCTGGGCACCAGCGCGCTGAGCATCGTCGGCCTGGCGCGCCGTTCGCCGGCCGTCGCCCTGCTGGGCCTGGGCGCGCTCGCAGTGCTGCTGCGCAGCGACCGTGGCCGCAATCTGGTCGATTCGCTGCGTCACCGCGGCGACGCCAGCCGGGTCGAGGTCGAGAACAGCGTCTTCATCGATGCCTCGCCTCGCGAAGTGTTCGATGCCTGGGCCGACGTGGAAAACTTCCCGCGCTTCATGTCGCACGTGACCGAAGTGCGTGACCTCGGCCACCGCCGTTCGCACTGGGTCGTGCGCGGCCCGGCCGGCATGGAATACGCATGGAATGCAGTCATGACCGAGCAGTCGCGTCCGGATCGCCTGTCGTGGCGCAGCGAGCCGGGCTCGGAAATCGAACAGGACGGCAGCGTCACGTTCGAGTCCGTCAATGGCGGCACGCGCGCAACGGTGCACATCAGCTACGCGCCACCAGCGGGCGTGCTGGGCCACGGCGTGGCGCGCATGCTGGGCGTCGATCCGCAGCGTCAGATGGATGACGACCTGGCAGAGATGAAAGCGTTCATCGAACGCGGTGGTGCGCGTGGTGCAGGCCGCCGTTAAGCCGCCCCTTTGCCGCCGCGCCGAACGTTAAACGGCGCGGTGGTGCACGACCATGAATGGCCCCCATGCGGGGCCGTTCGTTCGTCTGGACGGCGATTAGTCGGGAATGATCGCGGTGACTTCGATCTCCACCCGCGCGCGGTCTTCCATCAGACCCGCCACCTGCACGGCCGTCATGGCCGGATAATGGCGCCCGATGACGTCGCGATAGGCTGCGCCCAGCGCCGGCCCGGCATCGAGATATTCGCGCTTGTCGAGTACATACCAGGTCATGCGCACGATGTGCTCGGGGCCGGCGCCCGCTTCGCGCAACACAGCCACGATATTGGCCAGCGCCTGGCGCGACTGCCCGACGAAATCATCCGTCTCGAACCGGCCTGCCGGCGTCCAGCCAACCATCCCGCTGACATGCACCTGCCGGCCGCGCGCAACAACGCCATTGGCGTAACCTTTCGGGCGCGGCCAGCCGGGCGGTTGCAAGAATTCCATCAAATCTCCAGGCATGTGGCCTCAGTGTTGCGGCGCGAGCAGTTCGCGCGCGATGATCAGGAGCTGCACTTCGCTGGCCCCCTCGTAGATGCGCAGGGCGCGGATCTCGCGGTACAGGCCTTCGACGACCTGGCCCCGTTGCACGCCCTGCCCGCCAAACAGCTGCACGGCGCCGTCGATCACGCGCTGCGCCGATTCGGTTGCGGCCAGCTTGGCCATCGCCGCTTCTTTTGTCACGCGCTTGCCCCTGTCGCGCAGCCACGCCGCGCGGTAGGTCAGCAGCGCGGCGGCGTCGATCTCCAGCGCCATCTGCGCCAGCCGGGCCTGCGTGAGCTGGAAGTCGGCCAGCAGCTTGCCGAACATGGTCCGCGCCTGTACATGCGCCAGTGCTTCGGCCATGGCGCGCCGCGCGAAACCCAGCGCCGCTGCCGCTACCGACGTGCGAAACACGTCAAGCGTGGCCATCGCGATCTTGAAACCATCGCCTTCGACGCCGACCAGGCAGGCGGCTGGCACACGGCAACCGTTGAAGCAGAGGCGCGCCAGCGGATGCGGCGCGATCACGTCGATGCGCTCGGCGACTTCGAGGCCCGGTGTGGCCGCATCGACGATGAAGGCCGAGATACCCCGCGCGCTGCGCTCGACCGCTTCGCCCGTGCGCGCGAACACGATGTAGAAGTCGGCGATGCCGCCATTCGAGATCCACGTTTTTTCGCCATCGAGCACACAGGCATCGCCGTCCCGCCGCGCCGCGCATTGCAAGGCCGCGACGTCGGAGCCAGCCGCGGGTTCGGACAGCGCAAAGGCTGCAATCGCGCTGCCATCGGCCACGCGCGGCAGCCAGGTGCTGCGCTGCGCAGCGCTGCCGAACAGCGAGATCGCACCGCTGCCAAGGCCCTGCATCGCAAACGCGAAGTCGGCCAGCCCGGCATGGCGCGCCAGCGTTTCACGGATCAGGCAAATGGCGCGGGTGTCGATCGCGACATGTGCACCGCCATGCTCCACGCCGGCCACGGCGTGGCGCAGCCAGCCGCCCTGCCCCAGCCTCGTGACCAGCGTGCGGCAGACGGCGTCGACATCGGTTCCGTGCGCGTCGGCCAGGTTCGCCGCGGCCCAGGCGTCGAGTTCACGCGCCAGCACGCCGTGGTGCGCATCGAAGAACGGCCAGTCGAGAACATCGGGTTCCATCAATTGCCTTCGAACTGCGGCCGCTGTTTGCCCACGAATGCCTGGTAGGCGCGCTGGAAATCCTGCGTCATCATGCAGATGGCCTGCGCCTGCGCTTCGGCCTCGATGGCTTCATCGACGCCCATATTCCACTCCTGCTGCAGCATTTTCTTGGTCATGCCATGCGCGAACGTCGGGCCAGCGGCCAGTTGCGCGGCAAACGCCTGTGCCTCGGCGACTACATCGCCTGGTGCGGACAAGCGATTGAAGAAGCCCCAGCGCTCGCCCTCTTCGCCATCAATCGAGCGACCGGTGTAGAGCAGTTCGGCCGCGCGCCCCTGGCCGATCACGCGTGGCAGCAAGGCGCAGGCGCCCATGTCGCAGCCGGCCAGACCCACACGCGTAAACAGAAAAGCCGTGCGGCTGCGCGCCGTGGCGTAGCGGATGTCCGAGGCCAGCGCCAGGATCGCACCGGCGCCGGCGCATACGCCGTCCACCGCCGCGACGATCGGCTGCGGACAGGCGCGCATCGCTTTCACGAGGTCGCCCGTCATGCGCGTGAAGGCCAGCAGGCCCGGCATGTCCAGTTGCGTCAGCGGCCCGATGATCTCGTGCACGTCGCCGCCCGAACAGAAATTCTCGCCCGCACCGGTGAGCACGACCGCCTTGACGTCGTCGGCATATGCCAGCGCGCGAAACAGGTCGCGCAGCTCGGCGTAGGCGGCGAACGTGAGCGGGTTCTTGCGCTCGGGCCGGTCGAGCGTCAGGGTCGCTACCCGCGTCGCGGGATCCAGCGACAAGCCGACATGCTGCGCCGCGTAGCCGGTCAGGCCCGTTCGATTGCCCGCTAGATCATGCATGCAGTGCTCCTGAGGACGCGTTGAAAAATGGACGATCCCGTCACGTACCTGGCCGCCCGCGCGCCAGATTGCGTTCGAGTTGCTGCTTGCCGGGCGCGTACTGGCGTGGCCACGCGGCGCCAGTGTAGCCGATGCGCGCCGCCTCGTTCAGCGTCCACGCGGGATTGGCCAGGTGCCCACGCCCCACCGCGCACAGGTCGGCGCGGCCGGCAGCGATGATGCTGTTGACGTGGTCGGCCTCGCTGATCCCGCCGACGGCGATCGTCGGGATGCCGGCCTCGTTGCGGATGCGGTCCGAAAACGGCGTCTGGTACATGCGGCCGTACACCGGTTGCTCGGCCTTGCTGACCTGCCCCGACGAACAGTCGATCATGTCGGCGCCGGCTGCGCGAAACAGGCGCGCGATCTCAACGGCGTCCATCGGGGTGATGCCACCATCGACCCAGTCGTGGCTCGAGATGCGCACGCTGATCGGCAGATGCGCTGGCCAGGCCGCGCGCACGGCGGCAAACACGCGCAGCGGAAAACGGCAGCGGTTTTCGAGACTGCCGCCATATTCATCGTCGCGCCGGTTGGTCAGCGGCGAAATAAAACTCGAGAGCAGATAACCATGCGCGCAATGCAGTTCGAGCCAGTCGAAGCCCGCCTCGCCCGCGGCCAGCGTGGCGCGCACGAAATCGGCTTCGATCTGCGCCATGTCGGCCTCACTCGCCTCGCGCGCCACCTGCGACACGCCGGCCAGGTATTGCTGGGGCGACGCCGCCACGAGCGGCCAGTTGCCCTGCGCAAGCGGCTGGTCGATGCCTTCCCACATCGGCCGGGTCGAACCCTTGGCGCCCGCGTGCCCCAGCTGGATGCCGATTTTTGCATCGCTCGCCGCATGAACGAAGTCGACGATGCGGGCCCAGGCCTGCGTGTGTTCGGGCAGGTACAGCCCCGGGCAGCGCGGCGTGATGCGCGCGTCGGCGGATACGCAGGTCATCTCGGCGATCACCAGGCCGGCCCCGCCCAGCGCGCGTGCACCGAGATGGGCCAGGTGATAGTCGCCCGCCACGCCGTCGACGCACGCGTACTGCGCCATCGGCGAGACGACCACGCGGTTCTTGAGCAGCACGTCACGCACCCTCAATGGCGTAAACATCGGCGGCGTGGACGCCGTTGGCGCGGCCACGCCGGCCTGCGCTGCCGCCTGCACGGCAAAGCGGCGCTCGAAACCTTCTATATAGGCAGGGTCGCGCAGGCGCAGGTTTTCATGCGACAGGCGCTGGCTGCGCGTGAGCAGCGAGTAGACGAACGTGTCGGGCGGCATGGCGCTGTAGCGGGCCACGTTCTCGAACCACTCGGTCGAATTGCGCGCCGCGCTTTGCAGCTTGCTCACTTCGGTCACGCGCGCAGCCTGGTAGCGCGCCAGCGCGGCCTCGAGGTCGCCGTCAGGCTCGGCCGGCAGTTCGGCGGCCAGCGCGATGGCGTCTTCCAGCGCCAGTTTGGTGCCCGAGCCGATGGAGAAATGCGCCGTGTGCGCGGCGTCGCCCAGCAGCACCAGCGGCACGCGCCGGCCGTCGACGTCGAGCGCCCCCACCCACTGGCGGCAGGTCAAACGCGCAAAGCGGTGCCACATGGCGGCGCCGCCACGGCTGGCCTGCGTCAGGAGCGGCGCGCCGCCAAGAAGATTGGCGAACAGGCGCTCGCAAAACGCCAGCGTGCTTGCGGCGTCCATGTCGGCCAGGCCACTGGCACGCCAGGTCGACTCCAGCGTCTCGACGATGAAGGTCGCGTTCTGCTCATCATATTGGTACGCGTGGGCCTGGAACCAGCCATGCTCGGTCGCTTCAAAGGCGAACGTGAACGCGGCGAAGCGGCGCCGGGTGCCAAGCCACACGTAGCGGCAGCGCCCCTCCTGCAGGTCGGGCTGGAACACGGCGGCATGGCGCGTGCGGATCGCGCTGTGCACGCCGTCGGCGGCCACCACCAGATCGGCGCCATGGCGGCGCGCCAGCGCTACCTCGTCCGTCACGTCGGTATCGAACACGAGCGCCACGCCGGTTTCTTCGCAGCGCGCCTGCAGGATGCCGAGCAGGCGCTTGCGCGCGATGCCGCAAAAACCATGGCCATGCGAGGTGACGGTGGCGCCGCCAATCTGCACGTCGATCGCATCCCAGCGGTTGAACGCGTGTTCGATGGCACGCGCGCTGGGCGCATCGGCCAGCGCCAGATTGCCCAGCGTCTGGTCCGAAAACACGACGCCCCAGCCGAACGTATCGCCGGCCTGGTGGCGCTCGACGACCGTGACGGTGCGGCGCGGGTCGCGCAGTTTCATGAGCAGGCCGGCGTACAGACCGGCCGGCCCGCCACCGACGCAGACGATGTTCATGGTCTCTCCTGATACTGGCATGGGCCTATCTTACCTGCGCCGATGCTTGACATGTCAACAAGACGTCGCGCACACGCGACTCATTCCCTGTGGATAAGCCAATTTTTAGTACAATCAGGAAACGTTACGCCTGTATCCCCGCCATCTGTCGCGGGTCCGATCGATCAACCGTCCGCCACACATGTTCTACATCGCCCGCAAGATTGCGCTTTCGATCGTCACCACCACGCCGCAACCGGCGCCACGGCGATGAACAAGTCACCCGGCCGTTTTCGCCTGAACAGCCTGCGCAGCAGGCTGATGCTGCTGGTGCTGCTGGCCATCACACCGATCGCCATCGTCACCGTGCTGGGAGGCCTGCGCGAGCGCGAAGCCGCGATCCGCGCGACGGAAGACAACCTCAAACGCCTGACGGCGCTGGCCGCCGCCAATGAAGCGCAGTCGATCGACCGCGCGCGCCAGATCCTGGTCGACCTGGCCAGCGTGCCGGACCTGATGGGCGACACGGCCGGCTGCAATGCGCTGCTGGCCAATGTCCTCGACCGCAATGAGCTGTATGTCAATTTTGGCCTCATCCAGCTCAATGGCGACGTCAGTTGCAGCGCGGTGCCGATGGTGCATCCGGTGAACCTGGGCGACCGCAGCCACTTCAAGCGCGCCGTCGCCGAACGCCGCTTCATCGCCGGCGACTATGTGTTCGGGCGCGTGATCCGCCGCCACACGATCAACCTGACCTATCCCGTCACCGACCGCGATGGCAAGGTGGTGGCGGTCGTGTTTGCCGCAATGGACCTGGCGGGCCTGGACACCTTCGTCAACGACATCAGCCTCCCGGCCGGTTCGATCCTCGAGACGGCCGATGCCACGGGCAAGCTGATTTCGCGCCGCCCCGATCCCGAGCGCTGGTTCGGCAAGCGTGTGCCCGCCCCGCTGTTTGCGGCGATGCGCGGCCCGCACGACAGCGCCCGCGTGATCCAGGGCGAGGATGGCGTCGAGCGCCTGCACGCGTTCGCGCGCGTCGGGCCGCCGACGCTGTCCGACTATACGGTCACGATCGGCGTGCCGACCGAAACCATCACGCGCGTGGCGCGCGAGGCGCAGCTGATGTCGCTGCTCGGCCTGGGCCTGACGACCATCCTGGCCCTGCTGGCGGCGTGGCTGGCGGGCGACAAGCTGATTGTCCGGCGCGTGCGCAAGCTGATGACGGTGGCGCGCCGGATCGCCGCCGGTGAACTCGATGCCCGCACCGGCATCGGGTCGAACAGCGAGGAAATCGGCCGGCTGGCCGCGGCCCTGGACGAGATGGCCGAGCACCTGCAGCAGAAAGAAGCCCAGCGCAGCCTGGCCGAGCGCGAACTGCGCGCGGCCGACCAGCGCAAGGACGAATTCCTGGCGATGCTGGCGCACGAACTGCGCAACCCGCTCGCGCCGATCAGCACCGGCGCCCATCTGCTCAAGCTGCTCCATTCGGACAATGCGCAGATCACGCAGACCTGCGCCATCATTGCGCGCCAGGTCGAGCACATGACGAGCCTCGTCGACGACCTGCTGGACGTCTCGCGCGTGACGCGCGGGCTGGTGACGCTGTCGACCCAGATCCTCGACCTGCGCAAGGTGGTCGACGACGCGGCCGAGCAGATTCGCCCGCTGATGCTCGCCCGCCGCCACAAGGTGGTGCTGGACATGCCGCCGGAGCCGGCCAGCGTCAAGGGCGACCACAAGCGCCTGGTGCAGGTCGTCGCCAACCTGCTGGGCAACGCAACCAAGTACACGCCCGAGGGCGGCCACATCACGCTGCACCTGGCGCAGCAGGGCGACGCGTGGGTCATCGACGTGACCGACGATGGCATCGGCATGGATGCACGCCTGGTCGAGCGCGTGTTCGATCTGTTCACCCAGGCCGAGCGCACGCCGGACCGCTCGCAGGGCGGCCTGGGCCTGGGCCTGGCACTGGCCCGCAGCCTGGTCGAACTGCACGGCGGCAGCGTTGGCGCGATGAGCGCCGGCCCGGGCCTGGGCAGCACGTTCACGGTGCGCCTGCCGTGCTTTGCGCAAGAGGCCCCGGCCGCGCTGGTCGCTTCGCCGCTGGCCGGCAGCGCCAGCACAGTCGGCTCCCTGCGTATCCTCGTGGTGGATGACAATCTCGATGCCGCCCACACGCTGAGCCTGTTCTTGCGCGCGAGCGGCCACACGGTGGAAGTCGTGTATTGCGCGCTGGATGCGATCGATGTCGCTGCCGTGTTCAAGCCGCAGGTCTGCCTGCTCGACATCGGGCTGCCCGACATCGACGGCAACGAGCTGGCGCGGCGCCTGCGCGCATTGCCCGACATGGAGAACGCGACGCTCATCGCGGCGACCGGCTATGGCCGCCAGCAAGACCGCGAACAGGCGCGCCAGGCAGGGTTCGACCACTATCTGGTCAAGCCACTCAACACGCTGCAACTGGGCGATCTTCTGGCGCAGGCGAGCCCTCACTGAAACGGGCACCGTGACTGAACCGCCCTTTCGGGCGGGGTCGTTTCATTGGCACAACAGAGCCTCAAATATTGCGTGACAGGTATCATTGCGCCTGCATAGAATTTGCTGCAATAAAATTTAATATGCTCCGGAGAAATTCCGTGCGGCGTGCCGAACAGGATGCTTCATGCCAATTCCTCCAGATGACATCGCGCAGTGGCGCATCAAGGTCTTCACCACCATCCTGCCGATCGTCGTCGCGCTGGGATTCGTTGCGGCCGTGCCCAGCATCCCGCTGCTCATCAGCAAAGGCAAATGGCCGGTCATCGTCATGGACATGGTGGCGATGGCATGGCTGCTGGCCATCTGGCGATTCGACCGCGTCGCGCACACGGTCCGCGTTCTCAATTTCATTGCCATGCTGTTCCTGGTGTCCGTCGGCCTGCTGTTTGCCGTGGGGCCGGTTGGCCTGGTCTACATGACGGCCCTGCCCGCGCTAGCCGTCCTCCTGCTTGGCATGCGCCAGGCGCTCATCAGCCTGGCCCTGGGCGCCGCCTGCGTGCTGCTGCTTGGCCTGAACGGCCAGGTGCATCTGTATGTCCCCGGCCTGGAACAGAATGGCCTGGTATCGGCGGTCGTCGTCGTCATCAACTTCTGCTGCGTCGGCGTCCTGATCACGATCACCAGCGGCACGCTGCTCAAGGGGCTGGACCGGTCACTCCTCGAAGCGCGCACGGCCGCCGCCGGACTCGAAGCGGGCCAGTTGCGCCTGCACGCTGTCAACGACGAGCTGCGCCTGACGTCGGCCGCGGTCGCGCGCCTGAACGACATGGTCATGATCGCGCGCATGGTCGACGTGCCCGGCGCCGAGCAGCCGATCATTTTTGCCAACGACGCCCTGCTGCGCCACACCGGTTACACCCGCGAAGAAATCATCGGGCGCAGCGTGCGCATGCTTGAAGGACCGGACACCGACCAGGAGACGGTCAGGCGTGTCATCACGGCCGTGATGCACAAGGAAGCCGCCAGTGCCGAAATGGTCCTGTACACGAAGCACGGCACGCCGTATTGGGTAGAGGCCGAGATGGTGCCGTTCTCTGGCGACAGTGGCGCGATCACGCACTGGCTGATTGTCAGCCGCGACGTGACGGAGCGGCGCAACGCTGCCGACGCGATCCACCGCCTGGCGTTCTACGACGTGCTGACCGGCCTGCCGAACCGGCGCCTGCTGATGGAGCGGCTCGATGTGGCGGTGGCCGGCGCCCGCGCGGGCGGGTCGATGGCTGCCGTGCTGTACGTCGACATCGACAACTTCAAGACCGTCAACGACGCACGCGGCCATGCCATCGGCGACCAGCTGCTCAAGAACGTGGCCGATCGCCTGGTGGCGATGACGGGCGACGACGGCTGCGTGGCGCGCCTGGGCGGGGATGAATTCGTGGTCCTGCTCGACGCGCTGGGCCAGCATGCGGACCGGGCCACCGACCGCGCGCTGGCCGTGGCCGAGCGGATCCGGGCAGCGCTCGCCGACAAGATCGTCATCGACGCCCAGCGCTACTACGCCACCA